>Ga0182015_10008075_pt1 | contig 10110 bp, 10 predicted proteins | sample 712P3MmetaG_FD_120478 | JGI IMG/M metagenome (GOLD analysis project Ga0182015, IMG submission 120478) | Permafrost microbial communities from Stordalen Mire, Sweden - 712P3M metaG | ecosystem: Environmental > Terrestrial > Soil > Wetlands > Permafrost | place: Sweden: Stordalen | collected... | reverse complement strand
TTCCGAATATAACGCGCAGATCGGCGTCGTAGAAGTCGGGGAAGTCCTCGGCGTAGAGCTTGCGGCGTTCGGTGTAGTAGCGCGCCAGCGTTTTGCGCAGCCGGCTGGCTTCATAAATGCGGCGCCCGCGCTTCACTTTGGGCGGATTGTTCCTGGCTTCCTCCATCAAGCAATGCACAAGTTCGAGCTTGTCCAGCGCCTTCCATCCGCGATACTGCTCGCGCCATTCCTCGGGCGTCAACGAGAGCCAGACCGCGAACGTCTCGGCGAAGTCTTCATCGGGGTGCGCCTGCGCGTACCAGTTCGGCAGGTTGCGCACAAAGCCCTTGCTGTAGGGACGCGGCTGATAGGTTTCAGGAGTGTACTCGGTTTCGGGGCTGCCAAATACCGCGCGCCAATCGTCGCGCGAGGAGAAGCGATAGGCATGATCGATGGCATGTCCGCTCTCGTGCCGGAGCAATTGCTGGCACCATTCGGGCGTGCCGCCTTCCACCTGCAGCATTTGGTGGACTTCCAGCGTCCTGAGCCTCGGATGCGCAAGGTAGAACGGAATCGCGATGTCGGGCACGCCGGCGGGCGAGAACCACTCATCACCGAGGTAACACGCGGGGCGAAACGCCAACCCGCGCGCCGCAAGTTCATCGTAGAGCTGCGCCACGCGGCCTTCCAGCTCGCTGCCGGGAATGCGCACACCGAGATCGCAGATGCGCTTTTGGAGAAGCTCGTCGTCTTTCAGGCTCACCCAGGTCAGGGCGGTCCCGGCGGGCTGTTCTTGCGCGGCATGCGGCGGATCGTGTCGCTCCACGGCTTTCATCCTAGCGCAGAGCCATCACCGATCCTATCTTGAGAATGCGCCGGCGCAACGCCGAATCGCTTTGGAGAGCGCGAACGTAGGTGGCTTCCTCTGGTGCATTTTTCGCACGCTGAATCTCCGGCGGAAATGGCGATTGCCGCAGCGCCATCGCCGCGCGGCGTGTTTCGAAGCGATCCCAATCGCCTGGGTTCGGTGAGATGCCCGGCGAGATGCCGGAACCGGGAACCTCGTAGATCATCCAGCCTTCGGCCAGGCGCTCGAGCGTGCGCGCTGGGGTGCGATGATTCGGATCCGCGCGGAGCTTGACCTCCTCGGCTTCCAGCAGCCGGGCCACTTTCGGATTCGCCGGGCGAAACCCAAGCTTGCGATAAAACCAGAACGCACCGGACTCAATGGCCTCGTCGTTGTGATGGCCAATTTGATACGGATCGACGGCGAAACACGTCGCGCCCAGCAACTGGTGAAACAAGCGTAACAGCCGCGCGTAAAGCCACGCGGTCTCGCCCTCGCGAAACGTGTAATAGAGGTTGAAACCGACTTCCATGTGTTCGAACAGCGTCAGGCATTCGATATAGCCGATGGGGACCGCGTTCTTGAAGAATATGCCGGCATGATAGGCGCGCAAGGGCAGACGATGCTCGCGCGGAACTCCGAAGACGTACACCTCGACGCCGCGGCCGAAGCCGGCGCGAACCACGTGAGCCGGGTCGCCGAAGGTGAACCCGTGCAGCTCGCGATACCGCATGGCGGAAGTCTCGCGCGCGAAGTCGAGGATTCTCTCGCCGTCGGTGCGAGTCAGCTTCTCGATCGGAAGCCTGGGCGATTGAAGCTCCGTGGCGAGCGACACATCGGCGCGGCGGATCAGCGCGGCATCATGGAAGAACGGCTTGCGGCCCCACGGTAACCGTCCATTCGTTCGTGTGCTGGGCCCCTCACCCAGACTCCAGCGAACGAACAGCTTGGCCTGCGCGAACAGCTCTGCGTTGTCGATTTGAGACAGCAGCCAGCGCAAATCCGAGCCCGCTCCGCGTTTCGCCGCCCGAAACCAATCCATATAAGGAATGTTTGCTTCCACCAGCAAGTCTTCGTCGGCAAATGGATGCAAGCGGCGCAGCAAGGGACCAAGCAGCGCGGCATCATAGCCGTCCCAATCGATCTCGACGGCCCTGGGATGATTCTCGGCCAGCCAGCGGGTGATTTCAGACGTGAATAGCGCTGAAAACGCCGTCCCAGCGATTCCGGAGACATCGGGTTCTTCCAGCGGCGTGAGATCCGCGTCCGCCCGGCGCAGTTGCGCGATTTTCTTCGGCACCAGCTGAAGCAGCTCGTCCGCGATCCGAAGCACTTCGGAATTCGGCGGATACGCGCGAAAAAACAGCAGCGCTTCGTGGAGGCGAATTAACGAGCCGGCGTCCGGGAAACGCGCTCTGCCCAGTTGTCGCAGTAAACGCGGAAGCGCCGCATGCTCCTTCGTGCCAAACGCGCGCTTAGCGGCTTCCAGGCGGACCACAGATGCACGGACGTCCATCGAGAGTAGACTATCAGAAGCTATGAAACTCGCACTCGCAAGTCTGATCATTCTGCTGGTGGCGCAATTCGGCGCCGCGCAAGACACGAAGTTGTACGTCGTCACGCACGTGGACCTTACGCCCAACTACATCGTGGATGGCACCCCACTACTGTCGAAATTCGCCTCCGACAGCCGCAAGGAAAAAGGTGTCGTACGCTTCGAGCTCCTCCAGGAGCCGGGGCGGAAGAACCATTTCACGATCGTCAGCGTCTGGGAAAACCAAGCGGCTTTCGATGCCCATCTGGAGGCCGATCACACCAAACAGTTTCGAGAGAAGCTACAACCGATGCTGGGAGGTCCGTTAGACGAGCGCTTACACAGCAACTTGCAATAGCGGGCGTCATGGAATAAGCGCCGGAGGCAGTCAATTCGAAAGTTCCTTCACCACTTCGTACAGGAAATTCTGGCCTTCATAAAACGAATTCACGTTCATGCGCTCGTCGCGGCCATGCGCGCGCACGTCGTCCCGATCACCGAAGAAGCCCGAAACTCCGTAGGTGGGAATGCCCGCGATGCGAAGATACCGTCCATCTGTCGCGCCCGTGCTCATCACGGGAATCGTCAGGACGCCGGGCCACAGCGTGTCGCTCCAACGCGCGACGGTTTTCAGGACATCCGGCCGCATCGGAGACGCCGGCCCCACGTCGACGTCGCCCTGCACGCGCACTGCGACCTGGTCGTCGGCCACCACCTGCCGCAAAGCCTTCTGCACGCTCTCAATGGAATCACCCGGAAAAATGCGGCAATTCACGTTCGCCGTGGCGAGTTGTGGCAGCGCGTTGAGTGCATGCCCACCGGCCAGCTCGGTGGCCACGCAGGTGGTTCGCAACATCGAATTCCAGCGCGGTGAGGCGGAGACAACGCGCTGCATCGCTTCCCTCGCAACGTCTCCGGATCCGTCGGCGATCTTCGCTAGATCCTCTCGAAACGTCCCTTCCTCCACCTTTGCCATCTCCCGGAAATACGCGCGCGTCACTTCATCCGTCTTCAGCGGGAAGTTGTAGCGGGAGAGCCTCTCGAGCGCGGTTGCCAGATGATAAATGGCGTTGTCGGGCACTGGCACCGAGCTATGCCCGCCTTTGTTGCGGACCTCGAACTTGAAATCGGCGTACGATTTCTCGCTCACTTGAATGTTGTTCGCGATCTTCTTGTCGCCCACCATCATGCCGCCGCCACCCTCATTCAGAGCGAGGTCGGCCTCGATCAACTCACGCTTGTTCTTGAGCAGCCAGGTGATGCCATTGTATGCGCCGCCGCCCTCTTCGTCCGCCGTCAGCGCAACGATGATGTCTCGCGCCGGTTTGTATCCTTCGCGTTTATAGCGAATCAGATTCGCGATCCATACCGCCGCTTGCGCTTTGTCGTCGGCAGTGCCGCGGCCGTAAAAGTAGCCGTCCTTTTCGATGAACTGAAACGGATCGGTGGTCCAATCCTCGCGGTTCGCCTCCACGACGTCGGTATGCGCGAGCAGCAGGATGGGCCGGCGGGCGCCCGATCCGTGATAGCGAACCACCAGATTCGCCTTCTTCGGGCTGGCTCCGCTGACAAAAATATCCGCATCGGGAAAGCCCGCAACGCGCAACCGCGCAGCCACAGCCTCGGCCACTGGAGTGGTGGAGCCGGTGGTGTAACCGGACCGGATCTCGACCATTTCCTTGTAAATTTCCCGGGCGAGCTGACGGTCGGCGTCGGGCGGCATGACCGCCGCTGAAATTCCTATGCCGGATAAGAGGCCCATGGCGGCTAGAAAGACCACGGCAAGACGTGCCATGCGCGGATTGTAGCACGCGTCTGAAGTGTTGAAACCCGAACGCGGCGCAACCGTCTGTTACTATGACAATCGTGCGCGTGAAGGTGCTGTTTTTCGGTATGTTGAAGGACGTTGTCGGCCGTTCAGAAGAACACATCGAAGTGGCCCACGGCGCGTGTGTCGAGTCCGTGTTCACGCATTACGCGCGCGATTTTCCGCGCCTGACTGAGCTGGAATCGAGCATCGTGCTGGCATGCAACCACGAGTTCTGCGACCGCTCCGCGGCGGTCCGCGAAGGCGACGAAATTGCTTTCCTGCCGCCGGTGAGTGGCGGGGCCGGAAAATGCCCTGGCCGCTACACGCACGAGATCCACGATGCCGATACCGGATGCTTCTTTGGGCTGACGCGCGAGACCATCGACACCCGGAGCCTGGCTCGCCAATTGCTGCGCGGCGAGGACGGGGCGGTGGTGGATTTTGAAGGCGTGGTGAGAAACAACACCAAAGGCCGCGCCACCAAGTTCCTAGATTACGAATGCTACGAGCCGATGGCCGTGAAGATGATGGCCGAAATCGGGCGCGAGATCCTGGTCGCACATGCCATCGGCCGCATCGCGATGGTGCATCGCCTGGGACGCCTCCAGATCGGCGAGGCCAGCGTTGCGGTGATGGTTACCGCGCCGCATCGCAAGCCCGCATTTGAGGCGGCGCTGGAAGGAATCAACCGGTTGAAGCGCGTCGTTCCCATCTGGAAGAAAGAACATTTCGCGGATGGGGAGGTCTGGGTTGAAGGGGAATGGGACGAGTCCGTCCTGAAAAAGTGATCCGCGCCTCTTTCTGTTGTTTCCTGGCAGCATGCTTGTCCGCGCCCGCGACGGCACAGGACCCCGTCATCAAAGTCAACGTGCGCTTGGTCCGTATGCTGGTGACTGTCAAAGACGCCGCGGGCCAACTCATTGGCTCCCTAAACAAAGGCGACTTCACGGTCTATGACAACGGCGTACAGCAGGACATCGCGGTGTTCGATCGCGAAACCGAGCAACCTCTGTCGGTCGCGATGCTGGTGGACACCAGCGCTTCCACCGGCATCGAATTGCGATACGAACTGGATTCGGTGAGCCGGTTTCTCAAGGTCCTGCTGGACGAGGGCAACCCTGACGACACCGTGGCGCTCTACAGTTTCAACGAGGATGTCAGGCTGCTCACCAGTTACACGCGGCGTTTTGCGCGCGTGGATCGAATGCTGAAGCTGCTGAAGTCCGAGGGCGGCACGTCGGTCTACGATGCGCTCTTCCTGGCCTCGCGCGAACTGGAATACCGCAGCGGCAGGCACGTCATGGTGCTGGTGACCGATGGCGGCGACACCACCAGTATCAAAGATTTTCACCAGGCCCTCGAGGCGGCGCAGTTGGCCGACGCGATACTCTATCCGGTGCTAGTGGTCCCAATCACCAACGACGCCGGCCGCAATGTCGGCGGCGAAAATGCGCTGACCACGCTCGCCGCGGGCACGGGCGGCCACGTATTCACGCCGAATCTTGGCGCGCAGCTCGATCGGGCCTTCGATGACATCCTGCGTGAACTCAGGACCCAGTATCTGATTGCCTTCTATCCCAAGGACGTCCCGCCCACCAAGGAGCGCTTTCACACGTTGAAGGTCAACGTGCAGAGCACTTCGGCCAATCGGGGTTTGCGCGTCACCACACGCAGTGGCTATTATGGGGAATCCAATGAGTCCAGATCGGGCCTGGGGCACTGAGGTGGAGGAAGCCGTGAAAGCCAAAACGAAAGCCCCGGAGCAGACTTTCGAAGAAGTGAAGTACCTTCGTTACCTGATCGAAAAAGCAATTCCGGTGCGGATCCGGCTCAGCAGCAATGAAGAGGTGGTGGGCGTGATCGAGTTCTACGACGTTCACTTTATCCGTGTGACCCGGGAAGGCTCTCCCAACCTCTTTTTGTACAAGCACGATATCAAGTATCTGTACGAAGAGCCGGAAGCCTGACGTCTTGCCTTCCTATCTCGAGATCAGCGCGGAGATCGCCCGCGAAGCCGGAGCTCTGCTGCATGGCTTCTTCGAGCGCCACATCGGCTTTGAGCTGAAGGGCGAGTTCGATCTGGTGACCGAGGCCGATCGCGCCTCCGAAAAGCTCGTCATTGAACGATTGCATGCGCATTTCCCAACCCATTCCATCGTCGCTGAAGAGAGCGGCGGGCATGCCGGCGAATCGCCGGAGTACTGCTGGTACGTCGATCCATTAGACGGCACCACGAATTTCGCGCACGGCTTCCCCATGTACAACGTCACGCTGGCGCTCGAAAAGGCCGGAGAGATCATCGCTGGAGTGATTTTCGATCCCGAGCGCAACGAGATGTTTGCTTGCGAGCGCGGATCGGGCGCTTGGTTGAATGATCGGCCCATTCACGTCTCCAATGTGCGCCAGGTGGATGACGCGCTGGTCGCCACCGGGTTCCCCAGCCGCAAGCGGCACCAGAACGTGAATGTGCATTTCTACTATCAGCTGGCGATGATCACGCATGGCGTGCGGCGTGCTGGAGCCGCTGCTCTCGACCTCGCTTACGTAGCTTGTGGCCGCTTGGACGCGTTCTGGGAATTTGGCCTGAATCCCTGGGACATGGCCGCCGGAATTTTGCTGATTACCGAAGCAGGCGGAAAGTGTTCCGATATGCACGGCGCACCGGCAAGCCTGCGCGGCCCGCATCTTTTGGCCGATAATGGTTTGATTCACGACTCCATGCTCGAGATCTTTGGCGAAGTGTTTCGCCGGGAATACCGCTACGAGATGCCGGTTATTAAATGATGGAAAACTCTACCCCGTCCTACTCACCCACCGCACGAACCCAGACGCGGATCCGATCCATGCGCGGCGTGTACGACAAGGCGCAGGTGCACGCCATCCTGGACGAAGGCTTTTTGTGCCATATCGGATTCGTGATCGATGGGCAACCGTTCGTCATCCCCACCGCGTATGCGCGTTCGGGAGAGCAGATCTACATTCACGGAGCGCCCGCCAGCCGCGTGATGGGCGTGGCCAATCGAGACTTGGACATGTGCCTCACGGTCACATTGATCGATGCGTTGGTTGTGGCGCGCTCGGCGTTTCACACATCCATCAACTACCGCTCGGTGGTCGTGCTGGGTAAGGCGCGCGAGGTGACCGATCTCGAAAAGAAGCGAGAAGCGCTGCGGTGCTTCACCAATCACGTCATCGCCGGCCGTTGGGAACAAGCCAAGCAGCCGACCGAGCAAGAGCTGAAGGCGACCAGCGTCCTGGCGCTGCAGCTCGATGAGGTCTCGGCGAAGGTGCGGACCGGCCCGCCCATCGACGATGAAGAAGACTACGCGCTGCCCATTTGGGGAGGCTTGGTTCCGGTGATTCAAACGTTCGGCGAACCCATGCCGGACGACCGCGCGTTGCCCGGCACCACTGCCCCGCACCTCAGAGGCACTTGAACTTCAAGCTCACTTCACCGATTCGAACGACGTCGTTGTCTTTCAGCTCCTCGCGGGCTATGGGATCGGTGCGGTCGTTCAGGAAAGTGCCGTTGCTCGAGTCCAGGTCCGTGATCGTGAACTTCTCATCTTTGTAGCGCAGGCTGGCATGCTTGCCCGAGATCGCCGTATCGCGCAGTACGATATCGGCGTCCGGGGCCGAGCCCATGGTGTTCTGCCCCTCGCGAATGCGGAAGTCTTCGCCCTTTTGTTCGCCGGTCAAAACCACGAACCACCCGACTACCGGAGGCTTGCGCTTATCGGCCAGCAGCACGGTCCTGCGGCCGTCAGCTGGCGCGGCAGCTTCGCGCAGCGTGGCGCCTTCGCGCGGAGCGGCACCCTCGCGCGGAGCTTCCGACTCCACGCGCGTTTTCAAGGCTGGGCCCGCCGATTGATACCCCGTCCGCTGGCAGTACGGACAGACTTCCCAGGAGTCTTCTATTTGGTGCCCGTTTGCGCAAAACTTTGCCATCGCGTGCTTTTCTCCTCGGAGCTGAACTTAGGTCACAACACGGACCTTGATGCTTTATTCATTACCGCGCTGGTGGAGGATTATATCGTGTCGCCATCATCGACCGGAAGTCAAGCGGGGCAGGCCCCGCACTCCGGGTCACACAATCCTTTACTTTCAAATACATAAGATGGTACGCTGAAGAACTCATAATGCGAACTGTCGATTTGATCCACCGAAAACGAGATGGTGAAGAACTGTCGCCAGAGGAAATTGCCGCGCTTGTGGAAGGCTACAACCGGAATGAAATTCCGGATTATCAGATGTCCGCCTTCCTCATGGCCGTCTTCCATTCGGGAATGACGGATCGCGAGGTCAGCGCGGCCACGGACTGCATGGTCCGCTCCGGCGAAACCGTTGACCTGAGTTCCATTCCCGGAATCAAAGTGGACAAACATTCCACGGGCGGAGTGGGAGACAAAACCAGTCTGATATCGGCTCCGCTGGCGGCGGCCGCGGGCGTCGTCGTTCCGATGATGTCGGGCCGGGGACTCGGCCACACGGGCGGAACGCTCGACAAGCTGGAGGCCATCCCCGGCTTCCGCACCGATCTCACGATTGACGAGTTCAAGGAACAACTCGCCAAGCACGGCTTAGCTTTCATCGGACAGACCGCCGAGGTCGCGCCCGTCGACGGCAAGCTGTACGCGCTGCGCGATGCCACGGCCACGGTGGAGTCCATCCCGCTGATCGCGACTTCCATCATGTCCAAGAAGCTCGCCGAAGGCGTGGACGCTTTGGTGCTGGACGTAAAGGTCGGCAACGGCGCGTTCATGAAGAAGCAGGTGGACGCGCGGCGGCTGGCGCAGATGATGGTGGGCATCGGCCGGCGCGCCGACAAACGCGTCCAGGCGCTCATCACGGACATGAATCAGCCGCTCGGCTATGCGGTGGGCAACGCGCTCGAGGTGATGGAGGTTTCTCAAACGCTGCAAAACGCCGGACCCACCGATCTCACGCGTCTGTCGCTCGAATTGGCCGCCCGCATGATTTTCCTGGCCAAGATTGTGCCGACGCTCGAAGAAGCTCGCGAACTGGCGCAACAGAAGCTGCTGGATGGCTCGGGCTATCGCAAGTTCAAGGATGTCATTGAAGCGCAGGGCGGCAACCCGCAGGTGCTGGACCGGTTCGAGCTGTTGCCGAACGCTACCGGGGTGCGCGAGATTGCTTCGCCGCGCGCGGGTTACGTGAGCGCGATCGCCGCCGAGGACATCGGCCTGGCTTCTTCCCGCATCGGCGCCGGCCGCAATCTTAAGGAAGACACCATCGATCCGGCCGTGGGGGTGATCCTGGAAGTGAAGGTCGGCCACAAGGTGGACGCCGGCGCGGTGTTGTGCCGCGTCTACTACACCGGCGACGAGAACGTCGAGGAGGCCTCAGCGGAGATCGAAGATGCCTTCCGCATATCCGCGCAACCTCCCGAAGAGCGGGAACTGATCCTCGAAGTCGTTAGCTAATCCAGAATGCTGAACGATCGCGCGTTTTACCGAGCCGCGACCGTCAGGGAGTCGGTCTAATCAACATGGAGAGGTTCACTGGCATCCTGGGAATCCTCGCGATTCTCATGGTCTGCTTTCTCTTCTCCACCCACAAGCGCGCCATACGTCCGTCGCTCATCTTCTGGGGCGTGGGACTGCAGCTCACGTTCGCTTTCGTAGTCCTGCGAACACCGGCGGCGCGCGCCTTCGAAACGCTGAGCGACAAAGTGAACGCGATCATCGGCTATTCCCAGGCCGGCAGCAAGTTTGTTTTCGGCGATCAACTCGGCGGCAGCCAGCCGGTCGTATTTGCGTTCCAGGTGCTCCCCATCATCATCTTTATCACCAGCCTGTTCTCCATCCTTTATTACCTGGGCGTGATGCAAGTGATGGTGCGTGCCATGGCGGTGGTGATGCAGCGCGGGATGGGCGCGAGCGGCGCCGAATCCACGAACGTAGCCGCCACCATCTTCAT
>Ga0182015_10008074_pt1 | contig 10111 bp, 8 predicted proteins | sample 712P3MmetaG_FD_120478 | JGI IMG/M metagenome (GOLD analysis project Ga0182015, IMG submission 120478) | Permafrost microbial communities from Stordalen Mire, Sweden - 712P3M metaG | ecosystem: Environmental > Terrestrial > Soil > Wetlands > Permafrost | place: Sweden: Stordalen | collected... | reverse complement strand
GCGGCGCGATCCCATGGCGATGCTTCCTTTCTGCGGGTACAACATGGGCGATTATTTCGGGCATTGGCTCAAGATGGGCGCGAAACTGAAAAATCCGCCGAGGATTTTCCACGTGAACTGGTTCCGGCGCGGCGCCGACGGGAAGTTCCTGTGGCCGGGCTACGGGGAGAACGTCCGGGTGCTGAAGTGGATGCTGGATCGCATCGAGGGCCGAGCCGAAGCGAAGGAGACTCCGATCGGCAACGTGCCGACGCCGAAGTCGCTGCTTCTCGACGGGCTTTCGATTTCGCCGGACACGCTTAACGAGCTTCTGCAGGTTGATCCAAGCGCGTGGGCCGAAGAGTCGCGGGCGGTTGGGAAATTCTTCGAGGAATTTGGCGACCGGCTGCCTGAGCCGCTCCGCCAGGAGCATCGGGCGCTCGACGAGCGGCTTCAGCGTTCCGCGGTGCCGGTCAAGTAAGGCGGCCTGCTGCTACCTACAGTGGAAGAGGGTGATTGCGCCCCTTCCGGACAATCTCCCCGAGCTGGTGCTCCTTGCATTCGCATACCTAGCGGATAAGATGGTCGAGTGGTGAAACTCGGCGAATCCGGTCCCCTCCGAGCGAGATTCGCGCAGCCTCGGATCTTGCGCAAGAAGCTCTCGTTCCCGCTAGTTCTGGCCACCTTGGCCGTTGTTCTCGCGGGGGCCACCGCGTCCTCTCAAGCGCCCGTTACCGCAAGCAAGGCGACCAGTTCCTCGTCCAAGGCAGATGCCAATCTTGTGGTGGTCCCGGATTTGGCGCAGCGCGTCGCGAAGTTTCGCCGCGTGAAAATGCCATTCCATTCCGAAGGGCTCAGCGCACGCGAACGGCAGATGGTCGACAAGCTTGTCGACGCGTCGGGACTTCTCGACTGCATTTACTGGCGGCAGAGCGATCCCGAGGGGTTGAAGCTGTATCTTTCGCTTGCTGCGAGCAAGAATCCGCAGGACGAACTGCTCCGCCGCTATCTGAAAATCAACGGCAGCCGTTTCGATCTGATCGACGACGAAAAGCCATTTGTGGGAACGCAGCCCATGCCGCCCGGCCGCGGATTCGTCCCCGAAGACATGACTCGGGCGAAATTTGACGCCTATGTTGCCGCGCATCCCGCGCAGAAGGCCGCGCTTTACAATCCGCAGACGATCGCCCGATGGAAGGGGAGCACGCTCGAAGTCATTCCGTATCATGTTGCGTATCGCGAATTCCTGGAGCCCATGGTGAAGGACCTCCGCGAGGCCGCTGCGCTCAGCGACGACCCCGCCTTTGCGAAATTCCTGCGGCTTCGCGCGGACGCGCTGCTAACCGACGACTACTTCGCGAGCGACATCGCGTGGCTCGATCTGCAGAATCCGAAAATCGACATTATTTTCGCGCCCTATGAGACCTACCTTGATTCGCTGCTTGGCGTGAAGACTTCTTACGGCGCGTCCGTGATGATTCGCAACGAGGAGGAAAGCAAGAAGCTCGCGGTGTTCCAGAAATACGTCCCGGACTTGCAGGAGTCTCTCCCGCTTTCGCGCGAAGAATTTCCTTCGAAGCGCGGCAAGCAATCGCCGATGGAGGTGGTGGACTCGCCGTACCGCGCGGGCGACCTGCTCCATGGATATCAGGCCGTGGCCGATAATCTTCCGAACGATCCGCGCATTCACGAGCAAAAAGGCTCGAAGAAAATGTTCTGGAAGAATTTCATGGACGCGCGCGTGAACTACATCATCTTGCCGCTGGCCAAACGCGTAATGAAGCCGGACCAGGCGGCTCTGGCGAGCGGCGAAGGCTATCTCACCGACACGCTGATGCACGAAATCTCGCACGGCCTCGGCCCGGCCTTCGCGCGCACCGGAGCGGGGAAAGAAAAGGCAGATGTTCGTGAGGCTATCGGGCCTCAGTATTCGGGACTGGAAGAGGCCAAGGCCGACATCGTCGGCGAATTCGGCTTGAAATGGCTGATCGACCACGGCCAATTTCCGAAGGAAAAGCAGAACTCCGTGTATGCGTCCTACGTGGCGGGAATCTTCCGCACGGTTCGCTTTGGTATTGCCGAAGCGCATGGCGCCGCCGAGATGATGGAATTCAATTACCTCGCCGAGCAGGGCGCGATTCGCCGCGACGCCGGCAACGGGCTGTATGAGATCAACTTTGAGCGCATGCCGGCGGCAATCGCGTCGCTCGCCAAGGAATTGCTGGAGCAGGAAGCGACGGGCGACCGAGGGCGCGCGGAACGCTGGTTCAGGAAGTACGCGGTGATGCCGCCGGAGCTTTCCGCGGCACTCGCGAAAGCCGCCGACATACCCGTGGATGTGGACCCCGAATTCGATTTTCACCCGCCGCTTCGCTAGGGAGATTCAGAGAACCGATTGGACTTCGGCGTCGATGGAGACGTGCGTCTGGGGGAACCCGTTAATCCGGTAAGTGACCGGGAAGGCTGCTCCCGCCGCGCAGGCAAAATGGAGGAAGCGGCTGATGTGGTAGTCCTCATCGAAGGCACTGAAGACATCTTCCACCTGCTCTTGCGAGAGGCCGAGGGATGAGAGCGGGATCTCCCTTCCGTATGCGCCCGCGGCGGCCAGATACTTCTGTACGATCTCATCGAGTTGCATGCTCATATCCAGAGGTATGCGCCAGCCTCACCGTACGGCAGGTTCACGTAGAAGAGATTGGCTTCCTGAATCTGTTCGAATGTTTCGCAAAGCTGGCGGGCACCGTGTGTGGCGCAAAGCGGTTCGCCGGCGGCGGCGATTTTTTCCACCTCATCGAGGCTCGGCACCTGATCTCGCGGAAACCAGAGCCACGTCGCGATTTTCGCACATCGCGCACAAGCGCCGAAGCCCTGGCCCAGACGTTTTTCGATGGCCGCCGCGACTTCCGGCGCGACCCCGGCCGCTGCAAAGTCCGGCTGGGCGACGTAGAAATACTGCGTGAAAACGTCCGGGTCAGGTTCAAACGCAACGACGAGACCGGGATACTGATAGAGTTCGGGGCCCAGCGTGTCTGTAAAGCACGTGCGGCACAAGACGATTTCAGGCCGAGCGGGATCGCGCTGGACCACCCGCTTTCCGCGCAGATAGAGAGTATCGGGGAGAAGCGTCGCGACCCACTCGGATTCGTGCTCCAGGTGAGCGCATTCGGCCGCTGAACCCTTGAGCCATGCCCACCAGTTGCGGCTGCGCGGGAGAATAGGGATGCTCGGATAAGCGGATTCATACGACATCTGGCTCAAATGCGCGCTCCGGGACGACAATTTTGGAGGCGTATGGTACCAGATTAAAACTGAAATGAGCGCGGCAGAATCTTCTTGCTTTCTTCTTTTTCTTTGAAGAAGACTTGTTTCAGGCGCCTGATTCGAGAAGATGCGGTACGGCCCCGTCCATTGACAATCTGCAAACCGGACGCGTATCATTCCTCACGATACAGCGTCGAGCGCGGATGCTTATCCCCTTCAACGCTCTAACCCCCGATTGGGTGGAGTAACCCGAGGTAGAACTCTCTCGGCAAGCAGGGCAGTAATCGCTACGGAGGCCGCTTCCAATGTCACCCGAACACGACGAAAAACCACAACCCCCTGCCTCGGAAATGACGTTGGCAGAACCCTCATCAGAAAACTTACATTTTGCCGCTTCCGCAGTAGCGGCTGAGCCGCAGAGCGCAGGAGCCGCCACCGCTGTGGCTCGAGCCCCTGAGACCACGGCGATTGCCGATGAGCCCACGGAGTACACCTCAAGCGAGGGGTCTGCTAGGGAAACCAGTTCATCCAGTGGCGAAGCGAAGGCGGCGGATACCAGTGCATCCGCGGAAGCGGCCGAGGCGACGGAGTCCGCCGAGACAACGGAAACGATGGACCAACTGCTCGACCAATTCTCCACTCCTGAAACAGTGGTGGCCGAGGGAGATATTTTCGAGGGGCGCGTGCTGGCCGTGACGGAGGCGGGCGTTGTAGTGGACGTCGGCGGAAAATTCGAAGGGCTGGTGCCGGCGCAGGAGTTTCTTGATTCGGGCGCCCCGATTGAGTTTGGCGCGGGACAGACGATCGAGGTCGAGCGCCTGCATGAACAGCGGGATGGATATGTGCTGCTGTCGCACGTGCGCGCGCATCGCCGCCGCGTGTGGGAGCGCATCGAGAAAGCCTACCGGGAGCACACGAACCTGAAGGGCAAGATTCTGGAGAGGATTAAGGGCGGCTTGGTCGTCGATATCGGCGTGAGGGCTTTTCTTCCCGCGTCGCAAATCGAACTGCGGCCGGTACACGACCTGGAGGGATGGAGCAATCGGGAGATCGAAGTTCGTATCCTGAAGCTGAACCGCAAGCGCGGGAACATCGTGGTGAGCCACCGCGCCATCCTTGAGGAAGAGCAAAAGGCCAAGCGCGACGAGCTGGCTTCCAGTCTGACCGAAGGCACCATCGTAACGGGCCATGTGAAGAACGTTACCGATTACGGCGTGTTCGTGGATTTGGGCGGGATGGACGGATTACTCCACGTGAGCGATCTCGTTTGGGGCCGCGTGCCGCATCCTTCCACGCTGGTGAAGGCGGGCGACGAAATTCAGGTGCAGGTGCTGAAGTTCGACAAGGACAAGCAGCGAATCTCCCTGGGCAGAAAGCAGCTTCTTCCCGATCCGTGGGCGACCGTTCCGGAGCGGCTGCCGGTGGGGACTCGCATTCACGGGAAAGTGGTGGGTGTTACCGACTATGGGGCTTTCGTGCAGATCGAGCCGGGAGTCGAGGGTTTGGTTCACGTAAGCGAAATGAGCTGGTCGAAGCGCACCAAGCATCCTTCGAAGATCGTGAAGGTTGGAGACGACGTGGACGTGGTGGTGCTGGAGCTAAAGACGGACCAACGCCGGATTTCCCTGGGGCTGAAGCAGACGCTGCCGGACCCGTGGGAAGCAGCGGCGGAAAAGTATCCCGTGGGAACCGTGATTAACGGGCGCATCCGCAACCTGGCCGATTTTGGCGCCTTTGTGGAAATCGAAGAGGGGATGGAAGGCTTGATCCACATCAGCGACGTCAGCTGGACCGAGCGCATCAAGCACCCCAGCGAGAAGTTTAAGAAGGGCGACACCGTGCAGGCCCGCGTGCTCAAGGTGGACTCGCAAAACCGCCGGCTTTCCCTGGGAATCAAGCAGGTCAACGACATTTGGGCCAATTGGTTTGGCGCGCACAAGACCGGGGAAGTGGTAAAGGGCAAGGTCACCCGAACCACGGATTTTGGCGCCTTCGTCGAGCTGGCCGATGGCATCGAAGGTCTCTGCCACGTTTCGGAAATTGAAGAGCGGCGGCCGAAGGGCGAGCGGGAGAAGGAAAAGGCGCCGCGGGGCGCGCGTGTGACGTCTGTTCTGGCGGGCGGCCAGGAATACGATTTCAAGATTATCCGGCTGGAACCGGAAGAGCACAAAATCAGTTTGAGCTATCGCGCGGCGCAAAAACAGGTGGAGCGTCAGGAGATCGAGACGTTCCGGTCGTCGAAGTCGTCGCCGACGGCAACCATTGGCGACGCTATTATGGCCAAGCGGCAGTCGTCCTAGCCAGGTTCCGCAACGGACGGGGCTCTCCGGAATTCACTCCCCGGCAGGAATAATCTTTACCTTACGTTAGATTGATGATATCAAAGAGTTTGTGCCGCCCCGGCTCTGCGCACACAGCCGTTACTTCACACAGTAACTAATCATCTGAGGAGACTCTCATTCCATGACAGAGACAGCCGGCGAACAAGCGCAAATCAAAGATCAAACGATGACGAAGGCCGATCTGGTGGGCGAGGTCGAGCGCGTGACAGATCTGTCGCGCAAGGAATCCGAATCGGTTGTCGAAACGATCTTCGAGAGCATTATCGCGGCGCTGCAGTCCGACGATAAGATCGAGATCCGCGGCTTCGGGAGCTTTCGCACGCGGCAGCGGCGCGGCCGCACCGGACGCAATCCCAAGACCGGGGCCAAGGTGGAAGTTCCTCCCAAGAAGATCCCTTTTTTCAAGCCCAGCAAAGAGCTGAAGGACTTCATCAACAACTCCGGCCCGGCAGCGCCTGCCACGGGCTCTCGCGAGCCAGGCACCCAGGGCTGAGCGGAATGGATTATTTGTGGTCGCCCTGGCGCTATCGTTATATAGCCAGTGAAAAGAAGGAGGATCGCTGCGTATTTTGCGAAGCGGTCGCGGCAAACGATGACGCCGCCACTCTCGTGGTTTTTCGGGGCGAGAAAAACTTCATTATTCTGAATCGGTATCCTTACACCAGCGGCCACGTGATGGTTGTTCCCTACGCGCACATGGCCGAACTTTCCTCGGCGCCCGCCGATACACTTGCCGAGATGATGCGCCTGGCACAGCGCGCGCAGACGGCGCTGGAGAAGACCTACCACCCGGAAGGCTATAACATCGGAATGAATCTGGGGCGCGCAGCGGGAGCGGGTATCGTGGGGCATTTCCACTTGCACGTGCTTCCGCGCTGGGCGGGCGACGCCAATTTCATGACGGTTGTCGGAGAGACTCGAGTAGAACCCGAAGAGCTTGCGACGACCTATGAAAGGCTTCGCCGCGCTCTTTCCTGAGGTTTTTATCGCGGGGAATTGTTACCCATGACTGGGCGGAGCCAGTTGCTGGGCGTCCCAAAAATCGTCGCGCCCGAGAAGTTCCACACCAATGTGGCGACGGCCTTCCGAATCGAACCGCGAGTACACCACACGCGCTTCTACCCGTTTTCCTTTGTCGCGGCGGCACAGCACCACGTGTCCGTTGACCTCGACTGAATGACGGCAGACGAAACCGGCCCCATGGCGGCTCACGGTGGACGTCCAGGTTTCTTCCTCCCAAGTATGGCGGGGATCTTCGCGCCGGAGCCAAACCGGCACCGAGGCGGGTACTCTCGGACTGCGCCGCAACAACCGGCTAAGCTGCGAACCGCGGCGAAGGAGATCCTGGAGGCGCGCCCGCTGGGGATCGGCTGCGAACTCTTCGACAGCGGCCAACGTTTCGGCTTGCTGGACCCAATCAGCCAAGAAAATTTTAAAGCCCGCGGCCGCCGAGGTGTTGACGGGTTTTTCCTTCAGGCAGGTGCCGCGGGAATCCATCTCCTGAGCGGAAACGGAAAGAAAATGATCGAAACACAACGGCCGGGTTTCCAGTTGGGCCGCCACGGCACCGCCGCACCCGGCGGAGGAACATTGGCTGGCCTTGAGCGCGCGCGGCGCTTCCGCCCATGCAATCTGACTTGCCATCTGCCTTCCCAAGAGCCCTCGCCACGGGGCCGAACTTATTCCTTCGGCTGTCTTCCAATCCCTTTAGCAACTTCGGAAATCGCGCTGCTGACGAGTTCGAGGTGCGCCCGGGTGTGATTCTCCAACTCACGGGAGAACTGGCGAGACGTTTCCGCGGCCTTCTCCTGCAGGTCACCAACGGCGGCTGCAACCGGTTCCAAGGCTTTCTGCAACCGAGCCTGAGCCTCGGTTTCCTGCTGCTGGACCGAAGCGCCAAAATTATTGAGAGCGGTTCCCGTGGCCGATTGGACGGCGCCCTGGAGTTCTTCGCGGGCCGCGTCGAGGCGTTCGCGAATGATCATTTCGAACTGTCTTTCGAAGCCGGTGCAAACTTCCTCGATTTTGCCCGTGGCTTTTGCCAACGCTTGATCGAGGACGGTCTCCAGCTCTTCGCGCTGCCTGGCTAGAGCGGTCATCGTTTCTTTGGCATGATCGATGACCGGAGCCGACTGCTCCTTGAGTCGGGAGACGATGCGATCCACGCCTTCTTCGCGGGAAGACTCCAGGCCGCGTTGCAATCGGTCCAGGGCATTGGCGGAAAGGCTTTGCGCGAGGTGATCGAGCTCTTTGCTGCGTTCCTCCACGCGATCGAGCGCGCGGCGAATATCGGAATCCAGCCTCTTCGTCCAAGCAGCGTGGAGCGTCCTGGCGCTTTCCTGGGTAACTTTGTTCAATTGCTTGAGGGATTGATCAATCCAGGGGCCGGTCTGCGAGGAAGCGATCTCGGTGAGTACGGCTTTGGCTTCTTCCCGAAGTCCGTGGCGAACCTCATCGAGTGTGGACGTAGCCTTTGCCCGGACAGCGGCTCCCGCTGCCTCAAAGAGAATCTTCTCCATCTGCTGGTGAAATTCGCCGACTAATTGCCCCACTGCCCGGTCGAGCGAGGGCGATGGAGAGGGTTTGGTGACAGGAGATGCGATTCCCGCGCCATTGCCGGATTTTTCCGATTTTTCCGCTGGCGGCGTCTTCGCAGCCGGTTCAGACTTCGGTACCGCAAACGGCTTGGACTTCGCGGGCGCAGGCTGCTGCAAGCGCGATTCGCAAAAGGTCACCCAATCCTGAGGCGGCGAATCGATGCCCCATATATTCCCAGGATCCTCGAGTTCGATGGCCGTCTCATAGGTGCCGGTCGTATCCAAGGGCCTCTTGACCCATTTGACCAGGCCGCGCGCGGAGACCGTCTCCGTGCCATGATCCTTGCCGTTGAGTTCGAGCATGACCCAGGAGTTCGTAAGAACGTCGTGCTTGGACTCGTACCTGCAGCCGTGGCAACTGACAGCGACGGTCGAGACTTCCTCGCGATACGGGCCACGATAGGAATCGACTCCCATTACCGTGATCGGGACGACTGCGTTCAGCCGAGTGCTACGACGGAGAGGCCGGGCCAGATCGCTGGCGGTTGACGTATTTGACATAAATCCCTCTTTGGTTTGCCTTCGAGCATTCAGCATACGGCAAGGCGTTTCGCTGAATGGCGCTCAAATCATGGCGGTGTGTTAATGGGTTACTAGACGATGAGAACCTGAAAAAGAAGGGCACGGCCGGTTCAGTGGCTGGCGGGTCCCGTGGCGCAACTGCACGTGGTGAAGGCGCCGGGCGTGATTTCCGTCTGCGCGCAGGAATAGGGCAGCCAGTCTTTCGCAGAAAGAGAGACAGCTGCGGATACGTGAGTGGCGAAAAGATCGAGAAGCTTCGAACGGATCGCGTCGCTCGAACGGATCAAGAGGGAGATTGTCTGAAGGCTCGCGGGACTATAGCTCGGCAGAGTCGACAGCCCACGAAAATCGTATGCTAGCTCCCAATCGGATCTCCCGGAAGAGCCGATTTCACGGGAATGCTTCGAGTATTCGACAGCGTAGTCGACGAGTGCGCCGTTGTCCTTGTTATAGACGCCAATTTCGAACTCCGGATTATGGAGATCCGGGCTGAGGGACGGAGCTATGTTTGTTTGAAAATAGGGCATACCGCCGGCATCCGTGACAACACGAAAATCGTTGATGTGAGTATGGCCGGCATAACTGTCGCGAAGTGATTCTTTATGAGAACCGATGATTGCGAGGAAGGAATCCAGATAGTTTTTTTTCCAAAACAGGGTGGGAGTGCGGCAGAGGCCCTCATTTCCCGCGTGTGATGACGCGTAGGCGTCAATTCCAGGGGGCAGGTGCATGACGAGCGCGGCGGTACGGCGCTCCGCGCGGACGTCGTCAAGTTTCGACGCGAGCCAGCTCATCTCTGCTGAGCCGGCATCGGCATTCGCGCCGGCTGGCGAGGTATCGTCCGTGTAAAGCCGCGACCAGAACGAAGTGTTCAGTACGATGATCTCCTGGCTGGGCACAGTGGGATGCGGCACGGCATAGTAGCCGCCGGCAAGAAAATCACGAGCCGCGTGGGGATTCCTGGCAACGGTCTTCCATCCCTTAGAAAGCGCCAGGAGGAGAGGTTTCCCCGGCGCGGCATAATCTTCGGTGATGGAATCATTATTTCCCAACGCTCCCACGATCGGGACTTTCGGGAAGGATTGTTGGATCGTACGATTCACGAAGATCATGGTTTTGATCACGAATTCCTGATAGCCGCGGGCGTCCGGCCTGAATTGACGGTATTTCCGCGGAAAATCGTGACCCAGAGAATCTCCGAGCACGAGGATGTAATCGTATTGCCCGGAGTTGCGAGCAGCCGTGAGTGCGGAGATCAAAAGAGCATAGTCGGAGTCCGGGCTATCGCGCGTGGCGTTTGGGATGGCCGAGGACTGCAGGATCGCCCGCCATTTCTCGACGGGGCTGGAGGCGAGCGCTTCGACGCCGCGGGGATCGGTTCCTCTAAAGGGATCGAAATGAATGTCCGCG
>Ga0182015_10008073_pt1 | contig 10111 bp, 11 predicted proteins | sample 712P3MmetaG_FD_120478 | JGI IMG/M metagenome (GOLD analysis project Ga0182015, IMG submission 120478) | Permafrost microbial communities from Stordalen Mire, Sweden - 712P3M metaG | ecosystem: Environmental > Terrestrial > Soil > Wetlands > Permafrost | place: Sweden: Stordalen | collected... | reverse complement strand
GCCCACTCTGTCAGCGGGGGGTCAGGAGGGGTACGCCGACAGGGTGGGCTTGGACGGGTTGGAAGCGTGCCCCGGCTCCTCTCGAAGCCGTCGTCCCCGCAACGCAGCCCCCAACCCGCACTGACATAATAGAAATCAGAACGGTTCAGCGGAATGGCTCGGAAGTCTCATTTTCCACGTACTCGGGTTACAGTACCCTATTCGAGCCTGAGTGCGTAAGTAATGGAGCGTTAAGGCTTTGAAGGACTGGGGATTTCGGGCGGCGGTGGCGGCGGTTGGATGGGCTTGTCTTTTGATGGGCTGGCGGGTATGCGCAGAGTGACCTTCGTCGCTTTTCCGGTCTGCAGCCGGACGTTTTTTTCCCACGGCGACCAGATGCCTAAGTACGACGCGCGAAGATCATACGCGCCCGGCAAGAAGCGTTGGAATGAGAAGCGGCCCTCAACGTCCGTGAGCGCTGCGTGCGGATGCTCGCCATTGCCGGATTCTTGCACGATCACCCGGGCCGACGGGACAGGCTTATCGTCCAGGCCGAAGACGACGCCTTCGATCGTGCTCGTAACGTCGCGAGGATTTGCGGGCGCTGCGATGAGGCACAATAATGCGACAACGCAGACTGCCGAGATAAACTTTAACAACCTACCTCCTTTCCCGCCCGTACTCATTCTATCCCGGCAAGCGTTCGTCGCGGAGACACTGCGCCGTAAAGGTTAGCCCACTCGTTCCGACGGCTAACATGCGTAAGTTGTCAAAGGTCGTACAGGGATTCGTGTTCGTGGTGATGAAAGAACCGCGGCTACAGCTTGTAGACCTTGTGCGCTCGGGCGTGAGCTTCCTGATCTTGCCGCCCTGAGTCGGCGTTCACGCCGCGCGCGACGGCGATGTAATAGGTCAGCACTTGCAGCGGAACGAGATGAATGAATGGCGCGAGCCACGCCGCCATTTCCGGCAAGACGACAACGTGCTCGGCGGCGATGTCGCGGTTCGCATCGGGCACCGTAACCGCAACGCGTAACATTCCAAGCTCGCCCGCCGCGCGAAGAATCGTGCGCGCGCGATCATCGGCGGGCTCTCCCGTCAGCATCGCCACTATCGCGCCGCGCGAGTCAATTTCCGAGAACGGGCCGTGCAGGAGTTCTTCAGTTTCGAAACCCTCCGCGGCGATGTAGCTTGTCTCTTTGTTTTTCAGCGCGGCTTCGACTGCTGTCGCCCAGCCGGTACCCGAACCGAAAAAGATGAGCCGCTGTTTTGGCGCGACTTGCTTTGCAATCTCGCGAATTTTGATTTCGCTGCGAAGCGCCAGCCGCATCAATGAAGGAACTTTTTCGAGCGCCGCGTCGGCGCCTGTCGCATCCTTGATCAAACTGCGCTGTTCGAGAATAGCGAGAATAAATTTCGCGAGCGCCGCAAGCGCCGTCGTGTAGCTCTTCGTGTAGGCAAATGCGAGTTCCTGTTCGCAAGTCTCAATATGAAAGTCCGCGCCCTGAATTCCGTCGCCGGATTTTTGCCCCGTGATCGCAATCGTCATCGCCCCGGCCGCCTTCGCGGCGCGAAGAGCTTCGATCGATTTCGTCGTGGTCCCGGTGTGGGTGATGACGATGGCGACGTCCTCCGGTCCAAGCGCGAGCGGATAGTGCACGAATTCAAACGATTGCTCGGCCCGCGCCGACGCCCGCCCGCCCGAGTGGAATCGCATCCAGCGCTCGCAGACATTCGCGGCGTTCAGCGATGTTCCGATGCCGATGAACACGAACCGCTTCTTGCCCGCCGCGGCGCCCGCTGCGTCCTCGATTTTTGTTCGCTGCTTCGCAAACACCTGATCGATCAAGTCAGGCTGCGACTGGATGGCGTCGTAGAGAAAAAACGGGTGTTTGTCTCGCGTCTCGGGCATTTGCATCTTCTCCCGCGGCAGTGTATCCGATAGACTCGCGAAGCGCGAACGCCAATTTCCCGCGGAGCGCCTGAGAAGCCGGAGGACGCAATGCCTCGCTATCTATCCCAGCACACGCTAGCGTGCCTCACGCGGCAAGGCGCCGAGGAACTGACCGCGAGGCTCAATGCCGCCACCGCGGTCCGTGCGCGGCGCGTCCTCCTCGCCATGCACGATGGAAAGCTGCTCGTCGAATTCGATGCCGCGAACCGCGAAGAGTTGGAAAAGTGGCTTGCAGCGGAGAAATTCCATTTCGACTGGGTCCTTCGGATTGACTACGAGGCAAGCGGCGGCGGCCTCTCCCCCGTCTGATCCCCAAACACAATTTCCCAATATCCTGCATCCGAGGCGCAATCGCTGAATCCCATAACTTAAGAATTACCAGTAACTTCAGAGCCCGGAGGCTCCTGCCTCCGGGTCGACTCGCGCGTCGTAGATGTCCGTTTAATATTTTGCCAAATTTCTTCGGATGGAATTCTGCGCCCAATCAGTGCAGTTGGCCGTCGTCGATGCCGTTATGACGCGCTTCATCTTCGAGCGCACTAACTTTGCCGAGCAAATCCTGTTTCTGCTGAGTCAGCTTCTGGATTTCCGCCTGCCAGTCCGCGCGCCGCATGTGGTATTCCTGCACACCCTGATTTGGCGCGGGCTCTCCATTGAGCGCAGCCTGATACGACGCGACTTGCTGATCGATGACGGCAATCTGGCCATTCAGTTTGCTGATTTGAGTCCGATACCAGCCCGCGTTCTTTCCGCTCACCGGCTTCGACTTCGCCGGTTTGGGCTTTGGCATCATTCCGGGATTCGGCGCGCGCGCCGAAGCCGCGTGCGAATCGAAATCATCATTCGTCCAGACTTTTTTCGTTGCCGGTTGGGTTGGCTGGCCGGAGTTCTCGCTCGTTGCGGCAGGCAATGGAGCCGGCTGCTGATTCTGAGCGCGCGATGGAGCGGCGATAGTTAGGCTGGTGAGAGAGAGCAATATCGTGAGCAACGGACGGACGCGCATAGCGCCTCCTATGTAAATCCATTGTCAGCCCGAAAGTTTCACTCTCACGATTGAATTGCCGTGCAGTTTCCAAATCCTACGGGTCCGCAGCGACGCCGCGAGCCAGTTCGTCTTTCACCAATGCGAGAGCTTGCGCGGGGGGACCATCACGCCGGTACCGCGTCGTCTCCGTGATCTCATGAGCTTCGAACACGAATAGAAATTTTCGTCCAGTGTAATCGTATTGCACGCGCACGGGCGCCCAAAAGCCGTGGGCCACTTCGGCGGTATCAATCGAGAATCGCGCCCCACGATAGAGTTTCCCGAGCAGTCCTCCTCCAAAAGGCACATCTCGAATAATTTCCGCTTCGGCATGCACGATATTGCCGGACGCTTCGTCTACCCAAATTTTCATGCGCGTATGCGTCAGCACGTTCTCCAGCATGGTCTGCGCCACGTAACTGGGATTCGGCTCGAGCGCCAGCACAGCCACCGTTCGGCCGTTGCGTGTCTCGCGACCCGCCCAGGTCGTGTGGAATGCCTGCCGCGCCGCTTCCACTGCATCCCGGCGTTCCTTCATTTTTTTCTGCCATTTCCCATACGCGGCCTGCTGGCGGGAATCCTTCGGATTGATGTCGATCTCGAGCACTTGCTCCCAATCGCGCAATTGCTTCTGATACGTCTCGGTGTCCACCGGTTTTCCGTTTTCTCTGATAAGCAAGCGCAGCGTGCCCGTGCCGGTCGGAACGACTCGAAACGTCTTGTCGTCTACGACGTGCCGATCGGAACCAGAAACCATCGTGTGATGCTCGATTCGCTCGTATTCGTCCATCGCGGTGTCGTCGCTATGCAGGGCGGCGATAATGCGGTCACCCAGAGCCTTCAATTCGGCGTCAGATGGCGCGGAGGATTGGTCTGCGCTGGCAAAGTTCCCATAGCTCGCCGGAAGAGGCGCCACCGTTAGGCAGACCAGTGCAGCGCTCGCGATTGACGCAGCCAAATTGAGCAGGCTCTTTCTCACGCTTCTCCCGGCACCCAACACCATCTATGTCCGATTCGAATTGCCCAATTCCAGTTGCAGGAACATTGTATGCTGCCTGGCCCAAACACCGTGTCTGCGGAGCCTTACTCACGTTCGCTCTTTTGAAGCGAGTACGTTGAGTAATCGCTGATTTTCGAGCAAATCAGCGCGCACCATTCCTGTGGCTCTCCCGTCTATAATATGAAAAGCCATGGATCGCACCCAATTCAGGACCTCCGCGCGCCAGACTGCCATCGCTCTGCGCGAAACTGTTGCCCTGGCCTTCGACACTCTTCGCTCTCATAAGCTCCGTAGTTCCTTGACGTTACTCGGGGTAATCCTGGCCGTCTCAACTCTCGTCGCAGTGATGTCCGTACTGAATGGCCTCAATCTCTACGTCGCCGATAAAGTGGCTAACCTTGGCGCAAATGCCTATGTCGTTGATCGAGTCGGCATCGTCACAAACATGGAGCAATGGACGAAGGCTCGCAAGCGCCCGCCTATCGATATCTCCGATCTCGATGCCTTGCGGACGGGAATGTCGCTGGCCACGAATATTGCCGGAGTGATGCAGACCATCGCCGATGTCCGCTACGGAAACGAGCTTCGTGAAAATGTGACCATTATCGGCGCTTCGCCTAGCTATGCCGGGATCCGTGACATCGGAGTTTCCTCCGGCCGCTTGCTCACGGATGTGGACGAAGATCATCGGTCTTCGGTCTGCGTTATCGGCGCGGATGTCGCAAATCAGTTTTTCCCCGGCAGCGATCCGATCGGCAAGGAAATTCGCGCGGGGGCGGAACAGTACGAAGTCGTCGGTATCGCCACCGCGCGCGGTACCATTCTCGGGCAATCGCTCGATAATTTCATCATGATGCCGCTCGGGTCGTACCGGAAAGGCTGGCTCGCGCCCCTAGATTCGGTAAGCGTGTTCGTTCAAGCGCCGAGTCCGGACCTGATGCCTGAATCTGAAGATGAAGCGCGTGTCATTATGCGCGCGCGCCGCCACGTCCCGTATGACGCGGAGGATAATTTCGCGGTCATCGCGCCCAATTCGATCACGGGGCTTTGGAACCGGATCACGGGAAATGTGTTCGCCATTGCCATCTGGATCACCTGCGTCTTTCTTGTTGTCGGCGGCGTCGTCATCATGAACATCATGCTCGCCAGCGTGACGGAGCGTACGCGCGAGATCGGTTTGCGGAAGTCTCTCGGAGCGCGCCGCATTCACATCCTCATGCAATTTCTGGTCGAGTCGTCGTTGCTTTCCGCGACGGGCGGCTTCGTGGGCGTCGCTCTCGCTCTCGCGATCACATTTCTTGTGCGGTCCACCACGTCGCTTCCGATTTCGACTCCGTTCTTCACCATTGCTATTGCGCTGACGCTTTCGACTGTGATCGGTTTGTTTTTTGGCATTTATCCCGCGATGCGCGCGGCGAGGCTCGATCCGATTGAAGCTTTGCGCGCGGAAGTTTAGAGAATATTCATGAAGCAGGACTATCGCGAAAACCTGACGCTCGCCTTCGACACGTTGCGCAGCCACAAGCTACGCAGCTTCCTCGCCGTTCTGGGCGTGACGATTGGCGTTGGCCTGATTATTCTCGTTGTCGGCCTCGTCGAGGGATTCCGCGCCAACATTCAGAAGGAAATCACGTCCGAGGGCATTGATACGGCCTGGGTCCAGCGCTTCGGAGAAGGCTTTGGAACAAACGGCCGCCGCCCCAAGGAAGAACGCGAGCGCAAACCGCTGACGCTTGAAGATGGCGATGCGATTCTGCCCGCGTCTCCGGCCGTCAAGTCCGTCGCCGTCTCCATTTTTCAATGGGAACTCACTCACAGTGTCCGCTACCAGGCCAATGAAGTGCAGGGTGTCGAATTCCGCGGCACATTTCCGGCATTCCTCGAAGTCTATTCGAATGCCACCATGCGCGCTGGCCGCTTTTTCACCGACTCGGAGAACAACCATCGCGATAACGTAGCGGACATCGGCGAAAATATCGCCACGGCGCTCTACGGCAACATCGACGACGCCGTCGGCAAGACCATCAAAGTTGATGGCTCCGAATTTCTCGTCATCGGTGTCCTCGAACGGCCTGCGGGCACGTTCGGAATGGACGACGAAGATCGCCGCGTCATTCTGCCTTACTACACGTTCCGCAAGCTCTATCCCGCGGCCTATGAAATTTTCATTCGCTTCCTCGCCTATCCCGGCAAAGTGGACGCAGCGGTAGATGAAGTTCGCGACGTGTTGCGCCGCCGGCGCAACGTGCCGTACGACAAGCCGGATGATTTCTTCATACAGACGAATCGCGAGACCGCGCAGCAATTCAACGACATCATCAAAGGCACCGTCGTCGTGATCGTGGTCCTCAGCTCGATTGGACTTTTGATCGGCGGCGTCGGCGTGATGAATATTATGCTCGTCTCGGTTACCGAGCGAACCCGCGAGATCGGCATTCGCAAGGCGATTGGCGCGCGCAGCGCCGATATAACGTGGCAATTCCTGTTTGAGGCCATGACTCTCACCGGTCTCGGAGGCTTCATCGGCATTGTCGTCGGTGGCGGCGCAGTTGTGCTGATTCCCATACTGACAAAAGTGAATGCCGTCATCACGCTCTGGTCCGTCGCCGCTGGTCTGATCGTTTCCATTAGCATCGGCCTGGTGTTCGGCGTATGGCCCGCCGTAAAAGCGGCGAACCTTGATCCCGTCGAAGCACTGCGCTATGAATAGCGCGCGATTCTTCGGCTCCGTCCAACCGGGGAGATAAGGCTATGCCCTTACGCTCGAAAGACAGCGAAATCGAACTCATGCTTCAGCTTCTGAGCGAAGCCTATGAAAAGAAAACCTGGCATGGCCCGAATTTGAAGCAATCCATCCGCGGCGTCTCGGCGCGCGGCGCGGCCTGGCGTCCCGCTTCCGGCCGCCACAACATTTGGGAATTAACTCTGCACGCCGCGTACTGGAAATATGCCGTGCGGCGCCGTCTGATCGGCCTGCCGCAAGGTTCCTTCGCGCTAAAGGGGAGCAATTTTTTCGCGATGCCCGACCCGCACACCGATGCAGAGTGGCGCGGCGCCCGCCAACTCCTCGACGACGAGCACCGCAAGCTCATGGCTACCGTGGCCGATCCGCGTAATTCGCGCGTCGTGAAGAACCAACTTCGAATGATTTTCGGCGTCGCCTATCACGACATTTATCACGCCGGCCAGGTTCGTCTCCTTCGACGGCTCCAACAAAAGCGGTAGCGCCGCTGGGCGCGCAACTGCGCGGTCAATCCATTTCTTTGCCGGAAATTTTTGTGGACTTGAACTATTGTTGCGCGAATTCGACGAGGAGTGCCGCGATAGGACTGGCTGGATCGATGCTCGGCTTGCCATCGGCACTCAATCTGTAGGCATATCCCGCGGGATCTTTCGGAATCGCGCGCACCGTTCCGGCGGCGAGCAAATCCGCTCCCGACGCCGGGAAATGGCCGAATTTCGTTTTGTAATCCGCGGCGATCTGCGTCAAAGTTTCGAGGTCCGCTTCCGTCTGCAGTTCCTTAAGATGGTTCATGGCGTTTCTGCGAATCCGCTCGTCGGTCGCCTCCTTGTAGATCTGCGACCACATGAAACGCGAAGTGTCGCGCGACATTCCCTCTTGCGCGATGTGCGCCGCGAAGGGTTTCATCCACGGCGGCGCGCCCGCGATGTCGCCGCCTTGCCAAAATGCCTGCGCCGCCGCTTGATAATTTTTCGTGTGCCAGTAGTAAATCGTCCCGAGATCGGAATAAAGTTGCCACTCGTCCGGATTCGCGGCAATTCCTCGCTTCAAAAGCTCGGCCGCGAGATCCGGGCGCCCTGCACCGATCGGGCGGCCCTCGGCGAGAAACGTTCCGCCGAAGCGATATGCGATCAGAAGATGCGGATCGAGCGTTGTTGTGATGTTGAGTAGAGGCGCCAACTGATCATAGTTTGCGCCCACGTGTCCGAGCCGGCGGCCGTAATACTGAACACTTCGTGTCCAGTAGATGTCTGCGAGCAGCGAGGCGTAGCCGAGGCTCAGCTTTTTCAGCATCGGGCCTGTCGCGAAGAGCGTGTCGCCTGTTTCGTTCTCCATGAAGTCAGTGCGCACAGCGATTCGCTTTTGCAGCGGATAAAGCAAAACGAGGAGCAGCGGAATCGCCATCGTGGCGATTTTAATTTGGCCGCTGCGCGTCGCGTCTGTCATTTCAAGTTCCGGTTCGAAAAGATTGCGGAGGCCGCGAGCAATACCGCGCCGATGTAAATCGCCGCGTAAGCCGTATTGAGCGCGATCAAAGCTTTCGGAATCGCATATCCGTGTGCGGTCACAGCAATGACGTTGAAGTTGCTGAAGTTTGGCAGCAAGTAGTAAATCATCGAGGTCACAATTTTCAGCGTCAGGCTGCCGGTGATCGCTCCCACGCCGCGAATGTCCGACGCAAACGTCCCCGCGACGTAGAACCCGAGCGTGAAGATCGTCGAGAGCATAGGCGTCGAAAAGCAGGAAAAGAAGAGCGCGATCGCCGTCGTTAATGCCAGCTGCAGCAGAATGAAATACGCGGCCACGAGAATGTACGCGTCGGTGGCGACCAGCTTGTGATTCACGTAAAGTAGCGCCGCGAAAATTCCCGCGCACATCACCGCGGTATTGACTGTGAGCGTCAGTAGCAGCCCGAAATATTTCCCCGTCAGGAACTGCCAGCGGCGCACCGGCTTGGCCAGCAAGCTGTAGAGCGTCCGCTTTTCCATCTCTTTGTGGACGAGCCCGACGCCGATGAAAATCGCCATCACCAATCCAAAAAGCGAAATCGCCGTGAGCCCGAGATTGATGATCACTTCATGTTCGACGCCGATCGAAATCTTGCCCACAATCACGGCTGCGGCAATCATCACCAACGCGAAGAAAATCAGGTTGTAGAGAACGCGATCGCGCACCGACTCGCGGAACGTATTTACGGCGACGACCACGGGAACGCTGCTCATTTCACGCTCCCTTCGATCGCGTAGGCCGGGCCTTTTTCGCGGCCCACCAGACGGAAGAAATAATCTTCGAGCGTCGGTTTCAATTGCGCGATGGAAAGAATCTGCGCTCCGGCGCCGCGCAATTGTTCGATCATTTCGTAGAGTTGCGCTTCCGGCACTTCGAGGCGGTAGAGCGAGCCGGTGGGCGTGGCGCGATTAGCAAGTGCCGCCGGCAGTGGCTGGCCGGCCGGCAATTCGAAGTGAATCTCCATTCCCTGAACTTCAATTGCCATAATTTCTCGCGGCGTGCCCACCCCCTGCAATTTTCCGCCGAGCAGCACCGCAACGCGGTCGCAGAGAACTTCAGCGTCCGGAAGAATGTGCGTGGAGAAAAATACGGTGCGGCCCTGCTTCTTGAGGTCGAGGATGATGTCTCGCACTTCGCGCCGTCCGACGGGATCGAGCCCCGACGTCGGCTCATCGAGAATCACCACCGGTGGATCATGCAGGATCGCCTGGGCGATGCCCACGCGCTGCATCATGCCCTTCGAAAATTTTCTAAGCTGCACATTCGCGGCGGTGGCAAGACCGACGCGCTCGAGGAATCGCACCACACGCTCGCGGCGCTCGGTGGCATTGAATCCGAAAAACTGCGCCGAATAATCCAGAAACTCCCGAGCCGTGAGGTAATCGTAGAAATAGGGCTGCTCGGGCAGAAAGCCGATCTCGCGGTGCATCTCCACGTCGTCAATCGAGCGCCCGCGAATTCGCGCCGTGCCCGACGTCGGAAAAATCAGGCTCAGCAGCAGCTTGATCGTCGTCGTTTTCCCCGCGCCGTTCGGCCCGAGAAATCCGAAGACTTCGCCTTCGTTCACCTCGAAGCTCAAACCATCAAGCGCGCGCCGCCGCTTCTTGCGCCAGAAGCCCGTCGCATAGTCTTTCGTCAACCCATCAATCTCGATTGCCGGAGACCCCATGTATTTTATTTTGGAGAGAACCCCGCCGAAGTCAAATACAGTTGTGACGTTTTGTTACATCCCGTCGTCGCCAAAAAATACCTGAGAATTCAACCCGCTCGCTGCGTCATCAACCGCGTGTGATAGAATTCTCCACCGATGCCACGACTCTGCTGTACGCGGTACGAACGGCTCGCGCGGCAACGCGGCTGGCAACGTATCGCAGGACTCGATGAAGTTGGTCGCGGCTCTCT
>Ga0182015_10008071_pt1 | contig 10112 bp, 12 predicted proteins | sample 712P3MmetaG_FD_120478 | JGI IMG/M metagenome (GOLD analysis project Ga0182015, IMG submission 120478) | Permafrost microbial communities from Stordalen Mire, Sweden - 712P3M metaG | ecosystem: Environmental > Terrestrial > Soil > Wetlands > Permafrost | place: Sweden: Stordalen | collected... | reverse complement strand
TTGAACTCCGGAGTGAACGACCGACGGGTGCGCGGCTTCTTCCTCTCCATGGTCTCCATTTTGGACATCCTCTCTGGGGCGGTGCCCTGATGGTGGATGTCCGTCAAACCGGAGGAAGCCCACTCCCGCAAGAGGCTACCAATCGTCCCTCTCCGCCTAGGCGAGCCTGCCGCGCGGTATGATGTGAGCCATGTGGGCCTGATCGGCAGGCTCCGATCAGGGGGATCGCGGGATGCGACTTCTTCCAATTGTTTCTCCGACTCCGGAGCAGCTCAAGATCCTCGGTGACTCGCGACCCGGCTTCGTTCTCATCCGAGGCGCTGCTGGTAGTGGCAAGACCACGACATCGCTGCTCCGGCTGAGACAACTCTCGGGCACACGCCTGGCTCGAAGAATGCGGCTCGGTGCGCAGAACCCGGTTCGTGTGCTGGTCTTGACATACAACACCACATTGCAGGGTTACATCGCAGAGCTAGCAGAGTCTCAAGTGCAACAAGACGATGGTCTGCTGCTCGAAGTCAAGACGTTCGGCAAGTGGGCGACCGATCTCGTTGGACGCGTGAATATTGTTGATCGGGGTGAGGTGACGGCTGCCCTGCGGCCGTTGATCCGCGAGGTCGTGCCTTCCGGGTCGCCGCTGGACTTTTGGGTTGACGAAGTCGAGTATGCACTCTCGCGGCTCCTTCCCGACGAGTTAGACGAGTATGTCGCTGCAAAGCGTGACGGGCGCGGTACGTCGCCTAGGGTGGACCGGACGCTGCGGCGGCGACTCCTGGATGAAGTGATCCTGCCCTACCAGAAGATCAAGGCAGATAGGGGTCTGTGCGACTGGAATGATCTTGCTCTTGAAGCCATGGCGAGTGAACCCGCGGTGTACGACATCGTGATAGTTGACGAAGCGCAAGATTTTTCAGCCAATCAAGTTCGCGCCATTCTGGCTCACGTTAGCGACGACACATCCGTGACCTTTGTACTGGACGCCGTACAGCGCATCTATCCCCGCTATTTTACGTGGGCCGAAATTGGCATAGAACAGCGGAACTTACGTGTCTACAAGCTCAAGCAGAATCACCGCAACACTGAGGCAATCGCTCGATTCGTATTGCCTCTTGTGGCTGGCTTGCCTCTTGACGACGACGGGTCTCTGCCTGACTTTACTGCCTGTGTGCATAGCGGCGGCAGACGTCCGGTTGTAGTCGCTGGCAAGTACAGCGATCAACTCGACTACATGCTCGACGACGTGATAGCCAACGTAGATCTGGCACGGGAGTCGGTCGCGATCCTCCAGCCTCTAGGCGGAGGGTGGTTTGACTACGCGAGAGCCGAACTGAGGCGCCGTGGCATAAGCTTCTGCGAACTTCAGCGCAGTCGAACCTGGCCGACGGGGCCTGAGAACGTCGGGCTCTCGACGATTCACTCGGCCAAGGGTCTGGAGTTCGATCACGTGCTGTTACCAGGGCTAAACGCCCAAGTGACCCCGCACGGCGAGGGGGAGGGTGATGCGTCGTTGGAACAACTGAGGCGTCTTCTGGCGATGGGCATCGGCCGGGCGACCACATCGGTGATGGTCGGCTACAAGCGCAGCGATGAATCCGATCTGATCGGGCTCCTCGATCCCTCTACGTACGATCTGATTGAGCTCTCGTGAGCACAGGTTCGGTTGTGCCAGAGGCACGCCCCCGCGCCGAGAGCGAGTGGATTGAGCTTCCATGTTGTCCGGATGCACACGCCTGGGCTCTAGCACGGGACGTTCAAGAGCTAGTTCATTTCACGCTTCACAACAACCTTATTGGTATCTTAGCTTCTGGTTATCTTAAGAGCAAATATCGTGCTGAGCGTGATGAGCAGGTGGAGCACGTGTATTTGCCAAATGCTCCCGGCCGCAGCCGTGATTACGAGTGGATTGACTATGCGAATCTGTCGGTGACACGAATTAACAGCTGGCTCTTTGGAAGCAGCAAGAACCGCTGGCATCAGGACTCCAGTTGGGTTGTGCTCAGCTTCGACCCGATTATTTTGAGTCATCCAGGCGTTGTCTTCGCTACCACGAACAACGCCTATCCAGAGTGCCGCCGTGCCGAAGGGCTATCAGGGTTGCAACGACTGTTCGATGATCCGGTGGTGGCTTACAACGGTCGACGCTCGACGCGCAGCGGATTGCCTTTGAATCGTTCAACTGACCAAGGAGCTGAAGTGCTCTACCCAGGACAGCTGTCCATCGAGTATTTGCGACGAATCTACGTTCAGACCGAGCACGCGTTCGATGACGTGCATGGCGTATGTGCTGGGATAGGCCTATCGATCGAGATTGCTCACGAACCCACGATGTTCTCATGAGCGGAGAGTCTCGGCGAAACAAGAAGCGAAGTGATGGAGTCGCGGATGACGCCCTGGACCTTCCACCGTCCACGAGCGAACGCGCTGTCCGCACTGTGAGATCGGCCCTTTGGGCCGCGTACGGTGATGCGATCGGGTTCATCAGCGAGTTGACTAACTCCGAAGGATTGAACCGGCGGACCCGTGGCGCTCCCCTCGAACAGCCTGTCCGATGGTCTCGGCGGGTCGGTGGCCGACAAGGGGTGTCCGTGGCACTCCCGGCGGGCTGTTACTCGGACGACACACAGTTGCGTCTGTCGTCTGGACGTGCCACGAGTTCTAGTGGGTTTGATGTCGAGGCCTTCGCAAAGGTCGAGCTCACCGTCTGGCCGGCTTACGCACTGGGTGGAGGAAAAGGAACCAAGGCGGCGGCTTCCAACCTGGCCAAGGCTCAGACAACCTGGTACGGCAACACCTACCCCGACTGGACCTCGAGTGGCGGAAACGGTGCAGCCATGAGAATTCAGCCTCACGTCTGGGCGAGTCGATCGTTATCCGAGCCTGCCACCTATGTGATCGATGTCTTGCGAAACGCAGTTTGTACTCATGGAAGCCCCACCGGTCTGATCGGAGCGGTGTGGCACGCCGTGGTGCTTGCCGATGTCATGTCAGCTGGCCGACTCCCCGAACCGGGTGATCTCAAGTCGCTGGTTGAAGTGGTGGACGAGGTACCGAATCTGATCCGCCGCGACCCCGAGGTAGGCACGTACTGGCTATCTGCTTGGGAGCGAGCGACGGGCTCACCTTTCGACAACACTTGGGCCGAGGCAGCAAGGGAACTTCGCCGAGCACTCGGCTCGGCAGAGAGGGCAACAAAAGCTGGCGGGTACAAGGAGCTTTTGCAGGAACTTCGCCTCTTTGATCCAGATCGCCGAGGAAGTGGACTTCTTACAGCCGTCGCCGCTCTCGCACTCCTTTGGATCGAGAGCGATGCCCGCCGAGCGATGGTGATGGCAGCCACCGCGGTTGGCTCCGACACCGACACGATCGCCACGATGGCGGGTGCCCTGATCGGGGCGATAACAGACGGCAACCCAGAAGGGCCCTTAATGGACGCCGAGCTGATCGCGTCCGAGGCTGAGAGGTTCGCTTCGATCAGCTCGGGCAACGTAAGCCGACCGCAGGCGTACCCGGACCTACTGCGATGGGACCCGCCGCGCTCCCAGGTCGACGTACTTGGGCGGGACGAGTCTGGGCTTGTGATTGCGGGCCTTGGCAGCGCTACAGAGCTGCCAGACCCGGGCGGTGCGTTGGGAGACTACCGGTGGCGGTGGATTAAGACGGACTTCGGTCAAACCATGCTAATCAAGGGCCGAGGGGAGCTGCCTCTGATCCACCAGTCTCTATTGCCAGTGCGGGAAGATCCTCCCGGGCATCCCGCGTCTGGCATTTCCCAAATGAGGCTGTTGCCGGTGGAGGACGCCCAACGCAATTCTGAAGCTCACGGTGGTCCGCGGGGCGAGCCTGCGCGACCAGCACCCCTTGACCGCGGGGTCGATCTAGACACCGTGATGAAGTGGCTTGAGTCGGAGGGTATGGGTGACGACCGAGCGGTCGGCTACGCAATACGAAGGGTGGCACGCGACGGTTCTCCAGAGCAGCTGGTTCTTCTCCTCGGCTTGTTGCGTGACCGCCTCCGCGAGTGAGAAAGGACGGTCGGAAATGCCAGTAAAGGTGAGCGCCAATTCCTTCTTCAGATATTTGGCCGCCCAATCGACAACTCGCGTCGCCAAGGTACGTCGGGCCAAGAACATTATGGAGATTACGCGCGAAGATTATCGGCGAGTCGATTACTGGGCGGGAATCCGAGAGGCATCTGTTCGACTGCTTCTCGGAACGTATAACCATACGCAGTTCGAGGCCGAGGTTGGCAGGACTGCCGATCCGAAGAAGGTTGCTCACTACGGCAAGGCGGCTACCGGCATTCAAGGATGGATCGGCAAGAAGGCAGTCCAAGCTAAGCCGGCCAAGGCTGTAACTTGGACCGAGTCCGGTCTCGAGGCGTCGGTCACACCGGAACTCATAGTGTCCTGGGCAGGCTCGGGTAGCTAGGTGCTCAAACTGTTCTTCAGCACTGAGCCACTTTCCAAGTTCGTAGTGAACCCAATGCTTCGCGTTATCGAGCAGACACATGGACGGCTCGGCATTGCAGCAGTGCTCGATGTTCAACGCGGCAAACTGCACGTAGGACCAACGGCTAAGCCGAACGATCTCGACATCCTGCTGGCTTCCGAGGCGGCGTCCTTCGTCGAAATATGGAACAGGTTGTGATCCTGTGAGTTGGTACACCGTCTCTAGACCCGCCACCTTCGCTGAGGCCTCACTAGGGGTGGGTGCTCCAGGAAATGGCATACCCCGATTGACGTCAGACTCTATTCTCGGCTTTCAGAGAGAGCTTCGGCTCGATGGTGGCCGTCCACCATTCAGCTGCTTCAGACTTTACGTTCTGAGTAAATAGTGTTCAGCCAAGCAAAGTTGCTCGTTAGGTCTTCTCTTATAACGCCTAGTTCTTCGGAAGTTGGATCGCACACGGCAAGACGATCCAGGAAATCATCTTGCAACAAGGGTCGACGTTCTCTAACTGGCTCCCAAGTTTTGCGCGCAAGACGCCAGAATCTCAGGATGGCCCCCTCGCGGGTGGCAGTGACAACTCGTAGGTTGTCCGGGGGAAGGGAATCGAGCTTCGGAGAATATATCCTCCAACCGCCATCGGGGGTAAGTTCCTTTGGACCAAACAGATCCACAAAGTACAGTTGATTATCGCTGGGTTCCAGGACCAGGTTCGCCAGCTTCAAGTCAAGCCCGTGAGGCAGAAGCGTCAAATCTCGTCCCAATAGACTTACATTCGTCAATTGGTCACCTGGATACGAGTAGAGCAGGCGAAGAACCTTTTCGATCACATACCACTTGCGAAAATTCGGCTCCGTGGGGTCGGCAATCATATGCTCCGCATCGCCACCAGGTATGAATTCCTCGTAGGAGAAGACCTGGAACTCATTGTTCAACTTCTCAACCTCCGAGAAGAATAGCTTTGGCACGTGCCATCCGCTTGACTCCAGTGATGTTCGGTAGGGGCTCAGCCGTTCTCGCATTGCCTTGGCTTCGTCAAGGTCGAGCCGCTTATCCGCTCCCATGCGCTTCCACACGACTCGATAGGTCGTGCCTTGTCGGTCGTACTCCAGAACCGAAACTCGGGACTGTCGTCCAGGTGTCATCGCTACGTTGCGGACTGGACGAAACTGTACGCCCGGTTCATGCTCTCCGAGCAGACTTATCTCCTCCGACGATGGCGCGAACATGAGACCCGCAGCACGAGCTTCCTCTGCGGCATGCTGGTTATACAGGTCGACGTGGTCCATAGACATCGAGCACACCTCCGCATCGGAGTCGTCAGCATACAATCCCTCGGCGGGGAAGCCTCCAGTAGAGCATGTTTCCGAGCTCATGCGGCGCCTCGGTTCTCGTGAACGAACATATGTTCGATTATCGGTCACCCTTCCAGAATTGTCAACCTCTGTACTCGACTGAGCAGATCGGCGAATACAAGTTCTCGCGGTGTCACAACTCGAAGGTGGAGCACCTCGTCGAGCCCGAGCACAGGCCGCGTACCGACCCCGCATCGTCGAGAGGCGCGGGGATGAACGCTCCCGACGTGCTGCGCGCACGTAAAGCTCTCTCAAGAGGTGAAGCGTTGCCGCGGACGATCCTCTACTGGCTCATTTGGGAGGGCATCGCCCCGCTTCCCGGACGCTCTTGGTCTGTCGGCACTGATCAGGTACCGAGGCTCGTCGAGCCGACAAAGCGCCGCGGAAATAGGACGAGTACAAGCGCACTGGGAGCGGTCGGCCTCGATGGAGCTCTGGCGGATGAACATCATCGGCGGCTCCCAGCTCAAAGACGGCACCGACCTCAAGCGCCTGACGGGCATCGAGGTCAGCGCCCGGTCATCGGCATGACATCCGAACGACGCATGGCCTCGGTACGCACCGTTGGCCGGTGCAGCCAGGGTCGACTCCGGGCAGTGCCTGCATTGCTCGACACGCAATCGATGAGGTTCTTGCGGACCATCAAGACGGCACCTGATCCTGAGCCTCTAACTTTCACAAGATCCGCTCTGGCGTGCCTCGGGAACTCGGCAGGTCGAAAATAACGTTCGTGATCTTGATTCGCACGACCGTCGCTGTGTGTTCCGTGGCCGGATGAAGTGGCCTCACGGGTGGACCGCTAGGCATACGATCGCGAAGTGGATCAGACCCCGTGGTACGAGCGGCCGGATAACGCGCGGTTGGTGGATGAGCTTCGAGACGCCCTCTCGGGCGATGTCGATCTCCTCATCTTCCTCGGGGCAGGGCTCTCGTATGGAGTCGGTCGCGGAAGGGCAGCCTTCGAGGTTGGAGAGTGGGACGATGGCAACAGGTTTCCTTCGTGGCCAGGACTCGTCCGACGGATGCACGCTCGGCTGCTGGCTCTCCCTGAACTGGCCCCCTTCGCAACATCCCTCGAGGCATTCTTCGCTGAACAGCCGGCGATTGATGCCGCTCAGCTCTTCCGCGACAAGATCGGTGAGCCCAACTACCGAGCTTTTCTGCGGGAGCTCTTCGGTGCCCAGCTTGGCGACGCCGGGAAGCTGACTCGGTCCCACAGGGCACTGGTGGAACTGCCGCTGAGCTTGCTGTTCACCACCAACTACGACGAGTTGGTCGAGCTCGCCTTCGCTGAAGCGGGGCTGCCGCTAAGGATCAGCGCGACGCAGTCTCAGTTCGTCGCGCACCGGCAGGGGCATCCACCTAGGCACCTGGTGAAGTTGCATGGATCGATCGACCAACCGGACACGATCGTGCTCACCCGGTCGGACTATGCGCGATCACGTCGCGAGCGCACCGAGATGTTCCGCTATCTCGGCGACGAGCTTCGCTACAGTCGATTCCTCTTCGTCGGCTTCAGCCTGTCTGACCCGAACTTCGCCCTGCTGTACGACGACGCTCGCCTCGCCCTGGAAGGTGCCCTACCGCCGAGCTACGTTGTCCAAGGGTACCCAGACCCGATCAAGGAGGCGTACCTCCGATCACTGGGCCTCAACTCCATCAGCCTTGACTGGTGGGAGGACCTTCCGACTTTCTTAGAGGCCATCAACCCACGAGCCGACGGTGGGATAGGTCGACGGGTGTAGGGCACAACCTCCGGTCGAAACCCGCTTCCCTACTGGATGGCACGCTGTGGAGCTAATAGGAGGCTGTTCGAACCTCTCCGACGCCAACAACAATGGCTTGAGGCTCCACCGACCTAAGTTGGCCGCCCCTGGGGATCTAGCCACGTGGGAGATCCGGAAATCCCAATCCCCAGAGGTGAATAATTGCCCGCAGAAGCATATAGAAGATATCACGTGCTGAGTCCGGGGGAATTGCGGCGGTGAGAAGGAAGGCAATAATCGCTCCGAGGAGAGCATTTCGCCAGTCTATCCGACCCAGACGATCGGCAGCGGCGACAAGGTAGTCAAGCCTTGCGTTTAGGTAACTCATCTGTACTTCTGACAACGCGTAGACCTGTTCAGCCTCTTCGGCAAATGCATGGAGCCGGGCAGCGATGTCCTCTCTCTCAGAGGACGAAAACGGCGTATTGTCAGCGTCTTCATTGGATTCGGCTACGAGCAGCGCAGACTCGCTCTGCAGTTCCGCCCATAGATCAGGTGTCTCGAGATCGCGTTTGAGTTCATCAAGCCAACTACTTGCGCTTCGCATCACAGCTTCCCAGCTAAACGCCTCGTATGGCCAGGCCGGCCAGTCTCCCCATTGATGGTGTCCTACATACTTCGCTGGACCCCCACCGATGGTGAAGAGCGCGCCAGACAGTTTGTGCTTGATCCATGCTTCGGACTCGTCCTCGGCCAGATCAAATTCTCTTGGGTCAAGCCCTACCGCCTGAATAGCCCTTATGATTTCGTTCTTCTTGAATTTCTGTAATCGCGGAGTGCCTGGAGTTGCTCCGTGCGGAGCAGCCTTACTCCAGTGATCATCCGTCATTCTGAGAATTGTACTCCTGAAGGCGCGCTATTGGTAACGATTCTCGGGCCGCTACACAGATTTGCGAGAGCAGCCGTCGCTCTGATCGCGGGACTTCTTTGCTGTCACCGACGACGAGGATCCGCGGCGCAACCGCCGTCTTTGCTTTTCCTTGAAGTAGCGAGCGAGAGCATAGGCGATCGTGCAATCCCGATCGCTCATGGATTCACGGAGGGACGAGTCAGAGCTGACGCCAGCGCAGTCCTCACTATCGGATCGGAGATCGATCGGGCGGCACGCCTACTGGCGGAGGTCCACGAGGTCGTGGTGAAACGCTCCAGCCGAGGCGTAGCGACCAGGTCTGGGACCGGTGGCGCGGTGCAACACCTGACGCAAGCCGTCATTGTCGACCTGATGTCGGAGCTTACGCCAGTCCGGCTTCCAGTCCGGCTTCGATTCTTGGCTGGGAAACAGAAGGCTCAGGCCGAGGAGGCCAAGCTGATACACGTCATCGCTCGGCAGCCACTCCTGGCGATTGCGTAGCAAGCTTTTAGCAACGAAGCGAGGTGCGAACACGTTCGCGGGTGCCCCACGGCCTCGCAAGCCGTGCTGCGCGATGCCAAAATCCCCCAAACACAATGACTTTCGGTTTCCGATAAAGACATTTTGCCGGCGTGATGTCACGATGCATCGCTCCGGAAGCGTGAAGAGCTTCCAAGGTTATAGCCAACGGACGAAGGGCGTCGATCACCTGTCCTGCCGTCCAAGGGTCGGGCTCCTAGTCGATCCAGTCCTGAACTGTCCCGCCAGTCTTCAACTCCATGATCAGCACGTACCGCATCCCGCCTCGTGCTGGGAGCGGGAAGCTACCTAGATGTTGCACGACGTTTGGCAGGCCTCGGGTCAGCGAGCCGAAGTACGCCTTACCGTGCGACAGGCTCGGTTGTCACCTTGAGGCACCAACGCAGCCGGCTCTGGATGCGGGTCCGCTCCCGGACGAGCTCGTCGCGATGGTCGACGAGCAGCCGCACCTGGCGGGCTTCTCCATCGAGGCGCGCCACCGGCAGGTCCGGCTCGCGTTGCGCAGCCCGGCGACTGCCAAGGCGTCGATCGGGTCGGACTTGCCCTGCTTCCTGCCGCCCTTGCGGGCGCCAGCCATCAACCGCGTCGGCACGCGGACAACGGGCTCCCCAGCGAGCAGCAGGTCCGACTCGAGCCGGCGAGTCACGTGCCGGCAGTCCTCCAGGGCGAACTGCGGCTCGGGCCAGCGCTGCGCCCACTCGACAGCCTCGAGGTGCCCTTCAGGCGTGGCGGTAACGGTCTTCTCGGCCAGTTTCCGTCCCGCGTCGTCAATCGCCACCAACGTGTGGGTGCGCATTGTGCGCGTCGACTCCAACGACCACCATGGTTCATGCCTCCTTGATCTCTCGTCTCGGGGGAACGCCGGGCGAGTGGGGGACACGCCTTTATCGAGGTAGTGACCAGGCTCCTATCAAGTCACTCCGCTCGACCGGTCGCGCGTCCAGCAGGTGGCAAAACAAGGACTGGCCACAGCATCGCTGGGCAGCGAAGAAACGAGCCAACCCACCGGACGCTCTGGAATCGTTACATAAACGCGAAGAAAGCTGTCGCTCGCTTGAGGATCTCGACGTCCTCGCGCAACGAGCGGTTCTCCCGGCGCAGTTTCGTGAGCTCGGCCCGCTCCTCAGTCGTCAGGCCGGGACGCTCACCCTGGTC
>Ga0182015_10008069_pt1 | contig 10113 bp, 7 predicted proteins | sample 712P3MmetaG_FD_120478 | JGI IMG/M metagenome (GOLD analysis project Ga0182015, IMG submission 120478) | Permafrost microbial communities from Stordalen Mire, Sweden - 712P3M metaG | ecosystem: Environmental > Terrestrial > Soil > Wetlands > Permafrost | place: Sweden: Stordalen | collected... | reverse complement strand
GCTCCAACTCGGAGCGCTGTTGAGGAGTTGGGGAAGGTCGGCTTCCAGGATGCAATGACTATTTCGCGATTGCTGGAGGATCAAACGGCACAGTCTTCGCTCACGCGCCGAGTCCTGATCGTGGACGAGGCCGGCATGATCTCCGGCCGGCAGATGGAAAGCCTGCTTCGGCTGGCGGAGCGGGCACATGCGCGAGTCCTCTTCTCTGGAGACACGCGGCAAATCCAGAGCGTCGAGGCCTCGGACGCACTCCGCATCCTCGAGCGAGAGTCTCACATGAAGAGCGTCGCGCTTACCGCAGTCCAGCGCCAGATTCATCCGGAATACCGGGACGCCATTCAAACGCTTCGCCACTCGCCCTCACAGGGATTCGAGAAGTTCCCTTTCAAGATCGGGCACATGCCATTGCATCTGCTTATCGCGAGGCCACCTCCAACCCGTCGCGGCGAGTTCTGGTCGTAGCGGCAACCCACGAAGAGATCGGGCGAGTCACTCGCGCCATCCGTGACGATCTAAAAGAACGCGGCCAACTGGCGCAGGGCGTGACCCTGAATAGACACTTTCCTCTACAGTGGACGCAGGCGCAAAAAGCCGATCTCTCAAACTACCGAGACGGACAGGTCGTCGTCTTTCATCGCGCTGTCAAGGGTATTGAGAAACACGAGGCTTTGGAAGTCGTTCGTCGCGAGGCTGGTTCGCTCACGGTACGAAACCCACAGGGCGAAGAGAAAACTATAACGGCAAAGCAGGCTCGTCTTTTCTCCGTCCACGAGCGTGGCGGGATCGAGGTCGCCCCGGGCGACAAACTCTTGCTTACCGGCAACCGCAAGGACGCCGATTTCCGCGCCACGAATGGAGAGCTGGTCAGAGTTCGGAGTATCGAACACGGGAGAATCCGGCTTGAGGATGGACGGACCCTTCCCGCGAACTATAGGGACTTCGATCACGGGTACGCGGTCACTGCGCACCGCAGCCAGGGGAAAACCGTTGATAGTGTGATCGTATCCGCCGACGCGATGAAACAGGAGCTGTTCTATGTCGCAGCGTCGCGCGGTCGTCAAGAGATCACGGTCATTACCAGCGACCGGGAGCAACTGCGCGAATCTCTCGGCATCTCGACCGCTCGATCATCTGTTATGGAATTGGCGAGGTCGCTCGCGCATAAGCACGATTCCCGCGTTCGCGACGCGGCACAGAACCCCGCCACGCATCTGGAAAGATCAACGCCTCACCGCGAGATTGCGTGTGATCACTCCTTGGGGATGGGTCTCTAGAGATGCTCGGTAGCCACGAATGCCGGCCTTGTGGAAAGTAGCTTGGCTCCTTGGTCGACATTGAATTCTGACATTCCCCGGATGGATGGAATCGTGAGCCGGGCCGGTAGGAGTGTCAAGGGTCTTGACCGCGTTAGCGGCGGCTTGGCCGCCCTTGACACTCCTTTCGGCTCGGCTATGCTCTGGTTATCCGGGGAATGTCGTAGGGGTAAGCAAGAACTATCCGGCCGCGGTTAATCCTTCAAACTTGTTTTCTTCGATTTTGCTTTTGACAGCGCCAAAAAGAGCGCCTGCGCAATCTGTTCCCCAAAATACCCTTTAGCACTTCTGTGCACTTCTGTGCACTTCTGGCTCCTTCAAAGTCTCTCCAGTACCTTAACGCCGCATCGGTGTCATGGAAATAACAGCGCTGCAGAGAGTAGACATTGCACAGTCTTCGCTTCATCGTGGTTTCAGGAGCATACGAATCATGTTCGATTCCCCTCGTTCTTTCGCAGACTTCGAACCATTTCTCAATAGCGAGCAAGCTGCGGCGCTGGTGAAAGTCCATCCGAAAACGCTGCAACGCCTGGCGAGAAATGGCCGCGTGGTCGGTTACCGCGTCGGCAAGCTTTGGCGCTTCCGGGCCTCCGATCTCGACGAATTCCTACCGGTCGAGGTAGCCTTTGGACAGCTATCCGTGCCGTCTCAAAACCCTTCGAATGGAGAGTAAATGAGACGATCACGATTTCAGCAGGGCAGTCTCCAGCTGATAGGGCGGGCCGGAAGCCGGAAAGCCTGGGAGTACCGTTGGTACGAAGTCCAGCCGGATGGTAGCCGGGTACGTCGCAACTTGGTACTGGGAACGCTTGACCAATTGCCGAATGAAACAGCGGGGCAAAAGGCCGTTGCTGCACTTCGGGCCGACATCAACGCGGAGAGTCCTCGCATGAACATGGCTCCGATTAGCATTCAAACGCTTGTCGAACACTACGTTCAAAAAGAGCTCGGCGAAGACTCAAGCAAAACCTATGCAACCTGCACGACTTATGAAGGCTATTTCCGAAAATGGATATTGCCTCGTTGGGGTCAGCACAAGTTAAAGGACGTTCGTGCGGTTGCTGTAGAGGAGTGGCTACGTTCGGTGAAGCTTTCCAATGGAAGCAAGGCGAAAATGCGAAACATCATGCATGCAGTGTTCAATCATGCGATCAGGTGGGAATGGCACGACAGTAATCCAATCTCTCAGGTGCGTCAAAGCTCGAAGAGGGGAAAGATTCCAGTTGTGCTGAACATCGAGGAAGTGAGCGGCTTGCTCCAATTATTGAAGGAGCCCGCCCGCACGGCAGCCTTCCTCGCTGTCATGACTGGCCTGCGTGTCGGAGAACTGCTTGCATTGAGGCGGAGCGACATTGATTTCGAGAAAGGTCAAGTTTCGGTCACCCGCTCGATCGTTTTGCAGCGTGTCGGGGACTGCAAGACGGAAGCCAGTCGTAAACCGGTACCACTCGATCCACGACTGGCCGAAGCACTGTACAACTGGCGTTTGATTAGTCCATATCCGCAACTGGATGATTGGGTCTTTGCAAGCCCGCACTCCAATGGCTCGTTACCCTACTGGCCGAGCGCCTTCTTCCGGGCGCATATTCTTCCGGCGGCCAATGTCCTAGGGATCGAGGACATTGGCTGGCACACCTTCCGACGCACCTATGCGACACTTCTCAAAGCTAACGGCGAAGATGTCAAAACGGTGCAGGAACTCCTGCGACATGCCAACAGCCTGGTGACAATGAATCTTTACGCACAAGCTGTAACGCAAACAAAACGCGACGCTCAGAGCCGTGTTGTGAGCATGTTGTTCGACAAGAAACTGCCTGCGTATACGCAGCCCAACTGAGCACTTTGCTTATCGGACTATAACGGACCTACAAAATTCTGGACGGGATTTGCAAGTACCTGATTCTATTGGCGTCCCCGACGGGATTTGAACCCGTGTTATCGCCGTGAAAGGGCGGTGTCCTAGGCCGGGCTAGACGACGGGGACGTTTGCTTGGCCCGCTGCCTCCGGGCCGGCCGGAGTAGACCAGATCTAACTCTAGCAACTCAGAAATGACGTGTCAAAAGCTATACGCTCTGCAACCTCCACCCTTTCGCGTGCTAGAGGTGGGGTGGACTCGGAGAATGGTGTGGCTGTCGGAAGTGACGTCCTGGCCACTCTCAGATGTCCCATGGGACTCAAACTCTCGAGGCCCGTTGTACCCTAAGACAGAGTCCTCATGGCCCGTTACAAGTACCTCGATACCCTTGTTCTCATCTTCGTAGTTGTCTTGCTGGTATCGAACCTGGTCGCCCAGAAAGTCTGCCGGCTGGGACCGCTCACCATCAGCGGCGCTGAATTGCTGTTTCCTATTACCTACATATTTGGTGACGTGTTCACCGAGGTCTATGGATACCAGGCCTCGCGGCGCGCCATCTGGATCGGATTCTTCGCGTCCGCGCTGCTCAGCGCAGCCGGGGCCATGGCCGTCGCCCTCCCCGCGGACCCCGGCTGGCACAACCAACAAGCGTTTGAATCGGTCTTTGGGGTGGTACCCCGCTTCGTGGCCGCCAGCCTCATCGCTTACTGGACCGGGGAGTTTGCCAATTCTTTCACCCTTGCCAAGCTTAAGGTCCTTACGGGAGGACGCTGGCTCTGGACCCGCACCATCGGATCCACCATCGTCGGCCAGGCCTTCGATACCTTCCTGGTCATGTTCATCTCCTTTGCCGGCACCGTCTCCCGGCCCACCCTGATCCGGTTGATCCTTTCCTCCTACCTGATCAAGGTGGCCTACGAAACGCTGGCTACCCCCCTGACCTATGCCGGGGTCGCGTGGCTCAAACGGCGGGAGGGCGTGGATGCCTTCGATACCCGCACCGACTTCAATCCCTTTGCGCTGCGCAGCCTTTCCCCCGTAAACGAGTTGAAGGCGCCGTGACCGCCCTCCCCGCGTCCATGCGCGTCATCGATATCGCCAACCCCGGGGGACCTGAGGTTCTTCGTATTGCAATCGCGCCGGTCCCCAGCCCGGGCAGCGGAGAGGTGTTGATCCGGGCCGCAGCGGCTGGGGTGAATCGCGCCGATCTGCTGCAGCGGCAAGGGCACTATCCCCCTCCCCCTGGCGCCTCTCCCATCCTGGGTATGGAAGTGTCAGGACACGTAGCCGAACTCGGCCCCGGGACCAGCTCGCGCTGGCAGGTGGGCGATCCCGTCTGTGCTCTGCTCGGCGGGGGTGGGTATGCCGAGTTTTGCGCTGTACCCGAAGGCCAGTGCATGAGCGTGCCCAGCGGCGTATCGATTCGGGACGCGGCCGCCATCCCGGAGGCGGTCATCACCGTGTGGGCCAACCTGTTCGAGCCGCGCCGCCTGTTCGCCGGCAACCTGTTCCTGGTGCAGGGCGGATCCAGCGGCATCGGCACCACGGCCATCCAGATGGCCCGGGCGTTTGGCGCCCGCGTCTCCACCACGGCCGGCTCGGACGAAAAATGCAGCTTTTGCCTCAGCCTCGGCGCCGAAATCGCCATCAATTACCGCAGCGACTGGGCCGCTGCGCTGACCGACTGGGCCCAACCCCACGGGGTCGATGCAATCCTGGACATGATCGGTGGGGACTACTTCCCCAGGCATATCGCTTTGCTTGCCACCGGGGGCCGGCTGGTACACATCGCTACCTCCCACGGCAGTCAGGTTACGGCGGATCTGCGCTCAATTATGATGAAGCGGCTGCTGGTCACGGGTTCCACCCTGCGCCCGCGGCCGGTGGAGGAAAAGTCCGCCCTGGCGAGGTCTGTGGAGCAGGAAGTGTGGCCACTGTTCGCTAATGGACAGATTCGCCCTATCGTGGACTCGGCATTTCCGTTGGAACAGGCAGCCGAGGCCCACCGATTGATGGAGTCAGGCCGTCATACGGGCAAAATCGTCTTAATCATGCAGTGAAAGCAACCTTCGCGCCAACGCATTAAAATTTGTGAAGCAACCTCTCCTGCAGTCACATCCAAGTGTCACTATCTGAATAAAAGTCTCCCGTTCCTAATCGGAGCAGCGGAACTAAAGATGTCTGTCGAACTGCAGATAAAGAAAGCCGAATACGTCTGCGGTATCCTTTGCGTTTGAGGATTTCATTTTGAGAAGGCTACCCGTTTGGATCGCACCCTGTCTTTCTGTCGCTGTGCTGGGGCTCACAGCCTGCGCCAAGTCCGCACCACCGCAAGCGGCGCCGCAAGCAATGCCGGTACAAACCCAGACCATCGCGGCTGCGCCGGTTCCCCAATACGATGAATATGTCTCGACCATCAAGTCCCGGCGTTCAGCGACCATCAATCCCCAGGTCGACGGCAACCTGGTCCGGATCTATGTCCACTCCGGCGAACGAGTGCATGCCGGCCAGATACTGATGGAGATTGACCCGGCCAAGCAGGAGGCGACGGTCTCGTCCTCCAAGGCCACGGAACAACAAAAGCTCGCCGTGTTTCAGTACAACCAGATTGAAGTGAAGCGCCAACGGGACCTGTTCGACCAGGGCGTCACCAGCCGCGACGCTTTCGACCAGGCGGAACAGTCCTACAAGAACTCTCAGGCCGACTACGAGTCTGCGGTCGCAACGACGCAGAGCCAGAGAAAGCAGCTCGGTTATTACCACATCGCAGCTCCCTTTGACGGCATCGTAGGCGACGTGCCCCCGCACCTGGGAGACTACGTCTCTGCCACCACGCTGCTCACCACAGTCGATGAAAATCGCGACCTGGAAGCCTACATCTATATACCGACGGAACGCGTGACCCAGATCCGCAAGGGCCTGCCGGTGATCATTCTCGACAACCAGGAGAATGTACTGGAACACACCGCGATCGACTTTATTTCGCCCCAAGTGGACAACGGGCTGCAGGGAATCCTGGCCAAAGCTCCGGTCAAAGCGGACCTGGGCAAGCTGCGGAACCTGCAACAGATCAAGGCGCGGGTGGTGTGGACAACCTCTTCTATCCCGGTGGTGCCTGTGCTGGCGGTTATCCGGTTGGGGGGGCAGACCTTTGTCTACGTCGCCACCGCCCAGGGTGGCAAGTATGTTGCCAAGCAGCGGCCCATCACGGTTGGCGACACGGTGGGCAACGACTACGCGGTTTTGGGCGGACTTCAAAACGGGGAGAAGGTCATCGTGTCGGGCACGCAGTTCCTGATCGATGGCGCCCCAGTACAGCCGTTGGGCTAAACATCAAGTAACAGCCTCTGAGCTTCATAAGCCGCTGCGCCGCGCGACTAAGGATTAAGCCGGCAACCCGGCGGCGCAAATTAAAGGGAGCGTTCTCGTGGTTGATTTCTTTATCCGCCGGCCGGTATTCGCAACAGTCTGCGCCCTGCTACTCATTCTCGCCGGAGCCATTTGCATCCCGACGCTGCCCATCTCCTTGTATCCGACATTGGCGCCGCCGGTGGTGCAAGTAAGCAGCAACTACGTAGGCGCAAACGCGCAGACGGTCGAGTCCGCTGTGACCATTCCCCTGGAACAGCAGATCAATGGCGTGCAGGGCATGCACTACATCTCCTCCACCAGTTCCAACGACGGAACCAGCCAAATTCAAGTCACGTTTCAAACTGGTTACAGCCTCGATATCGCCGCGGTCGACGTACAGAATCGAGTCTCGGCTGCGACCGGCCGTCTGCCGCAAGTGGTGAATAACACCGGCATCACCATCAGCAAGGCGAACTCGAATTTCGTATTTGCGGCTGCGTTTTATTCGCCAGACCGCCGCTACTCCGATCTCTTTATCAGCAACTACATCGACGTCTATGTAAAGGACGCGCTCAAGCGTATCCCCGGCGTGGGCGATGTGGTGATCTTCGGCGAGCGCCGGTATGCCATGCGGCTCTGGCTTGATCCTTCACGCCTGGCGGCTCGCGGATTGACCAGCGCCGACGTGACCAATGCGCTTGCAGAGCAGAACGTTGAGATTCCGTCTGGCCAAGTGGGCCAGCCGCCTTCGGATGAGAAGCAGACTTACCAGATCCCGATACGAGTGATTGGGAGGCTTTCGGAACCGTCAGAGTTCGACAACATCATCGTGAAAAACAGCCCTGGCGGCATCGTTCAGTTGAAAGATGTGGGCTATGCGGAGTTGGGCGCGGAGACGTACTCTACCGACCTGAACTACAACGGCGCTGATGCTATCGGTGTCGGCGTGCAGCAGCTGAGCAATGCTAATGCGCTTGCCGTCGACAGTGCGGCCAAGGCAGCACTGGACGAACTATCCAAGTCCTTTCCCCCAGGGATGAAGTACGAAATTCCTTTCGACACCACAACCGTCATTGGCGATTCGATCCGTGAAGTGGTGGGTACACTGGGCGAAGCCATCATCATCGTCATCGTGGTGATCTTTCTCTTCTTGCTCGATTGGCGCGCGACCATTATCCCCGCGATCACCATCCCGGTGTCTTTGATCGGGACGTTTGCGTTCATCAAGATTTTCGGTTTTTCGATCAATTCTCTGACCATGTTCGGCATCACGCTGGCCACCGGTCTGGTGGTGGATGACGCCATCGTGGTCATCGAGAACGTGCAGCGCCATATCAACGAAGATCACACTGATCCGCACTCAGCTACCTCGGTCGCCATGGCTGAGGTGACCAGCGCGGTCATTGCTACTTCACTGGTGCTCATTTCTGTATTCGTGCCGGTCTCTTTCTTTCCTGGCACCACCGGCATTCTTTACAAACAGTTCTCTCTGACCATCGCTTTCTCGATTGCCATCTCGGCGTTTAACGCGCTGACCTTGTCTCCGGCGCTGGCGGCGATCTTCCTGCGGGGTGAGAAGCATAAACGTGGTCTGCTGGGGTTGATCGATCGCGGTATCGTCGCCAGCACGGTTTTCTACGGCAAAGCGATTCGCCAGGTGTTGCGGTTGCGGTACGTGGTGCTGTTACTGTTTGTCTGCGGCCTGGCGGGTACGGTCTATCTTTATCAGCACACACCGACCGCCTTCCTGCCGACGGAGGACCAGAATTACCTGATTTGCATCGTGCAAACTCCACCCGGCGCTTCGCTCACGTACACGTCCGCCGTGGCACAGAAGGCAGTGGACATCATCCGCAAGGATGATGATGTCTACGGAACCTTCGCCGTCATGGGATTCAGTCTGAGCGGAGGCAGTTCCTCGAACTATGGGCTGATCTTTGTTCCGCTCAAGTCGGTCGATCTGCGTAAGAAAAAGGGCGCCGGTCATTCGGCCGCTGAGATCTATGGTTATTTGGCCCCCAAGCTCTTCGGCGTACCGGGGGGGCTGGTGGCGATCTTCGAACCGCCGGCCATTCAGGGCCTGGGCAATTTCGGCGGATTCTCTTTTGAGCTGCAGGATCTGGGACGCAACACGTTGCAGGATCTGGACCGCGTGGCCCACCAGATCATCGGTGCGAGCCGTCAAGAAGGTAAACTGGTCGGCCTGTACACCAGCTACACGGCAAGCGATCCTCAGCTGCTGATCACGATCGATCGTGCAAAGGCAGAAGCGCTGGGTGTCCCGATCAGCCAGATCAACTCGGCATTGAACGTCTACATGGGCTCGGCGTATATCAATGACTTCAACTACAACAACCGATCCTATCGGGTCTATGTACAGGCGAGGCAATCGGCGCGCATGACGCCTGGGGATCTGCGGAAGTTCTATGTGCGTTCCGACACCGGGCAAATGGTGACCCTCGACAACCTGGTGAGGATCGCGCAAGCATCCGGGCCCCAGGTCATTAGCCATTACAATTTGTTCCGCTCGGCGGAAATTGATGGCTCTGCTGCTCCTGGTTACAGCACGGGTGAGGGCTTGGCCAACATGGAAGCCTTGGCCAAGAAGAACATGATCCAGGGAATGGCCTACTCCTGGACGGGATTATCGCTCGAGGAAGTCGAGGCGGGCGGTAAGGCGGTGCTCATCTTCGGACTGGGGATCCTGGTGGTTTACCTCACGCTCTCCGCCCAGTATGAGAGCTTCGCTCTTCCGTTTATCATCCTGCTTGCTGTACCTACCGCGGTGTTGGGCGCCCTGGGACTGGTAAGTCTGCGCGGCATGCCGAACGATGTGTATTGTCAGATCGGGCTGGTGATGCTGATCGGGCTTTCCGCGAAGAACTCGATTTTGATCGTGGAATTCGCGGAGCAGATTCGCGCGCAGGGTAAGTCTGTTTTCGAGGCGGCGATTGAAGGGGCGGAGCTGCGCTTGCGGCCTATTTTGATGACGTCGTTTGCATTTATTCTCGGCGTGCTGCCGCTTTATTTCGCGACAGGTGCGGGGGCTATCGGACGACGGTCTGTGGGGACCACGGTTGTCGGCGGTATGTTGGTTTCGACCGTCCTGAACTTGATATTTATTCCAGTGCTTTATGTGATTGTGAAGTCCGCATTGGAATTCTTCGGAGGGAAGAAGAGGCCGACTGGACCAGCGGAGTTTCCGGCTAAGCTGTAGTGGGGTTTTGGCCTGCGAGCGGCTAAACAGGCTGCGGAAAAACTCGAGGCCGGGCGGGAAAGACGAACCTCAACTAAAAGAATCTCTTTGGTCCGCTGATGGACGTGTTCTGACTTACGTGCAGCATAAAAGCGTACCTCAGCGGCAAAATAGGCTGCGGAAAAACACCTTTTCCTGGGGGTTCGACCTTTGAGACGGACTCGATTGACATTTTCTAGGAGGATCCCAGGTCTCAAAAGCGAGACCTGGGGCACCCTTCGCGTTTCCAGGGTTGAATCGGTTTGGACCGCCAGGGGCTAGGGATTCGGCTTTCGAGTTTTTTCTGCAGCCTGTAAAGCCCTCATCACCCAGCGTGTTGCGGCACGGCTGAACCCGT
>Ga0182015_10008068_pt1 | contig 10113 bp, 6 predicted proteins | sample 712P3MmetaG_FD_120478 | JGI IMG/M metagenome (GOLD analysis project Ga0182015, IMG submission 120478) | Permafrost microbial communities from Stordalen Mire, Sweden - 712P3M metaG | ecosystem: Environmental > Terrestrial > Soil > Wetlands > Permafrost | place: Sweden: Stordalen | collected... | reverse complement strand
GGAGCCGTGGTTCCACAGGCGGAGGTAACCGCCGTGAACGAAGCCACCAGCGCGACCCGGAGCGCCCAGACTAGCGGGAGCGGAACGTATTCGCTGCCCAACCTTATTCCGGGCGCGTATGACGTGACGATCGATAAATCCGGCCTCAAAACCGTAAAATTCGTGGCCGTGCCCCTGACCGTTGACCAAGCCTTGACCCTCGACGTCAAACTCGAGCTCGGCGGCACTTCGCAAACCGTTACCGTCGAAGGCAACCAGGTGGCGCCGATCAATACCACCGACGCGCAAATCAGCAACGTGGTCGAGGAAAAGCAAATTCAAGATCTCCCGCTGATCCTTCGCGATCCTTATCAACTTGTGCTGCTCACCCCGGGCGTAACTCAAACCAATAGCAGCCTTGGCGGCTTTTCCGTCAACGGCGGACGCGAGCGTAACAATAACTTTTTGCTGGACGGCACAAACAATAATGATCCCGGAGTCCCTGGGACTGGATTCGCCCTGCTCAATCCCGACGACACCGAAGAATTCCGCGTCATTACCAACAACTATTTGCCGGAATTCGGCCGCAACTCTGGCTCGATCATCGACATTATTACCCGCAGTGGATCTAACCAATTTCACGGCGACATGTACTATTTCGGCCGCTGGGACGCCCTCGGCGCCCGCGATTACTTCAATACTGCCGCCACTGGCCCTAAGAATCCTTACATTCGCAACACTTTCGGCGCGTCGGTTGGCGGCCCGATCAAGAAAGACAAACTGTTCTACTTTTTCAATTATGAAGGCAACCGCTTCATCACCTCCACCGAAGACGAGGCCGACGTCCCCGCTCCGGGATTCGCGACCGGAGTGTTCAACTACACCGACTCGGGATCGGGCGCTACCACGCCTATCAACGTCAGCACGCCGACTTCGGCTAACAACGCGTTCGGCCTGCCACTCGATCCACAGATCCAAAAGGTCCTGGCAGCTTATCCGGCGGCCAATGGTGGACCAGTTTTGCCGGGAATCAGCTCGCTGCTTTTCTTTCCCAACGCCGACGTAAACGCTGGTAACAACTATCTCGCGAAAGTAGATTACAACATCACCCAGCGGAACGTTTTGAGCCTCCGCTATCTGTCGAACAAGGGCAGCGATAACGGCGCCTCCTACAACCAACTGCCGGGGATCGGTGGCGCCGCTTTCACGGCATTCAGTCAGAGCCTCAACGCCCACCTTTCCTCGCAGCTACGATCGACTCTATCGAACGATTTTTACGCCACCGGCAATCGTTCGTTCCAGGATTACTCCTGCGTCGGCCAGAAGCTGATTGACTCCTTGAGCCCGCAGTTAGATCCCACCGGACGCGGCCGCGATTGGGCCCTGCCGGCGTTCGCGCAAATCTCGTGCGAAAGTTTGGGCGACAGCAACGGGCAGGACCGCCCATTCGGGACTTACAATGTCGGCGACAACATCACTTGGACCAAGGGCCGGCATAGCTGGAAGTTCGGATACGAATTTGCAGACAATTACAGCAATGACTTCGACAATTTTTCTACTCGCTCGACGCCCTCGTTCGCGATATTTTCGAACACGGGAACCTCGGCGCTTGGGGGAGTGCCGCCCGGCGCCATTACCGATCCCACCGCGGAGGACGCGGTTTGGGGTTTACTGGGCGGAGTCTTCCAGGAATCTCAGACGCAGAACTTCAACACTACCGGAACCAGGGTGGACACCGACGAACGCGGTTTCCGTGAGCGCGATATGTACGCGTTCGCGCAAGACCAATTCAAGGTAACCTCCAATTTCACTTTGACTTACGGTCTGCGTTACGAGTGGGACGGTTCACCTTGGGTGGTCCGGGATCAACTTACCAGTGCGACTCCCGCCGCCCTGGCTGGTCCCTCCCCGATTAACTTCGTTACCGTCACACGCGGCGGTTCAAACCCGCTTTATGTGAACGATCCAAAAGGCTTTGAACCTCGTGTCGGTTTTGCTTGGGACCCTTTCAAGACCGGGAAGACCTCCATTCGGGGCGGGTTTGGAATCTTTCGCGATCGCCAGTTCTTCAACATAACCGGCGACACTCGCAACAGCCCGCCGTTCTCGCTGCCGTATGTAAACACGGTCTTTCAAAATGTAGGGCCGAGCACTGCGGATCAGGTCGCCAACGTTCCCATTCCTGGCACCCAACCCGCGCCGGGTTTTACGCTGCCGGATTACTCATTTGCATTTCCAGCGACGATTAGCCCCACGTTTCACGTCGCCTACACTCAACAGTGGAATTTCGGTATCCAGCGCGAGCTGGGCCACAATTACACTTTGGAAGTCAACTACGTGGGGAACAATGCCCACCGTTTGCTGCGGGTGATCGACGGCAATCCGCCGATTCCTTCGTTGGTGGCATCATTGCGGACGTATTGCGAAAATCCGGCTAACCCGTTTGGATGCATCAACACCCCGACCGCCAGCACCGTTCAGGGTTCCAACTTGTACGTCGGCGCGGAAGAGGGTCTGCTTCCGTATGACGCCGTCAACAACGCTGCCGCGTTTCACTCCAACGAGGTTTCCAGCATTGCCAATTCCAACTACAACGGGTTGCAAAGCACGCTAACCCATCAGTTTGCCCACGGTATGTCGTTCCAAGCCAACTACACCTGGGCTCACGCGCTGGACGATGCCAGCGATCCTTTCCTTCCCCAACAGGACAACACCGTTTTCCCAGCCGACACTTACGATTTGCGTCCCGAGCACGGCAACTCGTCCTACGATGTTCGCCAGCGTTTCGTCCTCAATTATCGAGCTGAGTTGCCGTTCGGGCGGGGTAAGGGTCATTTGAGTAACGGATTCGTTGGTAAGGCCCTGGAAGGTTGGTCTTGGTCCGGAATCGTGCTGGTGCAAACTGGTTTCCCCTACGATATTTTTGCGCCCGGGGACGACAGCAACGGTACCGGAGCAACCCAGCGGGCAGATTACGACCCGCATGGAACTGCGGTGCCTCTGCCGGCCACTCTGCAGGGTCCGCAAACAGGTCCCAATCCCGGCCTATTCAGTTTCCCTGCCTTTGGCGGCCCGGGAAACCTGACCCGAAATCAATTTTATGGCCCGGGTTTCAAGAACTTCGACATGGTGCTGGCTAAAACCACCAAAATCACCGAGCGCTTCAATGTCGAGTTCCGCGCCGAAGCCTATAACGTTTTCAATCATCCCAACTTTAACGCGCCGGACAACTACGTGGGAGATTCCACCTTCGGCGAATCCCTCTCAGAAGTGGGCCGTAACGACGGCACCACCGGCTCACGTCAGCTCCAGTTTGGTTTGAAACTTCACTTCTAACCAATAACCACAGCGACCGGCCAAAGGTCGGCCGGTCGCTGTAAGAAGTCTGGCTTTCCTGTTGCGCCATGGAAGGAATTACCCATCGCACACCACAGGCCCCGGCAGAGTCACTTTGCCGAGGCTTTTTTGTTATTCTGAAGATACCCGCCCCAGGGAATCGAAGCCATGCCTGAACAACCCCCGTGCGCGCACAAGCGCACCCAACTAATCGCCAAGGACAAGGACTCGCAATACCTGGAATGCCTGGACTGCGGAGCCATCCTGGAAGCCGGAGAACTAGAAAATCCCTCCGATACAGAAGGTGAGACGCTGGGTGACGCCTAATTATATCTCAGCCGTTGTGCCGCATCCTTGTGGCAGACACTTGGCGGCGGGGATACCCAAATCAAAAACACATCCACCCCCGAAGCGCTTAGGTAGTTTCCGCCCGCAACGGACAACCCCCTACATCCTTTTCTTCCATTTTGAGGATTCAATACGATCGGTATCAGTTAGTGCGAAGGTTGAGCCGGCGCGAGCGGACCATTCGAGGCATCAACCAACATCTGGATCGCGGGTATAACCGCAATTCGAATCGAACCCACCGGTTTCGCATCCTCCGCTAGGACTGCGGCGCTACGCTGCTTCCATTCCGCAGGCGGCATCCTGCTCGGAATGGTCGACCACGCTAACGCTTCGTGTCCGATTTCCGCGAGTTGCGCGAGTTCATTGGCAAGGGTTTGTGCATCCCCTAACAGCGGATTCGCCTGCGCCATGGATTTCACCGAAGCGGGCAGTGCATTCCATTCCTGAAAAATCGCCTCGAGCGCCTCGGTAGATGCACTCTGTCCCGACAGCAACCGCTTCACTTCCGCTTCCACTCTCCGCCGGCCGAAAGGATCGGGCGCCACGATATCCTCGAAGCGCGTCAGCACCGTGAGCTGCGTAAACGGACTCGCGTTCTCCCGAAGGCCGAGTTCAACCGGCTGAACGTATTGCAGCATCGCACGCAGCGGCTGGATCCGCTCGGTCCCTGCCAGCCGGCGCAACATTTCGTCAGGGCCCGCAAGATGCCGAACGCCTAGCTCTTCGAGCTGCACGCTCACCACGTCCAGGCGGCGGTACATATCGTCAGGATTCACCACCGTGGCCGGCGACCAAAAACGTTCCGCGATAGCCGCGGTCCGAGGCCAAATTCGCGAATCAATGTTCTCTGGGGTGAGCAGCTCAGCCCAGGCGCAGACCTCGCCGCCCAGAATGCGGTCCGCCTGCTGCGGATCGAGCCCACTATTTGGCGGAAGTGGATCGACGCCATAGTGAGCCGCAGCGGTTTCCATCGCGTCCAGGTAATAACCAGCGGAGAGCAGGCCATCGAAGCCGAGTCTCGCGCCCGCATCCAGCGAATCCGCTCCGCGCCAGGTTTGCACCACCACATTTTTGGGCAGATCGGGTCCCATGATTTCGTCCCACCCCACGGTGCGTTTGCCGTGATGGGTGAGGATGTGTTCGACTTGCTGCGTAAAGTAGGCTTGCAGCGCGTCGTTGTCTTTCATTTGGTGATGCTTCATGAACGCTTGGATAGCGGGATTGACGTCCCACTGTTTTCCGGTGCTCTCATCGCCGCCAATGTGGAAGTAGCGATCCGGAAATAAGTCAGCCATCTCTTCGATGAAGCGATCGAGAAATTTATAGGTGTCCTCGCGAGTGGGATCGAAGGTCGGGTCAAAGACTCCGAATTTTCGTTCCACGGTGTACGGCCCCGGGGCGCTCGCGAACTGCGGGTAACCCACAAACCATGCGGTGGAATGCGCGGGGATATCGAATTCCGGGACCACGCGGATCCCGCGATCACGCGCGTAGCGAATCACTTCGCGGACCTGCTCCTGTGTGTAGAACAGTCCGTCCGAACCTTCTTCCTGCAGCTTGGGAAAGCGGCGGCTCTCGATGCGGAAACCCTGATTGTCGCTGAGGTGCCAGTGGAAGACGTTGAGTTTCACCGCGGCCATAGCATCCAGATTTCGCTCGATCACCTCTACCGGCTCCCAGTGGCGTGAAACGTCAATCATCAATCCGCGCCACGGAAAGCGCGGCTGGTCCTGGATTTGCGCGCCGGGAAGAAAAAAACCGCTGCTATCGGAATCCACAAGCTGCAAGAAAGTTTCCAAGCCGCGAATCGCTCCGACCACCGTTGCGGCGTCCAACTCCGCCCGTCCCGAGCTGACCGCGAGTGAGTACGTTTCGTCTTCTTCCGGTCCCTGCACCGCCATGCCGGGTCCATCGACCTTCACGGAAAGCGTAGGCGCCAACCCCGGCGCGGGCTGCGCGATGATCGGAAGCCCGGTGCGGCGTTTCAGCCGCAGCACGGCGCGCTCGATGGCGCGCTGCAATCGCTCATCGGAGAACTTTGTGGCAGCCGCGGTAAAATTCGGATCGATCGCCAGGCGGCCCGCTCCGAATTTTACGGAGTACGGTACCGGCATCAAGTGATGCACGTAGGAATCTCCGGATGCGGCAGGCTGCTGCGCCATAGCGGGAATCGTTGCGAACAGGCTTCCGAGAATAATTCGAGATATCGCGCGGATCAGTCTATTCCGCGGACAGGCGTTTTCGAGATTCGCGCACGTTCGCGCTGGAAACAGGAAACCGCGCACGAGGTGGATTATACAGCGATCCGCGAATATGAATGTCCGCGGAATTGCGATTCCCGAATCCTAGCTAGCGGATATTGAGGCGCTCGATAAGGCGCTGTACGTCGGCGGGAGACACATCGTAGAGAGCGTGCTCGTCTTCCTGCTCCAGTCTTTCGCGCAAGTACTCCGCGGCCAGGTAGCTGATTTCGCGGTCGCTCAGGTTGCGGCCGGTGCGTTCGCGGAAGCGCACCATCGGAACGTGAGCGACGCCGAGAATTACGCCCTTACCATCGACCAGGAATTTGCAATCGATCGTATCGCTATGGCGGGTGGCGATCCCGTTCCAGCAATGAGAAAAGCGGCAGTGGTACAGCTGGTCGGTTACTTTGGAAGGAACGTCAAACGCGCCGATGAAATCGCGCATCGCGCCGGCGTTGGGGATCATAGTGTCATTTACTTTGGCCATGTGTTCTTAGTTTTCCGTTCCCCTCAAGTTGTCCAGCCAAAATTACTCCGTGGCCGGAACGATCAGCTAGCGGCAGAGACGGCTCCGGCTTGTTGGTACTGCCGGACGGCGACGGCTACTCCGGCGCCCGCGGGAGCCCGGAATCCCTGATCGAGCAAGACTTTTTCGAGCGCACCGAGCAACAGCAGAACGTGGGTTCGCTGGCTCGAAAAGCCCATCAAGCCGATCCGCCAAATCTTGTTTTTCAGCGGCCCCAGTCCACCGGCAATCTCGATATTGAATTCCTCGAGGAGCTGCTTGCGCACTTTGGCATCATCGATGCCCTGCGGAATTTTCACGGCGGTGACCGTGGGCAGCCTCTCGGCCGGATTCTCAACCAGAAGTTGCAGGCCCATCGCTTCGATTCCGGCGATCAGCGCGAGCTGATTTTGCAGGTGGCGATCCCAGCGCGCATCGAGCCCCTCTTCCACCACCATCCGCAAAGCTTCGCGCAACGCGTACAACAGATTCACCGGAGGCGTGTGGTGATACGTACGCTCTTTGCCCCAGTAATTCATGATCGGCAAGAAATCGAAGTACCAGCTTTGCACCGGCGTTTTTCGCGCGCGCAGCAATTCTTCCACCCGGGAGTTTACCGTGATCGGCGCCATTCCCGGCGGCGCGCTAATGGCTTTTTGCGACCCGCTGAAGCAGATGTCAATGCGTTCGCGATCAACGTCCATTTCCACCCCGGCCAGCGAGGCCACCGCGTCGACGATCAGCAGCGCCCCCAATTCGTCCGCCACTTTGCGGTAATCGCCAATGCGCTGCACCACTCCGGATGAAGTTTCCCCGTGCGCGAGACCCACAAACTTGATTTTCTTTCCCTGCCCGGTGCGGCGAATATCATCCGGATTCGTGGCGCGGCCATAAGGCGTTTCCACGCGGTGAACCTTGCAGCCGGTACGATCGGCGATGATCGCCATCCGTTCGGAAAACGCGCCATTCACGCACACGATACATTCGTCGCCTGGTTCGAGAACGTTGAATACCGAAGCTTCGATGGCGCCGGAACCCGACGCGGAAACCGGATAGGTAATGCGGTTCTCGGTGCGAAACACGCTGCGCAGCAATATCTGCAACTCGCCCATCATGTGCGTGAACCACGGGTCCAGGTGACCCACTTGCGGGTTCGCCAGCGCACGATAGACCACCGGATCCATCATCGATGGACCAGGGGTCAGCAGGATGCGTGAAGGTGCTCGGAGCTCGCCAATCTTTTCAGTCATGTTTGAACGCCGCCAGTCGAGAATAACGAATAATCATAGCACCAATGTGGATCAATGCAGGGATCGGGTTCAACCGCCAAAGAGGCCTGCCTGGCAGGCGCGACGACACAAATTGCAGCATTCTAAATTCCAAATTTTCGATGGCACTCTGCTAAAATCGCCGGCGGAAACTCAATTCTTTGACTCCATCTTCCGATGCTGCCGCCGCGCAAAGCAATTCACGCAACGCCGTCCTCGCTGGCTTTCTAGGATGGACCTTTGACGCCTTCGATTTCTTTATTCTGACGTTCGTTTTGATTCCCGTCGCAAAGGAATTCCATCGCTCGATTCCCGATATCGCCCTGACCCTCACCGCCAGCCTGGCCATGCGTCCGGTGGGAGCTTTGCTCTTCGGATTGATGGCCGACCGCTACGGGCGCCGCATTCCGCTGATGCTAGACATCGTTTTTTATTCGCTAGTGGAATTCGCCACCGGCCTGGCGCCAAGCTACCGAATATTTTTCGCTCTGCGGTTGCTCTACGGCATCGGCATGGGCGGTGAATGGGGAGTGGGCGCGTCGCTGGCGATGGAATCGGTTCCCGCAAAATGGCGCGGCATCCTCTCCGGCCTCCTGCAGGAGGGCTACGCGCTGGGATATTTGCTGGCGGCCGTCGCGTACTTCAAAGTGTTTCCGCATCTGGGCTGGCGGCCGATGTTTTTTATTGGAGGGTTGCCGGCGCTGCTAACCCTGTTCATCCGCGCGAAGGTGAAAGAGCCGGAAGTGTGGCGCCGTTCGCGCACCAACTGGAACAGCTACGTGCGGGCGATTTTTGCGAATTGGAAGCGGTTCGCCTATTTGGTGCTGCTGATGGCCATGATGAATTTCATTTCGCACGGCACCCAGGACATGTATCCCACCTACCTGCAGCAGCAACACGGATTTCTCCCGCGCACCACCGCTTTCGTCACCATCGTCTCGATGCTCGGAGCGATTCTGGGCGGGATCGTGATGGGACACTATTCGGACCGGCGAGGCCGGCGCCGAGCCATGCTTACTTCGGCGGTGGGCGCGCTGCTGATCATTCCTCTGTGGGTATTTGCGCCGAACCTGCCCTTGATTTTCCTGGGCGCGTTCCTGATGCAATTCATGGTGCAAGGCGCGTGGGGAGTGATCCCAGCACACATCACCGAGCTGTCGCCGAACGAATTGCGCGGCTTCTTCCCCGGGTTTGCGTACCAAGTGGGCGTGCTGCTGGCGTCTTCCAGCGCATTCATCGAATCGAAAATGAGCAGTCACATGAGCTACGGTCAAGCGCTGGGAATATTTGCGGCGATCGTGCTGGTATTCGGGATCGTGGTCATCGCGCCGGGGCCAGAAGCCTATCGGACCTCGTTTGGCGCGGGGAGCGAGACGTGAGTGGTCTGTGGCCTTTTGATGAAACGCAGGTTTGCGTGGATTCGGCAGGATTCTGCTCTTTAGGATCAGTAACTTAGGAGGCGCTTCCTGGCAGTGTTGCGATTTAGAACGGGGCTTTCGGCTGGGGCTCGGTGCTGTTCTGTGGGGCCCTCCGGTGCGCGATTCTTTGCACCGCTCTGCGAGGCCAGCACTGAGTGCCCGCGGGAAACAAGGATGCATGTCGGTGGTAAGGCGACCCTCGGGAACCTATGTTCGTGACAGACGACAAGTGCCTTGGAATGCCCGCACGTCCTCGTGCGTTGGTTCAGCCCGAAATGGAGAGGGCGCTCCCGGTTAGAGTCTGGCTAGTAGACCAGAGAAAGCCGCTTTCGGCGCTCGACCCACTCCTCGCTCCCGAGAATTTTAGGCGTGACTTCGATGAGGCGCGGGAGCATGTTGAACACCGCAACAGGACCCCATTCCGTCCCCTGGCGAGTTCGAAAACCTTTCTTGTTGAGCTCCTCCGCCACCTTCGTCAGAGAAATATCCTGGATAATCAGCTCCATCATCGAAAAAAGAAACTGCATCTCCGGAGGGTTTTCTTCGAGATGTTCGCAATCTCCTGAGACCTGAGAGCCGAACGGCGCTTCTTCGAGCCGCTCGGGCGCGCCGGCATCATCGCCCTCGACCTCGCGTTCCCATTCGAGGCGGACCAAGCGCCAGCCAGCGCGCTCACGTTCACGGAGATAGCTCAGGTCCAGCGGACCATCAAATGCTTCCCGGATCCGTTCCGTTTTGGCCATCAATCTTCTCCTTTCGATTGGCACTCCGAAAGCAAATAAGCCACACGCCCGATCCCTAGCGCGAGCGTCAAGGTGGCGATCACAGCGTACCGAGGCACCTCGGCAATCCTCCCAAGACTGCATGGCAGGTTTCGCCAGAACGAAGTCATCCGGACACCTCCAAGGAGACGTAGAACGATCCAGAGCATGTCTCCGCCCATTCAAGGTGTTCTCTAGACGAATGGTGGCGCGGCACTTAACCGGCCGATCGGTGATCCAATCGCACGCCGCTGT
>Ga0182015_10008067_pt1 | contig 10113 bp, 14 predicted proteins | sample 712P3MmetaG_FD_120478 | JGI IMG/M metagenome (GOLD analysis project Ga0182015, IMG submission 120478) | Permafrost microbial communities from Stordalen Mire, Sweden - 712P3M metaG | ecosystem: Environmental > Terrestrial > Soil > Wetlands > Permafrost | place: Sweden: Stordalen | collected... | reverse complement strand
TCCACGTATTCTCAGCGGTTTATTCTTGTTAGCTATTTTTCTGTTTGCTCCCAGCACGGGACGTGCCCAGTCTGCGTCAATGGGCGACGGCAACACTCCCGCTGACTCGTCCAGTTCCTCCGCCTTTACTGCGACCCCATCCAGCTCCACACCCGATACTCCTATCGGTTCCTTTAACACCTATGTCGCGCCGACGGAGGCACAGAAATTCAGTGACTTCTCCTGGAATGCTCTAGGGCCGATTGCCTTCGCAGGTTCTTCGTTCGCAGCAGCGATCAATCAAGGCACCAACTTCCCGCACGCGTGGGGACAAGGGGCGGGTGCGTATGGCGCGAGAGTGGCCAGCAATCTGGGGATCAGTCTCGTCACGGCAACAGCGCAATACTCGATGGCCGAGGCATTTCACGAAGATACCGAGTATTACCGGTGCGCTTGCACCGGTTTTTCGTCCCGTTTTTGGCACGCGGCGATTTCGACTGTTACCGCACGTCGCGGGAATGATGGCCACACCTCTTTTTCGATCGCGCTGACCGTCTCACCTTTTGTTGGCCCAATAACCGCGGCAAATACGTGGATCCCGAGCCGGAATGGTCCAATGATGGGAGTTCGAATGGGCGGCTACAATTTGCTCGGCCAGTTTGGCCAGAATGAGGCGCTTGAATTCCTCTACGGAGGCCCCCACACTCTACTGGGCCGCATTCAGCGAGGCGTTTTCAAGAAGTCCTCTGACTCCGACCCCCAACTCTGATTCAGCTTTCCAATCCACGATAGGGCCTTTTGCAGGCATAATGGGTGCACGTGCTTTCTGCTCGAAGGCCGGGTGCTGTCCTAATTTGAAATCGCAAAATTCCCTAAGGACGCAGTCAGGTCACATATTGGCAATTAACCTGCCACGGCCAAAACCCATTCGTACGTGTCTAATTCTAACTGCGGAAAGCGTTTAGGCTACGGGTGGCCTCGGAGCCGCACACGAGCAGAGAACAGTCGAGTTGAAAATTGAGTATTTCCTCGGCCACGGTCTTCATGTATGCGTTAATCTGACTGCCGGAGATTGCGTTCACATATTCTGTGCGCGTAAGTTGTCTCGGAGCGAGATAGAGACGATCCACTAGAGAGTCAATCGCTCCCTTGGATTCTTGCTCAACTGCAATTTTGGTTTGTCTCTTGTTCTTTCCCAGCGGATCTTCAACGGCTAACAAACGTCAAATTACCTCGGAGATATCTCGTTCGCCTCCCGCAAACAACGCGACGCATTTATCTGAATCGAGCCGAACCATCTTGCTGCTATCCGAATCCCATTGAATATATTCGCCGTAGGAAATGGCTTTGTCGGCTACGCAAACAATCGCTCTGGAATTAGCCGCTAAGGCTGCGGCACAAACAGTCATGTGGTCTCATCCTCTCGGAAATCGCGGAATCCTCCTGTTTCAAGCGTTCTTGCTTTTCATGCTTTCGAGCATGACCTTAATGTCCGCGTTCACGTCTTTGTAGGCATCGTGCGCGAGGTATGGAGCATATCGTTCACGAAACTGCTGGCCTTCAATTACGAAGGCTTCGTAAAGACTTGTCGCCTGAAACGGAGTCAGGTTGACATCTTGAAATCGCAGAAGCGTACGCTGCATTACGCCGAGCAAAGCTTGCGGATCGTCTGCAAATTGCGGGCCGGGCTTTGCGGTCCATAGCCGCGCGGTCTGAATGTCCGTCAGAATGAATTCACTCACCGCGGTGAATGGATGTGGTGGCAAGTCTCCCTCCTGATCGCGCGATTTGCGCAGCCTATCACGGGATCGGTATCAGGTATACAAGTGATGGTGCGAGTACGAGGCGTCGCTATGTTAGCGTTTATGCTTCCACGGATTCCTGCGCAGGAATACCCACTCTACCGTATGTACGTTGTTCGTTCTTTTGACTAGCGTCTTTCGATGGCTAGTCCGTCTGCCGTACACGCGGGACCGTCGGATCGAAAGGTGCGTATCCTTCTTGCGGATGACCATGACGGCATTAGAAAGGTCGTGCGGTTCGTGTTGGAAAGTCATCCGCGATTTGAAATTATCGGTGAAGCGATTGACGGCAGGCAAGCCGTCGAGGAAGCCGTGAAACTCAAACCGGATGTCGTTGTTTTGAACGTGAGCATGCCAGTTTTGAATGGCTTCGAGGCCGCACGCGCAATAACAGCGACGCTGCCCCAATCGGCGATCGTGATTTTGTCGTCCAACGCCGATGAAAGGTTCGTCGAGGAAACCAAGAAAATAGGTGCCAAAACCTACGTCGCGAAAACAAAAGTGGGTGATGCGCTGATTAAGGCGATAGAAGAGGCCATTGCCGGAGGCGATTTCGTTTTAATGGACTAAACATTTCGGTGCGATTAACGTACGGGTTCAGCCTTGTCCGACGGCTCCAAAACACTTTCAGCCCAGTCGGAAACAAAGTGGCCCCCTCGCAACGAATCGGTCGTCGCGGGCAGCCACACTCTGTACATCGTGACGCCATCCTTTTCGTATACTTGCCTGACCAGGCCGTGTTCCTTCGTGTTCCGGTTGTATACGCCTTCGTCGAAGCGGAACGGACGGGTTGCTGACGCAGATGTTCCAGGAGTTTTTCGAACGGACGCCGCCATGCGAGGTTCGTTCATTTCTTTCGTGACTCTGGCAAGCGTCGCCGCGTAAAGGTCGCCTTTGTTGTTCTCATCCACCATGTAAGCAGAGTAAGACTCCTGCGGAAGCAATGCTGTTCAATGCAGCACACGTTGCGGAGATTGCGGAATGACTCTTGCGCGATTCTCCAAACCTGAAAAACCGGATGTCCGATTATCGCAGTTATCCAGCACTAAGTGCGCCAGCTGATCCTGCGCCGCTCGCCCAGACCGGGTTACACTGTTGCGTTTGTGCTGCGGAGTCCCAAGGGGAAAAATATGAAGACATTTGAAGTTTCATTTCGCTATCAAGATCGTAACGATAGTTCCGAGGGATCGACCATCAAGCTGGATGCGTCGAACCTACCTGGCGCAATAGCCAAGGCCACACGCGAATTCGTCAAGGGATTGGATCGGAAACAGAGGTTCGACATGAACAAGCACGGTCTGGAAATTAAGGCCGTCGCTGTTAACAGCGGTGGCAGGGCAAAGGAGGGCGGCGAGGCGGCAGAGCCAGCCGGTCAAACGGAATGATGCGCCCTTGATTGGAAGACGAATTCTTAAACTGCACTGCCAGCTCGGATTCTATGCGCGAGGCGCGTCTTTTCGAACCTACTCTGGAGAAATCTCGTCCTTTAACGCATGAAGCACAAGCAGAGCATCCTGAATTTGTTTACGTTCGGCGTCGTCGACGCTACGAGAATTCTTGAGCCTTTCCTGAATCGACGTAAATGCGATCGCGATACGGGATCCAGGCGAGCCGTGGCCTGTCCCCAAAACGGCCGTTTGGTAAGCCGCATACCACATGTATGCCGCGGGATCGGCCATGTCGCCCTCCAGATGGATTGCGAACATTTTACAAGGTGGGCTGGGAATTTCAAGCTGACCAACCGGCGCCGCCAAAGTATTTATTCGCAACGATCTCTAATATTTGCCTGATGCAGCGCCGGTCCGGGACCTCCGTGGGACCCGCTGTCGCTACCGCTGATTTTCTTTCCGGAGTTTGGCGATCTTTGCGGCCGTATCTTCTACAAGTTTCCTGAAGGCGTCGTGGGTCTCGCCGGTCGAGCGTCTACCGCGACACATGTCACGCATCAGTGACGTCATTCTCTTCGTGGTTCTCTTCATAAGCCGAGGTTCCTGGGCTACTTTCTTGCGCCGATAGTGAGTTGCTTTCGCCATGCGTGTGTTTCTCCTGCTTCCGAGCGTTATGTTTCCCTTCCACGACCTCTGCGGCAGACGGCTTCCGATCTCGCCAATGGATTTGGAGTGAATCTATGTGGTGCGCCGGCCGCTCACGAGATGGATAACTATGAAAATAAGCGCGAGCACGAGCAGGATGTGAACGAAGAAAGCCACAACGTGGAAAACGATGAACGCACCGATCCAAGCGAAAAGCATTAAGAGCGCGAGCACCAGAAATATAGAGCGCACGAGAGATCCTCCTGACCGATTCGGATGGTAGCACGGTCTGGAGAACGCGTATCGGCGTCGTCCCGCATGACTCTAACTAGTGACGATTCACTTTACTGACCGACTTCCGTTGCGCCTTCTCATATTGCTTCATTGCTTTCCGCTGATTTTTTCCTGCCTTCCGTAGCATTTTTCGCTGCTTCTTAGCTGCCTTACTGTTCACCTTTTGCTGTTTCTTGGCCGCTTCCTGAGACTGGCGCTCATATTCTGCGATGCTGATGCCTTGAGCTTTGGCGGATATCGACCATGCCACACTCAAGGCGGTCAGCAATGCGAGATATGGAGGAATAGAGAAAACCGAGATCGGAATTCAAAAGGCCCATCTCCTTTGTTGAGCTGCGAAACGGATACCTTTGTAGCTGGTGCCGGCGGGAGACGGGGCAGCTGATGGTGATTCCACATCCCAAGTCGCGGCAAGCGGTCCGGCACTACGACTATCCATCGCAGGCGGAAGTCGTCGGTCGGCGGATAGCCGTTCGGCTTCAAGATATCAAATATTCAAGCACGAGCACTGCGAGACCGAGAATTGTTCCCGCTAAAATAGCGAACAGACCCCAGTTCCGAAGCCCAGGGCGCGATTTCGGCAGCCCGAGCATGTGAACGGACGAGTCAGTGGGAGCGAAGTGGTTCGCGTGGCGTCTGTGTCTTTTTGCGAGTGGCACGCACAGATAGTAGCATCGTTAATCCTAGTTATGCTAGCTGCCTTAAGGGTAAACATGGGTGCACACAATGGCGCGCAAAGGATTCAGAGACTTTCTCGATCCTTTCATTTTCATCATCTCGCCCTGGGGCCGCGCTAGTCTGCTGCGTTATTTCGCGCGTGCACTGTCGTTGAGGTCTCGCTCACTTTCTCGAGCAAGTGCTTCCTCGCTTCACGATCTATGAGCTATAGGGAACATACCGGATTAGACAACATTTCTTCACTACGGTCCTCGCTGTCCTCCTCCGGGGCACATACTAAACGGGCCTTTCGTTTCAAGCGGCCGAAATAGGACATTCGATGGAAACTGCAGATGGAAAAAGCGTCTCCAAGCCCGTTCAGACGAGCCCGATAAAAATCGAGCGTCGTGAGTGGCTGCTATTGTCCTCGGCTGTTCTTGTAACCTTGTTGCTGACGTTGGGAATCGCGTCGTTTATTACTCCCTTTCTCGCTCAGGACGCCAGTGATTTCGAGTCCCTGCATAGGACGCTGGTCGTTCGCGGGTTGGTGGGCTTGGTGCTGTTGTTTGACATCTACACGATGTACCAACAGTTTCAAATCCATCAGTTTCGTCGGGAATCCAGGCAACGCGAAGAACTTTTCCGGTTAATCAGCGAGCACGCAGCCGACATGATCGCCGTCATCACTGTCGACGGTCACCGGCTCTATAACAGCCCGTCATATCAAAGAATCCTCGGCTACAGCTCGGAGGAACTAAAAAGTACATCGTCCTTCGAGCAGATACATCCCGATGATCTTCATCGAGTGCAGGAAGCAGCGAGCCAAGCACGCATCAGCGGTGTGACCCGAAGTATTGAGTACCGAATGCATCACAAGGATGGAACCTGGCGCGTTCTGGAGTCGACGGCGAGCACAGTTCGCAACCAGAAAGGTGAAGTCGAGAAACTCGTCATAGTAAATCGCGATGTTAGCGAGCGCAGGAAACTCGAAGAGCAGTTCCGCGAGTCCCAGAAAATGGAAGCGGTGGGCCGATTGTCCGGAGGAGTGGCGCACGATTTCAATAACCTGCTCGGTGTGATCATTGGCTACGCGGAGTTCTTGCAGGAAAATCTCGACTTAGAAAACGCGCTTCGTAGCAGCGTGGACGAGATTTTGAAAGCCGGCGAGCGGGCGGCTTCGCTCACGCGCCAGCTTCTGGCGTTCAGCAGGCAGCAGGTTCTGGATCCCAAGGTTCTGGATTTGAACGGCGTTGTTTTGGACATGGGAAACTTGCTTCGCCGATTGATCGGAGAAAATATTGAACTAACCACCCACCTAGCTCCAGAACTCGGCCGATTGAAAGCCGATCAGGGGCAACTCGAACAGGTGCTGATGAATCTGGTTGTAAACGCACGCGACGCCATGCCGCAGGGCGGTAAGCTGGTGATTGAGACCCGCAACATGGTCATGGACCAGGCTTTTGTTCGCCGGCATCCCGATCAGGTGCAGGCGGGACCGTATGTTCGCCTGACGGTTACGGACAGCGGAATCGGCATGGACGCCGCGACAAAGGCCCGTGCTTTTGAGCCGTTCTTCACGACAAAGGAAAAAGGCAAAGGAACTGGACTTGGCCTCTCGACCGTGTACGGCGTCGTGAAGCAAAGCGGCGGCTACATCAACATCTATAGCGCGCCTGGCGAGGGCAGCGCCTTTAAGATTTACCTGCCCAAAGTGGAGGAGACCATCGAACCGGAGAAACACGCCGACCCCCAAGCAAACTCGTTGAGCGAAAATGAAACGATCCTGCTTGCGGAAGATGAAGAATCATTGCGGCGACTGACACGCAGCACGCCGGAATTGTAGGGCTACAAGGAAATTGAGGCCAAGGATGGCATCGAGGCCCTGCAAGTGATCGATGGTCTTGTGGCTTCCATTAGTCTGCTGCTCACAGAAATGTTGATGCCTCTCATGGGTGGGAGTCCGGAGTCACTGTGCCTGCGGAGGCGAAGAGCGGATGCGGAACGCACCCATGGAATAGCAAATATTGGAAATCTGAAGGTGAACGGAAATTCCCGGTGCCACATCGTCAAACGATAAGAGTTTGGGGCGACCCGGCGGCCGAGGCCAGGCCGCCCCTCTCGCCAGGGAGAGTATGCACTGGCGTGTTGCTGCATTCACGACATCACGTCCGAGGGCGGAACAGAGTTAGCACCATTTTGTTCCCACACGTCGGGTGAGTACGCTAATCAGGACTTAGCCGCGATTTGGAAAAGGATTCAAGAAGCAGCGCAGCGGCGGCAAAGGGGACGGAAGTGCAATCCCCTTTGCAACCCTGCGCGGCATCCGTTTTTTTGGGTTGGGAGTTGATCAATCGACGTTGATGCGAGTGCCGAGTGTTGATCCCTTGACCTCCGCGATGGGGGTTCCGACGCCGACGGCAGCGAAGCTGGGAGGCCAGAGCTTGAAGTCGAAGCTACCGCTGTAGGTTTGGTCGTTGCGTGCAACGATATCTATTTCGTCGACGGTGAAGATGTTCGTGACGTATTCGGGAGGCGCGCCTACGTATTCGAGGGGAGTACCTCCCGTTCCAAACATCAGACCGATATGGTGCAGCTTGACGCTGCCGTCACCTAATTCCTTCCAGACGCCGAAGCAGATGTTTCCCCCTGCCGGCGCCATAAACGCGTTTTCGAATTCAGTTCCATCCCCGTGCCAGGTCTTAAAGGATTCAAGGAACGGGAAGGGAGCTGGAGGGAAAATAGGGGCACCGGTTTCGGACTCGGCGGTGTAATTCAGGTGCCACAAACCCACAATGGAAGCAGGAGGGCCGAATAATGCTTCGCCCACTTGTTGGTCCTCCGCGTGAGGGCGCACAAAGGGAATGAAGGGAGCGGCTCCTGTCTTGTACGGAAGAGCGCAACCAGCAGCCTTGGTGCCGGAAGCGGTGAGCAAGAGCCCGAGTCCTACCAATACAACAAGCGCGGAAAACCGCCCGCTCCGAAGTAGCCGGAAGATGTTCATTCGATTCATTGTTTTTCTCCTCGAAAATTGGCCTCGATGTCGGGCCGCTTCATGTCTAGGCTGCGCAACTTCGCACGGGACTCGTTCGGCGGCAATGCGCAGACGTTCTCGAAAATCTCAAATATTTATCATCCGACAAGTGATTACTGCGGATGAGTTTAGCTCAGATCCGGCCACTACTATGGCTAGGGACTTACTACTTGGGCTATACCCTGGTCCAACAAACCCGGGGTGCTCAGCAATGCACGTACCCAGCTCAAATCCGAAGGGCTACCGCTTCGGTGTGTTCGAAGTCGATCTTCTCGCTCGAGAGGTCCGCAGGAACGGCCGCCGGATCAAGCTGCAGGACCAGCCGTTCCGTGTCCTTGCGCTGCTTTTGGAAAGCCATCCAAACATGGTCGCACGTGAAGATTTGCGGAAGCGGCTATGGGATGAGGATACATTCGTCGAGTTTGACCACGGCGTGAGCAATGCCATCAGCCGAATCCGTGAAGCCCTCGGCGATTCCGCTGAAAGCAGCCGGTTCATCGAAACATTGCCGAAGCGCGGCTACCGTTTTGTGGCACCGATCGAGCGAATTGATGAGAATCTCGCCGCTTTGTCTCGAGCAAACAAAGCCCATTTCAGAACCGTTTCCCTGCCATTGGGTGATGGGCGCCGGACCGTCGCAGTGGTGCCGCTGCGGTTGGGGGCGAGCGTTCCAGAAGACCGCTTCTTATCGGTAGCCCTGGCGGAGACGATCGCGAATCGGTTGGCTTCGGCTCCGAACCTCGTTGTGCGCCCTACCGCGAGCGTCATGAAGTATGCCGTGAAGGGCGCCGATTGGACTCAGATTGCGCGTGCGCTCAACGTGGAACTAGTGGTTGAGGGCAGCATTCAAAGACTGGGAAACAAGCTGCGAATTCTGCTCCAGATCTGGGAACTGGGTAACGCAGGTACGCTTCACTCGGTCAAAGTGGATGGCGAGATGTGCGATTTGTTCAGTTTGCAGGACCAACTTGTCGATTCTGTTCTTGATGCTCTTATGACGCCGGCGCCCAGGAAATCCGCGCCGATCGCCGCCCCCGCCGCGCGCCACCCCCTCGCATTCGAACTATACCTGCGGGCGATCGACCGGGCGGTTTTCTTCGACAAACTGGAGCTCACGTCCGTGATCGAAATGCTTGAGCGCGCTATCGATCTCGATCCGGGATTCGCGGATGCGTGGGGTATGCTTGCAACCGTCTGCTATCACATGGGCGCTCATGTGGACCCCGATCCCAAATGGTTCGACCGCTCTGAAAAGGCCGCCGCGGGGACGCTGGAATTGGACCCTGTCAACTGCGACGCTTTTTGTACGCGGGGAATGATTTTGTGGTCGCCTTTGCGCGGGTTCCAGTTTCGGCCCGCCTAAGGGCCTTGAATGCGGCCCTGAAGATCAACCCGAGCCGCTACACCGCCCGCGCCCATCGTGCCGCAGTTCTGTTTCATATGGGTTTCCATGAAGCCGCTTTCGCCGACTACGACGAAGGCGTACTAGCGAACCCGGAATTCGCATTGCTCTACGCAGGTCGCGGCCACATCTGCGTATACGCAGGCGACTACGGCGCTGCTGACGGCTGGAATGAGCGAGCCTTGGCACTGCAACCCTCCCTGGTTCACGCCAATTTCAACTCGCCATTGCCCTGGATCTGCGCGGGCGAACTGGAAAAGGCACGGGAGAAGCTCCGAAAGGCGCGCCTGATGATTCCCGAAGAACCTCAGATTGACGCAATGGAAGGCCTAATTTTGGCCCGCGAGGGGGACCACAAGAGGGCGGAACAGCTCGCGGACCAGGCCGTCGCGAGCAAGAGGGGCATGGTCCATTCGCACCATAGCTGGCACTGCGCCGCCGGAGTGTACGCGATGTGCGGTAGGCCGGAGAAAGCGATGGCCGAACTGAAGCGATGCGCTGAGGGAGGACTGCCTAACTATCGCGCATTTGAAAGAGATCCGCACCTCCGCTCGCTGAACAGCCATCCCGAATTCCTGGCTTTTATCAGGCAACTTCGCCGCGACTACGAAGCTTTCCGCGACGATTTCAATCTGAGCGAAACTTATGTTCCCGCAGCCGGCACCACGCTCCGATAGTCCCCGAGTGCCGATTTCTGACGTGCGGCCGACAAGCCTTAAGCTAATGCGCGAAATGCTAAATCAAGTGCGCTGGGAGGTGCGCCTATCCGCACGATGCTAACCCGCGATCTTGCGTGGTATTGGTTCAGCCTGAAATGGAGAGAAGGCGCTTTCCGCTAGTGAGTGTTTCGCCCCTCAGGCGGGGATATTCAAGGCATCGATACGACCACCAGGCTATCCCTCAGCATGGTTGCGT
>Ga0182015_10008066_pt1 | contig 10114 bp, 4 predicted proteins | sample 712P3MmetaG_FD_120478 | JGI IMG/M metagenome (GOLD analysis project Ga0182015, IMG submission 120478) | Permafrost microbial communities from Stordalen Mire, Sweden - 712P3M metaG | ecosystem: Environmental > Terrestrial > Soil > Wetlands > Permafrost | place: Sweden: Stordalen | collected... | reverse complement strand
GGCGGTAGAAGCGACCAATGGCAATGCGAGTCAAACGTCGAGCCTGAATTGGGTCGTTAGGGACTGTGAATTGTTCAACAATCACGCGGCGGGTGTCCGAATCGCTTACGGGACACAGGTCTATAACAGCTACCTCCACGGCAATGGTACTTTGGGAGTTGGTGGTGGCACCAACTCGACAAGCCCCTCTGGTGTGATTATTCAGGGCAACAAAATCACTTACAACAACTATGCCCACGCACTTCCTGGCTGGGGGGCTGCGGGAGTCAAGTTTGGTTACACGGCGGGCGTCGTCGTTCGCAAGAACACTATTACGAACAACGGAGGTGCTGGGATTCATTTTGACGACAGCAGCTCGAGTGCGCTCATTGACGGCAATACGGTCACCGATAACGCTGGAGGTCCTGGTGTTGCGTACGAAGTCAGCTTGAACTCAGCGCTGGTCCGGAACAACGTGTTGTTGAGAAACAACCTGCCGGGTCCGGTTGCAGCCGCTAGCGCAGCGGTAGGCAGCTACGCTTCAGAAGGCGTAAACGCCTACTGCAATGTAATAGAAATTCCTGAAGCGAGCGGATCCAATGGACTTACGTATGCTGCAAGCAAACGCGGCTACAACCAATTTCCTCCGTATCAATATTTGATGTCCACCGGGAACAGTTTTCATCACAATACGGTGTTCTGGGATCCCGGCGCAAACGGAGGCGTCGGGTACATTCAAGGGGATGCCGAGACTCAACCCAATTTCTTCGCAGACAACACACCGCCTGATCACAATACGTACCACCTGCCCAGTTTGTCGGCAACCAGCTTCACCTACGACAACAACAATACGCAGAAGAACACGCGCAAGACATTTGCTGAGTTTCAAGCGGCCGGCGCCGATGTTCACGGTACGGCAGACACGAACTACACAAACGGCTTTCCGACGGTGTCGATTACGTCTCCGGCAGACCAGTCATCGGTGACAAGTTCAGTCACGGTCGCAGCCTCAGCGTCGGACGCCAGTGGAATCAGTAAAGTGGAGTTCTATGTCGACTGGGGCCTGCAGGCAACAGTCAGCAGTAGTCCGTACAGTTTCAATTGGACCGGCGCCACCAGCGGGACGCATACAGTGGCAGCAATGGCCTACAGCAACGCCGGGATTCGCAGTTGCTATGCGGTTACGTTGACGAAACAATGAGTGGTTAGCAAATGGCCGTCTATTTGTAGGGAAGCATCTTGCTTCTGGTAGACTGGGCTAAATGACGCGAGGGCGTCCGCAACGGCGGACGCCCTCGCGTTTTGATTTGTGCCTGACCCCTGTGATCGTCGTGTTGTCCGCGATGGAGGTGACCACACCAGGCTGTTTGAGGCATGAGCCGAGAACATTCCCCATTCGTCCGTTGCCCACCAAAGATCGCTCCCTCGCCCATCATAGATGTCGCCGCAAAATGCACGGAGCGTACCGATCACAACCTGACGGGGGTCTCAGTGGTGGACGATGGCTCAATCCATCGGCGACCGAGAAGGGCTACTGACGTCCACTTTCGTGGACTTGATGGTGGCGAAGTCCGCAAGCGCGACCTATAATTAAGGTGCTCTAGGCTGAGCGCTTCTGCGTGTGAAGGGTCGCATCCGATCGCGGCGAGAAAAGAGGGAGTAGTGGACGAATTTTTTTGCCAAACCGGCGACCTGCTCAGTCCCTCCAAGCGCTACCCGCGTGTGTTGACAATGTTTTATCAACTGCGCAGTAACTTGAAGGAGCATGGATTGCTTGTCACCGGCAAGAAGGCATGGTCTAAGCTGTTCTTGAATGGTAAGTCGATTGGGCCTCAGCAAGTGCTGCAGCCAGTAGGAACCGAGGACTACAGCCAGGTGTTGCATCTGCAACCCGGAGAAATTGTCGAAGTGAAGTCTGCGGAAGAGATCCAGGGAACGCTAGACGCTAACGGAAAAAACCGGAACCTAGGGTTCATGCCGGAAATGTGGGACTACTGCGGCCGGCAATTGCGTGTGTTGAAGAGAGTTGAAAAGATCTGTCTGGAAAATGAACCTCGCACCGTGCGCCGGCTCGAAAATACGGTGATCCTGGAAGGAGCGTTCTGCAAGGGTAGCGGCATCGGTTGCGATCGTGCGTGCTTTTACTTTTGGCGTGAATGCTGGCTCAAGAGAACATCGGGCATCGCGATCGAGCCCAACTCTTACATCGCCACCAGTAAATGCTAGCTTATCAAAAAACAGCCCCTTCTTCGTTCGATAGGAGTAGCGCGCTGCCCGAGCAAATCCAAGCCCTCGATGAGTCAGCTGTGAAGTCTGCGGATCGTACTGACTGCAACAAAGGTTCGCACTCCTTGATAGCCCGAAGTGAACGCGGCACCGTTGAATTGCTGGATCGGATCGGGGATGAATGGCGTCAACTCTGCCAGGAGGGTGCATGTGACCAGCCTTTCTTCCGTCCCGAGTGGATTGCCTCCTCGATAAGAGCTTTCGCCAGCAAGCACAGCGTGCTGCTGATTACAGTACGCGATGGAAGCCGCCTGAGGGCGGTGCTGCCATTACTGGAGGAGAAGGTCTGGGCATACGGCTTTCCCGCCAGGAAGCTTCGCAGCGCTGTGGACCACACGCCCCGATTTGACTTCATCCACGGCCAGGGCCCAGGTATCGAAGAGGCGCTACAAGCGGGATGGAAAGAGCTGAAGAACCAGCATCAGTGGGACCTCATCGAACTCACGAATGTGCCGGAGGGAGGGGCGGCCGAGCGCCTTCTCAGCGGCGCCAGAGAGGATGGATTCCTCACTTACCAACACCTCTGTGCACAGAGCCCATATCTTCCTCTGAACAGGGACAATCCCGTTAAGGATTTTTTCCAGTTTGCCCGGAGCAGTCGATTCCGATACAGGTTGCGCCATTTTCGGCGGAAGCTGGAGGAGACTGGAAACATTTCTTTGCGCCGGGTGGAGACTGCCGATCCGGAGAGTCTTCAGCAATTCTACGGTTTAGAAGAGAGCGGGTGGAAAGGCAAAAGAGGAACGGCCATTGCGTGCCATGGGGAGACCCGGCAGTTCTATGATTCCATCGCCAATTATGCCGCACAGTACGGCTATTTATCTCTTTATTTCCTGCATCACGGTGATTCAGTCCTGGCCGCGCACTTTGCCTTCACTTGTGGTGGAGGGTATTACCCGCTCAAAGTTGCCTACGACGAAAAGTACAGCCGATACGGACCGGGACATCTGATAATTGGCGCGGTATTACAGGATTGCGTGGCGCGCGGTCTCCCCGAATTCGATTGCTTAGGACAGTGGACCGAAGCGAAAGCAAAATGGGCGTCTCAGATCCGACGGCACAACGTTTGCTATATCTTTCGCAGAAGCCCGGCGGGTTGCATTCTGCAGGCTCATACTCGCCTGGGTCACTGGTTAGGAACGGCCATGCAAAGGCTAAAACATTCGCTTGGGATTGTGCGACGAGGACACACGCGTCCCATTGAGAGTTGAGAGTTGAATTACTCGTGACATTTCCAGCTGGGCGCAACCGCAATCGTTCGTTGTTTCGGAGACCTGTCGACGGCAGGGGATGAGCTGCGGGTGAAGTTGCACTTAGGCGCTACCGCTCTTACTGCTTATTCAACGTGACCGCGTAGCAACTGCGAATCCCGGCGTTGCTGTAGGCCATCGCTGCGACCGTATGCTTCCCGCTGGTGGCACCGGTCCAATCGAAATTGTACGGACTACTGCTGAGCGTTGCCTGCAGGCCCCAGTCCACATAGAACTCCACCTTACTGATTCCGCTGGCGTCCGACGCTGAAGCTGCGACCGTGACTGAACTTGCCACCGATGACTGGTCTGCCGGAGATGTAATCGCGACGGTCGGGAAACCGCTCGTATAGTTTGTGTCTGCCGCGCCGTTAATGTCCGCCCCTGCGGCTTGATATTCTGCAAACGTCTTCGCCGTATTGCTTCCGCTGTCATTATTCTCGTAAAAGAAATGTGTGGCTGAGAGCGTCGACAGGTGGTAAGTGTTGTAGTCGGGTGGAGTGTTGTTGGCAAAGAAATCCGGCTGGTTTGTAGGGTCGTTTTCTATATACCCGACAAACCCAGTAGCGCCGGAGTCCCAAATCACCGTATTGTGATGAATGTAGTTTCCGGTCGAAGTGAGGTACTCATAGGGCGGGTTCCGGTCGTTCCCGCGATCTGCCGAATTCACGACAAAACCGTTTTCACCGGCAAGATTGCCAATTTCAAAGAGGTTGCAGTACGCTTCCACTCCAGTGCTGTTTGCGCTCTGCAGGCCCCATCCTGGACCGCTGAAGGAGCCGGTGGCACCATTGCGCTGAAGAATGTTGTTGCGGACCAGTGCGGATATAAGGCTGATTTCGTAGACGATCCCGCTCCCGCCGATGTTGTCAGTGACAGTGTTGCCGTCGATCAGAGGCGACCTACTGTCGACATCAAAGTGGATGCCGGCGCCGTTATTATTTGTGACTGTGTTTCCACGAACGACCACACCGAGGGTGGTCCCAAATTTAATTCCACCCGCACCGAACGCGGGAACCACTTTCGCGTAATTGTTATACGAAACTGTGTTGCCGGAAAGCACCACGCCCGATTGGACTGTGCCTGAGCCTGTCCCACCCCCGATCCCCATCTCTCCGTTGTTGTGAACGTAACTGTTGAGAACTTGTATTCCATAATTTATATGGACGCCGAGTCCGTGATTCAGGAGAAGCTCACAGTTCTCGACCACCCAATCGATACTCTCGTTTGAACGCCCACCGCCGGCCGACGTCGGGTCAATCGCTCCTTGGGCGAGCGGCGCGGCAAATTCCTCGATCGTCAGATACTGAAATGTGACGTTGTTCGCACCCGTCCAAGCCGGCGATCCGGCTAACGTCGGTACTACGCTGGTCTCTACCTTGTGACTGTTTGGGCTATCGTGAAAGTAAATAACATGGTTCGTGTAGTCAAACCACCACTGGCCAGTCAGGATAGTCGGTAGTGAGGCTGAGTACAGATGTTGCAGAGGGACGCCATCAAAGAACAAGTCTTCAGGATAGAAGCAGCCTGCCCAACCGGGCTCACAATCAGCCGTGTCTTGCCTAAGCCCCTGCTGTGTTTGTCCTGTCACCTTGTAGTTCGTTCCGTCGAACGTGGCCGAGGGACCAATCACAGCGCCGCCAGTAATAATGGCTGGGCAGGATGTTGCGGGCGGCGCGCAGGCTGTCTGACCGATGAAGCTGTCACCATCCTTGGGCATGATTGAACTTTGCAGGCGATATATCCCCGGCTGCAGCACAAACGTTGTGCCCGCGGGGTTCGCATCAATCACGCTCTGGATCGCAGATCCGGGACTGATGCTCACGACAGACCCCGAATAAGCCGTGAAGTTCTCTCCCGTGACATTAGCTCCGCTAACTTCCACTTGCAGGCTGGTTGGGCTGAAGGAGAACCCCTTCTTGCCTGCCGTTACTGCATAGGAACCATTGGCGAGGCCGGTAAAGCTGTAGCTACCGGCACTATTTGCAGTGGTGGTGGCGCTGGCGGCGCCACCGAGCGTCACTGAGGCCCCGGACCCGTTCGCTGCCGGACTGAGAGTGCCCGAAATGCTAAACGTAGCCGGTGGTCCTGTAGAAGTCGTGCTGGAAGCCGTGAAGTTTACTCCTGTGACGTTGGCTCCGCTGACTGTCACTGGTGAACTGGACGGACTGAAAGTGAATCCATTTTTGCTAGCCGTCACTACGTACGAACCAGCGGCGAGACCGGTGAAGCTGTAGCTACCGGCACTATTTGCCGTGGTAGTGGCGGTAGCTGCGCCGCCGAGCGTCACTGTGACCCCAGACCCGTTCGCCGCCGGGTTGATGGCGCCTGAAATGCTAAACGTAGTCGGTGGCCCTGTAGAAGCCGTGCTGGAAGCCGTGAAGTTTACTCCGGTGACGTTGGCTCCGCTGACTGTCACTGGTGAACTGGACGGACTGAAAGTGAACCCACTCTGGCTGGCCGTCACTGTGTAGGAACCACTGGCCAGGCCAGTAAAACTGTAGTTACCAGAGCTATTCGCCATGGTAGTGGCGGTAGCTGCGCCGCCGAGCGTCACTGTGACCCCAGACCCACTCGCGGCCGGACTGATGGTGCCAGAAACACTAAACGTATTCGCTGAAGGATTTCCCGGAGAAGTGGAAGCATTCTGTTTCGTGGAAAGCCCTTGGCAACCCACCATGGCGATCAGCATCAGTAACACAGTCACGTGAGCGACGCTGTTCCGTTGTAAGCCCAAGTCTTCCACGGGGAGCCTTTCGTGCCGCATTGATCTAAAGCGGCGAGCGAGGTTCTGTTAATTCGCGGTGCCTTCCACCGAAGATCAATCTAGCGCTGGTGGAGAGGAGAGAACACGTCACCAAAGGTCGTGCGTAGCACGCTATTTTTGTCTTACTCCATCGTCCTTTTGGCCATGATCGGGGGGATATGAGGGGGGCGCCGCAGGCGCTGGGCGAGCCTCTAGCGGGCTGCATCGTACTGCAAGAAGAGCATTCGTAAAGTTGGCGGGGTAAGAAACATGTTCCGGGTACTGGGATTAGGCCCCAGCAGCGCAAGCGGCGCTAAGCGGTAAATTGAAGGGAGAACTCTTCGGCCGGCTGTTTATGAGTGCCGATCCGCTGTCGATAAAGCAATCGCGCGATACCGGGAAGTGTCCACTTAATGGGGCATCGGGACCTTCGAATATGGCGATCCGTCCCATACCCGCCAGAATGCGTGCATTTCGTCCGGGAGACCCAGAGAGACACGGATGTAGGTATCCAAGGGCGGGAAGAGGCGTCCGATCAAGACCTTATTCTGGCGGAAATGCTGAATCACTTCGTTAGCGGGACGGAATGCGTTCATCATTACAAAGTTGGCATGCGAATCGATGGGCTTCAGCATGCGCGCCAGGGCTTGATTGAAAAACTCCTGGCGGTCGTCCGTGTTGCGCTGAATAGACTGATTCAGTCCGTCAGAGTCGTTCAGCGCGGCCATAGCGGCCTGGGTAACGATTGCGTTGATGTCATTTTCAGTGACGAACTTTCGCATTTGTTGCACTAGCTTCGGCGCGGCCACCGCGTAGCCGAGCCTCAGCCCAGCCAGACCATAGACTTTGGAGAAAGTACGAACCACGATGACTCTCTCATCGTGGAGCGGATGATCGATGAACGAAGCATAGCTTCCGGACTGTCCTGCGTAGTGGTGATACGCCTCGTCGATGATGACGAGAGAGGATGCGGGTAGCTTGCCAATGAAGATTTCCAGGTCTTTACGAGGAGTGAGGGAAGCGGTCGGATTGTTAGGGTTGCACACATACACAAGGGTCGTCGACGCAGTGGCACGCGCCAGCATGCCTGCAAGATCGTGAGAGAATGCCGGGGTCAGACGCACCGAGGTCACTTCCGAGTCGGCCGCGCGTGCGTAATGCTCCACCGCTTCGAAAGTGGGAGAGGCCTGGATCAGTTGCTTGCCGACTCCCAGAAAAGCGAATGCGGCGACGCGGAGGATTTCAGTAGATCCGCAGCCGAGAAGGATCTGCTCCGGCTTCACATTGTGGAGGGCCGCAATTCGCTCGGTAAGGGAATCGTATTCGCCACGCGGATAACGGTTCACGTTTCCGATGGAAGACTTAATGGCGTCGGCCACTTTCGTTGATGGCCCGTACGCATTTTCGTTGCCGTTGAGGCGGATTAAGCCGTCATCCAGATTGAACCGGGAGGGCTCGAAAATGGCAGTTCTGGATGCCCCCAGCACGGAACACGGCATGGCTGCGCCGGCGGCGGCACCGGCGCCGATCCATCGAAGAAAACCTCTACGCGATGTAGCCATAGTTTCTCAAACACTGAATTTCCGGTGGACACTCTAGAAGCCTGCTTGGAAGCGCTCACGGGAAGCAAGACACCCAAATCTGCAGGCGATATTGCTCACTGAAGAGCAAAGAAACAGCCAATGTTTGGAATCGGCTACTGCCTCGCCAGGGTCCCGGTTCCTGTCTCCGTTTCGCACTTGCCCGTAGCACTGCCATCGAGAATGTAAGAGGACTTCAGAGCTGTACCCGTTTTATCGACCGTGCCTCGCAGTGTAATGTTATCCCCCGCCTCATTACCACCTGCGAGCACAATCTCTGAGCCCGTTACCTTGACCTGAAGTTGCGCTTCTTTCAGGCAATTGGAATTCAGGGTAGAGCTGCCGATAAGATGTCCGTGCGAGTCCTCGTTAATGACCACCGTCATCGTGAAGGAACCAGCGTTTGAATGCTTCGAAACGAACGTACCCGACCATATCCCTCTGAGGTCGATTGAAGGTTTCGAGGTCGAGCCGGTTGCGGGCGGGGTCCGGTCGATCGGCCCAGCGGCCGCGCTCTGAGTATTAGCGGGTTTGGTCTGGCCAATCGTTTGAGCTGCCACTCGCGCCTGCGCGAACCTGCCCGAGGTCGACTGGGTCACTATCGAGGAAGATTGCGTGGCTAATACTTCGGAGCCTGACGAAGCCGTAGTCATTTGGACGAACGGCGCCACGGAAGGCACCCCGGAACTGTTCAAGAGAAACAGCATGTAGTATCCCGGCGGAGCAATATTGCCGTTGGGAGGAGCGGTCACGGTGAGGGATCCATCCGACGCAGTGAACGACAGGACCACTTCACGCTGATCCATTCCGAAAGCGTGCGTCACAGTCCCGTTACGTATCAGAACCACTGAGGCAATGTTCGCAGCGTCCGGGGTCGTCACCGCGAAGCTGCTGCCATAAGAGATCGAACTCGGCGCGCTGGTGATGGACGGTCGCGTCGCCATTGTGCCGTTGGAGTTGAAAAGGTACGCCGGTTGATAAATCTCCATGTGGTTCTCGTAGCTGCCCTGCACAGGATTGCTGCCGGCGACCCAGACCGTAGCATCTGGAAGCAGCAATGCCACTGAGTGATACAACCGCGGGAAGGCACCGGCACCGGCTGAAGAAAAGGTATTGGTCGTCGGATTGTAAAGGTCCGCATTCAAGCTGGCCGTACTCACATCTTCATTATTTAGAGAGCCGCCCAGCGCCAAAATGCTGCCAGTGGGGAGAATCAGTGCATTCATCTCGATGCGCGGTTGGCTCATGTTTGGTCCGTACTGCCACGCCGGCGTAGTCGCACCTAGGTCGATGATCTCGGTACTACTGGTAGCGGGGTTCCCGCCACCCAGAATCATCACCTCGGGATCGTATCCGTTCGCCGGTGTCAACGGAAGCAGAACGGAACTGCCATACAAGCGTGATCCACCGTAATTCGTGGTAGCGAAATTCGATATCCAGGTGGTCGTCGATGGATTGAAAAGCTTGGATGTAGGAGTCGCACTCGAGTAAAACACCGTGCCATTCGGCAGAAGGTGCAACCGCGGATAAAGATCGGGGGTAAAAGGTGCGATGTATTGGGTGCTCCAGCCAGAGCCCTCCGTGTAGAACTCTACTGCAGGGTTGGTGATGCCTGTCTCGTTCAGTCCGGAAAACGTCATAATCGTCCCATCGGCCAGAGTCAGCACGGTGGGATACCAGCGCCCGTGCGCCATGTTCGGGACGTTGGTGAAGGTGTTCGTCGCGGGATTGAAGATTGCCGCCTGTGCCAGACCCATGAACGGGTTGTACTGCAGGTTGCCACCGCTGATCAGCACCGTTCCATCTTGCAAGAGTGCCATACCGTTGCAAAACATGTCCCAAGTCACGGAAAATTGGGCAACCACTTGCCCGGTGACGGGATCCACGAGCAAAGCCCCGGAATTATTCGATGGGCCATAAGGAGGACCCGACGGACAACCAGCGATATCGGGCGTGCAGTTTCCCGAACCGGCAACTATCAGCACCTCGCCGTTGCTCAGCTGCGCCGTATGGACGGGATTGATAGGCATCGTATTTGACAGGGTGTTCCATTGCCCGATCACATTGGGCAACCCCACCGTGAGGCTTGCCAGCCCATTGATACTTCCAAGGGTCGCATTAATACTCGTCTGACCTGCTGCCACGCTCGTCGCCAGTCCGCCTGAGGACACCCCAGCAACATTCAGTTTGGAGGAACTCCAAGTTACGCTACCGGTCAAATTTTCGGTCACGCCACTGAGGTAGCTTCCGATAGCACCGAATTGTTCAGTCTG
>Ga0182015_10008065_pt1 | contig 10115 bp, 7 predicted proteins | sample 712P3MmetaG_FD_120478 | JGI IMG/M metagenome (GOLD analysis project Ga0182015, IMG submission 120478) | Permafrost microbial communities from Stordalen Mire, Sweden - 712P3M metaG | ecosystem: Environmental > Terrestrial > Soil > Wetlands > Permafrost | place: Sweden: Stordalen | collected... | reverse complement strand
GGGACAGCGTATGCGACTTTCTTCACGGAAAGTCGCAGGCACTTAGCGAGGGGAGCGCAGTTAAACCGGCCATTCGTGGCAGCCCGACGTATTCTCAATCATTTACGGCACGACTAAAGTTGTGCCCTGATACAAAACAGAGTTTTTCGGCAGCCTGTAAAGCCCGTACCTGTACAAAGCAGAGTTTTTCCGCAGCCTGTAACGGCCGGTGGCTCCGAAATGCTCCAGCAACTCGCAAATCACGTGTCAAAAGGCGCTTCCCCGCACTTCCAAGCTTCCACTCCTCCGTTTTTCCGCTCTGCCTGGTCTCGTTGTACGCTAAGGCAGCACCCCCATGGCTCGTTACAAGTACCTCGATACCCTCGTCCTGATCTTTGTCGTTATCCTTCTGGTATCGAATCTGGTCGCCCAGAAAGTATGCCGTCTCGGACCCCTAACCATCAGCGGCGCCGAATTGCTTTTCCCCATCACCTATATCTTTGGCGACGTCTTCACCGAGGTCTATGGCTACCAGGCGTCGCGGCGCGCCATCTGGATCGGCTTCTTCGCCTCCGCCCTGCTTTCTGCCGCCGGCGCCATGGCCGTCGCCCTCCCCGCCGACCCGGGCTGGCATAACCAACAGGCTTTCGAGACGGTCTTCGGACTGGTGCCGCGGTTCGTGGCCGCCAGCCTCATCGCCTACTGGGTGGGCGAGTTTGCCAACTCGTATACCCTCGCCCGGCTCAAGATCCTCACCCGCGGTCGATGGCTCTGGACCCGCACCATCGGATCCACCATCGTTGGCCAGGGCTTCGACACCTTTCTGGTCATGGTCATCTCCTTTGCCGGCCAGGTCTCCCAGCACACACTGCTCCGCCTGATCCTGTCGTCGTACCTGATTAAGGTGGTCTACGAGACGCTGGCCACGCCGCTCACCTATGCCGGCGTCGCCTGGCTGAAACGCCGGGAAGGCGTGGACCCCTTCGATACCCAAACCGACTTCAACCCCTTTTTGCTGCGCAGCCTTCCCGCAGCCAATGAGATGAAGGTTCCATGATCGCCGTTCCTGAGATCATGCGCTGCATCGATGTCGCGGCGCCGGGCGGCCCGGAGGTGCTCCGCATCGCCACCAAGCCTCGTCCGCGGCCGAGCACTGGGGAAGTCCTGGTTCGGGTGCAGGCGGCAGGGGTTAATCGCGCCGACCTGATGCAGCGGCAAGGACATTATCCCCCTCCGCCCGGCGCTTCGCCCATTCTTGGGATGGAGGTTTCCGGGCACATTGCCGAGCTCGGCGCCGGCACAACCGCACGCTGGCAGGTGGGCGACGCGGTTTGCGCCCTGCTCGCAGGAGGAGGGTATGCGGAGTATTGCGCCGTCCCCGAAGGCCAGTGCCTGCCTGTTCCGGCCGGCATTTCGTTGCGGGCAGCAGCAGCTATTCCCGAGGCGGCCATCACCGTGTGGGCCAATCTTTTCGAGCCCCGCCGGCTCTTTGCCGGCAACCTCCTCCTGGTGCAAGGCGGCTCGAGCGGCATTGGCACCATGGCCATCCAGATTGCCCGCGCCTTCGGCGCCCGCGTTGCCACGACCGCGGGCACGTACGGGAAATGCAGTTTCTGCCTCGACCTCGGCGCGGAAGCCGCTATCAACTACCGCACCCAAGACTGGGCCGCGGAATTGGCCGAGTGGGCCCAACCCCACGGCATCGATGCCATCCTCGATATGGTCGGAGGCGACTACTTTCCCAAGCACATCGATCTGCTCGCCACGGGCGGCCGGCTGGTGCACATTGCCTACTCCCACGGCAGCCAGGTGACGGTCGATCTGCGCACCATCATGAGCAAACGGCTGTTGATCACCGGGTCGACGCTGCGCGCCCGCAGCGTGGCGGAAAAGTCTTCCCTGGCGCGCGCCGTGGAGCAGAATCTCTGGCCACTGTTCGCTTCCGGACAATTGCAACCGGTTATCGATACGTCCTTCCCTCTGGAACTGGCCGCCGATGCGCACCGGCTGATGGAATCAGGCCGGCACATCGGGAAGATCCTTCTGTACATTGATTGATTGCAGCGGCCCCTTTCGCCGGCAGGTTAAACTTTCTGAAGCAACCTCTGCACCCAACTCATCCAAGAGTGGCTGCAGGAGTAGCCTCTCCGCCCCATCGGGGCGTCAAGGTGAAACTGGGTTACCGGTGTGTGTCAAGTTGCAGCATTCTTACATTTGAGGATTTCGCTTTGAGAAGGCTTCCCGTTTGGATTCCGCAATGCCTGCCCCTCGCCGTGCTGGCGCTCAGCGCCTGCGCCAAGACTGCGCCACCGCAAGCAGCACCGCAGGCCATGCCCGTACAGACAGAGACCATCGCGGCTGCTCCCGTCCCGCAATACGATGAGTATGTCTCGACCATCAAATCGCGGCGCTCGGCCACCATCAATCCCCAGGTCGACGGCAACCTGGTGAAGCTTTATGCCCACTCCGGAGACCATGTGCGCGCCGGGCAGATACTGATGGAAATCGATCCTGCCAAGCAGGAGGCTATGGTTTCCTCCTCCCACGCGACCGAACAGCAAAAGCTCGCGGTCTTCGAGTACAACAAGATTGAGGTGGACCGGCAACGCAAACTCTTCGAACAGGGAGTGACCAGCCGCGATGCTTTCGACCAGGCAGAGCAGGCTTACAAGAATTCCCAGGCCGATTACGAGTCCACGGTCGCGACTACGCTGAGCCAGAAGAAGCAACTCGGCTACTACCACATCGCGGCGCCCTTCGACGGCATCGTCGGGGATGTTCCCGTCCACCTGGGCGACTATGTCTCCGCCACCACCTTGCTCACAACCGTGGATGAAAACCGCGACCTGGAAGCCTATATCTACATTCCGACCGAACGCGTCTCGCAGATCCGCAAGGGCTTGCCGGTGGATATTCTCGACAACCAGGGGAACCATCTCGAGCGCACCGCGATCGATTTCGTTTCTCCCCAGGTGGATGACCAACTGCAGGGGATTCTCGCCAAAGCTCCGGTCCATGCGGACCTGGGCAAGCTGCGGAATTTGCAACAGATTAAAGCGCGGGTGATCTGGACGACATCGTCCATTCCGGTTGTGCCCGTGCTGGCGGTTACGCGGCTGGGCGGACAGACCTTTGTGTACGTCGCCACCAACCAGGGCGGCAAGTACTTTGCCCGGCAACGGCCCATCTCGGTGGGCGACACGGTGGGCAATAACTATGCGGTGCTGAGTGGGCTCCAGAACGGGGAGAAGGTTATCGTGTCGGGAACGCAGTTCCTGATGGATGGCGCTCCCGTGCAGCCGTTGGGCTAGACAGGCCCCACTCAAGCCAAAACAAGGCTTGAATGGGCCACCCGGCCGAGTTCATTGCAAACATTTGCGTACGGGCTGAAGGCAGCTGAACCGCAGAATCCCTTCACTCCAGGCGGGATGACAGATTTAGCATGAGCCGGCAATCCGGCCGTGCTTGCAAAAGGGAGCGTTCTCTTGGTTGATTTTTTTATCCACCGGCCGGTGTTTGCGACTGTCTGCGCCCTGCTGATTATCCTTGCCGGAGCGGTCTGCATTCCAACGCTGCCCATTTCCCTGTACCCGACATTGGCGCCGCCGCAGGTTACCGTGACCAGCAACTACGTGGGCGCAAACTCACAGGTTGTGGAGTCGGCCGTAACCATTCCCCTGGAACAGCAGATCAATGGCGTGCAAGGCATGCGCTACATCTCCTCTACCAGTTCCAACGATGGAACCAGCGCCATTACCACGACCTTCCAAACGGGTTATGACCTGGACATCGCCGCCGTCGACGTACAGAATCGCGTCTCGGCCGCGCAAGGCCGGCTGCCGCAGGCGGTTACGAGCACGGGAGTCACGATTACCAAGGCGAACTCCAACTTCGTTTTCGGGGCAGCCTTCTTTTCTCCGGAAGGTCGCTATTCCGATCTGTTCATCAGCAACTACCTCGACGTTTATGTGAAAGACGCGCTCAAGCGCATCCCCGGGGTGGGCGATGTCGTCATCTTCGGCGAGCGTAGATATGCCATGCGTCTATGGCTCGATCCCGCACGTCTCGCCGCCCGCGGGCTGACCAGTGTCGACGTGACCAACGCGCTGGCGGAGCAGAACGTTGAGATCCCAGCCGGCCAGGTGGGCCAGCCACCGTCCGATGAAAAGCAGACTTACCAGATTCCCGTGCGCGTCATCGGGAGACTCTCACAGCCGGCAGAGTTTGACAACATCATCGTCAAGAATGGCACCGGCGGCATCGTTCAGTTGAAGGATGTCGGCTACGCCGAAGTGGGCGCGGAGACGTATTCCGTCGATCTTAACTATAACGGCCACGACGCGGTTGGTATCGGCGTGCAGCAGCTGAGCAATGCCAACGCGCTCGAGGTGGACCGGGAAGCCAAGGCGGAGTTAGATGAACTAGCCAAATCCTTCCCGCCCGGCCTACGGTACGAAATACCTTTCGACACCACCACGGTCATCGGCGATTCCATCCGGGAAGTCGTCCAAACGCTGGGCGAAGCGATCATTATCGTCATTATCGTCATCTTTCTCTTTCTGCTCGACTGGCGCGCCACGCTCATCCCGGCCATCACCATCCCGGTCTCTCTGATCGGCACCTTCGCTTTCATCAAGATCTTTGGATTTTCTATCAATTCGCTGACCATGTTCGGCATCACGCTGGCAACCGGCCTGGTGGTTGACGATGCCATTGTGGTGATCGAAAATGTGCAGCGCCATATCAACGAGGAGCACTCCGATCCGCGTACCGCGACCTCCGTGGCCATGGCCGAGGTCACCAGCGCGGTCATCGCCACATCGCTGGTGCTCATTTCCGTCTTTGTGCCGGTTTCTTTCTTTCCCGGCACCACGGGCATTCTCTACAAGCAGTTCTCCCTGACCATCGCTTTCTCCATAGCTATCTCCGCCTTCAATGCGCTGACACTGTCACCGGCACTGGCGGCGATCTTCCTGCGCGGGGAGAAGCACAAACGCGGCCTGCTGGGACTCATCGATCGCGCCATCCACAAGACAACGCTTCTCTATGGCAGAATGATCCGCCAGGTGTTGCGGTTGCGCTACGTGGTGCTGGTGCTCTTTGTCTGCGGCCTGGCAGGCACGGTCTATCTTTATACCCACGTGCCCACCGCCTTCCTGCCTACGGAAGACCAGAATTATCTGATGTGCGTTGTGCAGACGCCGCCGGGCGCTTCACTCACCTACACCAGCGACGTGGCCGATAAGGCGGTCAAAATCATCCGGCAGAACAAGGACGTCTATGGAACCTTTGCCATCATGGGCTTCAGCCAGAGTGGGGGCAGCGCCTCCAACTTCGGCCTGATCTTTGTTCCGTTGATTTCCGTTGACCAGCGCAAAGGCAAAGGCCACTCGGCTGCGGAGATCTTCGCCAATCTCGCTCCCAAGCTCTTCGCCGTGCCCGGGGGTATCGTGGCCATCTTCGAACCGCCGGCCATTCAGGGCCTGGGCACCTTCGGCGGATTCGCCTTTGAACTGCAAGACCTCGGCCGCAACACGCTGGCCGATCTTGATCGCGTTGCTCACCAGATCATTGGAGCCAGCCGTCAGGACAAAAAGCTGGTCAACCTTTACACCAGCTACACAGCGAACGATCCTCAACTGCTGATTTCGATCGACCGTGAAAAAGCGAAGGCGCTGGGGGTGTCGCTCAGCCAGATCAGCTCCACGTTGAGCGTGTTTATGGGCTCGTCCTATATCAACGATTTCAACTACAACAACCGGTCCTATCGTGTTTACGTGCAGGCCAGACAGTCCGCGCGCATGACCCCGGCCGATCTGCGAAAGTTTTACGTGCGTTCCGACTCCGGGCAAATGGTCTCGCTCGACAACCTGGTGACAGTCGCTCAGGCCTCCGGACCGCAGGTTATCACCCACTACAACCTATTCCGGTCGGCAGAGATCGATGGCTCTGCCGCTCCCGGCTACAGCACGGGAGAAGGCTTGACGGCCATGGAAGCTCTGGCCAAGAAAACGATGATCCAGGGCATGACCTACTCCTGGACCGGGCTCTCGCTGGAAGAGATCGAAGCGGGAGGCAAGGCCGTGCTCATCTTCGGCCTGGGAATCCTGGTGGTTTACCTCACGCTCTCCGCCCAGTATGAGAGCTTTGCTCTTCCCTTCATCATCCTGCTGGCTGTGCCGACGGCAGTGCTGGGAGCGCTGGGATTGGTTTCGCTGCGCGGTATGGCCGACGACGTGTATTGCCAGATCGGCCTGGTGATGCTCATCGGGCTCTCGGCGAAGAACTCCATCCTGATCGTCGAGTTCGCGGAGCAGATCCGTGGGCGGGGCAAGTCGATCTTAGAGGCCGCGATCGAGGCCGCCGAGCTACGTCTGCGGCCTATCCTGATGACTTCGTTTGCCTTCATCCTCGGCGTGCTGCCGCTCTATTTTGCCACCGGAGCCGGAGCGCTGGGACGGCGTTCTGTAGGCACCACGGTTGTCGGGGGCATGCTGCTTTCGACGATCCTGAATCTCATCTTCATCCCAGTGCTTTATGTGATTGTTAAGTCTGGTCTGGAGGTTTTCAGCCGCAAGCCGCCCCGTACAGTACCACCGGCAGAACCCGCTCAACCCTAGTGCTCGCGGGTGCTCCGTCCCCCCCGGCTTTCTCTGCACGCCTGGAGCTGCGATCCGGGCAGCAGTGGATCCCACCCTTCAAAAAACGAAGGGTGGGGCACCCCCAGATTTGTTTATGGCACACAATACAAGGAGCGGGTTTCGTCCGACGGAAATTATGAAGATTACAGCGATCAAGGCGGCGGGCTTGCGTGGCAGCACACCGGAAGGTGGGTGGTCGAACGAAATAAAGCCCGACGATTGTATCCACACCTTACTTGCTGTTTATACCGATGAGGGAGTTACCGGTTGGGGTTCGGCCTTTACCAGCGACCTTTTGGTTCAAGGCGCCTTGCGTGTCTTAGAGCCGCTGTTCACCCAAGAGAATCCTTTGGAACCGCAGCGCGTCAGCGAGAAGCTGCACGCGAACACGTTCTGGATGGGACGGGGCGGAAGCATCACCCACACCATTAGCGGAATCGACATAGCGCTGTGGGACATCTTGGGCAAAATCACTGGACAACCGGTTGGCAGACTGCTGGGCGGACGTTACCGGGAACGTGTTCTTCCCTATGCGTCGCTACTTATGCAGGAGCCGGACCCGTTGGCGGAACACCTGCGCGCCATCAAAGCGCAGGGTTTTCGCGCCTTCAAGATCGGGTGGGGGCCGTTTGGACGGCGAAGCAACGGGCTGGACGAGCAGATCGTTCGCGCAGCTCGCGACGCTGTGGGAAGTGAAGCGTTGCTCATGGTTGATGCCGGAGCGAGTGATGCCTTTTGGAGCCAGGGATACAAGTGGGCACTGCGGACAGCGGACATGCTGGCCAGCTACGATGTGGAGTGGTTTGAAGAACCCCTGCCTCCGGACAACTTGCCGGACTACGTGCTTTTACGGAAAAATTCGCGCTTGCCTATTGCCGGCGGCGAGGTTTTAACGCGGCGTCAATCGTTTATTCCCTGGCTCGAAAATGGCGCCTTCGATATCGTTCAGCCGGATGTGACCAAGGTCGGCGGCATAAGCGAAGAGCGGAGGATCGCCTGGATGGCGGAGGATAACGGTATTCGCTTTGTTCCCCATGGCTGGAATACGGCATTGGGCCTGGCTGCAGATCTCCACCTGGCATCGGCATGCCAGAACACCGAACTGGTTGAATATCTGACCGGCTCCCCGTTCATTGACGAGATTGTGGAAGATCCATGGAAGCTGGATGGCAATGGAATGCTCCGCGTGCCCAACGGACCGGGGCTCGGCGTTTCGATCAACCTGGATGCGGTCGAAAAATATACGGGCCTGCGGCTGGAGCGCTAGCGGTCTTACGGTTTCTGTGACGCCAGGTATCCCGTGATGGCTACGATATCTTCGATCGTCAGCTTGGTGACAACGCCTTTCATCAGCGGAGCCAACGAGCCATTGCGCGCGCCCCTCTGAAAATCAATGATTTGTCGAGTCATCTGGCTAGGCGAGCGACCCGCAATCGAAGGGACATTTCCCATTCCCTGCAGATTCTCGCCATGGCACATGGTGCATTGCATCGTGGTTCCATTGCCACCCGTCGTCACCAGCAGCTTTCCCTTTTCCAGGCTTCCCTTGGGTACGTAGGCGATGAACCCTGATGTGGGATCGCGCAACTCAGTCCGCTCCAGGTTCTCCGGCACCTCGATGACGCGCTCCCCGATCGGTTCGGTACCCCCGCCATCGGCAAGCACCAGCATTCCTCCGGCGATCCTCGTCTTAGGCACATTCTCGACCTCGATGACCCGGATCCACGGCTTCGGCTTGATGGATGAAAAATAGTCAGCGGCCGCTTTCACTTCCTCGTCGGTCACTGACTTGGACAACAGCACCATGTTGGTTACCGAGAGCATTCCGGGCTCGGAGCTTTTACGCAGGCCATTCTTGAAATCCGCGACCTGCTGCACGATGTAGGCTGTGGGGAGACCAGCAACGCTCGCGTTCTCAGGCCGGCCCTGGCCATTCGGTAGATGGCAATACCCACACGCGTAGACGGCTGGCTTATGTCCATGGGAGACGACCTCCGGCATCGGCGGATGCGCGTTTGGAAACCAATCCGGAACGGCGAATAGATCCGCGATTTGCGACTTGGTATAGCTCGCCGTGCTGCCTGGGACGTGTTCGACGCGGTTGTCGCCTTTAGCCGGCCGCCCGGCCGGAAAGGGCACTGGATAAGCCCAGATCGGCAGCTTTCCTGCAGGCGCCGTCGCGTCTGGTTGCTGTGCCGGCATTGCAATGGCAATCAACAGAACCGCAGCCAAAGCGGCGCATCCGCGTCGTATCGATGAGTTGGGTTTGGTATGCATAGGAGCAGCCTGAGCATAGCAACTATCCGACCTCGAGAACAACCAGCCCGCCGGCCGACGCCTTCAGGGGCGACGGTGCTCGAGGACGATTCGCGTAGAGAAGTTGTCCGAGTGATACGTCAAGGGAGCCTGCGCTAAGTCAGGTGAGGCGGATGGATGACTCTTTTCACTGCGACTTGCGGATTTCAGCTCCTCGCGTAGCTGCTGGTTTCTAACCAGCAGTTCGGCAACCAGTCGCTGCAATCTGGAGTTCTCGCTTTCCAGGTGAGCGTGTGACTCTGCGGCGGTATATTCGTTGCGATCTGGCTTCATCTTCACCTCAGCTCTTCTGCTCCTCGGGTTGGAATTCCCGGCGACTAAAACACCCTCTCATGCCCCGGCTGAATTTTTCCCGTTCTTCCGGAGACATCTTCTCCCATCGTTCTCCCATCCGGTGCCGCCAGCGCACGTCACCTCTCCCTCGGAACCCTCCGAAGAGGATTTTGCTCAGCAGCAGGATCCCGATAGCCTGCAAGAATGTGATCGAGTGCCACCCGAAGATGGGGGGCATGAGCCCATTCCATAGACCCTTCACCAGAAACCCGAATATTGCAATTGCCGCCGTTACAATCAAGGCGATCTTGATTCCTCTATACAGCCATTTTCCTTTCATCTTTTCCCTCATTTCTTTACAAATTCCTCATAGATCGAGCGCAGTCTCTGGCGCAGATGAAGCACCGCATAACGCTTGCGCGACAACAACGTATTGACGCTCACTCCGGTTTCAGCCGCCAGTTCCTTGAAGCTGTACCCCTCCCATTCGTGGGCGATAAACACGGAGCGTTGTTCTTCCGGCAATTCCGCCAACGCTTCGTCGAGCTCGTCGAGCAGTACTCCCCTGGCGTAGGCGGCTTCCGGGCTGCTCTCCGGCGAGGGAAGCAGATCTTCCAGCGGAACGGCCGTGTCCTCGCCGTCGCCATAGGTTGCCTCGCTGAGCGATGCAAGCTTCCTCCCACGAAAGCTGTCAATGATCCGATTCCTGGCTACGCGAAACAACCACGCGCTTACCTGCTCGATTGGCTTCACCAGCCGGTACGCCTCAATCAGCTCGGAGAAAACCTCTTGAAGGATGTCCTCGGTGGAATCCCGATCGACGACCCGCCTGCGGATATAGCTTCGAAGACGCGATCCATCTTTCTCGATCGCCTTAGCGATCAGTTGGTCTTGCTCCGCCGTTAT
>Ga0182015_10008062_pt1 | contig 10118 bp, 11 predicted proteins | sample 712P3MmetaG_FD_120478 | JGI IMG/M metagenome (GOLD analysis project Ga0182015, IMG submission 120478) | Permafrost microbial communities from Stordalen Mire, Sweden - 712P3M metaG | ecosystem: Environmental > Terrestrial > Soil > Wetlands > Permafrost | place: Sweden: Stordalen | collected... | reverse complement strand
GCGCTTGCGTCCGATAAACGACACCAGGTACGCGCTCATGGGGAGGATGACAGCGTTGGCGACGAGGTAGGAGGTGAGGACCCAGGTGGCTTCGTCCTGAGAAGCGCCGAGGCCGCCGGCGATGTGGGGGAGGGCGACGTTGGCGATGGAGGTGTCGAGGACCTCCATGAAAGTGGCAAGGGTGACGGTGAGCGCGATGGCCCAGCGGTTGTGTTTGGGCTGCCAGTTCCCGTCGATGCCTGGGGGCATAAGGTGTGTTCGTTTGAGGCTTGGGGCCTGGATGAGGATGCAGGAATTTGGGGATTAGGGCAACGGGTAGGCTAAGGGGCCTCAGGTTACTAACGCCATCCGCATTTCCAGAGGTAGAGGCATTTCGCGGAGCGAGTGCGGACGCGGTCAGCAGCCGGATCACAAAGATCGTCCGGTTGGTCCTGGATTGTGATGATGTTCTGTGATTGTGCGATCCGCGGGTAAGTAGCGTCGCGCGGGGCGCAGGGAGGGCCGTCGACCATCTCAAACCGGTAGCTGATCGAAAACGAAGTCAAGGTGCCTGTGCAGTCTTTGCATTCGAATTGCGCTTGCTTCACACCATCGATAGCGGCCTGACGGAGCATTGGCGGACCGCTCACGGCTTCGGCTGTCACGACTGTGCCATCGGCCCGCAATTGAAACGAGACTTCAACGTCCCCCGAGACGCGAGCTGCGCGAGCTATCGGCGGGTACACGGGGGGCGGCAGGTTCACGATGAGGACATCAGAGCGGGCGGCACCTACGGATGAAGGGGTCTGACTGTAGCCCGTGACGACGAGAGCGAAGATGGTCGACAGCATCATCAGCCGTTTCATGCACGAGTATAAGCTCTACCCCCGCTGACAGACTGCAATTTGCGATGCGAACTGAATCAGGTACGCATGGGATCGACTTGACGCTTGAGGACCAGGATTGTGACGTCGTCTTCGTTGAAGTTGGGGTTGATGAGACGTTTCAGGTTCAACATGGTTGTTCCGGAGGTTTGCGCCAGGGCTTCTACGATGCTGCGTTCGGGATGTTCTCCCGAGATGGAGTCAGTCAATCCATCGGTGTAGAGGAGCAGGGTGTCTCCAGGGTGAACGACGGCTTGGCCGGTTGTGTAGGTGGAGTCGGCGAATAATCCCAGGGGCGTGCCGGTGGCTTCGAGGAGGGTCGTCGTTGCTTGTCCGTAGAGGATGGGAGGGTTATGACCGGCGTTCACGAAGGTCAGGCCTCCTGAGTCGCGTTCGAGGACGAGAAACAGAGCGGTGGCAAAGTGCCCGGGCGGCGCGTATTGGTTCAGGTGCTGGTTGATGCGGGTAGCGAAGGTTTCCGGATTGACTTCGGCGCTGGCGATACTGCGGACCAGAGCCTGGATGTTGGCGGCCAGCAGTGCAGCGGCGACGCCTTTGCCCGAAACGTCGGCGGCGATGAGCAGGGTTTGGTTGCCGGGGAGATCGATGACGTCGAAGGTGTCGCCACCGACTTCGCGGAAGGGCTTGTAAAAGCTTTCCAGCTCGTACCCCGCAATCGGAGGCAGTTGTTGGGGAATGAGGGTCTGCTGGATGCGGCGGGCGGCGATCTGATCGGATTCGAGTTGCGTCTTGCGCGCCAATTCCGAAGTCAGCATGCCGTTCATGAGCATGGAGCCGAGGAAGTAGAGGGCGAAGACAGCGATGTAGAGGGAGGGGCCACTGGGCCACATCAAGGGCCAGACCAGGGTGCGCGCGAATCCCGCATAGATGGCATAGCCCTGGATGAGGATGCCGATCCAGGTGACGAGGCGTTTGGACCTAGGCATCTCGCGGGTCCAGTCGTAGAGGGCGAAATGCATTGCCCTGCGAAGTCCGCTGACGGATCGGTCGAGGTTCACGGGAGGATGCGCGGGAGCATGACGGGAGTCTAGCAAAGGCGTGGGCGGTTGGCGCTTCGGACTGTCGGTGACATAATCATGTCATGGCTGTGCGAACCACTGTCGATATTCCGGAGCCGCTGCATGAACGGTTGCGGCGCCGGGCGGAGAGTTCCGGGACTTCCATCCGGTCGCTGATTGTGCGGGCTCTGGAGGAGACGTACGCGGACAAGGGCAAGGGCCGGCGGGTGACAGGGCCGATGGTGCGCGGCAAGGGGAAACTGGGACCGCGGTTTCCTACCGACGAGAATCCGCATGACCTTATTATTTCCTGATCTGAACATCTGGCTGGCGCTTTCCGTCGAGGGACACATCCATAACGAGCTGGCCTGGCGATGGCTTCGGTCGCGGTCCGAAGAATCCCGACTGATTTTCTCCCGATATACGCAGATCGGGCTGCTTCGCCTCCTCACCAATGCCGCCGCGATGAGCGACCGGGTCCTGACCGTGCGCGAAGCGTGGAAGGTCTACGACGGCTGGTTGGAAGATGCGCGGATTGAGTTTTATCCAGAGCCGCGGAATATCGATTCTGAGTTTCGCGAGGCACTGGAACCGTTTGCGGGAAAGCCTGCGTCGAAGTGGGTGGGGGACTGCTGGTTGCTGGCCTTTGCAGCGGGAGCGGGCGCACAACTGGTGACGTTCGACAAAGCGCTTTTCGACTACGGGCGAAGACTGGGACAGGCGGTGGTACTACCGCAGTGACGGTCCACACAGAACATCCGACTGGCGGGTGGTAAACTTCAGACTCAGACGATGCGAAAAGAATTAGAGGCGCTGATGCGCCTGCAAACCATAGATGGCGAGACGACGCAGTTGCGCGCAGAGGTTGCGGCACTGCCGAAGCGTCTTGCGGCGCTGGAAACCAAACTGGCAACCGAGAAGGCAGCTGTAGAGCAGGCGGGGAAGGCGCTGAAGGACGAAGAAGCGCTGAAGCGGCGGCTCGAAAGCGATCTGAAGGACCAGCAACAGAAGATTGCGAAGCTGCGGGATCAGATGTCGAACGTGAAGACGAACGAGGAATTTCGCGCGTTCCAGCACGAGATCGAGTTTGCCGAGGCGGAGATCAAGAAGATCGAAGACAGCGAGCTAGCGGGGATGGAGCGGGCTGAGCAGCTGACGCAAAAGCACAAAGCCGCCGAAGCCGAGCTGGCCGACAGCACCAAGGCCGTCGAGATTGAGAAGCAGGACGCGCTGGCCGCGTCCCTGGAACAGCAGAAGAAGCTGGATGAGCTGAGCAAGCGGCGGACGAAGGAGCGGGCGCTGGTTCCGGAGGAGTTGCTGCGGATCTACGATCGCGTGTCGACGTCGTCGCGGGTGACCGGCATCGTGTACGCGCAGGGGCAGCGGTGCATGGGCTGCCAGATGGGGATTCGTCCGCAGATGTGGAACCAGATTCGCGCGGGGGAGATTATGGTGTGCGAGTCGTGCGGGCGGCTGTTGTTTTACGATGCGGAGCGGGAGCCGAAGCCGGTGCCGGTGGTGGAGAAACCGAAGAAGCGGGCCAAGAAAGTGCCTGTGGCGGGCGTGGAGTAGTACGGGCTCAGAGCACAGGGCACAGAGCTCAGGAATGGCTGCAGTTTGTCCCCCTGGATTGAGTCGGGTCACTTCAAGACGCAGGGCTGAAGCCCCGACTCTTTCGCGACGGTTTTGGCACGAGTGAACTCGTGCCCTGATACAAATACATCTGATCCGAAATTCTACAAATAGCAACGCTAAATCTCTTCAGCTTGCATGAGTGCGTCGCCATGGATGTGGGCGAGGTTATGGGCGCACGTGGAGGGGCTGTCTTTGTGGGAGGATGGGCCTAAACTGTGACCGGATTTTTAGACCATTTAGTTTTTCGCGTAAGGGAGCTGGGCAGGACGGAGCGGTTCTACACGGCGCTGCTGGGAGAACCTTCTTACCGGACCGACGACAGCGTGATGTATTTGTCGGGCGAGACGCGATTGTTTTTCACGCTTGCGGACGGTCAGGCACAGAGGCACGAGAAGGAAAACATCGGATTGAATCATCTGGCGTTTGGGGTGCGGACTCTGGAGGAGCTGCGGGCGATGGAAGCCCAACTGAACGCTGCGGGCATCGCGCATAGCGGGATCGGGATCGATCGGTATGGGCAGCGGGAATTTATCTGGATGGATGACCCGGATGGGATGCGGGTCGAGTTTTATTTGCGGTTTGAGTCGGGGAGAACAGAGTTCGGGGGCTAACGCCCTGTCTCTTTTTCGGCTCCGCCGGCCCGACTGAAGTCGGGCCCTGAGACAAAACAATGAAACTGCCTGGTTCTACATCAACTCATCAATAAAGGTCTGGGCTACGGCTGGGTCGAGGTGTTCTTTTCGGCCTACCATGGGGCCTTGCTGCGTTACTGGTTCGGCTTCGTGGAGTGAGGGCAGGTCGGTACGCTCGAAAAATTTGCCGATGGGGATTTCTTCGCCCCACAGGGTTGACTTCTCGATCGCATGCAGCCAGTTGGTGGAATCGTACTCGGGGTTTTCTTCGAGCTTCTTCACGCGCGGGCGGAACCACTGGAAGGTGTTGTCCTTGTTGTAGGTGACGCAGGGGCTGAAGACGTCGAGGAAGGAAAATCCTTTGTGCTGGATGGCTTGCTTGATGAGGTCGGTGAGATGCTTTTGTTCGCCGGAGAAACCACGGGCGACGAAGGTGGCTCCCGCAGCGAGCGCCATGGTGATGGGGTTGATGGGCGCTTCGATGTTGCCGTAGGGCGAGCTTTTGGTTTTCATCCCGAGGCGGCTGGTCGGCGATGTCTGCCCCGTGGTTAGGCCGTAAATCTGGTTGTCCATCACGATGTAGGTGAGGTCCACATTTTTGCGGATGGTGTGCGTGAAGTGATTGCCGCCGATGCCGAAGCCGTCACCGTCGCCGCCGGTGACGAGGACGGTGAGCTCATGGTTGGCCATCTTGACTCCAGTGGCGACGGGCAGAGAGCGGCCGTGCAGCGTGTGCATGCCGTAGGTCTCAATGAAGCCGGGGAAGTTGGAGGAGCAGCCGATGCCGCTGACGGTGACGATCTGGTGATTGGGAATCTGCAGTTCGACGATGGCCTTTTGGACTGCGGCCAGCACGCCGAAGTCGCCGCAGCCTGGGCACCAGTCGGGATCGACGCGACCTTTGAGGTCGGTGATCGTGATCGGCTTGGGGGTTTCGACAATTGTCGCCATTTTGCGGGTCTCCTTGGGAACTTCCCTCAGGGGCTAAAGCCCCTTGCTATTCAATCCTGTTCGGCACGGCTGAAGCCGTGCCCTTTCAAAACTCGTTCTTCCCCACTCTTTCTTGCCCACTCAAGCCAAAACCGGGCTTGAATGGGCCACCATCGTCAATGGGCCACCTCGATCATTTTCAGACCATGATTTCGTGGGCCGGGACGGAGAGTTGCGTGTCGCCGGCGAGTTGTTCGCGGACCGCTTCGACGATGTGGTGCGGCATGAAGGGTTCGCCATCGTACTTGCGGATGTGGCCGTCGGCGACGAAGCTGGTTTCGCCGCGGAGATAGCGCGCGAACTGGCCGCTGTAGTTGTTCTCAACGATGATGGTGCGTTTGGAATTGCGGAGCTGATCGAGGATGGCCTCGCCGTGGAGCGGAACGAGCCAGCGAATCTGCAATTGATTGGCGGTAACTCCCTGCTCTGCTAACTGGGCGCGGGCTTCTTCGATCACGCCCTGCGTGGAACCCCAGCCGATGAGGGTGACGTCGGCGTCTTTGGGTCCCTGGAGGCGCGGAGGCGGAACGGCGGCGGCGATGCCGGCTTCCTTGCGCATGCGTTTTTCCATCATGGCGCGGCGTTTGGTGGCGTTGGTGTACATGTCGCTGATGAGGACGCCATTTTCGTCGTGCTCGTCGCTGGAGACGACGTGGGTGTAGCCGGGGATGCCGGGAATGGCGCGCGGGGAGACTCCGCTCACGGTGATGAGGTAGCGCTTGTATTCGCCGTCAGCGTGGCCGTTCGGCGAGGTGATCATCTCGCCGCGATCAATGGGCGGGGCGAAGTCGAGGAGTTTGGGGTCAACGCTGAGGCGGCCTTCGGAGAGCAGGAGGTCGGCAAGGACGAGGCCGGGGACCTGGAATTTGTCGACGACGTTCCAGATTTCGTGCATGAGCGTGAAGCAATCACCGATGTCGAGCGGTGCGGCGATGACGCGAGGATAGTCGCCGAAGGCTGCGCCGAGCATCTGCCAGAGGTCGCCCTGTTCGGTTTTGGTGGGGACGCCGGTGGATGGACCCGCGCGCATACAGTCGATGACGACGATGGGAATTTCGGCCATGGCGGAGAGGCCGAGGGCTTCGGACATGAGGGCGAATCCACCACCGGAAGTAGCACACATGGCGCGGACACCGGCTTGCGCTGCGCCGATGACCATGTTGACGACGCCGATTTCGTCTTCGACCTGGCGGACCATGATGCCGGCCTTGCGGCCGTTGGAGGCGAACCAGTGGAGGACGCCGGTGGAGGGACTCATGGGATACGCGCAATAGAATTTGACGCCGGATGCTGCGCCGCCCATAGCAAGAGCGGTATTGCCGCTGAGGACGGCATACTTTGTGTCCGTCATGGGAAGCGGCGTGGCGAAGGGTTTGAAATTTTGCGTGGCGTAGTCGTAACCGGCACGGGCTACGGAGATGTTTTCTTCGGCGACGGACGCGGCCTTGTGGCCGAATTGTTCGGTGATGACGCTTTCGAGCGAGTTGAAGCCAATTCCCATCATGCTGAGGGCGGCGCCCATGGCGAGTGTGTTCTGCGCGACTTTGTTCTTGGTGATGTCGGCCAGCTTCGAGACAGGAAGCGGACAAAGCTGGACACCTTCGGCTGCTTCGCCGGGCTTGATGGAGTCCGCGTTGTAGATGCATGCGCCGCCGGGGCCGAGGAGGCGGAGGTGGCGATCCATGGTGTCCTGATTGAGCGGGATGAGGAGCTCGAGAGTGTCGCCCATGTTGGTGACGGGGTCGGGGCCGGTGCGGATGGTGAGGAAGGTATGGCCACCGCGGATGATGGACTGATAGGCGTTATAGGCGTTGAGGTGCAGGCCGCGACGCGAGAAGATTTTCGCGAAGATGTCGCCGGGGGTGGCGACGCCCTGGCCGGCGGCGCCTCCAATGCCGATGGAGAAAGTTTGAGTCATGGTACTGGGACCCCGATCCTGAATTGCGACCAGAATACATCAGCGAGTGGACGACTCGACAGGGGCGGGCGGTCAGTTTGGATTTGGAGGAAGATCGACGGGCACAGGGCTTTCGACTTCGCGGACCATTTGGCGGATGCTGCCGTCGGAGCCGGAGATGGTATTGAGCCAGCGGACGCGCCCCTTGCCATCGAAGAGGATGGCGGCGGGCCACATGTCGATGGCGAAGGGTTGGAGCAGGGGGCCGGGGACGATGAGAGTGGGGAGTTTCGGCGGCAGCAGGGCGCGAAACGCTTGCAGCGCCTCGAAGAGCTGGGGTGTGGGTGTGTCGACGCCGATGTTGGCGGCGAAGGACGAGACGGCGATGACTTTCATCCCGGGCGTGACGTGGTCGTGGGCGAGACGGTCGAGGATTTTGTGGATGGTGTCGCTGGAGGCGGGGCTGGCGAGGGAGAAGACGAGGACGAGGGTGCGGTCGTCGAGGGTACGGATGATGGTGTGGCTGCCCGAGCTGTGGACGATGCGATGGGCGGCGGGATCGGTGTCGTAGAGGGGAACGACGCGGGCCATGTTTCCTTTGGCAACGGTCAACTCCATTCCGTGGAATTCGCGGACGGGAGTGGGTTGCTGGAACATGTTGTAACGGGTAAGGGCGTTTTGGATGGCGGGGTAGCTGGCGCTCGAGAGGATGGTTGGGGCGGCGACTGCGGTTCTGAGCCGGTCAACGATCGGGGCGGCGTCTTCGGGTTTGAAATTGCGGCGGAGGGTATCGGCAACGCGGAGAGCGTCGCGGACGAGCATCGCGGCGTCGACGGAATCGCCGTTGCCGGTGAGCGAGCCGCCGTGGGCGAGGGCATCGAAGGTGTGGGGCAACTGCAGCTCGTTGAGGCGCGGGACGATAGCGAGGTCGTCGGTGGCATCGCTGGCCAATGCGGCGTCGATGACCATGTCGATGCCGAGGTGGATACTGGCGTCGTAGGGGAAGAGGCTGACGAGGGATTCCATCTGGCTCTCGGCGGAGTCGATGGAGCCGAGTCCGATGAAGGCGCGAGCGAGCAGGAGGCGGCCGACTTCGGGAGCTTTAGGTTGGGGAAGCGCGATGTAGTTGATGAGGCGATGGCGGGCGGGCTCGTAATCCTGGCCAAAAATGCAGAGCTTGCCTTCGGCGAGGAGGTCTTCCGCCTCGAATTTCTCCTGGCTGTGGAGGTCACACTGCTCTTTGGCGCGGGTGATGCCGATGCCGAGTGCCCATTTGTCGGCCTCGGTGAGGTCGTCGGGAGCACTGCGGGCGTTGTTGAAGGGCTCCATGGCGTAGAGGTAGGCGTCGGTGGGGCTCATGTTGGGAGGGGCCGATGGCGGAGGAGGCGCGGCTGGGACGGGTGCGGCTGGAGTTTGGGCTGAGGGCGGAGTTTGCTGCATCGCGGGACTGACTACTGAAGGCGCGGGTGTGGGCAGCGTTTGCGGCTGTTGGACAAGCGCGGTCACGCCGAGAGCGGCGAGCAGAACAACGGTGCGCATGGTGCGCAGGCTACCATCCATTCGGCTCGTTGGCTACGCCGACTCGCTCAGGACAGACTCCAGTACGCGTGGAGGAGGAATTCGCGGTTGCCTTCGGCTCCGGTGATGGGGGAGTCGATGACTTCGATGTTGGTGGCTCCGGTTTGTCCGACACAGGCGCGGACGCGGTCGATGGCGAACTGGTGGGCGGCTGGGTCGCGCACGATGCCGCCTTTGCCGATGCGCTCGCGGCCGGCTTCAAACTGGGGCTTGATGAGGATGACGGCTTCCAGGAGCGGTTGTCCGACGGCGTCCGACGCGTGTCCGACATTGGTGCCGGCAGCGTCGGACAAATGTCTGACAGCGGTCAGGACGGGCGACAGGACCAGAGTGGCAGAGATGAAGGAGACGTCCATGCAGATGAAGGAGATGCCGGGAGGCAGGTCGCCGGGGGTGAGGAGGCGGGCGTTGGTGCGTTCCATAAGAGTGACGCAGGGATCGTCGCGGAGGGTTTGGGCGATTTGGCCGTAGCCGGTGTCGATGGCGAGGACCCGGGGCGCGCCGTGCTGGAGCATGCAGTCGGTGAATCCACCGGTAGAGGCTCCGACGTCGAGGCAGAAACGGTTGTGGAGGTCGATGTTCCAGCGGGCGAGGGCGGCTTCGAGTTTAAGTCCGCCGCGGCTGACGTAGCGGAGGTCGCTACCGAGGAGACGGATGGCGGCATCGCCGGGGATGGAGGCCCCGGGCTTGTCCTGCTTCTGCTCGTTGACGAGGACGCGGCCAGCGAGGATGATGGCCTGAGCGCGTTCGCGGGTGGGAGCGAGGGCGCGCTCCACGAGCAACTTGTCCAATCTCGTTTTCATGGACGGGTTTTCATGGGCGGAATTTCATGGCCAGGGATATTAATGCCCAGATTTCGCTGGGACAGCGCCTTGCATCCTAAATATGTTGCGACAATAGGTTGAGCGCTGGGCGCTTTCCCAGCATAAGCTGCGATGGCTGAAGAGACGACAAAACGGTTTCCCGGACTTACCTGGCTGGGCTGGGCGCTGGCGGTGGTATTTCTGGCTGTGGCCGCGGGGCTGGCGCACAAGGTGGCTACGGTGCGGGCCGAGCTGAACAACGCGCAGGGTGGCGCGGCACAGGCGCGGGTGCAACTGGATCATGCTAACCAGATTGTGGCGGTGCTGAGCTCGCCCGAGTCGGCGCACGTGGTGTTGACCGAGACGCGGCAGGCGACTCATCCGGTGGGGCAAGTGAGCTGGCTCCAGAGCAAGGGCGCGCTGGTCTTCGTGGCGGGCGGATTGCGGCCGCTGCCAGCGGACAAGGCGTATGAGCTGTGGCTTATTCCTGCGCAGGGCAAGGCTCCGATTCCGGCGGGACTGTTTCGTCCTGATGCGAGTCATGGCGCGACGGTGGTGTTGCCTCCGTTGCCGGCCGAGACGCAGGCGAAAAGTTTCGAAGTGACGGTGGAACCTGGGCACGGGTCGGAGACGCCGTCGTTGCCTATCGTGATGCAGGGGCAATGACGATAAGAACAGCGGACAGCGGTTAGCGGACAGCG
>Ga0182015_10008061_pt1 | contig 10119 bp, 9 predicted proteins | sample 712P3MmetaG_FD_120478 | JGI IMG/M metagenome (GOLD analysis project Ga0182015, IMG submission 120478) | Permafrost microbial communities from Stordalen Mire, Sweden - 712P3M metaG | ecosystem: Environmental > Terrestrial > Soil > Wetlands > Permafrost | place: Sweden: Stordalen | collected... | reverse complement strand
TGCCTGCAGGGCGTCGCGCCCAACAGTGCGATGCAAGCCAACGCGGCCAACATCCTGGCCTACGTCGGCAACCTGATTGGCGGCAGTGCTTGGAAGCAGGTCATGATCGTCGCCGTGCTCGGCGGCACGCTCGCCTCGCTCCTGGCTGCCATCGTGAGCGCATCGCGAATCTCGTTCGCCATGGGCCGCGACCGTGTGTTCCCGGGCTGGTTCGGCGGGGTCAACGCCAAATACCGCACCCCGTGGAACGCAACGATCCTGTTCGGCCTGCTGAACGTGATATTCCTGTGGGGCTCCACGCTGATCGGCTCGATCGGCAAGGCCCTCGCCGACATCACCGCCACGCTTGGCTTGATAGCGGCGATGTTCTACCTGCTTAGCGCGGGCACGGCGGTCTGGTATTACCGCCGGGTCATCATGCGCAGCGCGTCGAACTTCGTCCTCGGCGGGGTGCTGCCAGGGCTAGGCGCAGCGTTCATGGCTTTCGTGATCATCTACACGCTGGCCAAAGGGTTGCTCAACGGAGTGCAAATCGGGTTTGGCTTCGGGCTCGCGGCGACCGGCCTGCTGCTCTCGTTCGTCGCCCAGCGCGTCGGGAAGTCGACCTTCTACTCCGACCCGACGACCAGCTTCGGCGGCCGGGTCGAGGAGGAACTCGCCAGGCCGCAGCCCTCATGATCGCAGGCCGCCCGGCCACGACGCCTGGGACGTCTACATCGGGCTGGATCTCGGCAATGGCAGGCCATTGGACTGCCCGGCATGATTCCCACACTCATCACTCTCGGCCCGGGCAGCGAGCCGACCGGGCAGCGACCACAGGGCGCCATAGCCGGGCCGACGACCTAATGTCAGATCTGCCAGTGGCATGGTCTCTCGGGTCCATGTCAAAATGCGTAAACTATTATGTGTTATCTGAGAAAACTTAAGGCACGCTTGCCGGAGAGCTTTCCCGGCTCGGCATGCGCAAGATCATTCAGGTGCCGCCGCACCGTGGTTGCTCACGCAATTAGGTCTGCTACCCCCTGTCACCTGCCGTGATGGCCAAGAGCATGCGGCAGGGCAGCCCGTCATTCCCCGATCCTGCCAGTGCCGGCCTCCCGGCAATACGCCTTGGTGATGTATCATAACGCCAGAAGAGGAGGCCTATACGGTAATTTTTGCAACACGAAGGATTTTATGGGTCGGCTCAGTAATATGAATGGAGACAGTAATGGCGAAGGTCCTCCAAGAGGAGGAATTAATGGAGCTGGTGAAGAAAGTCGTTGAGGAAGCCATGGATGTGGACCTTAGCAACGCAACACCGCAGACGCGGCTGCGCTCCCTGGGAATGGATTCACTTGACCAGCTTGAGTTCGTCAGCGATCTGGAAGATCACCTTCAGGTCTGCATACCCGACAGCCAACTCAAGGAGCTTGAGACAGTGGGCGGCTTGATCGCCGTCCTCATGGCACTGCAAGCAGCCCAGCCTGCCGGGGACGGCGGCACGCCGGCCGGCGCCTGGGACGAGGAACGGCCCACCGATGCCAGCCGATGACATCGTGATTACTGGGCTAGGGATTGTCTCGCCGGTGGGCGGTGACGCCCGATCCACCATGCAGGCACTGCTGTGCGGTGAGTCCGGGGTTACGCTGCTGCCGGAAGACCAGCGTGAGCGGACGCCGGTGTATCTGCACGCCCCGGTGGACGACGGTGCCCTGACCCGGGTCAGTCGGCGGGAAAAAGTGCGCCATGACCGGTCCGTCCACCTGGCTCTCCAGGCCGGCCGGGAAGCGTGGGAGGACGCTGGTGCCCCGGAGGCTGAGCCGTCCCGGGTCGCCTCGGTGGTCGCGACCGGTATGGGCGGGCTAACCATCCTGCTCGGGCTGTATGACCGTTACCTGGTAAAGGGTCCGATCGGCATGCCCGCCCACACCATTACGGGCATCATGGCCAACGCCAGCTCGGCGCTGCTGGCCACCGAGATAGGCGCCCGGGCGGCGGCCGTGTCGCTCGCGAGCGCCTGCGCCTCTGGGGCCGACGCCATTGCCCACGCGATGCGCCTGTTCCGTGACGACGAGATCGACCTGGCGCTGGCCGGGGGAACCGAAGCCATCGTCCACCCGGTCACGCTATCCGCATTTGCGGCATTGCGGGCATTGTCCTCCCGGCACGATGATCCGCCGCACGCGTCGCGGCCGTTCGACCGCGACCGGGACGGGTTTGTGCTGGGGGAAGGGGCAGCCGTTCTGGTGATGGAGCGCCGCCGTCACGCCGAGGGCCGGGGCGCGCGGATCTGGGCACGGGTCGCGGGGGCGGGCTCGACCTGCGACGGTTCCCACCTGGTGGCGCCCGACCCCACGGGCCGCTGGAACGCCGAGGCCATTGGCAAGGCGCTGCGTGCGGCGGAGATCGGCCCGTCGGATATCTCCTGTGTCAGTGCCCACGCGACGGCCACCGTTCAGGGAGACCTGGCCGAGACCGAAGCGCTGAAGAAGGCGTTCAACGGCGCCCTGAGTGGCATCTGCGTGACCGCGCTGAAGTCGTCGTTCGGCCACATGATAGGTGCGTCAGGCGCGGTGTCCGCCGCGGTGGCCGCCATTTCCGTCCACGACAAGGCCGTTCCCCCCACCCGCAACCTCGACAACCTGGACCCCGCCATCGACCTGGACGTGGTCCGCGAGACAGCCCGTCCGCTGCCCGTCGGCGCGGCGGTCCTTGTCAACGCGGCCGGGTTCGGAGGCCACAACACCGCCGTCGTCATCGCGGGTGAGTAGGAGACGGCCTAGCCTGGCTAGGTGCGCGTGTCTGCGATCCGCGCAACCGCACGCCCAGGAGGTGCTCGTGGCTACCCCAACTGCCGCCAAGACGGACATTGATCTCAAGCTAGCGGGTGAGCTCGCCCAGCAGCTGCGTGTTGACTCTGTACGGTCGAGTACATCCGCCGGGTCGGGTCACCCGACTTCGAGCATGTCGGCCGCGGACCTGCTGGCCGTCCTCGTCGGTCGGCATCTTCGGTATGACTGGGACGAGCCGGCCAACCTGGCCAACGATCACCTGATCTTCTCCAAGGGCCATGCGTCGCCTCTGCTTTATTCGGTCTACAAGGCTGTAGGGGTCGTCTCTGACGCTGAGCTCATGACCGGCTACCGCCGCTTCGGGTCCCGGCTCGAGGGTCATCCGACCCCGGTGCTGCCCTGGGTCGACGTGGCCACCGGCTCGCTCGGTCAGGGACTGCCCGACGCCGTCGGGGTCGCGCTTGCTGGCAAGTACCTCGACGAGTCCCCGTTCCGGGTCTGGGTCCTGTGCGGTGACAGCGAGATGGCCGAAGGCTCGATCTGGGAAGCCCTCGACAAGGCCTCGCACTACAAGCTGTCCAACCTCATCGCCATGGTGGACGTCAACCGGCTCGGGCAGCGCGGTCCGACCGAGCTGTCCTGGGATTTGGAGACCTACAGCCGCCGTGCGTCGGCGTTCGGCGCCCGCGTCTTCACCATCGACGGCCACGACGTGGCTGAGATCGACCGGGCCATGGCACACGCGAGCGATATCACCGGCGACCAGCCGACTGTCATCCTCGCCCGGACCATCAAGGGCCGCGGCTTCTCCGAGGTCGAGGACCGGGAGGGCTGGCACGGCAAGCCGTTCCCACCGGAGATGGCCGAGCGCGCGATCATCGAGCTGGGCGGGGAGCGCGACCTCATCGTGCGCGGTCCGAAGCCGGATCAGGCCGCGGCAGCCGCCCGCGCGGGGGAGGCTAGCGCGGCGGTGAAGCTACCGGGCTACACCGTCGGGGACAAGGTCGCTACGCGCAAGGCCTACGGCCAGGCGCTGGCTGCTCTTGGCGCCCGCCGCGATGTGGTGGCGATGGACGGCGAGGTGAGCAACTCGACCTACGCTGACGAGTTCGCCCACAAGTATCCCGAGCGCTACTTCGAGATGTACATCGCCGAGCAGCAGCTGGTGGCAGCCGCCGTCGGCTTCAGCGTACGGGGCTACCGGCCGTTCGCCTCGACGTTCGCGGCTTTCCTGACCCGCGCCTACGACTTCATCCGGATGGCCGCCGTCTCGCAAGCCAACATCCGCCTGGTCGGCTCGCACGCGGGCGTCGAGATCGGCGCCGATGGCCCCTCGCAGATGGCGCTGGAGGACCTGGCCATGATGCGCGCCGTTCAGGGCTCGACTGTCCTGTACCCGAGCGACGCCACCAGCACGGCTGCGCTCGTGCAGGCCATGGCCGACCGGGACGGCGTCGTCTACATGCGCACGACGCGCGGCGCCTACCCGGTCCTGTACGCGGCTGGGGAAGCATTCCCGGTCGGCGGCGCCAAGGTGCTGCGCGCCAGCGACGAGGACCAGGTCACCCTGATCGGGGCAGGCGTGACCCTGCATGCCTGCCTCGCCGCTGCCGACCAGCTCAAGGCCGACGGGCTCAGCGCACGCGTCATCGATGTGTACTCCGTCAAGCCAATCGACACTGACACGCTGACCGCGGCCGCCGCAGCCACTGGCGGCAGGCTGGTGGTCGCCGAGGATCATCACCCCGAGGGCGGCCTCGGGTCCGCTGTCGTCGACGCGCTGACCGGCGCAGGACGTGCCGACCTGACCGTGCGGCACCTGGCAGTTACCGAGCTGCCCGGGTCGGGGACCAGCGAGGAACTGCTCGACGCGGCCCGCATCAGCGCCAGACACATCGCGGCTGCTGCCCGCAGCCTGGCCGCCTAGCCAGCCGGGAGCGCCGACGGGCGCTGGTCTGCACCGGAGCGACAGAGTGTTGCCGTCAGCGCGGATGTGACCTAGCCTGACGACGAGGAAGAGACGTCATCGTGCCCGTATACACGTCGGCGAGATGACGCACCTGGCCGCCCTGGACCCCGGTGGTATCTATCACCGCATGTGAGCCAAGGTAAGGCGCATGACAGCACCTAGTGGCACTCGGGCTTCCCTGGCTGTCAGCGCGGAGCAGGACGCGCTGGCCGGCGAGCAGCACCTGGCCGGGGGGGCGGACGGTGATCTGCCGGTGAGCGATCACGCCCTCGCCCACGACGGAATGCTGCGGATCATCCCCACCCGCAGGCCGCCGGGCCTGGCGATCACCGGCGAGATCGACGAGTCCACCTACTGCACTTTGGTGGGCGCGCTGGAGAAGTTCACGGGGGGACCAGGCGAGATACACATCAACCTCGCCGGGATGGAATACTGCGACCTCGCGGGCCTGCGGGCCATCGTCGGCCTGACCGGAGCCAACGGCCACAGCCACGATCACAGCGGCAGGCGCGTCGTGCTGCACGGAGTGGCGCCCCGTTTCAAGACCGTGCTGAACATTCTCGGCTGGGACTCCGTACCCGGCCTGACCATAGACGAGCGGGAACCGCGTCTCGCCGCACTCAGGTGATGTGACCGATCGTCCTGCGGAGGCGAACTCCGGAAGCCACCTGACCCGCCTTAGCGCAGCGCGGCGCACTTCGAACCCAACACCTGCCACCACCTGCGAAAATGGCCGTGGGCTGGGTTTCCCCGGGCTCGCGGGCCCCCTTGCGGCTAGGGCACTTGCCACCGAGAACGGGAGTCCGCAGATGATCGAGGCAGCCGGCCTGAGCAAACGCTACGGCGCCACCGTGGCTGTAGACGACCTGTCGTTGACCGTGCCGCCCGGCCAGGTGACGGGATTCCTCGGCCCGAACGGGGCCGGGAAGCCGAACATTGGAAATGACATTTCTTTCTGGGACGGCCCGCCGCCTCACGCCTGCGGCCGCGATACGGAGGGGTGCGTGCTGGATAGCCCGGCGACCATGACCCGGACTAGCGCGTCGAGGTAGCGCCGGTAGGCGGCAGGCGAGGCCGCGCTGGATTCCAGCCCGCGGGCGGAGGCCATCAGCAGTTCGGCGGCGGTGTCTGCCGTGAGGCCGGCCGGTTCCAGGTCCAGTTCCCCGGCAACGGCGGCGTCGGTGAGGACGTCCCGGACCAGCCGCTTGTAGCGGCTCGCGGCGTTCGCGACTAGGTCCGCTGACAGCCGGTGCTTGGCATCGAGCAGTTCGGCCGCGTGCGGGGAGCGGCTGATCGTGTCGGCGTATGTGCCGAACCAGGCGGCATGCATCGCGGCGAGTTTGTCCGCGGTTGTTCCGGGCCGGCGGCTGGCGGCCTCGGCGCCGGCGAGCATCCGCTGGGACAGTCGCTCGCTCAGTGCCTGGAAGACCTCCTCCTTGCTGGTGAAGCTCAGGTAGATGGTGCCCTTGGCGATGCCGGCCTCGCGGGCGACGTCGTCCATCGAGGTGCGGCGGTAACCGTACTGGCCGAACATCTGCAAGGCCGCATCCAGGATCTCAGCGCGCCGGCTCTCGGCGTCCCCGCGCGGCGGGTTCATGCCGAGACAGTCGGCCGCCTGGCCGCTTGGACGATGATCTCGGAGATGCTCAACTCGATGGGCTGGGAGACCGCGAACAGCACCGCCCGGGCCACGTCGTCGGCACTGGCCAGGACCTGGTGGCCAGCGGCGGCGACGCGATCCAGCGCTTCTGGGGGGAACAGCCCTCCCGTCGGCGGCCCGATCTCCTCGCCGACCGAGGCGGCCAGGCCGCGCATCAGGTCCGGGTGGCGACGGGCGAGGTTGGTTGCCGTCGCGCCGGGGATCACGGTGACCACGCGGATAGTGTCGTTCTCCAGCTCCTGGCGCAGCGAGGCGGTGATCGCGTTGACCGCCGTCTTAGTCGCTCCGTAGAAGCCCGGAGCCTCCAGGCGGCTGGCACTGGAGGAGATATTGACGATGTGCCCCTCGGCGTCGCATGCCCGCATGGCGCGGACCGCCGCCCGCGACCCCACGGCCAGCGCGAGCACGTTGACCTCGAGCATCTCCCGCCATGCCTCGGGGTCGCCGTCGGCGAGCCGGCCGCGGAACGACACCCCGGCGTTGTTGACCATCACGTCCAGTCGCCCCGTGCCGGCCATCGCCCGGTCGACCAGGCCCTGCACCGCGCCGGGATCCCGCAGGTCGGCGGCCACCGCGGTGGCCGCGCCGCCGGCCGCGGCTATGGCCTCCACCGTGCCCGCGAGCGCCTCCGCCCGGCGCCCGGCCGTGAACACGTGCGCTCCGGCCTCGCCCAGGAGCAGCGCGACCGCCCGCCCGATCCCGCTGGACGCCCCGGTGACCACGGCGGTCTTCCCGGTGAACACTCTCATACCCGCACCTCCAGGTCATGACTAGCCGACTGAATGACTCAGAAGACAAAAATAGTCAGATAGTCGGCTGATCCGCAAGCGCCACCAGCTAGCAGGGGTTCTTCCCGCAGCGTCCCCGGCCGCGGCAATCACCCGCGAGTCCGCGATCGAGTGCGCTACAACGGCAGGTAACCGAGCCTTGCGTGCAGTTCGTTGATCACCGTGCGAAGTCGCGGCGGGAGCCGATCGACAGGAAACCGAGGCCGTGCACCGTGCTCGGTCACCGCCGGATCACGTCGCTGCCGGATTATCGCGCTCGGAGGGGTGAGGCCGAGAAACGACCAGACAAGCCTCATCTGCTCCTGCGCGTCAGCTTCGAGGTCTTCGCGCCTAAGGCTCAGGCACGACTGGGGTTGCGCGAGCTGAAAGTCAAGGATGGCTCGCGAGCGTTCCGCCCAGTAGGCGCCTGCCGTGGCCAGGCTATTTCCCGGATTGGCAGATGAGTACGGCCAGAACTCCGTTTTCCCGAACCCCCACGGGTTACTCTCGATAACTTCTGATATAACCTCATCGCAGCGACGGTGGAAGCAAACGAATTTCGCCTGCGGGAAGATCTTCAGGAAGGTTCCGGCCGAACTGGTCCCGCTGATCGTGGTCTCGCACCACCGTGGCGGGCCAGAATCAGCGATGCGAGCACCGGCAGCAACGCTGCGGGCCAGGGCCATCGACGTCACCATGGCGCGGATTGAGGACCTGGCGAGCGCTGACAGCTGCTCGCGTCCCTCGATGTACTGCCAGGTAGATGCTACCGATTCGCACATAGGCAGCAGGCCGGTGCGGGTGGTGCAGGAAAGTGCGGAAGAACTAGCGAGGAAGTCGCCAAGAAGTTCGACGCCAGAATGAGAGAATGTCAGTATTGCAATTGGCGCGCTCTCGGCAGGCCTAAGCGGATCTGTCCGATCAGAAACCGGCTTGCTAACGGCGACTGCTCTATCGATCATGACCACTCGATCCTTACGCGCCGGGGAGGCAAGTAGCGTGCTGGCTGGAAGCATGATCTGCGCCACGGGCTCCACGTGGCACGTCAGCTCGGCTGCCAGGACGTGAAGCCAAGCAGGCGTGAGACCATCGAGATCCTGCGCTGGACCTCGACCCGGTTGACTGGCATGTCAGCCCCGGTGTGCTCGGCCTCGGACTGGACCTCGGCGCGGTCGTCGCCGGAGGACTCCTGACGATAGCGGACCTCGCTCCGGCGGAGCGCCACTCCAAGGTTGACCTCGCCGTCCAGTATTCGCCGCCAGGTGTCTGCGGATCCGAGCAGCTCCCACCCGCCGGAGGGTGAAAGCTGGCGCCCGGCGGTGAATGGGTCGATGATGTCGGCAGCTCCCTCGGACAGGTCCACCGCGAGGAGAGCGGGACGCTCGGCTCGTGATTGTGATTCATCAGGAAATACGCCGAGATGGAAGGTGCTGGCGGCACTCGCTTCCTGGCCTGCCGCCGATAGTGCCCACTCGCTGAGTCCTGTTCCGATCCTGTCGCGCAGCGCGGTGGCTACCAACGTGGATTCGCCGGTGCATTGCCACGCGTCAGCACGCAGCGGCACGCTGGTGGCGACCCCGCCCGCGGGGGCTGGCATGCGGATGCGGATGGCTGGGGCTGGCGGACTGTCGTCGAGCGACGGCATGCCAATGCCTGGTGCTGGCATGCGGACGTCCGGCGGTGGCACACCGACGCCCCAGGCCTCGGGGTGGATGGGAAGATAGCCGAGCCGCTCCAACAGTTCGTTGATGCCGTCGATGATCGGCGGGGTGATCAAGTTCGCCGGGATCTTCCAGCCGCGCCCGACCGAATCGCTGGTTATCTTGTTCGTGTACCAGATCTTGTAGTCGGCTGCGCCCAGGTTCTCCGGCTCGGACCGGAAGCAGCGCGACGCGATGTCTGGCACCGGCGGTATCCCCAGGTGCCTGAACACCTCGCTCATGACCCGGTCCGGGTCGGACACGAGGTCTTCGTATCGCACGCGCAGGCACTGGTCAGGGAAGTCCTCCTCGACCGACATGATCTGGGCGATGCGCTCAAGCCAGAAACGGGCCAGGGCGAGAACGCTGTTTCCCGGAGTGGCGGCGATGTACGGGTCGAAACCGTATCCGACCAGGCCCCACGGGCATGCCTCCAGGCCCGATGCGATGACGTCCATGGGGTGACGGTAAAGGCACACGAACTTGGTGTTCGGATAGAGCTGGAGCAGTAGCTTCGCGTGCATGGCGCTGCCCAGGCTCTTGTCGCAGAACCACGTCTTGCCCACGCGTTCCAGATGCGCCGACATCATCAGGTCTATCGAGGCGCGCAGTCCGTTGAGCACTTCATCCGGGAGCACGGCAAGCTGGCTAGGCAGGAGTCGGCTCGGGACGGGATGGCCCGTCATGATTGACCAGAGGGTTACCATCTCATGACAGAGCGCCGGCAGGTTCGTCTCGCTCGGGCAGGCGATGTCCGGATGGGCGTCCACCAGGAAGCGCAGCAATGTGGATCCGGTCCGCGCCTCGCACATGACGAACAGCGGGTCCGGCCGCGCGCTGGTCGGATTGTGACTCATCGCTTACGGTCGGCTATCCGTGAGCCCCAGTGAGTTCCGGGGGAAGCGCAGCCGAGTGACATGCTGATTGCTCACCACTTTCCTGAGCTTCGGCGTTCAGTACATGGCCTGATATCGCATCAGGCACCTGGCCGTCATTGTGAGTGCCGAGTCACGCCGGAAAGGAAGTATCTCCGGCAGCCTGACGGCAGTTGCGCCTGCCGGAGATACTGTGTCCGCGGGCGCTGTGACGAGCCCGTGAGCGGCATCGGTGCCAGGCGGCCCCTTTCAGCACGCTCGGCGGGCTCGCAAGGTCAGCGACCTTCCTGCGGTCGCCTCGCGCACAGCACGCGACCCTAGGACCCTGGCTCCCAGGCAGTGTAGAAATTATCGATGAACTGGCAGCCGCCTGA
>Ga0182015_10008060_pt1 | contig 10120 bp, 9 predicted proteins | sample 712P3MmetaG_FD_120478 | JGI IMG/M metagenome (GOLD analysis project Ga0182015, IMG submission 120478) | Permafrost microbial communities from Stordalen Mire, Sweden - 712P3M metaG | ecosystem: Environmental > Terrestrial > Soil > Wetlands > Permafrost | place: Sweden: Stordalen | collected... | reverse complement strand
GTTGAATGCTAAAATGCTAGGTGATTGATTCCGCAATGTAGGCGCGTAGCTCAGTTGGTTAGAGCGCTACCTTGACACGGTAGAGGTCGCTGGTTCGAGTCCAGTCGTGCCTACCATTTCTTTCAATCACTTATCTCCTAGTCGCAACTGTCTGAGTCAAATCCCAAGCATTTTTGTACTGGATTTGTACTGCCGAACCCTTTGAAGCCGGGGTTCTCGCGGTTTTCCCAGTATTTGAATGTCTTAGGGGAAAACGTATGACGGTTACGGTCTACGCAAGGCATTCTCGCAAGTGTCCAAAATCAGGCGAGAAGGGATCAGGGCAGTACAAGCAGTGCAAATGCCCGCTCTGGCTGCGGTGGGGCACGGATGGCAAGAAGTCGACGAAGACTCGCAGTTGGGACATCGCCACAAGAGCGGCACGCAAGCTCGAACAAGAACTCGAACTGGCAGCCAACGGCATCGAGCCTCCAAAGAAGGCAGACCACATCACCATCGAAACGGCCGTCGATCTTTACTTAAGCGACATGGCCCAGCATGCCCTCGCCAAGCCAACAATCGATGGGCTCGGCGGATGCTCACTCGCCTGCGGGACTACGCTAACGGACGGAGCATCATCCTGCTCAAGGATGTCACGGCTCGGAGCGGCGCGGAAGAACGGGTGGGCACGATTTGGACGATTGGCTTCAATCCGAGCGGGAGATAAAGGCCACGCACCCGAACACGGCAGCGGCTAGTACTTCTTCTCAGCTTTTTCGCACTGATATTCCGTTCCGGGGCTTTCCACAAGCTTGCCAGTCATCCGGCTAAGAAAAAAATAGATGTTCCGCTTTGCCGGACCAACACATCCTTCACAGCGATCATACACATGGTTCCATTGAATCTCGGTATCAGTGAACTTTGCGGATTCGTTGTCACCCCAGTTGAGTTGACTTGTGCCGTATAGGAAAGCTGCGGTGTGGGCGCTTTCGTCAAAAATTACTCGCCCTTCCTGACCATATTGATTTTTACAAGTGAGTTCAACTGGTTGAGCGCTGACGATCTGTGCTAAACCTGTCAACGCTAGGGCGATTGCTGCGAGGTGTGATGCGCTTCTCATTTATTTCTCCTTGTTCGAATCAATCAAAGGCTGTGGTTTCCACGTGTCAATCCGAACTTGTTCGTACGCGATCTGACCCTTCGTCCAGCGAATCTCTGAGTCGGTCTGGGGCATCCGCTGATATGCTCCTGCTCGTACTGCGTCGTGCCCTTCGCATATTGAACGACCACCGGGAAACGCAGACCCGTCGGGTACTCACGCCAGCAGTAGGCGTCCGAAGTCCCACGGTCAGCCCACTCTAACCCGCATGTACGGCAAAGTGATTGCCCGTCCTCATTGATCTCTCCTCAAATCCCGTCGTTCCGGAGATGCCTTTCGTTTTTCCAGTCTCAGCGCAGGGCTCGTTATGGCTCCCATCAGCGCCAATCCAAGTGCAACATCGAAAACGGGGGACGAGAAAACGAGCACTCCTCCCGCAAAAAGGGGAATAACGGATACCAACCTTGCGTGTTGAATAACGTAAGCGAGGACAAGAAGCAACAATCCCGCTAGGGGCACTACGAGACAACAATGAAGCGCGTCGGTGAAGCCAAAGCGATGCCTTAGAACGAAGCGCCCCGCTCCAAGCAGAAAAAGCGCACTTCCTACTACAACTGCGATCCAAGGTCCCGATGCGATGTTTCGAGGGGCAGATTCGTTTGGGATCATCTGCGTATGTCCCCAATCCACGCCGTTTCCAAGCCGAAGTGAGGCCGCATTCGAAGACTATCATTGCGCGTGCTCATCGCCTCCGCAAGCTTGAGGCCTGAGGTTACCTCGGTGCCCTACTTCTCCCGACCATCCACTGCCACAATGCTTGAGTGGCATCGCTCGGTTCAGACAATAAAATCCGAGTGAGTGAAAACTAGGGGATTCCCGGTCATGAATAAGGTCCAACTTATTCTGTCTGCGGTCCCTACTTCCTACGTTACGGCTCGGTGTTTGAAGTGAGAAACAGCGGCGATGCCGCTGTCTATCGCCAGACCAAGACCTTGCCAAACAACTTTACCTTGGTTCTGCCAAACGGCGACAGCGCCGTCGTCAACTGCACCAGCAAATTTCAGCAGCGGTTCGCTGGTCCGGGCAACGTTCGCTCTTGCAGTGTGCCATTGGTCAACGGAGGGTTTTCATTTGATGCGTCCGCCTGCTCTGACCTAGGTACGTTGCCACCACTGATAAGCGCAGAACTATACGATCCATCAAGTGGCTCTTTTTCGCCGACTGGCAGTATGAGTGAGGCCCGGGGAGCGCACACGGCAACGCTTCTATCGTCAGGAAAAGTGCTGGTTGTCGGCGGCGGCAATACGGGTGGAGGCAGGCCTCCATTTGCTGGTGGTGGGTCAGCCACAGCTGAAGTCTACGATCCCGCAACCGAAACGTTTACTCCCACTGCAAATATGTCTACGGCGCGAATCGGGCAGACTGTTTCATCATGGGTCGCCAGGGCTCGGCCCGAAGGAAACTGAGGACTTCTTGGGTAGACCCTCGCTACCCGCGAGTGTCCATTCTCGGGCATCGGCGTCCACGATCGGACGCACGGATTCCGCTGCTGGGCTGCCGACATCCATTTTCTCCTTTGCTGCCAATGTGTGCCGTTGCGGCTGGCTCCAATAGCTCTTTCAAGCAGGACTACTCCATGCGAAGCGCCTGCATAGGGTCGACGTTGGCCGCGCGCCATGCAGGATTCCAACTTGCCAGGAGTGCCGTAAGCAGCGGTACAGCTGAAGAAAACGCAATCATAGTGGCGTTTCCCGGTCGTATTTCATAAAGTAATCCCGCCAGGGCGCGCACAGCGATGCCCGATCCTAATTATTCCCAACACAATCCCAAACCGGCAAGGTGCCCGTAGTCTTTTTCGTTTGGTTGGCTGAGTTGCGACCGTATGGAATACCCCGATGCGAATCTACATGACGCGTAACAGCGAACGAGAAGCACAATGAAAGACGAGAAGGTCCGACGGAAGTGGGGCGCATCGTTCACCGTTTCTGTGATGTTGTTGCTAATCAGCGGCGCAGGCGCAAACCCACCTCATTGGCGCGGCAACGCATCTACAGAGGGTGCTGGCGCGGCCGTGGCGTCTTCCGTGGGGACCTAAGACTTTACAACTTATTGACAAGAAATTGACACGGTCTTCGTCCCCATCGGAGAGCATCTGCTACATTGTCCGGTTCTGTAGTGGGCTTCAACAAATGCGCCTTGCAGCCCCAGAGGTCTGATCTACTCAACGAGTTTGCTCTGTTATGAGCGCCGGAGATTTTCTTTGCCAGGACGCCGCGACACCACTGTGTGAGCTTTACAATGCAGCCGGTGCCGTTTGCAGCTTTTCGACGAACTGCGCGCCTCTGCTGGAAGCAGCACGGGAAAGCTTTCTCCCTGTTGAAGCGCCAGCGCCCGTGGACTTCTCCGTCCGATTCTGGATGGATCATACCAACTTGGCGCCCCCACCCTGGCCGAAGCCCTACGTCAGAGGGCTCAACCATCTGGTCTTTGCGGGATTTGATTCCGGAAGTTCGATGTTGGCAGATCTTCGTACGCTCCGTGTGATTGGACGCTTTTCGGCGGGCATCGCCAATGATCGCGCCTACTGGAAGACGGTCGTTTTCCCAGTGCTACTCACTATTGCGGGCGCGTCGGTCGGAATTGTTGAGCTACACGGATCCTGCGTGGCTCGACAGCAGAACGGACTTCTACTGGTGGGTCCAGGCCGCAGCGGAAAATCGACCTTAGCCCTGGCCCTGGCACAGGCTGGTTTTGGATTTCTTTCGGACGATCGGACGTTTTGTTCATGCCGGAACGGGAAGCTGTCGGCTTGGGGCCTAGCGACGCCTCTCAAATTGCGTAGCGATGCCAGAAAGTATTTTACAGAGCTCCAAAGTGAACGGGCGATGGATCTCCCAAACGGGGAAAAGGGTTTTCGCCTCGAACCAGAGTTTGGACTCGGCCTTGAGCGCGTAAGACATTGCGAACCGCGACTCGTGGTCTTTCTGGAGCGCAGCGAGGATCCGAGATTTTGCCTGACCAACATGTCATCCCAGGACGCAGCGGCTCGTCTGGAGGAAGACATGATGGCAGAATTGCCTGACGCGGCGGCCGTGCAGCTGGAAGTCATCGGGAAGTTGGCCGAGAGGCCCTGTCGTCTTTTGCAATACGGTGGACGACCGCAGGATGTAGCCCAACAATTGGCCCGGCATTTTGAGCAACTTGGATGATGGGTGGTGAGCCGGGGAGTTTGAGCAAGCCATGAAGCGTATGGGAACGCCACTAGAGAGGACCGATTATCATGACGGGATGCCGATAGCCTGGGACGTCCCCCGCGAAAGCAAACGCAAGGATCTGCTACGCCGCTTCACGCCGACACCACATAGCGTGGATTTGATGGTTATGGCCAGAACTGTGCGCTTGGAGACCAACAGCCTCACGGTGATAGAAAATGCACTGGAATTCTTTGCGCGACACCAAGGGGCGTCGCCTGGCGATCCGGAGTTTCTCTGGCGACTCGTGAGCCAGGAGGACCCTCAAATGGAGCAAGCGGGGGTGGCACTGTCCGCCTTCTCGGATCGTGGTCTTCGTTTCGCTAACATTGGGCAGAGGAGTTTCCTGGCGGTTGATCTCGAGGCGCGCGAGGGCATCGGTTTTCTTGCGGAAGCATTAGTGGAGCGGGAACCCAAGCTGCACTGCCGGTCGGTTTTCGATACCCTGTTCTGCATGAGTGCGGGGGGTCTGGGCATGGTACCGCTCTCGGCGGCATGCGTCGGCATAGGGGGAAAGGGGCTTCTCCTGTTCGGTCCACCCAACAGCGGCAAGACGACCGTGAGCTACCTGGCCGCAACGCTCGGGCTCGAGTTTCACGCAGACCAAGCCGTATTCCTGGAGATGGAGGCCGGTCATTTGCGGGTTTGGGGTGATCTGTTGCCAGCGATCTTCCGTCCTGAATCGCTTCAGTTCCTTCCTGAACTTGAGGGAGCAACCCGTCGCTTCTCCTACCCGGGCCTGACCGTTTGCTACCTGCCCAAGCGTTCGTTCCAAGCCCCGAAGGCGCATTCTGTTGCTCCCGTCTGCTGTGTATTTCTCGACAGGCAGGCCGCAACGATTCCCACTCTATCGCCGATTGCTCGCCCCGATTGGTCACGCCGGCTTGCCGACAACATGCTTTTCAAGGATTACGATCTCTTGGCGCTCCAGAGCGCTACATTGTTTCCCGCTTTCGAAAAATTGCCCGCTTATCATCTGGCCTACGGCAGCGATCCCGCGGCCGCTACAGTCCTGATACGAAAGCTACTCGCAGATTCTGACATTCCGCAAGACTAGGCGCTGCGGAAGCTTGCGGACAGGGGCTGACGCGAAACCTCAGTTTTCGGAATGACCCTGAATGTATTTTGCGACTGCTTGGGCCGCCAGTTCGTTCCCCCGAGGTCCCAAGTGACCCTCGTCGATATACAGCGGCTCGGGAACGGAATCAAATATCTCGCCGAGGAACGTGAAGCTTCCGCTGGCGGCAGCGCGCGTTGCCGCTTCCTGATAGACCGCGGTTGTGATCAACGACCACGAGTCCCGTGTGGCAATTTCAGGTAGCTGTTTTTCAAAAGGAACGAGGGGTTTTTGACCGTAATATAGCGAAGGCTGCCAGAAACAATAGATCTGGAAGTGATAGGCCCTGGCAAGTGCCTTCGCCACCTCGAGATTTGCCTCGTAATTGTCCAGTGCAGCCACGGCCTTGGTATGCAATTCGTCAAGCACAGATCGAGACGAACGTCGCCGGAAAAGAAATCCCCGGATGGCTCCAGCCAAGCGTAGCGTGTATGACTCACGAACGAAGTCCATACGTCCTCCGATCGAGCCCTCAATCCGGAGCTTGATGGTATCAAAGGCGAAGTGCGGATTCGGTGCTCCCGATGCGGGCCCGGCGGCGCCAGCGTCATTGAGGCCGTCGTAGATAATTACGATATCGGGATGGGCGCCGCCTTTGAGCTGCTCCATGAGAACAATCAACTCTTGATTGCTTACGTATCCCTCCACGCCGAAATTGGATACCACTGCGCAATCCGCACCGGCATTCAAGTCACGCGACAAGTACGACGGCAAGGTTGCCCAATCCGGTACACCGGTTCCATACATGGTTGATCCACCGAAAGTCCAAACCGCAAGCGGGCGGGCTGTACATTCGCCTCGCGCCGGATTGATCGTTCTGCGCCACACCCCTGTCTTCCCCTGGTCGTTGTTGACGTACTTTCCATGCCAGCTCGTGACGCCCCAAAGCAGGAATGGTACGTAGGCGTGCCGCGATTTTTGACGCGAGTGTTCTTCTTTCCAGAACTCCGGTGCCCACATAGTTCCTGCATAGACCGGGCTTGCTGCCTGGTTTTCGGGCCCTTCGAGGTGCTTCGCGTGATATGCGGCCCAGATCGTCCATGAACCGAGTTCGAGCAGAGCTACGACCACCACCAGGTTGAAGACGGCGAATCCGAGAATGGCAAAGATCCCTGGTAGGGGGCGTTCGGTAGAATGCCCTGTTCGATCTTCCTGACCTTGCGGCTTGGTGCGATCAGTAATCATGAGTGCTCCCGAGGGTGGCTCATTGTGGCACTACTACCCGTGCAACAGCGCTGAGCCCCACGCCCCGGCCGCAATCGGTCGCGTACAACAACGTCTGAGCATCTTCCCACGAGGGCGAGGTTGCATTGCACGAAGCATGAGTCATATCTCCCTCGTAACCGGTTGCGAGTTCGCGTACGACCAAATGCCAGAATCCATGGTCGCGCCGACTGAAAGCGAGTCGCTTGCCATCAGGGGAGACCGACGGATATCTCGCGGGATGAGGGAACTCGGTCAGGCTCACAACTTCTCCCGTACCATGTCTTACCATGAATAAATGGGGATCGCTGACCCGGCCGGCAGCCGCGATTACATCGCCGTCGGAGGTGACGCCCACGTCGAGCGGATGATAAGCGCTGGGCAAGACCATGAGCGGGGCATTGTTAGAATCGGTTGCTAATAGCCACGCCGTGCTCCCCCCCGGCTCTTCCCGGATGAATGCCAGCCATTTTCCATTGTGTGAGAGTGCAGGGTCCTGGCCTTCGGCCAGGGTTGCGGGGGCGGCCCCGAGCTGCTCCGTTGGAACTCGGGCAATCCATGATTGGCGGCCGGTCAGTTCAGAATAGAACCCTGGGATGGCCGCAGAGCCGGCCACGGAGAGGGCATCGCCCGACATAGCGATGTCGCGGAAAGCCCCCTCTTTGAGAAGCACAGGTTCATATTTTCTTGGCTCCATTTCCGTAAATACCACCCCGTCTGGAGTGGCAACGGGATTAGAAGCTCGGTATCCGCTCGGGGGACTCGGCAGGCGTCTACTGAAATCTTCCGCTCGGTTCCGTACGGCGTTGAGATTGTAGATCGTCAAGACCCCGACCGAGATCAAGCCGGCGGCCAACCAGAGCCGCCCGGAAACTAGCTTGCGGCCCGCTCCTGCGGTGTGCAACAAAAGTACGTAAAGCCCGGTTGTGGCTAGCAGCCGGGTCAACGGAAACCAGTCCGAGATTTTGTGCGGTACCGGCGCCGAAGCAGCGACATACAGGAGCAATAAGACGAGTGCCTTGCTTTTATTGGCCGTCGCGAGGAGCGCATCTAAACCCACGATTGCACTAAAGATCAATAAGCATGGGTAATCGGAACCCATCGTGGTGGAAAGCAGTAAGAGCAGAGGAATGAACGCGGCCCATTGCAATGCCGCGGAGTGCGGTGCTTCGTTCCCTCTGGCCGAAAACAGGAAAGAGAAGACCAGAACGGTGACTGTGGCCGCCTGTACCAGCGCATAGAGTGTGGGTGAATCGATCAACGGAAAAGGATTCAATTCTGGCTCGATGAGGAATAAATGGCTCCACAGAGTGATGAACGAATTCTGCGACAGAACGTAAGGGCCAAGCCAATCCCCACGGGAGGCCTGGCTCAGAACCTCGGTGAGAAAGACCCGGTGGACTTCAACCCCAAACATGAGAATCGATAGGGCCGTAATGGCTGTCGCGCCCAGCGCCATTCCAATGACGGCCCGCCAATTCCGCTTCCAAACAAATAGGATCACGAAAAGAGCGGGGAACAACTTCATTGCTGCCGCAGCGGCCAACATCACGCCGGACGTCCGCCGGCGATCCAAGCAGGAACCGTAGTAGGCGCCACAGATCAGCATCAGAACGAGCACGTAATGCCGACCAAACAAGAAATCGACATGCAGGGGAAGAACGCACAACAGCGATAGCAAGCCGAGACGGCGCCAACCTAGCGATGTTACGCGACCGAGCATCCATAAGGAGACAGCAAGAAACGCAAGATTCAAGACCAGCCAGGCACGCTTGGCGGCGAGGGGCTGTAGCGTCGCGATCGGTGCCAGCGAGAGGATCAAAGTGGGCGGGTTGGGGGCAAAACTCACCAGACCGTCCCGCGCTCCCAAGTGATCGTTCTGGCGCTGAAACCAGGTCCATTCGTATATGCGATCGAGGGGAATACGCCGATGGTAGAGCGCAGCGGCTAGGTAGTAATCGGGGAATTCGCTGTTCAGGGTTCGCCAGCCAGGCCAGAAGCTAAACCCGACAAACGCCGCCAACAGGCCCGCGAGCACCACCAGTTCCACGATTGGCATCCAGCGATAATTGGGCGGGTCAAACTTCGGGACCAGGCTCCTCGGGGCCAGGCTCGACTCGCTCCTGTCAGGCACTGCTGCCGAACCTTGACTGGCACCCAGGTGATTCATGGACAGATATCTTGTGTCTACGTCTTTTCGACCAGGAAACGCTCCATTACGAGATTGTCCATCCCGCACTTGGAGAACGTGTCAAAAGCTTGGGCCGGCGTGTTTACGATCGGTTGGCCTTTGAGATTGAAGGACGTGTTGAGTACGACCGGAACGCCGGTAGCTTGCCCAAAGCGTTCGATCAAACGGTAATACAAAGGACTTTGGTTTCGGAAAACCGTCTGCAGCCGGCCGGTACCGTCCACATGGGTAACTGCGGGCAGCGAGCTGCGATGGTTCTCCCTGACCGGCACGACATACAGCATGTGCCTGGCAGGGTGGTGGCATTCGGCCTGCGGCAGATCAAAGTATTTTTCTGCACACTCGGCGAGTACTGAGGGGGCAAAGGGTCGATACGGCTCTCGAAACTTGATCTTGGCGTTGACGATGTCTTTCATGTCGGGATTGCGCGGATCGGCGAGAATGCTTCGATTCCCGAGCGCCCGTGGTCCCCATTCGAAGCGGCCCTGCGACCAGCCGATAACTTTACCCTGAACAAGGCGCTCGACCACGCAGTCGAGCAACTGATCATCATTTTCGAAATGCCGAAAAGGTATGTCATTCTGCCGGAGAAAATCGCTGATTTCCGCATCGGAATTATTTCGGCCCCAGGAAGCATGTAGCATCGTAAAGGTGCGAGGTTTTCCCAGCAAACAGTTGTATGCCCACAAGGCAGCTCCTAGAGCGCCTCCGCTGTCGCCCGCCGCAGGTTGAATATATAGCTGCTCGAAACCACTCTCCTTGAGAATGCGCGCGTTCGCCACGCTGTTCAGGCCAACGCCGCCCGCAATGCAAAGCTGCTTGAGTCCCGTCTCGCGGTATAAGTGGATGGCCATGCCCAAAAGCAGCTCCTCGGTCACCTGCTGAATGCTGGCCGCGATATCGGCATAGTGCTGGTTCAAGTCGCACAGTTCGTTGTAGTTTCCTGGGGGAGCCCCGAAGTACTTCGGGAAGCCCGATTCCTTGGTGAAGAATTGCAACCCAGGCGGCCGAGGCTCGCCGAAGAGCGCCACGAATTTCTGGCTGTACGTCCGTTTCGTTGAATAGTGGAAGCAAAAGTATTCCATGTCGAGCGAAAAGGATCCATCCGGATTCGGTTGCACCAGCTTCCAGACCTTGTCCACATAGCGGGCTACTCCGTATGGAGCCATGCCCATCACCTTGTACTCGCCCTCATTCACTTCAAAACCCAGAAACGCAGTAAAGGCGCTGTAGAGCAGCCCGATCGAGTGGGGGAACTCGGTCTGCTTTAATAAGCGGAT
>Ga0182015_10008059_pt1 | contig 10121 bp, 12 predicted proteins | sample 712P3MmetaG_FD_120478 | JGI IMG/M metagenome (GOLD analysis project Ga0182015, IMG submission 120478) | Permafrost microbial communities from Stordalen Mire, Sweden - 712P3M metaG | ecosystem: Environmental > Terrestrial > Soil > Wetlands > Permafrost | place: Sweden: Stordalen | collected... | reverse complement strand
GCAAGTCCAAAGAACAAGGTTTCGGCATCGATCTACCCCCAAAAATCGAATCAATGCCGCCAGACTCCATCATCCAAACATCCCAGGGAATCCCCCGATTCAATCCAGCCGAAATATGCTCTAAGCGAGCGATGAGGAGGCCGCCCTTAGGGACACGGGGCGTGCAGGAAGCCATTACGGGAAACTCGACCAATTCCCCGTTAACGTGACAGCGGCTCCGAAGCTCGTTAAGTTTCCGCTCTTCTCCGTTTCGCCTTCGAGCAAAGGATACTGCATTCTATGACGATCTCTATGTACAAGACTTCCGTGCCCATTTTCAGATTCCTTACCAGCATGTCGGCGGTGGTGGGTCGCGAGGCGATGGTGTGCAGGCTATAATCACACATCGAAGTAGTCTCCTCTGCTCGACGTCTCGCCTCTTAACAATCAATTCTCGCTTTGCGTTTTTAGTTCCTTGTCATGCGAATTCAGGATGCGCCCACCAGCATGCGCGTCCCACATAAGTCTTGAACAAACAAGCACCCGTTCGTCAACTGCAGCACAAAAGACGCGTGCCGGTATTGTTAGCGCTTGTTGGCAATGGGGATCTTCATCTCGTCAATGGTGATCACGTGGGTGAGCTCCGGGATTGCCCAGGGCACGTTCGGATCGACTTTGATCTTGAAGGCGTACATCGGCTGCAGGAGCTGATGGTCCTCCCTGCGAAACAGCACCGTGCCCTTCGGCGAATCGAACGTCATGCCTTCCATGGCGGCGATCAGCTTCTCGGTATCGGTCGAGCCGCCGGTCTTTTTCAGCGCTAGCACCACCGCCTGGGCGGCGATGAAGCCGCCGCAAGTGAAGAAATCAGGAGGCGCGCCGTTGAAGCGTTTCTTGTTCTCCGCCACCAGCCAATCGTTCACCGAATTTTTCGGGATATCGTAATAGTAATAGGCGGCGCCTTCCAATCCCGGGAAATCCTTATAAGCCACCAGAGCGGGGAGGATGTTGCCACCAGTCGACACATCGATGCCCAACCGCTCCGGTCCCATCGCCTTGAGCGCGCCGAGCGGATTGCCGGCGCCGGCCCAGTTGACGAAGACGATCTTGCGGCCCTGCTCCTTGGCCAGCGCATCGAAGATTCGCTGGATGGGGGCGGTGAAGTCCGTGGTCAGCGGCGGGGCATATTCCTCGAACTCGAGCTTAGCTCCGGTCGGCGCCAGTGCCGTCTTGAACGCTGTGACGAAGTCGCGGCCGAAGGCGTAATCCTGCGCCAGCGTCGCCACCACTGTGCCCGGTTTGCCGATGGCGAGCGCGTTCGAAACCGCGTCCTGGGTTGAATTGCGGCCGGTGCGGAAAATGTAGCGGTTCCAATGGGAACCAGTGATGGAATCGGCAACCGCGGGCTCGACAATGAAAATCTTCTTGTTGTCCTGGGCAACAGGCAACATCGCCAGTGCGACGGCGGAGCTCGTACCGCCGACTGCAATGTCGGCACCGTCATCGTTATAAGCTTCATTCAGCAGATTGCGACCGATGTCGGGCTTGGTCTGGCTGTCCTTCTCGATGACGATCAGTTTGTGTCCTTCGACCATCAGGGAGCCGCCGGTAGCATAGTCCAATCCCATGGCGAAGCCGGCCGAGGTCTGTTTGGCGTAGGCTTCCAGCGGGCCGGTCTTATCGGCTATCAGCGCGATCTTGATTGGACTCTCGCCGGCGAAAGCTTGCGCCGCCCACAAGGCCGCAAGGATTGCGCCGATTAGGAACAATCCGTGGCCTTGCAGGTTCAGTCGACGCCGCACCGGCTTCTCGCGCCCTTCTCGGTTTGCCGAGATCTTCTCGTTCATTTCCCGCCTCCCTCTGCAAAGCGGACGTCGCGTTTCCGGCTCAGCACCTTCGCTAGTGCACACTTGCGGTGCTCGAGCGGCGCACGATCTCGTGAAGTCACAAACTTAATCAGCAGCGGGTCAATTGTTCTAAGCAATAGCACCCGGTTCCGCGTCCGGTCGTTCTGAGACGGTGCGACCGAACGTCGCCAATTTGAAAGCGGCCAGTAGGATAGCATAGGTGCGCTGCAACGTCGACGAAGGACTGTCTGAGTTCGTTGCTCTGCATTAGGCCTAGCGGGTCTCGTCCAAGGCATTCGAGGAGTCCGATGCGACACGGCTTCAACCCTGCTTTGGCCGAAATGCGGATCGAGGCCAGTACCGGAGGTGTAGTCGGTCATTATCTCGAGCTTTTCGCCGTGCTGCGCCAGTCCGGTGAACGCATTGTCATTGATGGTCCCTGTTATTCCGCATGCACTCTTGTCTTGAGCACGATCCCGAGCGATCGAATCTGCGTCACGCGGCGGGCGGTCTTGAGCTTCCATGCGCCCCGGCTGGTCGACGAATATGGTCAAGAATATCTCGTTCCGGAAGCGACGCGCGTGGTGGCCTCCGCCTATCCCGGGCCGATGCGCAACTGGATCAAGCGGCATGGTGGTCTGACCCAGAGAATAATCTTTCTGCGCGGACGGGAGCTCACGGCCCTATATCCGCTCTGCCAGTAGAAGGCGTCGGAAATTCGAATTGCGTCGCGCGCGGACACCAACAACAAATCTGGCTCAAGGCGCCGGTTATCGCCCGGGCGTATTAAGCCGCTGTCGGAGCAAGCGGGGTGATTGACCTACCAAACGTTGGCACTCGATCGGCGCGTTTCGTTAGCAGATCGATGACGATTTGCATCAATCGTGACGGAGTGGCTTTTTGGATGAATAATTTATAGCACTACAATCTATAACTTCAGAGGATTTTACAGCGATACTGTCGATGCCTTATAGGACGGACCTCAGAGTCGATTAGGAAGCCGCTGGCGCACTCGGTCAGGAAATACCGGCCGGTGTTGTCGTCTCCGTGCAAGATACCGAGACCAGTGAGCGAGCGCAGGAGACGACGGAGCCCGGACCGGTCCACTCCAAGCCGTGGCGCCAGATCATGCTCGGTCGAGCCTGCATCATCAATCTGGTCGGGGACGCCAAGCTTGGCTGCAGTGTAGATCGCATGTGCCGCGATGAAGCCCCTTAGCAGACGCACCATTTGTTGCTGAGGAGTCAGGTCCATCTGGGCGCTCATCTTGCTGTCATCCAGCATGATACCGCCGAACAAACGGCGAGCAAAAAAGCCCGATGCGGCGGGCAATATCTCACCTCGCCACAGCGTGCTGCGAAAAAAATTGGTCTTGACTGGGCCCCTCCGAGCACGAGGGAGCGGCAAATCGACACTACAGGCAGACATGTACCGGCGGCTAGTGATGGAAACCGACGAACTGTTCGAAGCGATGATCGCTTCTGGCCGAACCAATGAATCGACCTGCTTGAGAATCTTAGCCTTCAGATCGCAATTCTCGGCGGCGGCTTCGATGACGAAATCGGCCGAGTTGAGCGCCACATTCTCGGTGGTGCCGCGGATGCGCGCGAGTATCGCGTTACGTCCGCCCGATGACATTTGGCCTTTCGCCACGGTTCGAGCGAGATGTCTATAGCGGACGTCACTGTTGCAAGCCGGAAGTGACAGCAGCGCTATATGTTGTAGGCGATGGTATCGGCAAAGAAAAGCGCCGCACAACCGAAAGGCTCGCGTCGCGATTTGTTATTTTGTTGGTCGTTTCCGGCGCGTGCGCTATCGCCGCATCACTTCTTCATCGCCGCTTTCACCGGGTCCTTGACGTTCGGGATCGCGGCGATCTGCACGTTGACCAGATGGCCGCCGACCTTCTCGACCTTGTCGATATAGACGGTCTGAACGATGTCGCGCGTTTCCGGATCGATCGATATCGGGCCGCGCGGGCTTTCCCAGCTCAAGCCCTTGGCGGCGCCGACCAGCGACTCTCCGTCGATCTTGCCGCCCGATTTTTTCAGCGCGGCGTCGATCGCGTGCATGCCATCATAGCCACCGACCGAGAAGAAGTCCGGATTACGCTTGAAGTCGGCGTTGTAGTCCTGGACGAATTCCTCGTTCAATTTCGATTTGTGATTGTAATCATAGTGGGCCGCCGTGATGATGCCCTCGGCGATGTCGCCCATGCTGGCGAGCGCGCGCTCGTCGGCGATCTCCAATTGCCCCATCACCTCAGTTTTCTTAGGGTCGATGCCGACCTCGGCCAGCGCCTTGCCGAAGGCGCCCGGCTGGGCGCCGCCCGGGATCATGACAAAGATGCCTTGCGGATTGAGATCCTTGGCGCGCTGCACGTAAGCGGTGAAGTCCGGATTCTGCACCGCCATGCGCACCGAGCCGACGATATCGCCGCTAGCCTCCTTGAAGCCTTTCTGGAAGGCGTCTTCAGCGTCGATGCCCGGGCCGTAATCGGTCACCATGGTGTAGGCCTTCTTCAGCCCGTTCTTTTCCGCCCAGGTGCCGAGCGTTTGGGTGAGCTGTGGCACGGTGAGCGAGGTGCGCACCATGTAGGGCGACTTGGTGGTGATGATCGCCGTCGCCGCGTTCATCACCACCATAAATTTCTTAGCTTCGGCGGAAATGTCTGCGGCGGCGAGCGCATTGGGCGTGAGCACGAAGCCGGCGATGATATCGACGTTGTCGCGCGTCACCAGTTCCTGCGCCAGACGCTTGGCGACCGCCGGATTGATGCCGCCGGTGTCCTTACGGATGATCTCGACGTTCATGCCACCGAGCTTGTCGCCGTGCTGCTTGAGATAGAGCTTGACGCCATCGTCCATCTGCGTGGCGGCGTCCGCGAATTGGCCGGAATACGGCATGATCAGGCCGATCTTGACTGTACCCTGGGCATTCAGGCTCACCGTAAAGGCGGCAACGCCGGCGAATAAAAGACGTTTCATTTATTCCTCCCATTTATTTGTTGGCGCTCAGAATGGCGCAGTCGGGCGGCAAAGAACAGCGGTCTCCCGAGCGCCATCAGGCCGTACACCAGGCCGGTCAGCACTCCGCCAATTGGCGACCGTCAGATAAACCTCAACGGCACCGATCACGCCTCAGGCGCGGCTGAGGTAGGACGGCATTGGCCATTCGGGCTTGCCGTTGGCAGCTTCCGGCGGCGCCAGCGTCACCAACTTGCCGCCACGGTTTTGGAATGCAGCGCCCCTGACTTTGTCGTTTTGCCCCTTTGCGTTGAACGAAATGCCTGGACCGACGCTGGCATTGTTGGTGATGTTGGTGGTGCGGATGGCATCGGCCAGCACCTTCGGATCGGCCGAGCCGGCGCGCTTGTAGGCGTCAGCCGCGACCAGCAGCGCCTCGAAGGTGAAGACGTGATCGGTATTCAGAATGACGCCGGGATGGGTCTTGGCCAAGCCGGCTTCGAGCATCGGCGTCAGCTTCTTGTGCGGGTCGTACCAGGGCGAGAACGTGATCGGCCCGTCGGAGAGCTTGCCGAGGGTCTTAAGATACTGATCCTCGTACCAGCCCGGCCCCATGCTCATGATCGCTTGCGGCGTCCACCGCTGCTTGACCAGTTCGCGCGTCAACAGCATGGCGTCGTTGAGGCGGCTGACGACCAGGAGCGCGTCGGCGTTGGCTGCTTTCGCCTTCACCACCTCGACCGAGAGGTCGCGCGCCGCCGGATCGTAAGCGATCTCCTCGGCGATTGTGTAAGGCATGTTGTGCTTCGGCATGATTGCGCCGATGCCCTTGGTCATGGCCGTTCCATAAGTGTCGTTGACATGCATGAAGACGACGGTCTTCGGGGCCGCTCCCACCAGCGAGAACACCGTCTTTTGGTCGGTGAAAGCGTCATTGAGGATCATCGGCGCGGTCGGGAAATTGCGGAACACGAATTTATAGCCCTGCTCAGTGATCTGCGGCGCAGCGGCGATGTTGATGACGAGTGGAATGCCCTTCTGCTCGGCGACCTGGGCGACGGCGGTGGTCTGGCCGGAATCGAAGGCGCCGACCAGAAGCTGCGCGCCGTCGCTGATCGCCTTTTCCGCGCGGGCCCGCGCCGTGTCGACGTTCGACTCGGTATCCACGCTCATGATCGAGAGTTCCGGAAGCCCCAACGCCTTCAGGATCTGTGGAGCAAAATCCACGGTGTAGTGGCAGTCCTGGCCGATCCCGGCCTGCAACCCCGATAGCGGTAACAGCACTGCGACCTTTAGCGATCCGGCCTGTGCGCGCGAGATGGCGAACGGCGCAGTGCCGACGACGAAACCCGCGGCGCCAACACCGGCGGCGAAGGTGCGGCGGGTTAACCGCCCGCAACTTGATTGGGATTTACATTTCATAGCGTGATCCTCCCGTAGCTCATTGTCCGGCTTTCCCCCATGATGCCGGATTTATTTGAACCACGACAGGCTCTAAAATGTCGCGGCCGGACGCTGTTGAGCGGGCGTCCTGATAATCCGGCAGGGCCTCAGTCGCGTTTCAGTTCAGCAACTCCGGCAGCTTCGCCACGTTGGCGGCGATGCGGTGCGCCTCGTCTTTGGTCAGCAGGTTCGCCGCCGAGCGCGCCGGAGCCATGCGAGCAGACCTGCGTGGCTGCGCGCACAGAGCACGTAATGCAGAGCCGGTCGATCCAGTCGATCAGGACAACCCACTAGGGCCATTGCATTCTCGAATGCGGGTTTTTGACCGGGACCTGATCCTCGAAGGGTTTTATGGCCTGCGGTCATGTGAACCGCACTCAAAGATCCCATGAAGGTCGGCGTGAGCAGGCTAGGCTGTCGGCCATCCTGAACCGAACGATCTTTTGATGTCGCAGACAGTCGCCGCTCAGATACCTGCCGCTGTGGACTACGAAAGCACGCTCATTCTCGCGATTAAAGTGAGTAACAAAAGTTGGGTGCTTGCGGCGCAGGTGCCCGGCCTGCCGCATATGAAAGCGAAGCGCACGATCGACCCAGAAGCCGAGGCATTGCTAGCGGCCAAGTTCTGGCCGAGCCTCGGCCAGCTCCGCGGCGCGCACGGCAAAGCAGGTTCATCTTTGCCTGGCCAATGACGAGCCCAAGATTCTTGAGGAGCCCGCGGATCTGGTTCTCAATATCCCGCTTGATCTTGACGAGCAGAGCTCGGCTGACAAGAAGGGCTTTGATCGCGTGACTGTCGAGATCTTTTGACGCGGACCTCCTTGTACCATCCACACTGCATAATGCGAGCGATGCCCACGGCGTCGTTACGGTCGCTCTTGTTGATCTGCATCTTCAGAGCCGCCTTGGCATGCCTGGCATCGATGCAGATGACGGGCAGCCCCCTCTTATTCAGCTCGGTCCATAGCCACGTCGACGTTGCTCCCGTCTCAAGCCCGACCCGTGCGACATGCGGCGCATGCGACTTGACGAAAGCCGCGATTGTCTCAAGGTCCGATGCAACCACCCCTTCGCGTTCGATCCTTCCTGTCTGATCACGATGCAGATCGCTGTTAGCCTCAGCAATACGTCCAGTCCGACATATTGTTCCATTGCGGGTCCTTCATGATTGCAAAGCCCACGGGGTGGGCCTCGTCGATTCCTGGAGAGCTGATTCCCAGAGCCGGACTATGGCCCGATGCCCGGAATTACCCCATGTGTGAAAACGCGCACATTCATTTGATTCTAGTGGTGCGATGCCAACAGATGATTCCGGTCGAGGTGCCGGATTTCTGCGATTTCAGCCCGCTTACGACGGATGCGTCTGTTTGAGTCGCACCACTAGCGGTATGATTCCTTTGCGATTTTGCGGAGGGGCACCGCGTATCGTTGTGGCGTCATGGCAAGTCGTCTCCCGGCCTGAACGCCCATCCAGGCCGGGAGGCCCCAGCGCGAAGGCGGATTCGGCGGCGCATGTGAGGGCATGAGTATTTCCCTCGATCGAAACGATTTTTCCGCGTTGTTAAGAACCGGGCGTCCCTTCCAAAACCGCGGCGGTAAAAGATTTATCGGGCTGGTCGGAATATCGATCCTCTATGAAAGCATAACCGGCGCCGGCCGCGCAGGATGACGGCTACGATCCAGTCAAAACAAATACAGTGCCGGCGGCTACCTTATTGCATCAATTTCATTGGGCAGCGGTCGTGGAAGCGGTCCTGATCGTCCTTGACGATCGTCGCCACGGTGTGGAGGACATAATCGCCCTGCGCGTTCTTCTCCGCATCCTGCAGATAGAAATTCTGGATGGGGATGTGATTGTTGCCGTAAGTGAAGTGGCCGCGCACCGACTTGAAGTCGGCCTTCTCCATCTCCCGACGCATGTCGTCCTTCCTGGACAGGTCGCCCTTGACCGCGCTGATCGCGCTGTCGATCAAACCCACCGCGTCGTAGGTCTGCGCACCGTAGAACGACGGCCGCGACTTGTACTTGGCGATATAGTCGGCGACGAACTTTCTATTGGCTTCGTTGGGCAGGTCGTTGACCCATTCCTGCGCGCCGGGAACGCCGACCGCCAGGTCTTTGAGCCGTGGCAGTGACAGCTCGTCGATGGTAAAAACCTGGTAGAGCGGAATTTGTCCTTTGAGGCCTGCCTGCACGTATTGGGTGATGAACTGAACGCCGGCGCCACCGGGATAGAACACGAAGATGGCGTCGGGTTTGGCCTCGCGGGCTTTCGACAATTCGGCGGAAAAGTCGAGCTGATCGGGCCAGCGCGTGTACTCCTCGCCGATAATTTTTCCCTTATAGGTGAGCTTCAGGCCCGCCAGCATGTCCCGGCCGGCGGCGTAATTGGGACCGATCAGGAAGGCCGATTTCACGCCGTTCTGATTCATGTAGAGGCCCATCGCTTCCGGCGTCTGGTCGTTCTGCCAAGAGGTCGAGAACACGTAAGGCGAGCACAGCTCGCCAGCAAACTGGGAAGCGCCGGCGTTGGTCACGACCGTCATGGTCTTTGAGTCGACCAATGGTTTGAGCGAGGCGAGCAGCACGTTCGACCAGATGTAGCCGACAACGAAGTCGACATGATCGGATTCGATCAGCTTCTGAGTCTTCTGCAGGCCGACGTCGGGCTTTTGCGTGTCGTCCTCGTAAATGACCTCGACCGGCAACCCGCCGATCTTGCGGCCGAGATGATCGAGGCCCAGCTCGAACGAGTTGCGCATGTCGTTGCCGATCACGGCAGTCGGGCCGCTGAACGTAGAGATGAAACCGATCTTGACCGCTTTCTGTTGGGCCATGGCCGGCCCCGCCGCGAGCGCGAGTGCGGCCGCGGCTACAAAGGTTGTCTTCATCATTTCCTGCATCCTTCTCATCGCCGCACATGGAGTGCGGAAGCGTCTCTATTGTTATTTGAAGCGGTAGAAATCTCCGAAACAGATTTGACCGCGCTCGCGCGCGCTAATCAAGCCTGAACTACATGGCAAGAACGTGCCGCAATGACGCAGCCGAATTCGTATTTCAGCGATCGCCACAGCCGCTCGATGAAGACGTTGTCCATCCAGCGGCCACGACCATCCATCGAGATCCGGATGTCGGCATCCTTCATGGTGTAGTGAAGGCAAAGCTGGTGAACTGCGAGCCCTGATCGGTGTTGAAGATCTCAGGTCTGCCGAAGCGGACCATCGCCTCCTCCAGCGCCGTGACGCAGAAGTCAGCATCCATCGTATTCGATAGCCGCCACGCCAGGACCTTGCGGCTGAACCAGTCCATGATCGCGACCAGGTACAGGAAGCCTCTGCGCATCGGGATGTAAGTCACGTCTGCGCACCAGACCTGGTTCGGCCGGTCGATCGTCAGACGGCGAAGCCGGCCGCCAGTCATTCTTCAAGCGGCGGTAGCGGCTCCTCGTCTGGCTGAGCAAGAAGTGACAGAACGTACGCCTGCATCGTGATCCAAATGTCCTCGCTAGGGCGCTGTTCAGCCTCTTCGCTTAGGGCGTCCAACAGTCGGTTGAGTGAAACTATCTGGTCGGCAGCTTCGGCCTTGCGATATTGGTTGATCCACTTTTCGCCTAAGTACACGCACTCAGCATCGGAGGCCGACCACCGCAACGCGTTCATGCATATTCGAAGGTGATCCATTAGCTCGCCTCCGCCCAACCAATCTAACAGAGCGACTAGCGATTGGCGATTGGGTGGGTGGGTCGCGCCCAACGAGAACCTCAGCACTTATAACAGGGCCCATGAGGACCGGTCATGGAAAGGGCAAGAGAAAGAGAGACACGATAAAACGAGAGAACCCCGGGCTGTGACGGCGCGGGGTTCCTGAGCTAATTGCTCAAATTAGG
>Ga0182015_10008058_pt1 | contig 10126 bp, 9 predicted proteins | sample 712P3MmetaG_FD_120478 | JGI IMG/M metagenome (GOLD analysis project Ga0182015, IMG submission 120478) | Permafrost microbial communities from Stordalen Mire, Sweden - 712P3M metaG | ecosystem: Environmental > Terrestrial > Soil > Wetlands > Permafrost | place: Sweden: Stordalen | collected... | reverse complement strand
CAAGCACCGTGACTGCATCCGCCGCCAAAGATCCGCAACGCGCCATCGGCCGCTCGCCGGACCGCCTTTCGCTCGCCGAGCGCCGCGCCCTCACGGGCAAGTACATCGCGCTGGAGATTTACACGCCCGAAGATCTTCCGCTGCGGCGTATCGAAGCCATCGGCGGCAGCGTGCAGGAATGCGCGCGGCAACTGGTGGCCCGCGGCCTAGACCCGGTACGGTTCGAGTTTAGCCGCCTCGCGCCGGCCTATTAGACGCGGCGGACTTTTGGCCAGCCGTCGCGACAGTGAAAAGGTGAGGGCTGATGCGCTCAGTTGCCCGCCCTACAACAGCGTCAACGGGTCGACATCGATCACCAGCGCCGTAGCGCTCCACTTCCGCTCCCGCGCAAATGTCTGCGCGCGGCGCAACATCTCATTGAGCGCCGTGCGGCTGGCGGCCTTAATCAGGAACTGATACCGGTATTCGTTCTTCAGGCGCGTCACCGGCGCTTCGGCCGGCCCCAGAATCTTGATTTTCTCCGGCGCCGGCGTCAGAAAATGCCCCAGTTCCGTGCTCAGCCGCATGGCCTGCTCCTGCTGCTCGCTGCGTACCAGGATATTGGCCATGGCGCTGAACGGCGGGTAGTGCATCATGCGGCGGAACTGCAATTCCTTTTCATAGAAAGTCAGGTAATCCTGCGCGGCGGCCATGCGGATGGCATAGTGGTCGGGGTTGATGGTTTGGATCAGGACGATACCGGGAAGGCTGCCGCGTCCGGCGCGTCCGGCGACCTGCGTCAGGAGTTGAAAGGTGCGCTCAGCGGCGCGGAAGTCGGGCAACCCGAGGCCTACGTCGGCCGAGACCACGCCGACCAGCGTGACGTTGGGGATATCGTGGCCCTTGGCGATCATCTGGGTGCCCACCAGGATGTCATATGACGCCTCGCGAAAGCCTTGCAGGATGGCTTCATACTGGCGTTTGGCGCTGGCCGTGTCGCGATCCAGGCGCGCGATCCGCGCTTTGGGAAACTCATGGTGCAGCTCTTCTTCGACCTTCTCCGAGCCGACGCCAATAAAGTAGATATGCTCGCTCTGGCACTTGGGGCAGTGCGAGGGCACGCGCTCGGCGTAGTTGCAGTAATGGCAGAGCAGACGGCGGTCGCGGCGGTGAAAGGTGAGGGTGACCGAGCAGTTCATGCACTGCACGCGCTCGCCGCACGAGCGGCAGGCGACGAAGCTGGAAAATCCGCGGCGGTTCAGCAGAATGATGGTCTGCTCGCCGTTGTCAATGCGGTGGGCCACGGCTTCCAGCAGGCGGCGCGAGAAGGTGGCCTGCTTGCGCGTTTCCAGAAACTCGGTGCGCATGTCGATAATCTCCACCTGCGGCATGGGCCCGATGGCCTAGGGAACCTGGCTCAAAGACCTGGTTGCCGTTTGCCGTGCGCTCTTGATGGCATCGTCTTCCTGCATGCGCCGAACCCCGAGGTACCCGAAGAACGGCCGGAGGTTCGCCTCAACGCACCACTCGCGACGTCAAATTAAGCCAAGAAGCTTGCGCGAAATGGCCGTTTGGGTTAAAATCACAGGCAACATGAGCACGCACCTCTTGGCCATCCTGTCTCGCCACGTCCGGTGGCTAGCCTCCAAAGGGGACGAGGCGGACCGAGCAAACCTGAGCGGCATGAATCTCCGGTTGGTCGACCTGTCCGACGCTGATCTTCGCGAGGCGATTTTGGATAGTGCGGACCTGACGGATGCAAACCTAAGCAATTGTCGCTTAGATGGCGCTTCATGCAGGGATACTATATTCAGTAAGGCCAATCTGGAAGGCTGCTCCCTGACGCAGGCGAACCTTGGAGATGCGCATCTCGCTGAAGCTAAAGGTCTCTCCGTCCGGCAACTCGCCGGCAGCACGCTAACTGGAGCACAATTGCCTGCGGCTATCGCGGATTTTAAGGGACTCGGCTGGGTGGATGAGCTTTCTAACGCTTCTCAGAGGCTGTTGGCGGGACTCCTGTTGGCGTCCTCTTACTGCTTCCTCACGGTCGCGACTACGACTGATGTCAGCTTGTTTACCAATTCTCATTCCTCCAAACTGCCGATAATAGCTACTGAAGTCCCCATAGTGATCTTTTACGCCTTGGCTCCCTTCGCCCTACTTTCGCTGTACTTCTATTTCCATGTTTACCTTCAACGTCTATGGGAGAGCCTTACGACTCTTCCAGCTATTTTCCCAGATGGCGTGTTGCTCAGACAAAGAATCAATCCTTGGTTCCTAAACGGCTTTATCTTCAGTCATCTACCCGGGTCCAACCGACAGATACCCGCCCAATCTGGATTGCAGATCATCCTTTGCGTGGCCCTGGCTTGGTGGCTTGTGCCACTCACGATAGCAATAATGTGGATACGGTACGTCCGTGCGCAGGACATGGCGCTACTCACATTGTACGCGGTTCTCCTCGGAGTTGCGTTCGGCTCCGCCCAGTCCCTCCACGACCTCGCAGTCCGCACTCTCTCCGGTCTGGACGTACAGGGTAAGCGAACCGTGTCGCTTAACCTTGGACCCAAGTTGCTTGGCACGATCACTTTCGTCGCGGCCCTCAGTATCGCTCTCGGTGCCCACTATCTTCCGCCTCCGCCCCTTCTGCTTCGCATCAATCTCGAGAACGCCGAAGTTTCAACACTGCTCTCCACAGACCATACTTCTTCTCATCCTGACGACAATGAAGGGAGCGGTGGACGCGGAAGGCCAGACCCTGTAGGCCAGGCTTCGTCTCGACCGAGGGTGGCGGACGACAGTGCCGAGTTTAAGAGGCCACATACCGTAGATTTGGAACTAGTGAGGGGGGCGCATCTTTCGGGGCTTAATCTGCAGTCGATGAGAGCCTCGGGAGCCTTTCTGGTTAACTCCGATCTCCGCTATAGCAATCTCATACGTGCGCATTTGAATCAAGCTGATCTCCGCGGTGTGAACTTGGGCCACGCTGAATTGGGCTACGCTCAAATGAGCATGGCGCTCCTGAATAAGGCCAGTCTGCGCGATGCCAATCTTTTCTTCACTGATCTTCAGGGTGCGGACCTGAGACGTTCCGATTTATTCCGCGCCAAGCTCGCGCACGCAAATCTTAGCAATGCGCATTTGGAGGACACCGTTGTTACTGCAGATTTATACTACGCCGTCATGAAAGGAACCAAGCTCCGTCACGCGATCCTTTCATACAGTAACCTAACGGGGGCTGCGCTGGACGGCGCGGACCTGACAGACAGCGATCTAAGTCGGGCGATAGTCAAAGGCGCAACGCTCGTAGCAGCCGACGTCCGGGGAGCCCAACTAATCGAGACGAATCTGACGAATGCCGATCTCCGGTGGGCACGCTTCAACGACGCGACCAAGCTAACTAGGGCACAGCTGAAGGGGGCAGATCTTAGGGATGCCCAGGGCCTGTCCAAAAATAGGATTGACGAGGCGTTCTTGGATGCTACTACTCAGTGCCCGGACGAGTTAGTTGGTGAGTGCGGGAAGCTGGCGGAGCAACAGGGCACTTCCATCCGAAGGATAGTTACGGGCATCCCCCGTCAGCAGCCTTAGCCCACGCGTACCCTGAAGTTAAGAGAAACGTGTGAGCACTAACATATAAGTTGTTATATAAGGCTGGTATATTGACAGGCTGCTGATTTATCGAGAAACTCCTCTCGTTTTAGTAACTCCTGCAAGGTCTTCCAGTTGCTATAGCTCATGCATCCGAAAAGCCGCGTCGCTCCGGCTTGGGATTTGGTATCACCCGCAATGAACGGTATGCTTGCACGCAGCATCGCATCCTGATGTCGCCGTCCCAGAGGCCGTTCCGGAGAAGAATCTTGGTGCAGCACGATCTCCACAGCTTCTCGGCGGTTCTTCTCGTTCTCGATAGAATAATGCCAGCCTTCAATTGTGGCGCTGACAAACCTCTGCACAACGCTTCCATGCTCTTCAATAAACTCCTCAGTCGTGAAGAGAGTATCTCCGTAGAGCTTCACCCCATACGTCTCGGGTCGGATTAGTGCCACGTCGTCGAAGGACTCGCCGCCGATTTCGAGCGCTTCGTCGATGGAATACCCGGGCCACACGTCTATGAGACCATCTTTAAGTGGTTGAAGATCGTCAGCTACGGGGATCTCGTGAATCTGATCTTGGCGTACGTTTTCACTCTTAAGCATCGCCCGGTACGCTACCATTTCGTTGCTGCCAAGCAACACGCCAACCCTCTTGCCGATGAGTTTCTTGACCGAGTCAATCCCAGTCTTTTTATAGGCAAACAGGCAAAACGGGCTTTGGTTGTAAATGAGGGCTATGGCGACCACGGGAATCCCTTTGCTCCGTGCAAGTAGTATTTCCTCGGCCCCTGTCACCCCGAAATCATCGGTCCCTGATCCCACCAATTGAATGGCCGGGAAGTCCAAGCCACCGGGCTCAAGGTGTACATTCAAATTCTGTCGGCTGTAAAAACCCTTTTCTTTAGCGACGTAGAAGCCAGCAAACTGCGCTTGGTTGAGCCATTTTAGTCTTACCCGAACGGTATCCGGCTTGTGGATCCTCTCGTAGGCGAGGACCCCCATGAACAGCGCCAATGTCACGAGGATTAAACTCAGAGCGCCGATCTTGCGGGCCTTCTGCATTTCGTGGTAGAATCACGCATTGTAGCACTGGCTTTTGGGCTTTGGCAAGCGCGAGAATTGTTGGGGGGTTAAAATTGTCGGCTTTGTCAAAGGGTGAGCTATGCAGAACGTATTAATGTCGAGGGCCATTGATCTTGCTGTCAAGAACGTCGGCGAAGGAGCGGGTGGGCCGTTCGCAGCCCTCGTTGTAAAGAGCGGTCACATTGTAGCGGAAGGTACGAATCTCGTTACCTCAGAGAATGATCCGACCGCGCACGCCGAGATGGTGGCGATTCGCCGGGCTTCCAGGTTTCTACGCACATTTCGGCTGTCCGGCTGCGATCTCTACACCACTTGTGATCCCTGCCCAATGTGCCTGGGCGCGATATACTGGGCTCGGCTAGATGTCGTTTACTATGCGGACACGCGAGAAGATGCTGCCGCGGCAGGTTTCGATGATTCCTTCATCTATGATCAGCTCCGCCAACCGGTCACGAAGCGGACAATTCGAATGGTACAGGTGATGCATGAACAAGCACTTGTCCCGTTCAAATTGTGGGCCTCGAAAGCCAACAAGATCAAATATTAGCCCACCCGCTGCGGTTCCATCGTCCTGTGCTTCCTGCCGATCCTGTCGCCCTACAGCAGCGTCAACGGGTCCACATCGATCACCAGCGCGGTAGCGCTCCACTTCCGCTCCCGCGCAAACGACTGCGCACGGCGCAACATCTCATTGAGCGCGGTGCGGCTGGCGGCCTTGATCAGGAACTGATACCGGTATTCGTTCTTCAGCCGCGGCACCGGCGCTTCGGCCGGCCCCAGGATCTTGATCTTTTCCGGCGCCGGCGTCAGGAAATGACCGAGTTCCGTGCTCAGCCGCATGGCCTGCTCCTGCTGTTCGCTGCGAACCAGGATATTGGCCATGGCGCTGAACGGCGGATAGTGCATCATGCGGCGGAACTGCAATTCCTTTTCATAGAAAGTCTGGTAGTCCTGCGCGGCCGCCATGCGGATGGCATAGTGGTCCGGGTTGATGGTTTGTATCAAGACGATGCCGGGAAGGCTGCCGCGTCCGGCGCGTCCGGCGACTTGCGTCAGTAATTGAAAGGTGCGCTCGGCGGCGCGGAAATCGGGCAGCCCGAGGCCCACATCGGCCGAGACCACGCCGACCAGCGTGACGTTGGGAATATCGTGGCCCTTGGCGATCATTTGCGTGCCCACCAGAATGTCGTACGACGCTTCGCGGAAGCCTTGCAGGATGGCTTCATACTGGCGCTTGGCGCTGGCCGTGTCGCGATCCAGGCGCGCGATGCGGGCTTTGGGAAACTCGTGGTGCAGCTCTTCTTCGACCTTCTCCGAGCCGACGCCTATAAAGTAGATATGCTCGCTTTGGCACTTGGGGCAATGCGAGGGCACGCGCTCGGCATAATTGCAGTAATGGCAGAGCAGGCGGCGGTCGCGGCGGTGAAAGGTGAGCGTGACGGAGCAGTTCATGCATTGCACGCGTTCGCCGCACGAGCGGCAGGCGACGAAGCTGGAAAACCCCCGGCGGTTCAGCAGGATGATGGTCTGCTCGCCGTTATCGATGCGGTGCGCCACGGCTTCCAGCAGGCGGCGCGAGAAGGTGGCCTGCTTGCGCGTCTCCAGAAACTCGGTGCGCATGTCGATAATCTCCACCTGCGGCATGGGACGTTCCGCGACGCGAGTGGGCAGTTCGAGCAGCGTGTACTTGCCGCGCTCGGCGTTATAACGGCTTTCGAGGCTGGGCGTCGCCGATCCCAACACCACGCACGCGCGGGCGGCCTGGGCACGCACGATGGCCACGTCGCGGCCGTTGTAACGCGGCGTTTCTTCCTGCTTGTAGCTCTGGTCGTGCTCCTCGTCCACCACGATCAAACCGAGATTCAGCATGGGCGCGAAGACCCCGGAGCGCGTCCCCACCACCACGGCCGCCGCGCCGGAGCGGATGCGGCGCCACTGATCGGAGCGCTCGGAATCGCTGAAGGCGCTGTGCAGAATGGCGACGCGATCGCCAAAGCGGCTGAAGAATTGGCCGGCGACGGCGGGGGTCAAGGCGATTTCCGGGACCAGCAGCAGCGCGCTGCGGCCGCAGGCGAGGGCTGCGTCAATGGCGTTCAGGTAGACCTCGGTCTTGCCGGAACCGGTGACGCCGTGCAGCAGGAAAGTGCGGAATTCATGCGCCTGGATGGCGGCGCCGATCTGGTCGAAGGCGGCGGCCTGCGGAGGGTTGAGCGTGTGGGGGCCACGCACCGGTCCAGCCGCGTTTAGGGCCACGGGTTCCGCGCGCAGCGTGACGAGTTTCTTGCGGGCCAGCGCGCGGGCCGCCGGGCTGGCGTCGCGGACCATGAATTCGAGATCCTTCAAATTGTGCGAGCCGGGATGCAGTTCCAGGAAGGCCAGCAGTTCGCGCTCGGGCTTGCCCAGTTTGGCGGCGGGCGCGGCGCCGCCTGGCTGCAGGGATGCCTCGACGCGCAAGTGTTCGGAGGCCGCGCGTAGCGGATCCCGCTCGGTCTGCACCTGTTCCACCATGACGAAGTGTTTGCGCTCCAGCGCGCGCAAGGCGTTCCCGGCCAGCGGCAGCTTACGCTCAAGATAAGCGGCGGAGAGCGGGCGCCGGTCGAGCATGCGCAGGATCTGCACCACGGGGTCTTCGGGCGAAGAATCGAACAGAAGCTGGCGGGCGGCGTCGCGGCCGACGTCGGTGAGCGAATAGACTTTGCCCCGGCGGATATCGGACGCCAGCGGCAGCATGCCGCGCAGCACCTCGCCGAGCGGCGCGCAGTAGTAGCCGGAGATCCACTTGCCCAGGGCGAGCAACTCGGCGTCCAGCACCGGCTCGGCATCGATCAGGCGCATGGCTTCGCGGGTGGGCACCTCTGGCGGATCGTCGTGGCAGCGCAACGCCACGCCGGTGAGGCGTCGGCTGCCGAAGGGGACCAGTACGCGACAGCCCGGCTTCACGCGATGGCGCAGTGTTTCCGGCAGCGCGTAGGTGAACGGCTGGTCGAGCGGGACCGGCAGGCTTACGTCGCAATAGAAATAGGAACCGTCGGGCAAGTCTTAGGATAGCGGGTGGTGGTTTGTGGGCGCTGGATCTTCAGGGTCTGCTCAGGGGCGCGCCCTGATCCCGCTAGCGATTCTTCGGCGGGGCCGCCTTGGCCTTCTCGCGCGCGGCGGTTTCTTTCGCGCGGAATTTCGCGATGCGTCCAATCAACTTCACGGGAACGGGCTCCGACAGCGGGAAGCGGATGGTGCCCTTGTCGACCTCGTACGATGCAAGTTCGCCTTGGAATGCCGCGATCACTTGCTCCGTGGCGGCGTAGATCGAGTAGTGCACCTTCCACACGGCAAAATAAAGCAAGCGGCCGCCATGCAGCGTGTACGTGGGCATCTGATACGAGATGATTTCCTGGGCCTCCGGTACGGCCTTGCGGATGGCGCTGCGCACCTGCGCGAGAATGCCCTGCACGGCCTCGGGTTGCGAGGCAATGTACTCGTCTACGGACTTGAAGTCGGTCTTGGCCATCACGGATTCGAATCGCCTGGCGCGCCTTCAGGGATCTATCGGCGATGCAGGAGCGCCAGACTACTCCGGATTATCTCACGAGGAACCCGTCCTATGGGCCCAGAAAATCCCGTTCGCCGAAATTCGAAAGGGGCTGACGATCTGCGCCGCCATCCATCGTGGATATTGCGGCACAATGGAACAACCGCGGCAAGATCGATCGGGGCTTCCGTGACACCCGGCGCAACCATCTCACACTACCGGATTATCGAGAAACTTGGCGGCGGAGGCATGGGCATCGTCTATCGCGCCGAGGATTTGAAACTCGGCCGCGAAGTCGCGCTCAAATTTCTGCTCGAGGGGATGGCCCGCGACCGCGTGGCACTGGAACGCTTCGAGCGTGAGGCGCGTTCTTCGTGGCGAGGTAGAAACCGCTGGAGAATGGCGGAGAGACCGACAGCGATGAAGGCCGCCCACCAGGGGAAATAGAGCAGACGGTAGGTCATACCCTGATTGGCTTCGTCGGGGATGACCATGAATATCAGGTACGGATCGCGGATAAGCACGACCGCCCCGAGGGTTGCGAGTGCGTAGGCGGATTTATCCCGCATTTACCCATCCCATGCGCGCGCGCAACGCGGTGATGTGCGCCACATGGTGATCGCCATGCCAGGCATACAGCGCCAGGTTGCGATCCAGCGTGACTGGGCCCAGTTCGGAATGCAGGAACGTGCGCGCGAAATCCGCGGGCGTCATGGAGCGCAGCAGCAGCACCCAGCGGCGGTGCAGCGATTCGAGCAACGCCAGCGAAACTTCGACGGCCGCCGTGCGCGAATCGAAAAGCTCCGCCCAGGCCGCCTCGTCGTATCCTTTGGCGCTGGGATTGTCCTCGGTCAGCGCCAGGCGGAAGCGGCAGTAACTGTTGATATGGCTGTCGGGGACGTGGTGAACCACTTGGCGGACGGTCCAGCCGCCCGGACGATAAGCTGTGTCGAGTTGCTCCGGAGTTAAGCCTGCCACGGCCGCGCGCATGCGGGCCGGCGTGTTTTCGATGAGGTCGATGAAAGCGCTGCGCTGTTCCGCGGTGCTCTCGCCGGCGTATGCGAAGCGGCCGATGGGGTAGCTGAGTTCCGTCATGATACCCAGCCTATCAGAGATGCGCCGCGCGGTTTCGAGGCGGCTCCGCGCGATCTCGCGTCCCGCGGCCCGCACTGCATCCAGCACTTCCGGCGGCGGTTTGGGGGCTTCCGCTGGCGAAGGGCGGCTCCGGCGCGTACTGCATGGCAAGCTGGATTTGCTGGGCTACCAGGTCGCCGCACAGCAGCTAAACCACGCGCAACGCTCCGTCGATACCGGCGGTCACGCCGGCGGCGCTCACGTGCTTGCCGTCGACTATCACGCGTTCGTCCGTGGGTATCGCGCCGAAGTATTCCAGCAGATGAAAGGCGCTCCAATGCGTGATGGCGTGCACGCCTCGCAATAACCCGGCGGCGCCGCAGATCAAGGCTCCGGTGCAGACCGAGAAGATGTATCTGGCGTGCGCCGCCTGCGCGCGAATGAACGCGAGCACCTGATCGTCGTCCATCAACTGCTCCTGTCCCCAGCCGCCGGGAACTACCAGAACGTCCAGGCGGGGCGCGTCGGCGAAGGTCGTCTCCGGCGCCAGAATCAGGCCTTTGATGTCGCGCAGGGGGGCCTTGTCTTTCCAGATCGCGTGGAACCGGGCGCCGGGGACGCGCGACAATCCTTCGAATGGGGCAGTGAAATCCATCTGATCCATGCGGGGAAAGACGATGGCGCCGATCTCAATCTGCCCCATATTACAGAAGGTACCGCACGGCCGCGCAGTATTAAAAACTGGGCGTGTAGTGCACATCCGCAGTCGCTTACCGTGATGGATGCGCCTTGATATACTGCGCATCATGCGGACCACACGCGTATTTTCCATGCGGGCCGCCGCGATCGCGGCCCTGTCCACAATTGT
>Ga0182015_10008057_pt1 | contig 10126 bp, 10 predicted proteins | sample 712P3MmetaG_FD_120478 | JGI IMG/M metagenome (GOLD analysis project Ga0182015, IMG submission 120478) | Permafrost microbial communities from Stordalen Mire, Sweden - 712P3M metaG | ecosystem: Environmental > Terrestrial > Soil > Wetlands > Permafrost | place: Sweden: Stordalen | collected... | reverse complement strand
GCTTTACGCCGATGCCGGGCTCGAGCGGATCGGTGGCGATGCCCAGCTCTGCTTGGCCTTCCTCCGGCACACAGGTCTCTCCCTATGACCGGGGTGTCACTGTATTATACGAAGCTCTTTAGCACACTCGCGATCGCGGCGGGTGCGATCATGTACTGGGCGGTGACCTCCCAGGGACACGGCTTCCGCCTTTCCACCGTAGGCGTCATTTTCATGGTCGCCGGAGTTGTTGGCCTTGTCACCTCGGGGATCGTCTTCGCCGTATCGCGTCGCCCGGTCGGTAGCGGAAAACACACCTTTGATCGTCAAGCGACAAACTCTGAGGGTCTTTCCACGGCGCTACACGAAGAAGTGCGGAGCTAGGCGAGGCCAAACGGCTGGCTACGAGCGGGAGCCGGGGCGCCGGCACCCTCCGTCACGACTGGCGAGGCAAACCGGTATTTGGGCGTTCTCCGGTGTCGACGAGATCTTGGGCAACTTCGCGTAGCTTCACGTTCAGATGCTGAGAGGCCTGCCTCAAGACGTGGAATGCCTGGTCGGCCGTGATCCGCTCGCGCTCGATCAGGATTCCTTGGGCCTGGCCGATCAGCTCTCGGGTGCCAAGCGCAGCATGGAGGTTCTCGGCGCGGCGCTCCTCGGCCTCGTGCGAGAGGGCCGTGGAACAGGCGAATCCGGCCATCGAAGCGAGGAGCAGACCCCTCGCCCGGTCGATGACGCCGAAGGCCTGTGGGTAGCGGGCACAGAGGTTGACGGTTCCGGTTGTCCCGTTCGCCGCCATAGGGAGCGCCAAGAAGCTGCGCACCCCCAATGAGGCAGCGGCCGGACCGAAAGTGGGCCAGCGATCGTCGGTCCCGATCTCGTCCGCGTAGAAGGTCAGCTTGTCAGCGATCGCATCCAGGCACGGTGACTCGCCGGTAAGCACCTGCAGCGCGTCGAGCTCTTCCACTATCGGGTCGGTACCCGCCCGCGCGGTGATCACCCCATCATCGAAAAGGAGTGCACCCGCGAACTCGCAAGCCTCGATGGTGACAACGCAGAGGCCCACAGCGCGTACCAAGGTGTCTTCGAGGCTGTCGGCCAGGAACAACCTCCGGGCGACCTCGGTGAAGGCCGTGGCCGAGGCGAGAACCGAGTCCTCGCTGGTGGTGGTCTCGTACTCGGTCGCGTCCATGGTACCTCGCTCCGTCAATCTCTCCTGGCCACATCATCTCACGCCTGAGGTCACAACGTTTGTCCACTCAACTACCTAGGTGTTGAGGGGGGTGTGGGCTGGGACCTCTGAGCGGGAGAGATGGCGGATGCGAGCTGGGCTGCGTCATCAGACCTCCGCCGCCTGTTGAGCAGATAGAGCGAGACATGGCGAAGCCCGCTCAGGTCTTGGGCGCCGCCCGGTAGGTCGGGCACAAGCACCTTGTTCTCATGCCGGAGAAGACTGCCATTGCGGCGTTTCGGGGCCGCTGTCGGTTCGGATCACAGGCGGCGGAGGTGGTAGCGAGGTTCGTGACCCGGCACAGGGACGCGAGCCAATTGAGCCACAGGGGAACGAGGCCGACTTCTAGAGGCGACGATCGACGCCAGAGTGAGCCCAGCGACGATTGCCGCGGCTAGGAACGCCTCGACGAAGGTCATGAATCAGCTCCGATCGACTCCGGGTGATCGATCTCGATTGACGGCAACTCTCCGAGCTCACGCTTCGTCATGTTGAGCTCGATGACCTCGCCGACGCGCGTTACAGCTCGGATCGGGATGGCAACGTCCTTGCGCCCCCAGAGGTGGCCTTCTTGCAGCAGTACGTGGGTCACGTAATGGGTCACCCTGTCGATGACCAGGCCCTCGACCCGCCCGATGTCACCGTCGGTGGCTTGAACATGCTCACCCCGGCGTACCGTTACTTCCCCCAGGGGAACGGCGTCGTAAGTGACGGCTTGCGCGGCGTTGCCGGCGCCGAGCCACGCGCCCATGCCCATACTGCCCATCCCGTTGAGGCCTCCCATTGCAAGGCCGTAGTGCGGCCAGTAGAGCGCCTGTCCTGGTCCGTAACTGGCATGACCCCTTGTTGCGGGCAAGAACTCGGTCTCTTCGGCCGCGTCCAGCTTGTCGAACTCGGCCATCGTGCAGGTCAGTTTGATCTCGCCTGAGCTGACATCGACGAGGCTGAGCGGAACGAGGCGGCCGAGACCCCGTCGATGCTTCGGCTCGACGACGAGATGAGTAACAACCCGAGAGATCGGATCGACGACGACTCGGCTCATGTCACCACATATCCCGTCGGCACAGCCGACTTCGGCTCCGATCGTGAACTGCGTCGTTGCGTCTCCGGCATCTCCTGATCCGCCTGTGGCAGCGGTGGCACGGCTCATCGCGCGCTCGTTAACAGGACTTTGAGGGCGCCGGTGGTTGACGCGTTCCCGAAGAGCTCGTAGGCCTCGACGATCTGATCGAGCCTCAGATGATGGGTTATGAATCGAGCCGCCTCAAGCTGTCGGCTCTCGAGCAGGCGGCTGAGAGTCGGAGTCGAGTAAGTGTCGCAAAGTCCTGTCGTGATCGTAATGTCCCGGGTCCAGAGTGACTCGAGATGAAGCGTGGCGGGCTTGCCGTGCACACCGATGTTGGCGACATGCCCACAGGGCCGCACTAGCTCTACGGCCAGCTCGAAGGTGGCGGGGGTGCCGACAGCCTCAATGGTTACGTCGGCGCCGAGGCCACCGGTGAGGCTCCTGACGACTGCGAGCGGGTCTTCGCGGCTGTTGTTCACGGTCACGTCCGCCCCGAATGCCTTGGCAGCCTCAAGCCGCGAATCCGCGAGGTCGATCGCGACGATATGGCTCGGGCTGAAAAGGAGCGAGCTCACGATCGCCGACAACCCGACCGGACCGGCACCGACGATAGCGACGACGTCGCCGGGTGAGACGCGGCCGTTCAGCACGCCCACCTCGTAGGCGGTCGGCAGGATGTCGGCGAGCATGAGGAACTCCTCGTCGCTCACTCCTGTGGGGACCGGGTAGGTGGAGTCGTCCGCAAAGGGGACCCGCACTCTTTCGGCCTGGGTACCGTCGATCGTGTGACCGAGTATCCAACCGCCGCCTCCGAGACACTGTCCGTAACGGGAGCTGCGGCAGAACCTGCACCTACCGCAGGCGGAGATGCATGACACCAGCACCTTGTCGCCGACATGGACGTTCCTCACCGCGTCACCGATGGCGTCGACCGTCCCGACCGCCTCGTGGCCGATGACGCGCCCAGCGGTCACCTCTGGCAGGTCCCCTTTCAGTATGTGAAGGTCACTACCGCACAGGGTTGTGGCGTCCACGCGCACGACCGCGTCGGTGGGATCGATCACTGCCGCGTCGGGCACGTCGTCCCAGCTCTTGTCGTTCGGTCCGTGATACACGAGTGCTTTCATGGTGTTTCTCCTTGGTGTACAAGACTCAGGTTCTGCCACAGGCACATCGCAGGCCCGGTGAATGTTGCGAGCGCTCGCGACGACGAGGGCGGAGTCGCCGCCGCGAGCGCTCTGGGGGATCAAATGGCGGGAACGACGACGGGGCGTCTCCGATGCACGATACGCCCGACGACGGTGCCGAACCGGTAAGGCGTCCACGTCTTACTGAAGACGAACCGGTCGAGGCCGAACCATCCGCTGTTTCGCCAGGAAAGGATCAACAGGATCTCGAGGACCATGTACATCGGGTTGACGCCAGCTGAGCCTGTGAACATGTACATCAAGTTGAGCAACAGCCCAGCGAATGCAGCGGCACCGGTCAAGAGCCCGATCATGATCGCGAGACCGACGAGGATCTCCGCGATCGAGATGAACTTCGCGATCCAAGAAGCGTTCGGCATGACGAAGTCGTGGAGGAATGCCGCCCACCAGCCGTAGCTCGCCCCGCCGCTGCCCGCGGTCGAGCCGGCGACGCCGGCGCTGGCGAAGCCCTTTACACCGGCACCACCGCCGAACCAGAACACTGCGCGCTCGCTCCCCCAGATCTTCTGGTATCCGGCGTTCATCCACTGGTATCCGAGCCAGATGCGCACGATCAGCCACAGATAACTGGTCTCCCGGGAACGGTAGAGCCAGTCCGAAAGACGGAGGTTGTGCCCGCGTGCCCCGGCCGGCGACCACCGCATTGCCGAGCCACGTTCCGACTTGTCGGCTCTGTTGTGTGTTCGTCGCCGGGGTGGACCGCTTTGCACAGGTGCCGAGCTCTCGTCACGAGCTGCGATATCGGATCTCGATACGGAGTCAGGTCCTTGCAACACACTGGAATCAGGTCCCATCGGGACCGCCCGTCTTCCCCCGGTAGCGGAGGAGCAGTCGCTCGAGGCTGGCTGTATAGCCCGAGTACTCCGGCTGAGAGCCTACCTTGCCTCGACGACCTGCCGATCGCGGATGCGAGAGTCGTCTCCGAGAGGAACGGTCTTGGCGCGAGGCCCAGGCCATTCGCGGTTTTGGCGTTGCCAGCGCGAAATGTTGAGAGCACAGAATTTATTTGGAGAACTGTCGAGTTCCGCTCCCGTGCACGGCTAAGCAGGTGTAGGGTGAAGCTACCTTCGACAGTGAGGGAACCGCAGGCGGCCATGAACTACCCGCCGCCACCTCGGAGGCAACGACCCCGTGTCGAGTTCTGTGCTGTCGCTGAAGCGGGCCGCGCTGACGGCATCCGACGATCCCGTGCGGGCCTTCGCCGTCACCGTCGCGTTCACGAACTCGGGCGCGGTGCTTGCCGTCCGTGGGGGGATGGACCGTCACAGTGCCCGAGAACTGGGTGCGATCTTGGACGCCGTCGTCGAACGGCACTCTTCGGTCGTGTTGGACCTGGCCGAGTTGGCCTTCATGAACTCGTGGGGACTGGAAGTGATAGCCACGCGGGCATCGCGTCTTCGCAGCTCGCACGGGGTGCTGACCATTCGCTCACCCTCGGTCGTGGTCGTGCGCATGTTGGACATCACCGGGGTGGGAGACCTGGTCCATATCGAGCATCCGGAGCCGTCCCGTCACCGGCTCGGAGCCGAGCAGTCGATCGAAGTCGACGACAGGCCCGTGGCGAGACAGCCCAGCGGGCTGCGACGACATATCGGGATGATCACGGCCATTCCCGCCGACGCCGACGTCGTCGACGGAGCCCTGCGCCTCGTTGTCGCCCTGGCCCGTGCCACAGTCGAAGGTGCCGATGGCGTCAGCGTTTCGCTTCGACGCCACGGGGAGCTCGCAACGGTCGCGGCGAGTGACCAGACGATCTCGGACATGGATGCCAGCCAGTACGCGACCGGCGAGGGCCCTTGCGTCGATGCGTCGGTCAAGGGACGGTGGTTCCACGCCGAGTCCTTGGTCAACGAGACCCGTTGGCCGTCTTTTACCCCGAGAGCTCAGGCCTTAGGGATCAAAGCCATCCTGTCCTCGCCTTTGTTGGCCGAGGACCGACCGGTGGGAGCTCTCAACATCTATTCACGTACGGCGATGGCCTTTGCTCCTGGCGCTCAAGAACTCGCAGGTGTGTTCGCCACGGAGGCTTCGCTCGTGCTCACTAGCGCCGGTGCAGGCGTGAACGACAACGAGCTGTCCAAGCGCCTCGGCGAGGCGCTGAGGCTCCGACGGGTCATCGCCCAAGCCGAGGGCGTGATAATGGAACGTGACGGGGTAGGGGCCGACGAGGCCTACAGCATGATTTGTGACCACTCGCGACAGTCGAACCGGCCCTTCAGCGAGCGGGCGGCAGACGTAACGGCCTCCACGCAACGAGCCCGACTTGGGCCGGAGCCAGTGACAAGGGAGAGCCACGATGACTGAGTTGTGGGCGGCCGACGCCCTCGACCGGTTCCGCCGCGATGCCGGTCTGTCCCACGGCGATCTTTGGCTGCGTTACTTCGAGCTCGGAGGCATGAGCAGTGCGATGGAGCTGGAGGCGTTCTTGTATGGCGTCCTTCGACCGAGCGCGCACGACCGGGAAGTCATCGCCCAGGCCCTGAACGAGTGCTTCGTCGAGCTAGGCGGGAACCATCCCGTCCCATATGCCGCGTCGGGCCCCGACGGACCCCGGGGCGAGAAGGACGAGCAATGAGCTCGCAGCCCTCTCAGTGGACTTGTCAGTGACTGAAGAGGCAAATACATGCCCGCAGAACGCTTAGCCCGCCGTAAGCATCCTGTCGTCCGCCAGGCGGCCGCCCCTCCCGTGGCCAAAAAGCGCCTCGTCGGTCCCACCGGCATCGCCCTCATCACCGTTGCTGCGATCCTCACCCTGCGAGGCTTCCCGAGCACTGCCGAGTACGGCTGGGCGAGCATCTTCTTTTACGTCTTCGGCGCGATCTTCTTCTTCATCCCCCTTTCCTTCGTCGCTGCCGAGCTCGCCACTGGCTGGCCCAAGGCGGGCGGGATGTTCGCATGGGTGAGCGCAGCGTTCGGGCCCAGGTCAGGGTTCCTGGCCGTCTGGTTCGACTGGATCGAGAACGTCGTGTGGTTTCCCACGGTGCTCTCTTTTGTCGCCGCGACCATCGCCTACATGTTCGAGCCGAACCTGGCTAACAACAAGTGGTACCTCGTCATCATCATGATGGTCGTGTTCTGGGGCATGACGCTGGCGAACTTCTTGGGACTAAAGAACATACTCCGCTTCAACAACGCCGCCGTCGTGGTCGGAACTCTCATACCTATCGCGGTGCTGATCACCCTCGGCGTCTACTGGCTCGTGAGCGGGCGCCAGAACGCGATCCCCTTCCACGCCTCAAAGCTGCTGCCGAGCTTCTCAAGCATCGGCAACCTCGTCTTTTTCGCCGGGGTGCTGCTCGGCTATGCCGGCGTCGAGATGGCTGGTTACTCCGCAAAGCAGCTGAAGAACATCAAACGCGACTACCCGCGGGCGGTGGCGGCATCGACCCTGCTCATACTGGTCCTCTCGATTCTCGGGACACTGGCGATCTCGTTCGTGGTCCCCGACGGCAAGCTCAGCCTGGTCGCGGGACTCATGCAGGCCTTCCAGGACTTCTTCACGCGTCTCGGAATTGGCATCTGGGCAACCAAGGTGATGGCCGCCCTCGTCGGGCTGGGCACACTTGCCCTCATCAGCACCTGGATGATCGGTCCGTCCGAAGGCGTCTACGCAGCCGAGGGAAGTGGGGAGCTGCCGCCTGAACTGCACTACGTCAACAAGCGCCACGTCCCTGTGGCCATGCTCCTGGCCCAAGGCGCGCTCGGGACGCTGTTCGCGTTGCTCTACCTGTTCGTGCCCGGAGTGAGCACGGGCTACTGGATGCTGACGGCCTTGACCATTCAGCTCACCGTGCTCATGTACATCATGATGTTCGCGGCCGGCATCCGGCTTCGCTACTCCGAGCCTGCGACAGCGCGACCGTACAGGATTCCCGGGGGCACGTACCTCGGGATGTGGGTTGTCGCCGGGATGGGCATTGTTGGTTCAATCTTTGGACTCGTTCTCGGATTCTTCCCGCCGAGCGGGATCGCTCACTGGTCGACACCGATCTACGTATTGGTGATGGTCGTCGGCATCGTTGTCTGCTCACTCCCGCCCTTCCTTGCGGACATCTTCAAAAAGCCCAGTTGGCGGATCACCCACCCTGACCCGGTCCTGCTCGATGTGACCGAGGAGGCGCCGACCGACGAGGTCAGGCCAGCTGCTCCAGTGCCGGTTTGATGCCTTCGCACGCCGAAGCGACCCACCTCGAGCGCCGCCTTCCACAACGCAAGGAGCACATTGCATGCATTCACCAATGAGCCGAGCCGATGTCGTCAATGGGGCAGTGGGACCCTTCGACGACTATTGCGACGGATACGGCAACCCGGGCTCGAGTGGTGTCGGATACATCTCGGTCCTGAAGCTTTCGACCGGCACGGTGGCAAAGACGATGGACTCGGTGCTGGAAGGCATCGTCTCCTACGACCGCGCCGAGAAGAACGACGCCTATGCCGGCCAGGTCAACATGATCGCCGCCTCGTCGTTCTCCGGGTTGAACGGGGCTGTGTGGGGTTACGACCTCGCCCGTCACGACGGCCTCATCGACGGGTCGGTAAAGACCTTGATGACGAGAAGGCGCTCTGATGGGGCCGAGATCAAGGTTTTCCCCGTCACGCCCCTTCTCGAGGCAGGCCAGGCCCTGTTCGGCACTGCCGAGTCGCGGCGGTTCCCCCTGCTGCCGGGCTCGCACGTGATCTGCGCGACCAAGGACGTCACCGTCAGCGGTCCCACATCTGTGTGGTCGGCCATCGCCTTGTCTATCGCCGAAGACCGCGAGAGCGATTCGAGCCTGTTCATCGAGGACGTCGGCCAGGACATTCCAGGCGACACGCCCGTAGAGCGGGAGAACGCTCTTCACGCCCGCATGGAGCACATCGTCGACAGTGTCGTGCTCTGCGGCGAGGACCAGGGCGTCAAGTACAAGGAGATCTTCGTGGGCTTCAAGAACGAGTGGGTTCCAGGGGGCTTTGTCGGCTGTGGACTTACCTGTGCGCCTTACCTTGTGCTGGCCAGAAAGGCCGTTCCCAGCCCCGCCAGCAAGCTGCTCGACATGTCACTTTCCGAGTGGGAGCGGCAGTTCGCCCCGGCAAGCGCCTCTCTCAAGGGCGCAGCCCGATGACAAGTCCAAGCATCCTCGACCGCGCGGCTTTTCCGATCCTTGTCGTGGCAGGGGCCGAGCGAGAACGCCTCGCCGGCGAGACGCTGCGCCGGATCACGGCCGAGCTCAAATCGCTCGGACACGAGATCGTGCGGTCCACCACGGCAACCGACGCCCTTGCCCTTGTGACATCTGACCCCTCGTTCGGTTGCCTTGTTATCGACTGGAACCTCGACCACCAAGAAGGAGCGCGCCCTGCAGAGGCCATCTTGGAGCGGGCATGTCATCACAAGCTCGCCGTCCCGGTGTTCTTGATGCTCGATCGGGAGGCCCTCGACGAGATTCCGTTGCAGGTAGCAGAGATGGTGCAGGAGTATGTGCTCGTGCTGGAGGACACAGCTGGCTTTGTCGCGGGACGGATCGACTATGCCTGGCGGCGCCACACCGAGAACCTGTTGCCCCCGTTCTTCGCGAGTCTGGTGGCCTTCACCGAGTCACACGAGTACTCCTGGCACACTCCCGGCCATGCCGGGGGGACCGCCTTTCGCAAGTCCCAAGTCGGTAAGGCCTTCTACGACTTTTACGGCGAGACGCTGTTTCGCACCGACCTGTCGGTCTCAGTCGGAGAGCTCGGCTCGCTCCTCGACCATTCGGGGGTGGTGGACCTGGCCGAGAAGAACGCGGCAAGGGTGTTCGGGTCCGACGCCACCTACTTCGTGTTGAACGGGACGTCGACCTCCAACCAGATCGTGGCGCACTCCTGCGTCGTAGCCGGTGACGTCGTGCTGGCGGACCGCAACTGTCACAAGTCGGTCAACTACGCCTTGACGGTGACAGACGCGATCCCGGTCTATCTCATGCCGTCGCGCAACGGCTACGGGATCATCGGACCTATCCCGTCGGAGCGGCTCTCACCTCACGCGGTCGCTGAGGCGGTGGCCGCGAACACTCTTGCTCAGGGCGCGGCCGAACAGGCGCCCGTGTACGCAGTTGTCACCAACTCGACCTATGACGGACTGTGCTACCGGGCGGACCAGGTGGTCGAGCTCCTCGGCCAGAGCGTTCCCAGGGTTCACTTCGACGAGGCCTGGTTCGCGTATGCCCGCTTTCACCCGCTCTACCGCAACCTTTACGCAATGCACGACAGACTGGTTGCCCCCGGGGATCCGACCATCTTCGCGACCCAGTCCACTCACAAGCTTCTTGCTGCTTTCTCGCAGGGCTCGATGATCCACATACGTCCAAGTGAGCGCGCGCCGGTTGAACCGTCGCGGTTCAACGAGGCCTACATGATGCATGGCTCGACATCGCCCTTCTACCCGATGATCGCCTGCTTGGACGTGGCTTCGGCGATGATGGACGGCCCGGGGGGGCTCGAGCTGGTGGACGGTGCGATCCGCGAGGCGGTCCAGTTCCGAAAGCGGATTGTCAGTCTCGCCCGGGAGCTCGAAAAGGCCCCCGACGGTGCCGCGCCATGGTTCTTCGGAGTCTGGCAGCCGGACGAGGTCCGCGACCCGCGCACTGACACGGTGTCGCTGTTCGCTGATGCCCCCGACAACCT
>Ga0182015_10008056_pt1 | contig 10127 bp, 11 predicted proteins | sample 712P3MmetaG_FD_120478 | JGI IMG/M metagenome (GOLD analysis project Ga0182015, IMG submission 120478) | Permafrost microbial communities from Stordalen Mire, Sweden - 712P3M metaG | ecosystem: Environmental > Terrestrial > Soil > Wetlands > Permafrost | place: Sweden: Stordalen | collected... | reverse complement strand
TGGTCAGGCCCTGGGGATTCGACCTGGCCGGCATCACGGTCCCGGTCCTCTTGCTGCACGGCAGGCAGGACATGTTCGTGCCGTTCAGCCACGGCGAATGGCTGGCCGCGCACATTCCCAGCGTCGAGGCCCGGCTGCTCGACGACGACGGGCACCTGACGCTGCTGCAGAATCATGTACCCGAGGTGCATGCCTGGCTGTCAGAACACCTGTAGCGCGCCCGGGCCACCGTCAGCCGGCGGCTGCCGGGCCAGGGCATCACCGAGCGACTGCCGGCCCCGAACTCGCCGGCCGAAGCCGACCTGGTCGGCCGCCTCACCCGGGCCTGGGAAGCCGCCGATGTGGACGGCGTCATCGCGCTGCTCACCGAGGACGTGTGGCTGAGGATGCCGCCGATGCCCCTCGAGTATCAGGGACGGGATCTGGTCGCCGCCTTCCTCTCGGCCGTCGCCTTCCGCGACGGCCGCTTCGGCCTGCCCCGATCCCTGCCCGGGGGCTGGCTAAGCTGGTTAGGCGGGCCCGCGAGCTCCGGCGGGGAACACGGGGGCGGGAACACGGGGGGAACACAACACAGGAGGCAGGCAGAGCATGGCACGCGGCATTCAGGTCGGCGACAAGGCCCCCGACTTCACTCTCCCGTCGCAGTCCGGTGAACAGGTCCGGCTGCAGTACCGGCTCGGCGCCCGGGTTGTTGTCCTGTACTTCTACCCCAAGGACAACACCCGCGGCTGCACCGCCGAGGCGTGCGCCTTCCGCGACAGCTACGAGGTCTTCACCGGCGCCGGCGCCGAGGTGATCGGGATCAGCTCCGACTCAGCCGACCGGCACGCGGCCTTCGCCGGCCAGCACAAGCTGCCCTTCACGCTGCTCAGCGACCAGGGTGGGCGGGTCCGCAAACGCTACGGGGTACCGGCGGTGCTTGGTGTGCTGCCCGGCCGGGTCACGTATGTGATCGACCGCCAGGGCACGGTCCGGCATGTCTTCAGCTCGATGACCAACATCGGCCAGCACGTCGGCGACGCGCTGGAGGTGGTCCGGCAGTTGCAGGCGGAACAGACAGCCTGAGACGGCACCCGCCCGGGTTGGCATGGGCGGGATGAATCGTTTCGCCGGGGCGCGGGTCTAAATGGGTGATGGATCCAAAGAAAGGACCCGACCGATGCGCAACGCACGAGCCAGAACTGACGCAGGCCCCGCAGCAGAGATCCAGAAGCCCGATGAGAAGTGGCGCCAGGAGCTGACTCCCCAGCAGTACAGCGTCCTGCGCCAGGGTCACACCGAGCGGCCCTTCACCGGCGAGTACGTCCGCAACCATGACGACGGTTTCTACCGCTGCGCAGGCTGCGGGAATGAGCTGTTCCGGTCCGACGCCAAGTTTGATTCAGGTACCGGCTGGCCGAGCTTCTACGAGCCGGCGGTCGCCCAGGCCGTCGAACTGCGGCCGGACAACAGCCTGTTCATGCGCCGTACCGAGGTGGTGTGCCGCCGTTGCGGTGGCCATCTGGGCCATGTCTTCCCCGACGGGCCCGCCCCGACGGGTGACCGGTACTGCATCAACTCCTGCTCGCTGGCCTTCGAGCCCGCGACGGCGAACACGGACCAGGGCTGATCCACTAGCGTGACTACGGCATGCCGTAGTCACGCTAGAGCAGCGATAGGGGACGTCATGAGCCTGCTGCGGCGAACCGATGATCATCAGTGGTCGCAGCAGCATCTCTCGCACTACGTCGAAGGGGACCTGGGCCGCCGCGCCCACCGGCGTCTGGGCCGGCATGCCCAGGACTGTGTTGACTGCGGGCGGGGCATTCTCGCGATGCGGGCCCTCGTCCGCATGATCCAGGGACTCGACGGACTACAGGGAGTTCGCGCTCCGGCGGGAATCTTCGACCGGGTGCGTGCGAGCGGTGGAAACTGAGGCCAGCCTGGTCGCCCGGGCCAGGGCCGGGGATGCCGACGCGTTCGAGCAACTAGCCGGCGCGCACGCCGACCGCCTGTTCGCCGTGCTGCTGCGGCTGCTCGGCGACCGGGGCGAGGCTGGCGACGTGGCCCAGGAGGTCATGCTGCGCGCCTGGCAGGGCATTGGCCGTTTCGAGGGCCGCTCGGATTTCTTCACCTGGCTCTACCGGATCGCGGTGAACGAAGCCAACCGCGCGCTGGAGAAGAGATCCCGCCGGCCGGCCGACGTTCCAATCGATACCGAGGCGTCGCAGCTACCCGCTTCCGCCCGGGACGAGCCCACCCGGCAGGCGGAGAACAGGGAGTTGCGCGCGGCCCTGGACAAGGCCCTGGCCGACCTGCCGCCGCCCTACCGGACCGCGATCGTGCTGCGCGATGTCGAGGGCCTGTCGACCCGCGAGGCCGCGGAGATCGCCGGCGTCAGCGAGGCTGCGTTTAAGAGCCGCCTGCACCAAGCGCGGCTGAAGGTTCGCGCCGTGATCGGTGACGAGACATTGATCACAGCCGGCGGATGATCCAGCCGGTGGGGGCACGGATGCCCTGGTCACGGCGCGTCGCTGCCGAACGCCGCGTCGAAGGACGCCTGCGGCGGCTCGAAGTCGAACCGCCGCAGATAGCTGACCGCCTCCGCCGCCCCGGCCAGCCGGTCCATCCCGGCATCCTCCCACTCGACCGAGATCGGGCCGCGGTAACCGATCGCGTTCAGCATGCGGAAGATATCTTCCCAACGGATGTCCCCGCGGCCTGCCGACACAAAGTCCCAGCCGCGCCGCGGATCCCCCCAGGGCAGGTGCGAGCCGAGGCGGCCGTTGCGCCCGTCGAGCCGTTTACGGGCTTCCTTGCAGTCCACGTGGTAAATCCGGTCCGGATATGCGCCCAGAAAAGCGACGGGATCGAGATCCTGCCACACGAAGTGACTCGGGTCGAAGTTCAGCCCGAACGCGGGCCGGTGGGCCACGGCTTCCAGCGCGCGCTGGGTGGTCCAGAAGTCATAGGCGATCTCGCTGGGGTGAACCTCGTGCGCGAAGCGCACCCCCTCCGCGTCGAAGACATCCAGGATCGGGTTCCAGCGCTCCGCGAAGTCGGCGTAGCCGCGGTCGATCATGGCCGCCGGGACCGGTGGGAACATCGCTACCGTGTGCCAGATGGACGATCCGGTGAACCCCACCACCGTGTCCACCCCGAACGCGGCGGCAGCGCGGGCCGTGTCCGCCATCTCGGCGGCCGCTCTCCGGCGGACCCCCTCGGGCTCGCCGTCGGCCCAGATGCGGGCGGGCAGGATGCCGCGGTGCCGCTCGTCGATCGGATGGTCACAGACCGCCTGCCCGACCAGATGATTCGAGATGGCCCAGCAGCGCAGGCCGTATTTCGCGAGCAACGCATGCCGCCCGGACAGGTAGCCGTCCTCGCCCAGCGCGCGGCTGACATCGAAGTGATCTCCCCAGCAGGCGAGTTCGAGGCCGTCGTAGCCCCACTCGCGGGCCAGCCCGCAGACCTCATCGAGCGGTAGGTCAGCCCATTGGCCGGTGAACAAAGTGAAGGATCGGGACATTAAGCGCTTCCCTTTCGTTGGGCTGGAAAAATCAGCTCGCGGGCGGCGGGACCGGTGTCCATCTGGACTCTTCCGCGGCACTGTGCAGGGCGGCGGCCAGCACCCGCTGCACCTGCAGGCCGTCGGCGAAGGACGGCCGCGGATCGGTGCCCTCGGCGATGGCGGTGACCAGATCCCGGACCTGATGGGTGAACGTGACATCCCAGCCGAGTACGTGACCTGGCGGCCACCAGCCGGACAGGTAGGGATGGCCGGGCTCGGTCACCAGTATGCGCCGGAAGCCGGCCGTCAACGCGTCGTCGGCATGGTCGTAGAACTGCAACTCGTTGAGCCGCTCCAGGTCGAACGCGAGGCTGCCGCGGTCGCCGTTGATTTCCATCCGGAGCGCGTTCTTGCGGCCGGCCGCGAACCGTGTCGCCTCGAATGAGGCCAGGGCCCCGGAGCTGAGCCGGGCCGTGAACAGGGCTGCGTCGTCCACCGTCACCGGCCCGGAGCGCTGCTCGTCGCCGGCCGCACCGGGCCGCGGGCGCTCGCCGACGAAGGTGGCGGTGGCAGCAGAGACGCCGACGATCAGTTCGCCGGTCAGATACTGGGCCAGGTCCACAATGTGCGCGCCCAGATCGCCAAGCGCCCCGGAGCCCGCGTACTCCCGCTGCAGCCGCCAGGTCAGCGGGAACGACGGGTCCACCAGCCAGTCTTGCCGGTAGCTCGCGCGGACATGGCGGACGGTGCCGATCCGGCCGCCGGCGACCAGCTGGCGGGCCAGGGCGAGGGCCGGGACCCGGCGGTAGTTGAAGGCCACCATCGAGCGGACACCGTGCGCGGCGGCCCGGCTGGCCGCGGCCACCATGGCCGCCGCCTCTTCCACCGTGTTGGCCAGCGGTTTCTCGCACAGCACGTGCCGGCCGGCGTCGAGGGCGGCAATAGCGATCTCGGCGTGCAGGTCACCGGGCGTGCATATGTCGACCAGCTGCACGTCGGGACGGCTGATCAGGTCGTGCCAGTCGGTCTCCGTCGCCGTCCAGCCGTACCGCCGCGCCGCGCGGCGCAGCGCGGCCGCGTCACGGCCGCCCAGCGCCACCATGCCGGGCCGCAGCGGCAGGTCGAGGACGCCCGCCGCGGCGCGCCAGGCCTGCGAGTGGGCCGCGCCCATGAAGGCGTAGCCGACCATGCCCACGCCCAGGGTCGGCTGAGCCGTCTGCTGGTCCACATGCCCTCCAGCTCTCAGGCCATCATGGTCCGCGCGTACGGATCCCAGTCCGCGTCCAGCGCATCCGGAGCGCTGAAGGTCGTCCGCACCGGCTCGAACGACCCCCCGGAGATGGACCGCTCGATGGCCTCCATGATCTCCAGAACATGCAGCGCGATCTCGCCGGACGCGCGATGCGGAGTTCCGCTGCGCATCGCGCGGGCCATGTCAAGGACCCCGAGACCGCGGCCGGCCGTGGTCCCGTCCGCTGGTATCGCGGTCCAGTCGTCGGCGTCCGACGCCCGGACCCGGACGTCGCCGTCGAAGTTGTTGGGGTCGGGCAGGGCCAGCGTGGCCTCGGTGCCGGTGATCTCGACGAAGCCGTGCCGCCGCAGCGGCGAATCGAAGCTCAGCACGAGCGAGGCGGCCTGGCCGCCCGCGTAGCTGACCAGCGCGGCGACGTGGGTGGGCACGTCGACGTCGAACTCGGTGCCAGCCCGGGGGCCCCTGCCGATGACCCGGCGGTCGCGGCTGCGACGGCCGACGGCCGCGACCGCCGTAGCCGGACCGAACAGCGTGGCCAGCGCGGTCAGGTAATACGGCCCCACGTCGAACAGCGGGCCCGCGCCGCGCTGGAAGAGGAACTCCGGGTCCGGGTGCCACCGCTCGGGCCCCGGGTTCTGCATCAGCGCCAGCGCCGTCTGCGGCACGCCGATGGCATCGGCGCCGATGACCCGCCGCGCCGTCTGGAGCCCGGCGCCCAGCACGGTGTCGGGCGCGCAGCCGATCCGGACGCCGGCCTCCTCGGCATCGGCGAGCAGCCGGCGCCCTGACGCGGTGTCGAGGGCCAGCGGCTTCTCGATCCAGACGCTCTTGCCCGCGGCTATCGCCGCCGCGGCCGTCTCGGCGTGCGCGGCCGGAACGGTGAGGTTGACGACGAGTTCCACGCCCGGCTGCTCGAGCGCCTGTGCCGCGGCGCCTGCCGCCGCCACACCGTGCTTCGCGGCCTGCGCCTTGGCCCGCCCAATGTCGAGGTCGGCGCAGAAGAGCACCTTCAGGTCAGGGAACGACGTCATATTGCGCAGATAGACGCCGCTGATGGTGCCGCAGCCGACAACGGCCACGCCGACCGGCTCACCAGCCGCCATCGTCAGGCACCGCGGCGGCGCGCGACCGGCTGGGCCAGGCGGCGGGCGGCCAGCCACGCCAGGCTCTCCCCGACGGCCGTCATCATGTCGGTCGCGCACTGGTCCAGTTCGACGACGTGCCACTCCGCCGCCGCGCCCGCGGCCAGGATCTCAGCCACCGGCATCCGGCCCGCGCCGACCGCCGTCATCGGGTCATCCCTGGTCACGGGACCGTCCTTGACATGGAGATAACGCACGCGGTCGCCCAGCCGGCCCAGCAGCGCGGGGACGTCCTGCCCGCCGACCGCGGCCCAGTAGGTATCGACTTCGAGCAGCACCCCGCCATTCACCCCGCCATCCACCGGGTCGTCCAGCGCGTCGGCGAGCACCTCGAGCGCGGGCCGGCCGTCCACGATCGAGGCGAGCTCGAAATCGTGGTTGTGGTAACCGAGCCGAAGGCCCTGGTCAGCGGTCCGGGCCGCCATCTCGTTCAGTTCGCCCGCCACGGCCTGAACGCTCGAGCGGTCGGTGAACCTGGCCGGTGGCAGGTACGGAACGATGACGGTGTGCGCGCCCAGCGTCCTGGCCGCATGCAGCACCGGCGCGGCCTGCTCGCCGGACGGTGTCGCATGGACGCTGCAGGTGTGAAGGCCGGCAGCGTCGAGGTCGGCGCGCAACCCGACTGGGTCGTTGAGGATATTGAACGGCTCCACTGCCCCATAGCCGAAACCAGCGACCCTGGCCAGGATTCCCTTCCGGTCGCCCGCCAACTGCTCGCGGACCGTATAGAGCTGCAGGGCTGGTGGGTTTGCCATGGTCACGCTCCTCGGCTTCTCGGCTTCTCGGCTCCTCGCCCACGCGGGGCGGCTGACAGCGACGACGGTTTCGAAAACTGTTCGCTTCACCGGCAGGCTAAAGTGGGCCTGGCATTCTGGTCAATAGCCGCGATTCCCCTCGTAAATCGGGAGCGCATTGGGCTCCTGGCTCGACGCTGCCGTCGGGCCGTCCGGTGAAAGTTTCGAAAAGGAGCCGCCGTGGCGCCTGGTCCCCGCCGCCACCCCCTGGGCCGCAACACCCTGGGCCGCAACACCCCGGGCCGCAACACCCTGGTCGCCATTGCCGCCGAGGCCGGTGTGTCCGTCTCAGCGGTGTCCAAGGTTCTCAACGGGCGGACCGACGTCGCCGCCGACACCCGGGCGCGCATCGCGATGCTGCTGCGGGAACATGGATACCAGGTCGCGTCGCGGCTTGGCTTTGGGGTGGTGGACCTGCTCATCGGCAGCCTGCACAGCCCCTGGGCCGAGGAACTGATCCGCGGGGCGGTCGAAGCCGCCGTCGAAGCCGGCGCCAGCGTGGTCGTCACCACCGTCGATTCCCCCGGCGAGTTCACCCGCTGGCTCGACCGGGCGATGGCCAGGGGCACCGGCGGTGCGCTCTGCGTCCTGCACCTGCCGCGCAGCAACGAACTGCAGCGGCTGGCGGCGGCCCGGATCCCGCTGATAGTGATCGACCCGCCCGACGAGCCCGGCGACGGCATCCGGTCGGTCGGAACGACGAACTGGCAGGGCGGCGTGACGGCGACCCGCCATCTCATCGAACTTGGTCACCGCCGAATCGGCGTCATCGGGGGCCCGGAGGACTTGTGGTCGGGGCGGGCCCGGCTGGCCGGTTACCGCGCTGCTCTGCTGGCGGCCGGGCTGCCCGTGGACGAGACGCTGGTGCTGCGGGACAAGTTCTCCGCGTCAGGCGGGAGGCGTCAGGCCCGGCAGTTGCTCACGCTGCCCGACCCGCCGACCGCGATCGTCGCCGGGAACGACAGCCAGGCGTTCGGCGTGCTCCAGGCGCTCGGCGAGCGTGGGCTGCGGGCCCCACGCGACATGAGCGTCATCGGTTTCGACGATGTCCCCGTGGCGGCGTGGGCGACACCGGCCCTGACAACGGTCCGCCAGCCGCTCGCGGCCATGGCAGCGACCGCCTTCCGCATGCTGCGGTCGCAGGCGACGACCGGTGTCGTTGAGCCGCACCACATCGAACTGGCCACGACGCTGGTGGTCAGGGACAGCACCGGCCCGCCTGTGGCGCGTCATTCGTTATGAGCACCGGAGCGGGCTAGCGTGACCGGTGGCTTGGATCGCGAAGTATCAGGTCCGCGAGAGCCTGGCCTCGGGTGTGGCTGGCTCGAAGAGCTCCACCGGGTTGCCGGAGGGGTCTTCGGCGATGATCTGCTTGCCGCCGACGCCGGTCACGAGGTTGTTGCGGAACCGTACGTCATCGCGTCGCAGCTGCGTGACAGTGCCGGTGAGGTCGGAGACCTCGATCGAGAACCGGTTCCAGCCGCCGGGCTCGGGCATCGTGCCGTCCGGCATCGCCTGGCCCCCGCCGGGAGCACTTGCCGGGACGCTGAGCACCAGCCGCAGGTCGCCGCGCGTGAGCATGGCGAACATGTCGTTGGGATGCATCTGCACGCTGAACCCCAGGTGCCTGGTGTAGAAGCCGATCGCGGCGTCGATGTCGTTGACGATGTAACGGACGCTGACCGTGGCCATGTGAATATCGCCTCCTTGTGATCAGGGCCGTCAGCCCACCGGCTCGCCCGCAGATGCGGGCGGCGATGCCTGGATGCTGATGTGCCGCCCGTCCGGGTCGCGCAGCAGCATCTCGGCCGCTCCCCAGTGCCTGCCGGTGAATGGATGCTCGACGGCGCCAGCGGGGGGCGGCTGGAAGCTGTCCGCGTCGCTGGTCCCGACCAGCGGCTGGATCTCGGGGTCCTGGCTGCCGGGGCGCTCGACGACGAACAGGTAAGGGCCGCCGGCGGGATGTTCCAGCCTGCCGGAGTTGCGGCCGGTCTCGAACTCCACCTGGTAGCCGAGCGCCTGCCAGAACGCGACGGTCTTGCCCCAGTTGCGGGTCTGGATGATGAGCCCCTCAACTCCGGTTGTGCCCATGTCTTCTCCCTGGTGTCGTGCAGCCCGCAGATGCTGCCGCAGCGCCGCTGCGGTGATCGACGAGAGCGACTGCTCAGTGTCGACCGCGCGGTACTTTAGCTCGCGGATGAGATCCGCCGGCAGGTACACCTTGAACTGCCGAATGTCATCAGCCATGCCGACCATGGTACTAAAGTACTGTAGTACCGGCTGCGGAATTCTGCTCGCCGCGCGGGTAAGCCCGCCCGCGCGGGTTTCAGCCGGGTGGCCTGGGATCAGTCGGCGGTGGCGGGTGAGCGCAGCGGGTCAAAGGGCGCCAGGTCGATGGCCGGCGGCTCGCTTAGCGCGGCGCGGGCGGCGACGGCTCCCGCGTACGGCCCCATGGTCAGGCCGGTGGGCCCGAGGCCGGTCGCGACCACCAGGTGCGGGACACCCGGTACCGGGCCGAGCAGCGGCCGGGCGTCCGGGCCCATCGGCCGGAATCCGACCCTGGTCTCCAGGTAGGTGCCCGCGGCCAGGCCCGGCGCCACGGTCAGGGCCTGGCCGAGAATCTCCGCCAGGCCGCCTGGTGTCACCCGGTAGTCGAAGCCAGTGCCGATCTCCCGTGTCGCGCCCGCGACGATCCGGGAGTCGTCGAAGGCCAGCAGGTAGTGGCCGCTTGCGCCGGGCAGCACGACCGGCCAGCGGCTGGTGTCGGCGTGCGGCAGCGAGATGTGTGCGATCTGGCCACGCTGCGGCGTGACAGTCACGGTCACCCCCGCCGGTTCCAGGAATGACGGGGTCCAGGCGCCGGCCGCCGCGACGACGGCATCCGCCCCGACGAACTGGCCGTCGAGCAGCACGCCGGCCGCGCGGCCGGCGCGGCACACCAGGTGGGCCCGGCCGGCCCTGATGACGGCGCCCTGGCGGACCGCCGCGTTGGCCAGCGATGTGGCGAGCAGGCGGCCGTCCACCCGGGCCGCCCCGCCGACATACACGGCCGGGGAATCAGCGCGCAGCGGTGGGAACAGGCCGCGCGCCTGCGCTCCGGTCAGGGTCGCCACCTCGCCGATCTCCGGTGTACCAGCGCGGCGCGCGAGGAGCCGTCGCTGCAGGTCCTGCTGACGTTCTGCGGAACCGGCCAGGATGAGGGCCCCGACCCGCCGGTACCCCACGTCGGTCCCGCCGAGTTCGGCGAGGTCTTCGACCAGGCCCGGGTAGTACTGGGCCGACGCGCAGGCGAAGGGGAACCAGACCGGGTCGCCCGCCAGGGGCGACGTCCATGGGCACACGATCCCCGCGCCTGCGGCGGTGGCCTGGCCCGCCATGCCCGCGTCCATCCGCACCACCTCGGCCCCCAGGCGGCTGGCGGTGTAGGCGCAGCTGGCCCCGACCACACC
>Ga0182015_10008055_pt1 | contig 10129 bp, 10 predicted proteins | sample 712P3MmetaG_FD_120478 | JGI IMG/M metagenome (GOLD analysis project Ga0182015, IMG submission 120478) | Permafrost microbial communities from Stordalen Mire, Sweden - 712P3M metaG | ecosystem: Environmental > Terrestrial > Soil > Wetlands > Permafrost | place: Sweden: Stordalen | collected... | reverse complement strand
CCGCACGATCCCGTTCGGCGCGTCACGCAATGTGCGCTGGATCGAAGTTGAATTTTGTTACGCCAGGGGCACGGCACGATTCTCGACCGGCGTGACCTCCACCTGTCGCCCTGCCTCGCAGATATCGATGCTCACGGCGAACTCGTACGAGAAAAAGTTAGACGCGCGGGCAGGAAGTCGAACATCGATGAGGTTCGCCATACAATTCTTCGTGTCAATTTCGGAAGTTCCGTGCTGGTAGATGTAACTGATTCCAAACGATGCGACGCCAGCGGGGCGCAACACCACCGATTGAACCTTTGGTTGGGCGAATAGCGCTGACCGATGGTGTGATTTGGAGACCTTCAAGAGTTGACCGCCCCGTGTGGAAAAGGCAGTCTCTCGAGGGTATCCGCGTAACTCGCATGACCTGGCACCCGTGTTGACAATTAAAAAGGTGTACCCGAGAGCAGTGTGGACTTGAAGTCCGCCACCTTGCTCAATGGCGACCTGTAACTGTCCCTGGATGCACTGTGCAACACTCGAACTGGATTGCGCTGCCTCGCTGACATTTATGTTTGGCCACGAACCAGTCGCCGTAGCCATCGTGACCACTATCGACGACAGGGCAGCTTTTCCTGCTGCTATTCCAAAGCGATTCCTCGTTGTCACGCCTGTCACGCTAAGCCCTCGCTGGGCCACGACGCTCAGAATAGTCAGAGAAGTTCAGCAATCGCCTTCGAATCCCTAAGCGTTTGAGCGCACTCAAGAAATGCACGGCCGCGCAGCAGCACCATCTCTGAAATTCGAGATTTATCGCGGGTGGGTTACGGAGCCGTCCTCAAAACCCGAAACCCACCCACGAGTTGGTCACACCGGCTGGTCGCCCTTCAGCGTCACGCGCTGAATCACCCGGTGCTGCGTGCCGAAGTCACCGACCACCGCGTGCTGTGTCGAGCGATTGTCCCAGAACCCGACGTCGCCCGCCGTCCAGTGGTACCTGACGATGAACTCCGGCCGCACGGAGTGCTGGTACAGAAAGCTGAGCAGAACATCGCTTTCTCGACGATCGAGCTCGACGATGTGTGACGTGAAGCCGGGGTTGACAAAGAGCACCTTCTCCCCCGTCTCGGGGTGCGTGCGCACTACCGGGTGCACGACGGGCTCTAGTTCCTTGAACTCCTTGCCTTCCCAACTACCCTTGCCAACTCGTTCCAAGATGTTCCTGAACGTCTCTCGTCCATCATGCACGGCGTGCAGGGTCGACAGATATGACTGCAGCGAGGGACTGAGGTCGGCCAGTGCCGCTCCCTGGTCGGACCACAATGTGTCGCCGCCGGAAGGGGGAATCACCTTCGCGTTGAGTATTGATCCGAGTGGCGGGCGCTTCACGAACGTCACGTCAGTGTGCCAGTCGATTCCTTGGCGACGCGACACGACGTCACCGTAGGTCGCGTACAGTTCGCGAGCCTTGGTGTAGTCAATCTCGAAGATGTTCGGGTAACCCGGTATGCCGGGGATGACCGGATGGCCCTCGGTCGACACACCGAATCGAGCGGCGAAGGTGAGGTGGGCGTCGGGGTCAAGGTACTGTCCAGGGAAAAACACCACCTTTCGGGCCAGCCACACCTCACGAATCGCCGCCACGGTTACGTCATCGAGATCGCGCAGGTCCACGTCGTGAATGACCGCGCCGATCGAACCCGACAACGGTTCGACTTTCAACTTCACTTCATTGTCAATGAGTGTCATGATCTTCCTTTCCACTTCGGCCCAACGACATGCTGGGTCCTCCCGCGACGAAACCCCAGTTAGGGGTGTTTGTCGTAGAACTTGGTGCGCCGTGACGTCCGGTCTCAACGCAACGGCTCATATCGCGACACTCTCGGCGAATTGGCGAACGTATTGGTTCGCCGGTCGCGACAAGCCGTAGTGATCTCGCAAGGTCCGTCCGGTGTACTCGCGGCGATAGAGCCCGCGTGAACGCAGTATCGGTACCACGTGTTCAACGAAGAGCTCGAGGCCCGATGGCAGCAGTGGCGGCATGATGTTAAAGCCGTCAGCCGCCCCATTGTTAAACCACTCTTCGATCTTGTTGGCGACTTGCTCGGGCGTGCCCGTAAAGGTGTAGTGGCCCCGACCGCCGCCCAAGCGTCCGATGAGTTGGCGAATCGTCAATTTCTCGCTGCGCCCCAACTCCACGATCAATGAGTAGCGACTCTTAAAGTCTTCAATCTCACTCTCATCGGGCAGATCTTCGGGCAACTGGCTATCGAGGTCGAGCTGTTCGACGGGGACACGGAGCAACCGCGACAGCATTTGTTGCGCGTGCTCGTGCACGATGTGTTCTTCGAGTTCGGCTTCACGTTCCTTGGCTTCTTTCTCGGTACTTCCGAGTACCGGCACGATGCCGGGCAGGATCTTGATTGTGTTGGGGTCGCGTCCCTCGCGATGCGTTCGCGACTTGAGGTCGCTGTAGAACGCTTGCGCGTTGGCGAGCGTCTGTTGAGCGGTGAATACCGCTTCGGCGTACCGAGCGGCGAAGTCCTTGCCGTCTTCCGAAGAACCGGCCTGGACCAAGAGCGGGTAGGCCTGCGGCGAACGCGGGCTATTGAGCGCCCCGGCGACCGAGAAGTACTTGCCCTTGTGGTCGGCCGGGTGGATCTTCGCGTTGTCGCCCCACACGCCGGTCCCTTTGTCGCCAATCACGACGTCGTCCTCCCAACTGTCCCAGAGCTTGAGCGTCACGTCGACGAACTCGGCCGCCCTCTCGTAGCGTTCCGCGTGCAGTGGCTGCTCGTCCACGCCAAAGTTGCGCGCCGCTTCCACACCCGCGGTCGTGACGATGTTCCAGCCCGCGCGACCATTGCTCACGTGGTCGAGCGCGGAGAACCGCCGCGCCAAGTTATACGGCGAGTTGTACGACGTTGACGCCGTAGCGATGAGGCCTATGTGTTCGGTCACCAGCGCCAGGGCCGTGAGCAGCGTCAGTGGTTCAATCACGCCCGAGGGACGTTGGGCGACGTTGCCGAACATGACCGGTCCGTCGGCGAGGAAGAGTGAATCGAACGTGCCGCGTTCAGCGATCTGAGCCAAACGTTGAAAGTGCTGCACACTCGTCGTCGCTTCGGGGTCGCTCTCGGGAAGGCGCCAGGACGCTTCGTGGTGACCGGTGCCCATCAAGAACGCGTTCAGGTGTAGTTGCCTCGTCATAGTTGTTTCTCCTTGGTTGTGGATTCTTTTGAAACGACTGGAATCTCAGATTTGGTTTCCGGGCTGTTTGTCATCGCGCTGTCTCGTCGCTCAGTCGCGATCCCGGTCGCACCAGGGTCGGCACGTGTGTGCCCGACGGCGGTGCCTCTTCGACGCCGAGTTCGCGCAGGAGCCGATTTCGCAGCGTTATGAATGCTGCGTCACCGCGATTGCGCGGCCGTTCGATATCGATGGTGATGTCCAGCGAAAGTTCTCCGTCAACGAGCACCGCGACCCGGTCCGCCAGGAGGATCGCTTCATCCACGTCGTGGGTGACGAGCAGTACCGCCGGACGATGCAGCGCGCAGAGGCGCTGCAATAGTGACTGCATCTTGATGCGCGTGAGTGCGTCCAAAGCGCCAAACGGCTCGTCGAGCAACATGAGTTGTGGTTCGCGCACGAGGGCCCGAGCCAACGCCACGCGTTGTGCCTCGCCACCCGACAGCGTGAGTGGCCAGTCGTGCGCGTGTTCTTCCAGCTCCACCTCGCGCAGCGCGTCCAGACCTCGCTCGCGCAGCGCGCCGCGGCCCTCGGCGCGCGGACTGAGACCGAGGACCACGTTGTTGAGTACTCGCAACCACGGGATGAGACGGGCTTCCTGGAAGACGACCGCGCGACGCTCCGGTACCAAGACCTCGCCGTTGTAGTCCGCATCGAGCCCGCCCAAGATACGCAGCAACGTGCTCTTGCCGGTGCCGCTGCGCCCGAGCAGGGCCACGAACTGGTCACCCTCGATCGTGAGGTTCACGTTTCGCAGCACGTCGCGGCCATTGAACGTGCGTCCAACATTGGTCGCGATCACCGCGGCGGTGCTCGCGATCTCTAGCGGCGTCAACTTACCTCTTGGTGCGCTCATCACGAGCCCACAAATCCGCGACGCCACGACAGCAGCCGGCGCTCGAGCAGACGGACCAGGGCATCGGCGAGTAAGCCGAGGATCGCGTAAATGGCCAGACCCATCATCATGATGTCGGTGCGGTCAGTCGTCTGGGCCTGCATGATGAGATAGCCAATGCCGCTCTGCGCGTTGATCTCCTCGGCCACGATGACGATGAGCCAGCTGCCCACGAGCGCTAAGCGCAGGCCAACGAGGAAGTTTGGCAGGGCCCCCGGCAGGACGATGCGTCGCACGAGTCCCCAACGAGAGAGCCCGAACGTTTCGCCGGCCTCGACCAGCTTTTGGTCGACGCTGCGAATCCCGGCGAACGTGTTGATGTAAATGGCAAACGTCGAGCCCAGGGCGATGAGGAAAATCTTGGGCATCTCTCCCACACCGAACCAGATGATGGCCAGCGGCACCAGGCCGAGAATCGGCACCGCACGGGCCGCCTGCACCACGGGATCGAGCAAGTCCTCTCCGATTCGGAAGAGTCCGGAGAGTACGGCCAGGATGACGCCAATGCCAACTCCGAGACCCAGCCCCACGCTCACGCGACGAAGTGAGGTCAGCAGGTTGGGTAGCAACACGCCCTGCACCGCCAGTTCGCGACCGGCTTGGAAGACCGCGATGGGTGACGCGACTTCGTAACTCGTGAAGACGTGCGCCGAACACACCACCTGCCACAGGATCAAGACGATGATCGGTCCAACGATTCTGCGAACCGTGCGCGGAATGCGAAGTCCTGCGCGTCGCCGGCGAAGGGGTACCGGCGACGTCAGGACAATATTGTTTGGCGCAGCGACGCCGTATTCAACGTCGGGCGCTTCAAGTTTGATGACGGACACTGTGGCTACCTTTCTGAATGTGAACGAGGGTGGACCGGACGACGAAGTTCAAGTACTCCAGTCGCGTGAACGACTTCACGATTGAGACCGTCAGCCAACTTGGGGATTGGCCTTCAAGATCGCGTTGTAGCGAGTTGACTCCGAAGAGGAGAAGAGCGTCTTGACACTGAAGCTCTTTGGTATGGCGCCGGCACCGGCCAAGAGGTTGACCACGTTTTGGAGCGCGTTGGTTTCCGAGCCGTTCAGCACGACGTACTGATAGGTTCCCCCGGCGGCCAAAATCTGCGCCGCTTCGGCCGTCGTCAGGTGGAAGAGGTTCACGTAGTAGTCAGTCGTGTAGGTGCTCTGATGCGTCTTCACCCAGTTCTCCGCTTTGATGAGTCGAGCCGTGAAGTCGTCGATGGCCGCCAACTTCGCCTTGTTGTGCAGCGCCGCCGACGTTGCCAGCATGTAGTCGTAACTCGCTGGCTTCACGGTCTCTTGCGTCGCGAGCACCACAGCCGTGGGATTGGTCTGCTCGTACTCGACCTTTTGTTCAACGCTCACGACGGACGCGACGGCGGCGCCGGTTTGCAACACGGTGCCCAACTGATCGAGCGCGACGTTCACCTGCGTGACGTCCTGTTGGGAGAGGTCGGCCGTCGCCAGCGCGCGCAGCGCGAACGCCTGCTCGGCTGTGCCGGTCGTGTAGGCCACGGTCTGACCCTTCAGCTGCGAAATAGAAGTGATGCCGGGCTTGGCGAGCAGGAACTCCGACGCGCCAATCGGCAACATAGCGACCACGGCCTTAACGGGTAGTCCGGACTGGACCGCCAGAGCCGCCGGCAGGTCGCCCATGAAGCCCACGTCAATCTGGTGCGCCGCGAAACCGGCATTCACGAGCGGGCCACTGTCGAACTCGACGAAGTTGACCTTGTAGGGCGCGCCCTTGAGGGCCCCGGAATCCTGCAGCGCCGTCTCGAGGAACTGCTCCTGGTCGCCGACATTCAGCACAGTCCCGGCGGGGAACTTGAAGGTTGTGGTGGTCGACGCGGCCTGAGCCCGGCTCCCTCCAAACCACACGATTGATGACGCGATGAGGGTCGCCGCGACCAATAGTCCGAAGATCTGGCGCCACGAGCGGTTCGAAACTGCAGTGTTTTCCTGGGTAGTGGTTGTCATGGGTGGAGACAATACCTGACTATTTCCATAAAGTCAATAGAAATAGTAGGATATCTGCACATGACCACTTATTCAAAAGAATCCCTGACCGCTACCGTTTGGCAACCCATCGATCTGGGTGCCATCCATCTTGAGCATCGTCTCGCCATGGCGCCCATGACCCGGGCACGCTCCACGCCTAAAGGCGTGCCCACCGACATGAACGCCACGTACTACGCGCAGCGCGCGTCGATGGCCGTCATCATCAGCGAGGGCACGCAACCATCCGAAGACGGTCAGGGCTATCCCCTCACGCCGGGCATCTTCAACACCGCTCAGATTGAAGGTTGGCGACGGGTGACTGACGCAGTGCACCAGGCCGGTGGCAAGATCGTCATCCAGTTGATGCACACCGGAAGGATTGGTCATCCACTCAACACGCGACACGGTCGCCAGCCCGTGGCGCCGTCACGAGTGAAACCGGCAGGCAAGATGTTCACCTCGGTGGGCACCTTTGAGATGCCCGAGCCGCGTCCACTCTCAGCCCACGAAATCACCGACACGGTGCGTGACCATCGCCGCGCCGCGTGGGCCGCGATGGAAGCGGGTGCCGACGGCGTTGAGGTACACGCGGCCAACGGCTACCTCATTCACCAGTTCCTCTCGAGCAACGCCAACCAGCGCACCGACCACTATGGAGGTTCTGTTGACAACCGAATTCGCGTCGCGCTCGAGGTGGCATCGGGCGTGGCCGAAGAAATAGGTGGCGAGCGCACCGGCCTCATTATCTCTCCGGGCAATCCGCTCAATGACATGGTCGAAGTAGACGTGGACGATCTCTACCTCTCACTGATTCGCGAGCTCAACCCGCTTGGCCTCGCCTACCTCAACGTCGTGCACGGTGGCGATGAAGAGCTCGTACGGGCACTCCGACGCGACTGGACGTCGGCGCTGCTGCTCAATCGCAACGGGACGGACATCCAAACGCGAGTCAACGACATTGAGAGTGGCCTCGCGGACGTTGTCACTGTGGGCACCCAAGCACTCGCCAATCCCGACCTGGTTGCCCGGATCAAGTTAGGGGCGCCACTCACCGACGCCGACCGTTCAACTTTCTACGGCGGCAATGAGCACGGATACATTGACTATCCGACATTGGACACGATCTAGTCTCCCCATCAGCCACTTCCGCGGTGACAATAAGTCACCACGGAGGAAGCGGGCCTAAGTTTCTCAGACCCGGTGAAATAGCCCGTTCGCTATAGTTTTTCCTATGGAACTGGCCGCAAAGTTGCAACTAAAACCCAATCAGTCGTTGAAGGGCGTGGGGACGCCCCACGCGGTGGCATCCGAGTTGGCCGAGTTAGAGCACGTGAGCGCCGACCAACAAGAAGCGGCGCTGCTGTTCTTCATCACCGACCGCGAGGCGCTCGAAGTTCACCGCGAACAAATCGTCGAAGCCGCATCCAGAGACCATCTGACGTGGGTTGCGTACCCGAGGGCCGGTCATCTCGGAACGGACCTCAACCGCGACTCGTTGGCCGCGTTGCTGAGCGAAAGCGGCGTCCAACCGGTCCGCCAGGTCGCCGTCAATGAGGTGTGGTCAGCCTTACGATTCCGTCCGGGCCCACGAAGGACCAGTCCTAAAGACAGCCAAAAGGCTCGAACCGCGCCCGTTCGTTCGAGGACGAAGCCCGAGAATCCCTAGTCGAAACTAGACGGCCCGTTCACGACGGCTACTTTGGACGATTCATTATTCAATGGCGCAGATCAAAACCAGAGCACGTGATTTCTTGATTACACCTGTAATTTGTTCCAGGCAGCGGACAGAACATCACTGGTGATGAAAATCAGATCACTCATTTTCAATTCAACTATTCGAGAAGGATCCACTGTGCCTAGCCCCGCCGCAGCAATTCGATCAGGACTCATCGCCGCGATCGTCTTCTCTTCGCTTCTCCTCTCGGTGCCATCCGCATCCGCCTCGACCTTCCATGCGCATTCGGGCGACGTGAAAGCAACATTTAGCGTGTCGGGGACGTTCCCCCAGGCAAAAAATGGTCGTCTCACCATCTTCCGATCGGGCAAGATCGTCGACCGGGTTGTGGTGAGCTCGAAATGGTGCGGTAACCAATGCTGGCCCAATTCCGTCTCGTCAAAGCAGTCAGTCGTGCACGTGGTCCGTCTGAGCCCCAACGGTCCGCTCGACATCGTGCTCGATCTCTACAGCGGCGGTGCCCACTGCTGTGCAATCGAGCAGGTCTATTACTTCGACTCATTGACGGTAAAGTACAAGAAAGTCGAGCACAACTTCGGAGACCCCGGGATCAAGTTAGTACCACTGGGCAAAGGCGGCAGCGACCTCTTCCTCACCGCCGACGACCGCTTCGCCTACGCCTTCACCGATTACGCGGCGTCGGGGATGCCGATCGAGATTGAGAGTTTTTCGCATGGCACGTTTCAACCAGTAACGAAGGAGTTCCCTCAACTCATCGCCAAAGATGCGACGCAGTATCGTGATGCGTTCTTCGAGTCAGCATCTACCAAGTACGACGACACCGTCGGGCTGGCCGCCGCGTGGGCGGCCGACGAGGACATGCTCGGACACTTCGCGCTGGTGACCGAGTTTCTCCATCAGGAATCTCGAGCGGGTCGCCTCAATAGTGGCCTCTTCCCCATACAGCCCAGTGGGGCGAAGTTCGTAGTAGCACTGCAAAAGTTCTTGCAACACAACGGTTACGTGAAGTAATCGCCGCGAGAGTTGCAACAAATAACAAGTGGATAACGTCAAAGTCACCGTTAAGTCACAATTCGTTTACTAACCTTCGCAAACTTACGAAGAGCGGGCTTGACTCTCACCTAAGGGGAGACCGCATACTTGGCACTTGTGCAATTTCGTACGACAACGAGGGAGTGTGTGACGTGGAAGAACTTAGCATTGGTGAATTCGCCGGGCACTCGCGATTTTCGCCCAAGGCGCTGCGGCGTTATGACGAAATGCGCACGCCAAATAGTGCGCACAACCAACTCGCCTAGAATCTCGTAGTCCCCGAAAGTTAAGTGAGAGAACATGGCTTCCGTCGTGCACAGTGATTCACTAACCAAGAAATACGGCAAGGTATTGGCGGTCGATGATCTGTCATTCAAAATCGAGGCCGGAACCATCACCGGATTCCTGGGCCCCAACGGCGCGGGCAAGACCACGACATTGCGAATGCTGTTGGGGTTGGCCAACCCGACCAGTGGTCACGCCACCATCTTCGACGTGCCCTATAGCCAACTGCCAACACCAGCCATGCGCGTGGGTGCCGTACTTGAGGCTACCGATTTTCATCCGGGCCGGACCGGCCGTGATCACCTGCGAACGCTCAGTCGTGCTGCGGGAATGCCGGACACACGGGTCGACGAGGTACTCGGACTCGTGGAACTCACGCCGGCCGCCAAGCGTCGCGTCAAGGGCTACTCGCTCGGCATGCGCCAGCGACTCGGCCTCGCCGCCGCGCTGTTGGGCAACCCAGACTTGCTCGTGCTCGACGAACCGGCCAACGGACTTGACCCCGAAGGCGTGCGCTGGTTGCGCGACTTCCTACGTGACTTTGCGAAAGGCGGGCGCACGGTGCTGGTCTCGAGCCACGTGCTCGCCGAAGTTGCCCAAACTGTTGACCAAGTGCTGATCATCAACCATGGCCGACTAGTCACTGAGTCGTCGCTCGACGATCTGACGGCCCGCGTTGGCGGCGCGGTCCGCGTACGAAGCCCTCAGCTCACGCAGCTAGCCGAAGCGCTGCACCGCGACGGGATTGAGTCATCCGTGAACAATGATCACGCGCTGATTGCATTGGGCACCACCAGTGAGCACGTCGGCGACATTGCATTGGCCGCCGGTATTGCCATCCACGAACTCGTGACGGAAGGTTCGTCGCTCGAAGAAGTCTTCCTCGACCTGACCTCAGGGGAGGCAACGTCATGAATCAATTACGGGCCGAACTGTTAAAGATACGGTCGACCAAGACCACCTTGGGACTCTTAATTG
>Ga0182015_10008053_pt1 | contig 10130 bp, 5 predicted proteins | sample 712P3MmetaG_FD_120478 | JGI IMG/M metagenome (GOLD analysis project Ga0182015, IMG submission 120478) | Permafrost microbial communities from Stordalen Mire, Sweden - 712P3M metaG | ecosystem: Environmental > Terrestrial > Soil > Wetlands > Permafrost | place: Sweden: Stordalen | collected... | reverse complement strand
GCCCTTTGTGTGCTCGCCGTGCCGCTTTGTTACGAGGCCGACGCCAACGTGCCCGCCTTCGGCTGGGTGCCCTACGGGTTCGTGCTCGCGGGCGTGCCGGTGCTGTTAGCCGTCATCGTGCGGCTCTGGGCGCGTCCGAGGGCGACGCACTCGGCGCTGCGGGCGACAGTTGTGCTCACCGTGGCCGTTAGCCTGATCGCCACCTCCGGTGCCCTCCTCGAGCTCACCGTCGCCCCGAGGCCGCAGACCCCGCCCCTCAAGGCGATCGCGCTTGCGGGGGACCCAAGCTCCGGCTACAACACCGCTCTTGGCGGCGACGCCTCGGCCCTCATCGACTGGTACCAGGTGAGCGCTTGCCTGCCCGGGTTCGTCGGGAACCCCAGCTACAACGGAGAGCAGCTGCTCATGTGGTTCTTCTACGACGTCCCGGACCTCTTGGAGCCGGTCGGCATCTTCCACGAGGGATACGACTCGCTCGGCTTCGGCCTGCCGATCCTCACGCCGTCTGACGAGCACGAGCTGGCAACGAGGCGGCCGGCCGAGCTGCTCCTGCTCGGACTCACGACGCGCGGTTTCAAGAGCGCGCTGCGCGACCTCGGCCCGTACCAGCCGGTTCTCGTCCGCGCGACGGTGCTGAAGCACGGCACAGCGGTCCTGCACGCCTCCCTCATCGTTCTCCGCGCGTTCGCGCGGCGTTCGATTTGGCCCGCCGGGGCCAGCTAGAGCAGGCTGCCGAGCTAACATGAGAGGTCATCAGCTGCTTGGCGACACGCCCAAGCGCGGTCGTGACCGCGCGAACCGTCCGCACGGACAGCTATCCCTCTTACCCCGGTGGCAGCCGAGGTATCTTGGTCGTGCCGCGGGTGGGCGGGGACTGGGTGTCGACCTCTCGATGTGGGGGGTGGCCGAACTGTCCGGGAAGCCCTGGCAGCTGAGAAGATGGCAGAGGGCTGAACGGAGGGTGTCGTGGCAACCAGCGTAAGCAGGGATGATGGGAAGCCGAAGGGACCGCGACGTATGTCGCAGGCTCAAGTGCTTCCAGGAAACGTCCCGCGTGCGCCGCGACGGCTGATCGAATGGACAGGCGAACGGTGCCTGCCCTGGGGCGACGACCTCGCAATGGTCTACGAGCACTACCACCGCTACCTGTTCGCAGCCGCTCTTGCCCCGGGCAAGCGGGTGCTTGATCTCGCGAGCGGCGAAGGCTACGGCGCCGCCCTGCTCGCGACCCAGGCCGACGAGGTCGTAGCCGTCGACATCGACGACGCGAGCGTCGAGCACGCCCGGGCCAACTACCGCCTCGCGAACCTGAGTTTCAGCCAGGCCGACATGCTCGAGCTCTCGGATCTCGCGGACGGCACTTTCGACCTGGTCACCTGTTTCGAGGCTCTCGAGCACGTCGTCGATCACGACCGCCTCCTCGCCGAGATCCTGCGGCTGTTGTCACCAGACGGCATCCTCGTGCTGTCGACCCCGGACCGGGTCGTCTACTCGCTCGAGCAGGGGCGGGACAACCCGTTCCACACCCACGAGGTCACACAGGACGAGCTCGTCGCCCTGCTCTCGCAGGGTTTCGCCCATGTCCGGGTCTGGGGCCAGAACGTTGCAGTTGGCTCGGTCATCACCTCGGTCGGCGCGGAGCACAGCGCGGGCGAGGTGCTCACGCTCAAGCGGGAAAAGGACGGCTGGACCCCCGGGGTCAAGCTCAGCTCGACCTACCTTTTGGCGGTGGCCTCGCGCGCTCCGCTGCCCGAGTTGCCCGAGCATTCGACCCTGGTCGACATCGGCCTCGAGCTGGTGCGCTCCACCCAAGGTGAGCTGGAACAGACAAGGGCCGAAGCCGCCGGACTGGTCGAGCTGCTGGGCACGAGCGAGGCCGAACGCGACGAGGCCCGCGCCGAGGTGACCCGGCTAGTCGAGCTCGTGAGCTCGGGCGAGGCCGAACGCGAGGCGGCCCGTGCCGAGGAGGCGAGGCTGCTCGAGCTCCTCGGCTCGATCCAGTCCGAGCGCGACGCCGCCCAGAGCGAAGGCGCCCGGCTGCTCGGGCTCGTCACCGCCGCCGAGGCAGAGCGCGACGAGGCCGAGGCCGAAGGCGCCCTGGTCCTCGAGGAGCAGGCGGAGCTGTTCCGGGAGCTTTCCGCCGACCACGACGAGGCGTTGCGGGCGCTGCAGCACCTGCGCCGCCGCGCCGTCCACTTAGAGCGCCGCCAGGAGACTCTGCTCGAGAGCCTGCGGGTCGCCCGCACAAACCCGCAGTCGGCAGCGATGGCCGAGCTCAACGAGATCAAGAGCTCTGCGATATTCCCCCTCTTGGACCAGTACCGGCGCTCGGTGGAGCGTTTCGCCCCGGTCGGCAGCCTGCGCCGGGCGAACTATCAAAAGGTCGTCTCGCGGGCCGCTCGCCTCATGTCGTCGCGCGCCGCCCCCGCTCCGGAAAGCCCGGGCATCCCCGCGCTTCCGACCGTCGCCGAGCCCGAGGTCAGCATCATCATCCCCGTTTACAACAACTGGGAGCTCACCGTCGCCTGCCTGCGCTCGCTTGCCTTCGACAGCTCGGCGGTGCAGTACGAGGTGATCGCCGTCGACGATGCCTCCACCGATATCACCCATGACTTCCTGCCGAGGGTTGAAGGCCTCAACGTCGTGCAGATGAAGCAGAACTCCGGCTTCATCGGCGCCGTCAACGCCGGGCTCAACGTGGCCCGGGGCCGCTTCGTGCTCTTGTTGAACAACGACACCGTCGTGCTGCCGGGCTGGCTCGACGCCCTCATGCGCACGATCGAGATCGAGGAGAACGTCGGTGTCGTCGGGGCCAAGCTCGTGTACCCCGACGGGACGCTGCAAGAGGCCGGCGGGATCATCTGGAGGGACGGCTCGGGCCTCAACTACGGCCGGGGCGGGAACGCCGAGGACCCCTCCTACAACTTCGTGCGCGACGTGGACTACTGCTCGGGCGCCTGCCTGCTCGTACGCAAGGAGATCTTCGACGTGCTCGGCGGGCTGGACCGCCGATACTCGCCGGCGTACTACGAGGACACCGACTTGGCCTTTGCCGCCCGCAAGCTCGGCTACCGGGTCGTTTACCAGCCCGAGGCTAAGATCTGCCACGCCGAGGGCTCGAGCAACGGCACCGACGAAGGCTCGGGCGTCAAGCGTTACCAGAAGGTCAGCCGCGAGGCCTTCCGCCTCAAGTGGCAGACAGAGCTCTTGGCACAGTACGAAAGTGACCCCGGCCTCGAGCGGGTCGCGAGCCGGCGCACGCCGGCCGGCCACGTGCTCGTCGTCTCGGACCGTGTCCCCCTGCCGAACCAGGACTCGGGTTCCAAGCGCATGTACGAACTGCTCCTGGCGCTTCGCGACCTGGGGCTGGCGGTCACGTTCGTGCCCAACGACGGCCAGCAGCAGGGCGCCTACTCGACCGCTTTACAGCGGGCCGGCATCGAGGTCCTCTACGGTCCCTTGGACGAGCGCAAACTGCTGCGTGAGCTCGCGCCGGCCCTCGATGTCGCCATCTTGTCCCGGCCGGAGCCGACCTGGCGCTGGCAGCCGCTCGTGCGCGAGCTGTGCCCCGAGACCAAGATCATCTACGACACCGTCGACCTGCATTTCCTCCGAGAGGCGCGTCGCGCCGAGATCGAGGCCGACCCGCTCGTGGCGCGCGCCGCTGTCCGCTACCACGACATGGAGCTCTCCCTGGCCCGGATCGCGGACGCCACCCTCGTCGTCTCGGCGGCCGAACGCGACGTCCTTTTCGAAGAGGACCCCGAGATCCAGGTTCACGTCGTGCCGAACATCCACGGCGAGGAGCACACCGGCCGCCCCTTCGAGGAGCGCAAGGGGGTCCTGTTCGTCGGGAGCTTCCCGCACCACCCCAACCGGGACGCGGCTCACTGGCTCGTCGAGGAGATCATGCCGCTCGTGCGCCTCGAGGACCCGGAGATCTTCACCTACATAGTCGGCAGCTCTCCGACCGAGGACATCTTGGCCCTCGAGAGCGAGAACGTCCGCATCCTCGGGTGGGTCCCGGACCTAACGAACCTGCTCGAGCACGCCCGGATCTCGGCGGCGCCGCTGCGCTACGGCGCCGGCGTAAAGGGCAAGGTCGGCGAGTCCATGGCCCATGGCCTCCCCGTCGTCACCACCAGGCTCGGGGCCGAAGGCATGGGGCTGCAGCACGAGCACGACGTGCTCGTGGCCGACGGCGCCCAGGCCTTCGCGAACGAGATCCTCCGCGCCTACCACGACGCCGATCTTTGGACCCGCCTCGCGGTCAACGGCCGGCGCGCCATTGCCCGGGACAGCTCCCCTTATGCCATCCGCGCCTCGCTCGCGAAGATTCTCGAGGAGATCGGCGTGAAGGTGAAGCTGCCCGACGCGAGCCGCTCGTCTGTCTCGAGCGCGGACTCCAAAGAGAGCGAGTAGCCACAAGGCCAGGACTGCTCGGGGCCTAGCAGAGGAGCCTCGGAGCTGTCAGGCCTTTGTGGCAGCCATATCCACCTTCGTCCAGACCGCGGCCCCGTCTTCTTGCACGGGCTGGCGATCAAGCACGGACTCGACAAAGCGCACGGCGCACATGGGGTTGATGGAGTTGGTGAGTGGGATCACCACCGCCCGTACCTGCCAGGTGGCGAAGTTCTTACGGGCGCCTGCGACATAGGACGCCGGGGGAGCCTGCTCGGTCACAGCCACCTGCCAGCACGTCGTGAAGGCGGCCTCGGTGGCGCTGTAGTGGTCGTTGGCCACGCTCGCCTCCCCAGCGGGGATGCGGTAGCTGAAACCGTCTATCGACTGCCACACCATCGGCAGGTTGTGGGTGTTGCGGGCGATGGGGTAGGTGAGCAGGGTCCCGCCGGCGAGATCGGGCACGACCGTTGGCGGCACGAGGGCCGGCGGAGTGTTGACCTGGTTGATGTTGTAGGGCCAGCCCGGCACGAGCGAGAAAATGCCGAGAGCCGTCAGGCCCAAGAACAGCGGCAGGGGCCAGTAGGCGAACCTGGCGGGCCACCCGGACCGGCCGTGCAGCTTGCTTCGTTGCGGCTTTGCCTGCCGGGCGCGGTCAAGGATGACCGCGACAGCAATGGCGATGAACAGCCACATGAACAAGCAGTAGCGGGCGGCCACCTCGCTTTGCACGAAGGGCAGGTGGGTGAGGACGACGAAAGGCAGGCGGATGAAGGTGATGTGCCCCCAGACACGAAGGCGCGATCCCATCGCCAAGATGAGCGACAGGCCGGCCATCAGGACCGAGAAGCGCAAGAGCCCCTCTCGCCTAAAGCGGATGGTGCCGGCCAGCAAGAGCAACAGGATCGGTATGCCGATGTACGAGCCGTTCTCGGCCGCGTCGGGCTGCTTTCCCCCAAGGGCGGTGCCGAGGTTCATGAACCCGGTGCCGGTCTGGGCCAGCCCGAAGGAGAAGTGCTGGTTCACGGTCGGTACGACGAGGCCGGCGAGGTCGGTCGACAGCCCGGCGAGCGACTTGACCGAGTGCACCGCGCCCCTCAGGTGCTCCGGGCCTGTCCGGCTCACGAGCGCGAACCACGCCGCGAGCGGGAGAAGAATGATAACCCCGAGGACTATTGCCTTTGCCGCATATGGCAGGTGCTCTTTGATCAGGCTCCGCCGGACGATCGCGAGCACGACGATCCCTATCGCGGCGACGGTGAGGATGCAGGCGAGCAGCTCCGCCGACCACCCGAGCTGGACGATCATCACGAGGCCGAGGGCGATGCCCATCAGCCACCATCTGGCTTTCTGGCGCACGATGATCTCGTCGAGCAGCAAGAACATGACCGGCGGCACGGGGGCAAGCAGCAAGAAGATGTGGCCCTCGCCCTGGCCCACCATGTAAGGGCAAAAACCGTACAAGAGGCCGCCTACGAAAGCGGCGCCGATCCAGGCCGTGTAGCGCCGCAGCACGAAGAACATCGCCGCGGCCGAGCCCGCGAACGCGAGCGAGAAGACCACGTTGAAAGTGGCGACCGGGCCGAACAGCACCGTGATGGGGGTGCCAATGGCGCCCGCAAGGGGCATGGAGGTGTTGTCGGCGAGGTCAACTCCCCACGGATAGTTGATGAAATTCGACCGGATCGGATCGGTGAGGTGCGTGAGCGCGTGCGCGCCCCAGGCGAGGAACCAAACTTCCTGGCCGCTGTCTCCGCAACCCCCGCACTGCATCGTGTGGGTGACCCCGCCCATCCAAGAGGGCAGGTTCGCGAGGACACCGAGTCCTAGGTAGATGATGAGGACCGCCCCGATTAAGACTCGTAGGCGCCACTTCGCCTGCGCGGCCTCGGCGACGGGCGCCTCTATCTGATCGGCAGGCTCTGAACCCGTTCTCATCAAGGCTGCAGCTTGGCACAAGCCGCCCTTCGGCGACAGACAATCACAGGCAGGCAATCGGCGGCGGACAGCCAACCCGCTGGCGGTGTGGACCCCGGCGGAGTCAGGCCGGTAATCATGTGCGGGGCAAAGGTGCCGATAAAGTACTGATGGAATGTGGTTTCTATCGACAAGGGAGCTGAGCGCTAACCCATGAGAGTCGGCGTACTGACCGGCGGCGGTGACTGCCCGGGTCTAAATGCCGTCATCCGAGCGGTGGTCCGCAAGGGTGAGGTGGCATACAAGGACGAGTTCGTGGGCTACGCGGACGGCTGGCGCGGGGTCATCGAAGGCCGCAGCGTCCCGCTCGACAGCCATATGTGCCGGGGCATCCTGCCCCGGGGAGGTACGATCCTCGGCACGTCTCGCGTCAGCCCCCATCGTCAAGACGGGGGAGTGGCAGCCGCCCTCGAGCACCTCGCCGAGGTCGACGCCCTCGTCGTCATCGGCGGGGAGGGCACCTTGCGAGCCGGCCACGAGCTCTTCTCCGAAGAGAGGGTCCCGCTCGTCGGTGTGCCGAAGACGATCGACAACGACATCAGCTCGACAGACGTGAGCTTCGGTTTCCACACCGCGGTCCAGATCGCCACCGATGCCATCGACAGGCTGCACACGACCGCAGAGGCCCATGACCGGGTCATGGTCTGCGAGGTCATGGGCCGCCATGCCGGCTGGATCGCCATCTATGCGGGGATCGCCGGAGGTGCTGCGGAGATCATCATCCCCGAGGAGCCGTTCGACATCGACGAGATCTGCGCCTCTTTGGTCAAGCGCCACAGCTCGGGGCGTTGGGCCTCGGTCGTGGTCGTCGCAGAAGGGGCCATCCCCAAGCCCGGCACGATCGAGGTCCCCGAGCGCGAGATCGACATCTACGGGCACCGGCGCCTCGGCGGGATCTCGAACCTGCTCGCCACCGAGATCGAGAGCCGGACCGGGTTCGAGTCCCGCGTGACCATCCTCGGCCACGTGCAGCGGGGAGGGACACCGACCGCGTTCGACCGCGTGCTCGCCACCCGACTCGGGATGGCGGCCATCGACGCCGTTCATGAAGGCGCCTTCGGTCAGATGGTGGCGCTGCAGGGCGACCGAATCGTGCTCGTGCCCCTGGGCGATGCCGTGCGCAGGGACCAGCCCAAGGCCGTTCCCCACGATCTGTTCGAGGTGGGCGAGGTCTTCTGCCGCTGAGGGCTAGACTGGTCTTGCGCGGCTCTCGCCGTGCCTTTTTCCGGGATCCCGCCCAAATGCCTTCGCGCGCCAACTTCCGCAACCTCGCAATAGTCGCCCACGTCGACCACGGCAAGACAACGCTCGTCGACGGGATGCTCTGGCAGTCGGGGGTCTTCCGCGCCAACCAAGAGGTGAACGAGCGCGTCATGGACTCGATGGACATCGAACGCGAGAAGGGGATCACGATCCTGGCCAAGAACACCTCCGTGCGCCACGGAGGGGTCAAGGTCAACATCGTCGACACCCCGGGGCATGCCGATTTCGGAGGCGAGGTAGAAAGGGCCCTCGCCATGGTGGACGGAGTGCTCCTTCTCGTCGACGCGAGCGAGGGCCCGCTGCCTCAAACGCGCTTTGTGCTGCGCAAGGCGCTCGAGCGCCGCCTTCCCGTCGTCCTCGTCGTCAACAAGATCGACCGCCCCGACGCCCGCCCGAAAGAGGTCGTGGACGAGGTCTACGAGTTGTTCTTGGACCTCGACGCCGACGAGGAGCAGATCGAGTTCCCCATCGTCTACTGCAACGCCCGCGCCGGGCGCGCCTCGCTCGACCCGGCTGTTGAGGGCAAAGACCTCGAACCGTTGTTCCGGGTCATCTCGGAGTTCATCCCGGCCCCGACCTTCGAGCCCGGGCACCCCTTACAGGCGCTCGTCACGAACCTGGATGCCTCCTCTTACGTCGGGCGCCTCGCCATCTGCCGGGTGCTCAACGGCACCATCAAGCGCGGCCAGCAGGCGGCCTGGTGTCGGGCGGACGGCGCCGTGGAGCGATTCCGCGTCGCCGAGCTGTACGTCTCTGAGGGCCTCGACCGGGTGGACGCGGCGGAGGCCGGTCCCGGCGAGATCATCGCCATCGCGGGGCTCGCCGAGGTGACGATCGGCGAGACAATCTCGGACCCGGACGACCCGCGGCCGCTCCCGGTCCTCATCGTCGACGAGCCGAGCCTCGGTATGACTATCGGCATCAACACCTCACCCCTTTCTGGTACCGAGGGGACCAAGGTCACCGCCAGGCTGCTCAAGAACCGCCTCGACGCCGAGCTCGTCGGGAACGTCTCGATCCGCCTCCTCCAGACCGACAGACCCGACACCTGGGAGGTGCAGGGGCGCGGCGAGCTCCAGCTCGCCGTGTTGGTCGAGATGCTGCGCCGGGAGGGCTTCGAGCTAACCGTGGGCAAGCCCCAGGTCGTGACCCGCGTCATCGACGGCAAGGTGCACGAGCCGATGGAAGCGGTGTCGATCGACGTGCCCGAGGAATTCCTGGGCGTGGTCACCCAGCTGTTGTCACTGCGCAAGGGCCGCCTGGTGCAGATGGTCAACCACGGCACCGGCTGGGCGCGGGTCGACTACTCGGTGCCCTCGCGGGGCCTGATCGGCTTCCGGACCGAGTTTTTGACCGAGACCAGGGGCACAGGCGTGCTCCACCACATCTTCGACCGCTTCGAGCCCTGGCACGGCGAGCTGCGCACCCGGGCCTCCGGCTCGCTCGTGGCCGACCGGCGGGGCCTGACGACCAACTACGCCCTGTTGAACCTGCAAGACCGCGGGGCGCTTTTCATGGGTCCGGGCGTGGACGTCTACGAGGGCATGATCATCGGCGAGAACGCCCGCTCGGAGGACATGGACGTCAACCCGACCAAGGAGCGCAAGGTCACCAACATCCGCTCGTCCACCTCCGAGGAGCTTGTCCGCCTGATACCGCCTAGGTTGCTCTCGCTCGAGCAGGCGCTCGAGTTCATCAGGGAGGACGAGTGCGTAGAGGCCACCCCGCGCAGTGTCCGGCTGCGCAAGGTCGTGCTGGACCAGGCTGAACGGGGCCGGACCACCGCCCAGTCAAAGCGCGCCCAGATCCAGAGCCAAGCCCGCGCCTCCGCGCCGAGCCGCCGCGCCGGCTGAGCGGGGCCTTAGGCGGCCCATATCGGCGCCGTCTGTGACAAAGCACCCCGGCCCGGCGCGTTTGGCGAGATAGAGGGCCTCGTCCGCCCGCCGGAGAGGCGCGCAGGATCCTCGTCCCGGCGCAGTAGCGCCATGCCGGCGCTAAGCGAAGAGGCGACACCCGTGACTGTCAGGATCGACTCGTCGGAAGGAGCCAACAGGTCCTTTGCGACCGACTCGTAGTGAGCGGGGTCGGCGTCGCCGAGCAGAACGACGAACCCGTCGCCGCCGGTGCGAACGAACACGTCCCGCCGACGCAGCCAGTTGTGCCACTTGGCGACGAGGTGACCCAAGACGACGTCTTCGATGTTTTGCCCGAAGGTGTCGTCCACCTCTTTGAAGTGGTCGATGTCGAACAGGCCAGGGCCCCGCTCGGCGGCCCCGCGGTCTCGATGCCAAGCCGCCGCGAGAGCTCTACCTCAAGGACGCGCCGGTTATGGGCTCCCGTGAGCAGGTCACCCAGGGGGAGCTCTTCTAAGCCCCGAACCACCGAAAGACATCTGGCGATCGTCTCTGGGGCACTGAATCAGCTCAGATGAACCGGACCCGCGGTCGAGGTGTCTGATGAGCGCCCGAGGCGACAGAGGGTGCGTGTCG
>Ga0182015_10008052_pt1 | contig 10131 bp, 8 predicted proteins | sample 712P3MmetaG_FD_120478 | JGI IMG/M metagenome (GOLD analysis project Ga0182015, IMG submission 120478) | Permafrost microbial communities from Stordalen Mire, Sweden - 712P3M metaG | ecosystem: Environmental > Terrestrial > Soil > Wetlands > Permafrost | place: Sweden: Stordalen | collected... | reverse complement strand
TGCCGCGTCCTCCCCGATGGCACAGAAGACAGGTTCTGGATCGGACCACGCGGCCGCGCGGCGCCCCCGGTAGTGGTGGCCGGGCCCGCCCGCGATCTGCTGGCCTGGCTGCTCGGCCGGGGCAGCGGCACCGGCTTGCGCGTCGTGCCGGGGGCCGCCCTGCCGACATTGCCAGCGTGGCGGTAGGGAGTGGAGGGCTTGTTCGTCAGGTCGTTAGGTATAGAAAGGACAGGACACTGGAGGGGTAGGACACTGAGCAGAAGGAGAATCTCGTGGCCTATACCGGGGACGTGACCGTTGGCGGGGCGCCCGACACGCGGGAACTGCCGGGGCTGACCGTGACCAAGGTGGCCGTCGGGCCCATGAACAACAACGCCTACCTGCTGACCTGCCGCGAGACCGGGGAGGCCGTGCTCATCGACGCGGCCAACGACGCGGGCACGCTGCTTGAGCTCATCGGCGCGGCGCCGGTGGCCCGCATCATCACCACGCACCGGCACTGGGATCACTGGCAGGCCCTGGCCGAGGTGCAGGCAGCGACCGGGGCCGAGGTGGTCGCGCACCCTGACGACGCCGGGGAGCTTCCCGTCGAGGTCGACGTCCTGGTGCGGGGCGGCGATACGGTGCCGGTCGGCTCATGCGAGATCTCCGTCATTCACCTGCGCGGCCACACGCCAGGCAGCATCGCGCTGTGTTACGAGGCGGGCGGGCAGCTGACCAGCGAACCGCACCTGTTCACCGGCGACTCACTGTTCCCTGGCGGCCCTGGGAACACCGAGCAGGATCCGCAACGGTTTACCCGGCTCATGGATGACCTGGAGGAACGGGTGTTCGCCCAGCTGCCCGATGGCACCTGGGTCTACCCGGGCCATGGCCAGGACACGCTGCTCGGCGCGGAGCGGCCGCACCTGGCCGAGTGGCGGGCACGGGGCTGGTAGCCGACCTAGCTGATCTCCGTCGTGTACGCGACAACGTTGCTCAGGTAGGAGCCCGTCGCGTGGTCGAACACCCCACCGCAGGTGATGAGGCGCAGTTCCGCGTCGGGTGAGGGGCCGTAGACGGCCGCGGTGGGGAAATGGTTCTTCGGGTACATGTGCACGGAGTTCACCCGGAACACCGCCAGCCGGCCAGTGGCCTCGCGCACGTAGACGAGATCGCCGGGGCGCAGCAGGCGCAGCCGGAAGAACACGCCGGGACCCAGGTATGAGTCGATGTGGCCAGCGATCACCGACGAGCCGACATTCCCGGGACGCGGGCTGCCGGTGTACCAGCCCGCTACCGAAGTGCTCGTCGGCACCTGCAGCGTGCCCTGGGCGGTCATGCCCAGCTTGATCAGCTTGGTGCTGACGTCGATGGCCGGAATGGTGAGAGCCACCGGAAGGGCCGCGGGCTGGCCCGCCGAGGGGCTTGGCGCCGCCACGGCCGCACCGGACGGAACGATGCCCAGCGTGGCCACCGGGCGGGGGATGTCAGCCGGCCTGGCCCGCGCCCCGACCAGGCCCACGATCCCGATGACCGCCGCCACCAGCCCACCGCTCGCCGCGGCCAGCGTCCATGGCCTGCGGCTCAGCCCGATGCGCGGGCGGCCGGGCCGCGCGTGACGCGACTCTCGCTCGGTCTCGCGAGTCCCCGCCCCTGAGGTCTCTGGCGCCTCTGGGATCTCTGAAGCCTCTGGGATCTCTGAAGCCTCTGGGATCCCTCTCGCCTCTGGAGTCTCTGGGGTCTCCGAAATTCCTTCCGGCTCGGAAGGCTCAAAAAGCCCGAAGGTCTCAAATATCCAGGTGGACCCGGTGGAGCCGGAGCTCTCAGACGGGTCAGGGGCTTCGGTAGTTCCCACAGTCCCAGGAGTACCCGATGCCGCCGAAGCTGACCCGGGGGGCGTGACACCTGCCCGCCCCCCGGGAAACGGCCTGGACCAGCCTCCGGGTCCCCCCGGTCTCATCGTGCGTGGCGGGCCAGGCTCCTGACCCGGCGCAGCCGGGTGACGCCACCGAGCGTGAGCAGGCCACCCGCGGCGACGGCAGCGATCCAGGGCAGCGGCGACGGGGCGGGACCGGGCGCGGTGCCACCCAGCCCGGTGCTCGCGCCACCCTCCGGCATGACGACGCTTCCGGCCGCGTCCTCCAGGTCATCGATCTTGAGGCCGCTGGGGCCGTCCAGGATGACGAGCGTGTGAATGGTGTCCGCGGCTAGCTGGATCTGCTGGGTGACCTGCTCCCCGCCCCCTGAGGCACGCACGGTCCAGGTCCCCGGGGACGCCTCCCCGTACGCACTGACCATGGAGAACGTGAGGTCGTGGGCCAGCACCTTGCTGCCCGCCGTCACCGTGACCTGGTTCTCCTTCAGGGATGCCTGGATCACCCGGACCAGGGCCTGCCCTGGCGGCGTGGTCAGCCGGTCGCTGAGAACCTGCAGCCGCAGCCCGGATGCTGGCCCCACACCAGCGACCGTGTACGCGCCGCCCGATTTCACCTGGATGTTGGTGGACAGCACCGGGGCGGACGCCGGCGCGGCACCCGCACCCCGCATGGCCACGGTGTACTCACCGGTCGCGAGCTTCAGGTACGGGGAGACGTCACCATAACCGACGGACTTGAGCACGGTCATCGCACTGGGGTCGCCGTAGGAATACAGATAGACGTCCACCGCAGGTGTGTTCGGGGACAGGTGCGCCAGCCGGATCCAGCCCACCGAGGAGCCAGCAGGAGCCGCGGACGCCACGGACGCGGCCCCCGCCAGCAGGCCTGATGACAGCACCAGGACGCCCAGCAGCAGGCTGAGGCGGGCACCCGCGAGGCGCAGGGCCTGTGGCCACAGTGACATGAAGATCTCCTTTAGGTCAGCTATCCGCCCCGAGCAGCCCGAGGGGGCTCGGGGCGGTGAATTCAACGCGCAGGACGGCCTGCCCGGTGGCGAGCCGCACGGTCTTCACTTCGGCGGGAAGATAAGGCGCCCGCTGAGCGAGCAGGAAGCCTTTCAGGGATGCGAGGGAGGCGGCGCTGTGCGTGCCGTCCAACCCGGCCGCCCCAGATATGTCGGCCGACCGCAGCGGGACGCCCGGGCTGGCCTGCGCGCCGGATCCGCCGAAGCCTGGGACGTCGATGGGGTACAGCGCGGCCAGCGTCGCGAGCGTGGTCAGCAGCCGTGAATCGACATCGCCGGCCACAAGCTGCCGGCGCGCGCTGGCCGAGGCAGCCAGCCGCGGATTGTCCAGCAACTGCCGGCCCACCAGCATGCGGGCCTGCAGGTCGGCCCGCAGCGCGGCCTGGTAAGCCGCGGCTCCGTCAGGCGCGACCGCCCGGACGACGATCCGGGCACTGCCCCGCCCGAAACTCGCCAGTACCTCCGGCGCGTATACGCTGGCGAGACGGCTTCCGAACTGGGCCCGGACCGCGGCTGTGGCCATCACCACGTCGCTGCCGAGAGGATCAGCGTTGCCGGACTCCAGTACAAGCAGGCGGCTGGCGGCGATCCCCTTGGCCTGAAGCACCGAACACATCGCCGGGTCGCACGCCACAATCGCGTCCGCTGCGACCTGCTGGGCGACCCAGGTCGCCGCCTGGCCGCGGACCGTCGCGACGATGCCAAGCGCGCCGTTACCGGCGTGGCCACGCCCGGATCCCGCGTTGCTGGCCAGCACGGCCGTGATCGCGCCCCCGCCGAGCAGGATCGCGACCAGGACGACCGCGATGATCAAGCGCCGCCGGCCGGGCGCCGACGCCGGCCGGCGCCGGCGCTGCGCCCACAGCCTGAAGGTCGTGGCGAGAACCTGGGGCCAGGACGGGAGTTGCGCCGCCTGCGCCGTGCCCGGCTCCCGGGCGACCGGTACGGGCGGCAGCACGGTCCTGGCCACGACCACGGTGTCCTTGGTCTGCTCCACGGATCCATCGCTGGCGGACTCATCCCCCGGCGGCTCATCCCCCGGCAGCTCAACGCCGGGCGGCCCGGCAGCGGCAGCGGGAGCGTGGGTGGGGGCGGCGGGAGCGGCAGCGGTGGGAGCGGGAGCAGTGGGCTCTGGATCCGGCCGGTTGCTGGTGCGCCCTTCGACGACTATCTGTAGCGGGTCCTGGTCGGACGCCAGCAGGCTGTCCGGCCGTGTGGCAGGGTTGGCGGGCAGCATTCCATCCCCGGGCGGTGTCCCGGGTGATGTCAGACTGTGGCTCCGCCGTTGCACGCGACCTTGTCCCCCCCGAGGGCCGCCAAACGACAAAGCATGCGGACCCAGAGGACAGCGGAACATACCCTTAACTGCGCTTTCAACCGAAATAGCAGGATGCTACTAAGTTACTACGTACTGTAGGGTAACTAATTACGGTCATTACGGACAGAGAGCGGTAACACGGCGGGAACTGCACCGCGACCCGTAGCGGATATTACGGGCCGGGACGCGGCCACCAGTCGTCAGGGCACGGGGCGGCGCCGGGCAGCGATCCGCTGATAGAGAGCCAGTGCGCCGCCCACGGCGGCCGCCTCGTCGGGCAGCGCGGCCGCGCGGGCCAGTGCGGCCGCGCTCAGCTTCGCGCCGCGCTCTGGGTCGTCGAGCACGGAAAGCACCGCGGACGCCAGGCTGTCCGCGTCGCCGGGCGGCACCAGGAGGGCGCCATCCGCCCCGGTCAGATCGGGGACCCCGCCCACCCGGGTGGCGACAAGCGGCCGGCCGGCCCGCAGCACCTCCTGCACGACCAGCGGCTGGCCCTCCCAGGAACTCGCCACCACGACCACGTCGGCGACGGCCAGCAGCGCCGGGATGTCGCGGCGCTGGCCCAGAAACCGCACCGCCAGCCCTGCTGACCGGGCCTGGCGGTGCAGCGTGTCCGCCAGCGGTCCGTCCCCGGCGATGACCAGCAGCGGGATCGGGTCACGGTGCTGCCAGCCGGCCGCGGCGGCCAGCAGCGTGCCGAAGCCTTTCTGGACGGCCAGCCGGCCGACGGCGAGAACGACCGGGCGCTCGTTGCCGCCCAGTTCCTGCCGCACGGCCGCCGCCTCGTCCGCCGGGACCGCGCCGGCGGGGGGAGCGGGGACTAGCGCCCGGCCCCCATCCCGTGCTCCCAGCCGCCGCATCCGGGCAGCCAGATCTCCTGACACAGTCGCCACCGCGTCTGCCCTGCGGGCGACGATCCGTTCGAGGACCGCGTAGACCGCACCAGCCAGGCCAGCCGCCGGGCGCGCGTTGTGCACAGTGACGATCAACGCGCTGCGCCGGCCGGGTCCGCCGGCCAGCGCCAGCGCCGTAATCGCGCCGGCCCGCAGCCCGTGGGCGTGCACGACATCCGGCGCCGACGCCGCCAGCAGCCTCCGCAGCCGGAGCAACGCGGCGGCATCATGGGCCGGCCGCGGCCGGCCGGCGATCTCCACCGGCACGAGCTCCCATGATCGCGGAGGGCTCGCGCCAGAGACGTCAGGCCCAGAGACAGCCGCGGATCCCCTGCGATCATGGAAGAACCGCTGCGTGGACGCGGGACCGAGCACCGCCACCGCTACGCCCCGGGCGGCGCAGCCATCCGCGAGCATCGCGACGTGCGGACCGGTCCCCCCGGTGGTCACGGCGACCACCAAGGCGACCTTCAGGCTCCCGCCGCCCGGGCCCGCGCCGGTCACCACGGCCGCCTCCGCCAGGCCCGCGCGGCCATCGCGCGCAGATCGCTGCCGTCGAGGGCCAGGGCGGCGAGCCCGAAGACTACCGTCACGCAGGCGCAGGCGAGCACCGCGACGCCGGCGTTCCGGAGGAAACCCGAGACCGGAAGCGCGGCGGATACGGCCGCCCCGGCGGCCCCGCCAGTTACCGCGCCTGCCAGCCCCGCCACCGCGGCCCGCCCTGCTCCGCGCAGCGCCGCGGGCCCCCGGGCCCGTCCTACCGCGCCGAGCAGCGCCACCCCGGCCACCGTCAGGCCGATGGTGTTGCCCAGGCCGAGCACGGGCACCACCCAGCGAGCGGGGACGAGCGCCACGGCGACCACGTCCGCCGCGATCACCAGCAGCCAGCCGCCCACCATCGCGAACGCCGCCATCCGGTTGCGCCCGCAGGCGAAGAGCACCCGGGACAGGTTGGCGGCCAGCCCGTAACCGATCAGGCCGGGCGCGAACGCCGCGAACGTCAGCGCCAGCTGGCTGGACGCGGCGTGCGCCGCGAACATCCGGGAGGCAGGCAACGCGGCTCCCGCCAGCAGGGCCGCCCCGAGCCAGGACACCAGCATCACCGCCCGCGTGGATGTTGCCGCGGTGCTGTCGAAGTTAGCCCCTGACCGGGCCGAGAGCAGCGGGAACGCGCTGGTCGCGATGGGCACGGCGAGCACCGCGTAGGGCACGAAGAACATCTGCCAGCCGTAGTTGTAGAGCACGAGCGCGCCCTGCCCGTCATGGGCGTTCGCGAGCACGATCACCGCGACCACGGACGCGTCCTGGGCGACAAGCGCCGCGATCCCCACGGCGGCCAGCCCGCGCACCCGCCCGGCCACACCGGCGGGAAACCGGAGGGCGGGCCGGAGCCGCAGCCGGAGCCGGAGCACCGGGCCGAGCGCGGTCAAGGCCAGCGCCGCCACGCCCGCCGTGGTGCCGAGGGCCAGCGTCAGTTCGGCGGGCCCGGGCAGCCCGCCAAGCCGGTTCCGGTATCCGCCGCCGAGCGGGTCAAATGCGACGTAGGCGCCGATGACCACCAGACTGGACAGCACCGGGGCCAGCGCGGGCGCGGTGAAGCGGCCGTGGGCCTGCAGGATGCCGTAGAGCACCACCGCCAGGCCGTAAAGCAGGATCTGCGGGGCGAACGCGGTCAGCATCCGGGTGCTCACGGCCACGATGGCCACCTCGCTGCAGCCGGGGGCCTCGGACAGCAGCACGGACACCAGCGGGCCCGCCGTCACGGCGATGAGGACGCTCACCGGGGCAAGCAGCACAACTGTCCAGGTCAGCAGCGCCGATGCGATCTGGTTCGTCTCGGCGGCAGCGTCCGCCCCATCCACGCTCATCCGGCGCGCCGCGGAACCCGCCAGCACCGGGACCACGGCGCTGCTCAGGGCCCCGCCGAGGATGACGTCGTAGATGATGTTCGGCACCTGATTGGCGGTCGCGTACGCGGTGCCCAGGCAGCTGTTGCCGACGGTGTAGGCGAAGACGAACTGGCGTCCGAACCCGACCAGGTTGGCCAGGACGGTGATCACCCCGATGAGGACCGCCGCCCGTCCGATCCCCTGGCCGACCTGCCGGACCGGGCCAGGCTCGGTCGCCGGCGCCTGCGGCCCGGTCACTGCCCGCTGGGAGCGGCCCGAGGCGTGGTTTCCTGGTGGGCCTTACCCCAAGACCGCGCACCACAACGGAAACCGCCGCGGCTCATGTCTTCCGCCGCTGGCTCGGCCGCGGCGGCGGGTCCCGGTGCGGCGTGTGGTGCGGTCAGTGCCGGTGCACCGGGGCGCCGGCCGAGCATGTCCAGCCAGCGCAGCGGGGGTGTCCGCTCGATCACCTTGGTGAAGCTGACCACTTCGCTGGCTGCCGTGAGACCGGTGATGGCCGCCAGTACGGCGATCCTGGCCGGCCGGCGCAGGCTGGCCGCGGCCGCGACGCCCAGCATGGCACCCAGCGCGTTGGCGCCGGCGTCGCCCAGCATCGCCCGCTCGCCGAGGTCTTCCGGCAGCAGCGCCAGGGCCGCGCCCACCGGGGCGGCCACGGCGTTGGCGCCGCCCGGCGCGGCGGCGCTGAGCGGCGCGCTCGCCATGAGGATCACCTTGACGGCGCGCCCGGGCCGCAGGTCGAACAGATTGAGCAGGTTGGCCGCCCCGGCGGTGAGGCCCGCGTTGACCGCCACGTCCACCGGTGAGCCGCCGAGCAGCGCGGCCGCCGCGAGGCCGGTCGCACCGATACCGCCGATCTTCACCGCGCCGGTGGTCACCTCGCCGCGGGCCAGCGCGCCGAGGTGGCCTCGGAAGCCGCGCCGGTCCCCGCTGCCCTCGAGGTCGTCGTACCCGCCGAACACACCGGCGCCAAGAGCGGCCACCACCAGGGCCCCGCGCGCGCGGGGGGTCATCCCGGGGCTGATCGCTGCCGCCGCGGCTCCCGCGGCCGCGGCCGGCCCCTCGAGCAAGGTGACCGGCTCACCGCGGTGATTGGTCCTGGTCCAGGTGGCCTGGCCACCCGGCGGCCACCGGGTCAGCGCCGCATAACTGGCCCGCGCCGCGGCCGCCGCCAGGCCGGCGCTGACGACGGCGGTGACTCGGCCAGGCCGCCCAGCCTCGCGGCTCATTGATGGCTCGATGCGGACGGGCGGGCCGACCGTGGGTCGGTCACGACGCTTCCGGCCGAGGCGGACGGCGAAGCGGAAGCGGTGGGCATGGGCGTCGGAACGACGGCGCTAGCTCCGGATCCGGTGCCGTAGCTGGCCGGTTTCGCTTTGGCCAGCAGCTCATACAGGGCCTGGGCCACCACGACCTGGCCGCTGATGGTGTCGGCGTTGTCCACGGTTGACAGGCTGTCGGCCTGGCCAGCGGACCGGATCAGATGGATCGCACTGCCCGGCCCGGAACCGTTCACCGAGCCGACCACGACCGTGCCCTGGGCGGCGGCGCGCAGTTGCTGGCTCAGGGCCACCAGGGCCTGGGTGGGCGCGTTGGAGTCGTTCGTCGCGGGAGGGCTGGCCGGGATTATCACGACAGCCAGGGTGGCATGGACCATGGCTGGCTCGCTGACGCTCAGGAAACCTCCCGTGACGAATCCGTTGAGGATCGCCGTGCCGGCGCTGTCCTGGCTGCCGGACGCAGGCTGCCCGATCCCGGCCTGGGTCAGGATCGCGCTCGCGATCAGCTGCGCGGCCTGGGCCTGCGCCGTACCGGTCTGCAAGATGACGCCGGTCGGCGTCAGTTTCTGGGTGAGCAGGCCGAGCGCGGCCCGCGTGCTTGAACTTGGGTCGAAGAACGTGGACTGGACGTTGACCTGGCCGGTTAGCTTGGCGCCCGCCTCGGTCAGCGCCTGGGTCACACCGGTGGTCACCACGCTGGGGGCACCCGGAGCGGTGACGAGAACGACCCGCTGGCCCGCGAGCAGGCGGTCGAGCAGCACTGGCTCTGCGGCCTGCTCGAACTGCTGATCGCTGCTGATCTGATTCTTCAGGGCCCGGTTCTGCGAGTTCTGGTTGTTCTCTTCGTGACGCAGCGCGGTCACGGATTTGCGCAATTCCGCTGTGATCGGGCCGTTGAGGGCGGCCGAGCCGAGAACGACACCGACCGCCAAGGCGAGGAAGACCGCGATGATGGAGACAAGGTGATATCGGAAGTCGATCACTAAAACAATCCAGTGAGCCAGAACTTGAATATGTCCAGTTGCACAAGTAGCGCATCGAGGAAGGCCCGCATGGCATCCGAGGCCCAGATGGCCGCCACGACAGCGGCCAGAGCGGCCCCCACGAGGGCCAGCAACGCCCAGCCGGAGATCCGGCTCCGGTAGAGCTGGTTGACGCCCTTGGCGTCCACCAGCTTGCTGTCCAGGCGCAGCCTGGTCAGGTAGGTGCTCGCCATCCCCGACCGGCCCTTGTCGAGGAACTCTGACAGCGTGTTGTGCGAGCCGACAGCGACGATCAGCGTTGCCCCCCTGTCATCGGCTATCTGCATGGCGACATCCTCGCTGGTCCCTGCGGCCGAGCAGAGCACCGAGGACCGGCCCAGCCGCTCGACTCGCGCAAGCCCAGGTGCGTGGCCGTCCGGGTAAGCGTGCACTATCAGTTCCGCGCCGCAGGTCAGGCCCCTGTCGGAGACCGAATCCATGTCACCGACGACCAGATGGGGCCGGTAGCCGGCGTCAAGCAGCGCATCCGCACCGCCGTCCACACCGATCATGACCGGCTTGAACTCCCGGATATAGGGGCGCAGCGCGATCAGGTCCTCGCGGTGGTGGTAGCCACGGACCACCACCAGCGCGTGCCTGCCCTCAAGCTTGGTGCGCAGGGCTGGCACCTGTATTCCGTCGATGAGCAGTGCGCCCTCGGATTTCATGTACTCCAGGGTGTTGATCACGAACGCCTCGATCTGCGCGGCGACACCCGCCTTGGCCTCGGACATGGAGGCGGCCACAGTTTCCGCGGTCTGCAGCGTGCCCTTGGCGACTATCTCGTCGCCAAGGTGCAGGACTTCGCCCTGCAGCCGGACAGTCTCC
>Ga0182015_10008051_pt1 | contig 10132 bp, 14 predicted proteins | sample 712P3MmetaG_FD_120478 | JGI IMG/M metagenome (GOLD analysis project Ga0182015, IMG submission 120478) | Permafrost microbial communities from Stordalen Mire, Sweden - 712P3M metaG | ecosystem: Environmental > Terrestrial > Soil > Wetlands > Permafrost | place: Sweden: Stordalen | collected... | reverse complement strand
TAAACCCCACCTCAAAACCTCCCGAACTAACCTTTTCTAGGTCCTCTCATTCCCCGCTCTCATCGCACCCACAAAATGTCTTCTCGTCCCCCTCTCGAACCACATCTCCTTCTCTCCCATTGTCCGTGAACTCTGTACCCTCCCTCCCCCAACTCACCTCTAACATTTAGCACATCAACTTCGCGCTCACGGAATCTCGAATAAAGTCGACGATTCATCTCAATCCATTGGCCGTCGCTACGCTCGTAACGACGAATTGGGAACTCCATTTGGCATCACCGTCGACTTTCAAACCGTCAAAGATGGAACTATTACCCTTCGTGAACGTGACTCGACGACGCAGATTCGTGCTACGCAAGAGGAGATTTTCCAGGTGATTAAGGATATGGTAGATGAGAAGAGACAGTGGTCTGATGTTATTGCTCAGTATGGAGAGTTCAATTCTCAGGAAATTTAGCTTGGGTGCACTGGGTTTTGCTGGCGCGAGTTGTTACTAGATTGTAATACACTACAAATCATTTGCTCATAAATAAGATTTACGTCGAGATCTCAGACTTCAGAATGGTGCACAAAGTTTTGCAAACAAGTATAGCCCCAAGCCCTGAAAAGTGCGCGATTACCTGACCAACGCGCTTCGTCAAACATCACCACCGAATCAACATCTCCAGGGTTTGATGACGCTCTTCTAGTCCCGAATCCATGCCAAGGTACCATACTCTTGACACACAAACGCTGACTGTACAGAGAGCTCATCACTATCCAAGCTGGCCAATGCGGCAACAACAGTAACCCCCCCAGTGCAGAACCTCAATTAACCATGTTGCTAGTTGGCTCGCAATTTTGGCAACAGCTATGTCAAGAACACGGAATCAGCAAAGACGGTAATCTCGAAGACTTTGCCACAGAAGGAGGGGACAGAAAAGATGTCTTCTTCTATCAAGTAACCCCCCAAACCCACCCCTCCCCCAACAAGCAGAACTGATTACAGAGTGACGACACGCGTTATGTCCCCCGAGCAATCATGGTCGATCTAGAACCTCGAGTACCGTGTCCCTTTTGGTGACGGTATATTGATTTTAGGTAATTCAAACGATTCTATCTGGACCATATGGACAACTATATAATCCTGAAAACGTGTATCTCTCCAAAGACGGCGGTGGAGCAGGAAATAATTGGGCCGCCGGGTATCATGCAGGAGAACGTATCTTCGACGAAGTAGCAGACATGATCGACCGTGAAGCAGATGGAAGTGACTCTCTCGAGGTCCCCTCTCCCCCCGCTATTCTGAACGTACTGATAGGTAGGGATTCATGTTATTACATTCGATTGCCGGGGGAACAGGGAGTGGATGTGGGAGTTACTTGTTGGAACAATTGAACGACAAGTACCCGAAAAAACTGATTCAGACCTACTCTGTGTTCCCCGTCAACAATCAAGGAGGAGCAAGCGAAGTTGTCGTTCAGCCATATAATTCGCTCTTGACATTGAAACGACTTACTGAGAAGGCGGATTGTGTTGTCGTGTTGGATAATACTGCATTGAATCGGATTGTGGTGGACACAGCACATGTGCAAAACCCGTCTTTTGCACAGACAAATCAATTGGTATGGTCCCCCGCCCGGTTTTAGAGGGTGTGGGTGGTTGATGTGTTGTAGGTGTCGACGGTGATGTCTGCTGCGACTACGACGTTACGGTACCCTGGGTACATGAATAATGATCTTGTGGGTATGATTGCGAGTCTTATTCCTACTCCACGATGTCATTATTTAATGACTTCCTACACACCTTTCTCTAGCGAACAAGTCGAGCAGGTATCCGCCGCAGAATCCACACTTTTAACGCGTTGTAGGCAAAAGCAGTCCGTAAGACTACAGTGTTGGATGTCATGCGTCGATTACTGCAACCTAAGAATCGCATGGTCAGTACTTCACCCGGCAAAAAGAGTTGCTACATCAGCATCCTAAATATAATCCAAGGCGAAGCCGATCCCACTGAAGTTCCCTCCCGGCGTCATAATCTCCATCTAATTCTAGGTCCATAAATCCCTCCTCCGTATTCGAGAACGTCGACTTGCATCTTTCATCCCATGGGGTCCAGCAAGTATCCAAGTCGCGTTAACCAGACGAAGTCCCTACCTCCAAAACAGCAACCGTATAAGCGGTCTCATGCTCGCCAACCACACCAGCATCTCTTCTGTACTCCCACACCACCAACCCCCAAGCAGTACTGATGGTAGTTGTTTAAACGGACGTTAGATCAATACGACAGATTGAGGAAACGGAATGCGTTTCTTGATCAGTATCGACGGGAACCGATGTTTGAACATGGATTAGAGGAATTTGATTCTTCAAGGGAGGTTGTTGCGGATTTGATCAAGGAGTACGAGGCTGCTGAGGGGGCGGATTATGTTAGTGATCCGGTTGAGTAAATAAATAGTAGGTGTTTTCAAGGAAGGATTTTGTTTAGTTTATGTTGGAGAGAAATGTTCTACATGGTATCCCGCTACAGTTTCCTCTTTGACTGGTTTTAACGGTGATGTCTCGAGTTTGGTGATTTCTGTTTGGACAGTCTTCTTGAGGGGACTTGATTCTGTCTTTATGTGGACAGTTTCGACCATTCCATCCGACTCCACTTTGATATCGATGTCCTCCTTCACGACAACTTTCCTCTTTGCTTCCCTTTCTCGCCACATTTTAAGGCCCTTTTTGGCAAATGGACAGATTCCTTGTTCAGCCAACTTACACTCCCCACATTTCGGCACTCTTGGTAGACAAATTGTCTGTCCAAATCCAACGAGCAGAGGATTTATAGGTGCCCAATACTCCGTCGGTAACCAACCCTCCAAAGCAACTCTCGTCTTCTCTGGCGTTGCTGCATCCACCCACTTCAACAGATTTGCAATGCGATGAACATGTGTATCGACTCCAACGCCAACCGTCCTGCTAATTAGCCCTGCGAAGGGAAAGGATGGGAGGATACTTTTTCCATGCTGCAGTCATACATAAATGAGCCATCTTCTCTCCCACCCCAGGAAGTGAGCACAGTCCCTCGACCGTATCAGGAATGTCTCCACTGTATTTGTCGCGTAGTATCACAGCAACTCTTTTAATATACGCCGCCTTTTTATTATGAAACCCGATTTTGGTGATCAATTTATCGAGGTCAGATTCACTGATATCAAGCATATCTTGTAGATCCAGTCCATGAGGAAGCACTCGTTGCATATTACGTACTGTTGGCGCAGTTACAGTGTCGAGTGTCTGACTAGACAGCATAAGCGCAATTAACGTCTGAAATCGTTGTTGCCGAGCCGAGCACTCTGGATTTGCGAGCGCTGCACAACCCATTGTATCGACTGGAGCAGGTGTCGCGGCACGCATTTCCGAAATCAAATCGTATTGCTATCATGAGCGCAATTTAAGGTACAGGGGTAACTCGTTTCCAATGAGCGGGGGGTGAGAAGATTTTGGGTTTCTTTGCGGCTGGAGAGGATGACGATGAAAGAGCGCGTTTGGGAGGAGTTGGAGGAATTGTCATTGATGATGAACGAGGTCGTGAGAGACGTGTTGGAGCGGGAAGCTTGGTTGAACGCGTCATTGGAAAGGAACCAACTTGACAGAGGTCAGAAAAGAGGGGATTTGAGGGCAAGAAACTGCTTGGCTCTGATTGGCTTGAAAATATCAACCGGGTTTTTATACGTGCGCATAATTGGACTCATTTCTGAAGTTTCGAGAGCAATTTCTCATTTTTCCCCATCAGAAATCAATATTCCGAAAATGACGAGAAAGACTGGCTTTAAAACTTGACGCTGGCTTTGAAGTGAAATCCCCGGAAATTTACAGATCTTCGAAATCGAGGGAAGCTGTCATCGAACGCCATTCCTCGACAGGATGACGGCTGAAGAGTTTGTTGTTCCCACGAAACAGATTGTGTCGCCTTCTGACTTGCATGCATTCATCCATTCCGACACGTACCCGCTCATCGACAGCTTCGTCGAGGATTTGAGTACGTCGGTCGTGGATACAGAAATCTCTCCAGCCATCAAAACATCACAGGTTCGCTCGTTACTAAACACTCGAATTAATTTTGAAGAATGTTGAAATATTGCTTGGAATTCTAGACAGTATCGATAAGCTTGTATCTGAGAATCCTCCAGAGGAGACGAAAAGTCGATTTGGCAATGTTGCATTCCGTTCTTTCTACGACGCCGTTGCGCAGGTTGTCGTCCCAATTCTTTTCTGACTAATGGTAGCATTTGAGTGAGTTCCATACACGAATACCTCAACTCCCTCATGAGGCTATTCCAGAAGTATCAGAGTACCTGAAACAGTCATTTGGTGATCGAGAGAGAATAGACTATGGCAGTGGTCATGAACTCAATTTCATGTGTTGGCTGTACTCTGTCTCTTCCTCGGCACCGCTAATCGTAGTCTGTGTCTCCGTGAACTTCATCTCCTCACCCAACAAGACTATCCTTCAATGGTCCTCGTCGTATTTAATAAGTACCTCCACCCCCATTCAAGACTGATCCAGGTATCTCGATTTGACACGCCGAATACAAACTCTCTACCTTCTCGAACCAGCAGGCTCCCACGGCGTATGGGGACTAGACGACTACTCCTTCCTCCCTTACCTCTTCGGTTCAAGTCAACTCCTCCACCATCCTCACATCCGTCCCAAATCCATCCACGTCTCCGAAACAGTCGACTTCTTCTCCCAAAAGTACATGTACCTAGGCTGCATATCCCAAATCAATTCTGTTAAAACCGTCGGTTTAAGATGGCACAGTCCCATGCTCGACGACATCTCTGGCGTCAAATCCTGGACCAAAGTCCGTGAGGGACTAGGCAAAATGTTTCGTGGAGAAGTTTTGGGCAAACGTACTGTGATGCAACATTTCTTGTTTGGGAGGTTGATCCCGCCGCCAGATGGACTTGGGAGGGGGGTGGGAGAGGAAGAAGAGGGAGGACATGTTCATGAGATGTTTGGGGATTGTTGCGGGATTCGGGTGCCGAGTAGTGTTGTTGCGAGAAGAGAGTTGGATGCAAAGGGATTCATAGCCGATCCGGTTCCGCTTCTTCCATTTGATTAAACGCTATATTGTGGTTGGTGGGGATGTGGGATGATCTGATCGGGTTGCCAAGAGGGTTCGGGAAGGATACCAATTTGCTATGTTGTTTTTTCATCGATGATGTAGTTGGCTTTTATCCGCGGAGAAATACCCTTGGAATTTAAATGAAAATGGCCGTTAGGATACCTGAGTTAATTTGATGATATTGTCATCTCCGTTCCGTCGACACGATGGGATGGCGTTAGTTTACCCGACGTTGACAGCACGGGTCTTGTTAACCGAGTCGTGGTACCTTTGGCAGAATGTCCAAATGAAAATAAGGTTTCTCAATTTGAATACTATCCTCAGATCTCGTAACCCCATGTGTAACTTCATTCTTAGAAAGCAGCGCCAAGATAAACGGCGATATTCTGATCATTGAACAGAAATGGAACATCATGAAAGAGCTTCACGTGAAATAATTGATTCACTTGAATGATAGATCTCAATAGCGTTCCTACATAATTAGACTGAGATAGTACCAGATGCGGTGACGGGTACGCGGAGCGGATTTCCACCCTTGGATCGACAGGAGCGGGCGGGTCCGACCATAGGGAAACCGTGGCAACTTTCTCGTTCTTGTAATGTTATTCGCCCTCTGGGTCGCCAATAGACTATCTCCCCCGTGCTACATGACAATGTTCTGCGACTTTATGACTCTTCCCATCAATGGTTGGCCCGGAAGCTTTCGCTTCTGCATAGCGGCACGTCCCCCGAATAGGAAAGATTTCCATCGCGTGGCTTGCGCAAATTGTGGAGGCCGCCGGCCAATCTTCAGGCTAAAATTCTGTAATAATTGCAGTAACGCACGTAAACTAACGGTGTGACACAGGGTCTTTATCTGCGAGGTTGTGGTGCAATGAGGCATCCTTAACGGCTGCGGCAGGGTAAATCCCACGGAACGAAACGTATGACCACTACTGTGGGGAGCGACAGATTGGCGTTCGGGGAATTATGGGGTTGATTGATTTGAGGGGGTTGGGTAAAGTTGAGGCTACACAAGCCGTGGCTCGCCAAGATAACCACACTCTAAATTGCCCTTATGTCGAAGGATAGGCCATAAATGCCGCACATGTGCTTAAGGCGGGGGGAGATTAATTGTCAACTATACAACTGATAAAAACTCATAAAAGAACCGCCACGGGGGGAGACACATGAAATATGCATCTGTCCATGGCACTTCCGACCATGACGGTTTCGATCGGTATGCAGAGAAAGGATGGTGAACTGCCCTCGACCGATTTCTTTTCCCGTCTGGAAGAAGATTATTCAAGTAGATCCCTCCCTCCGCGGAATGCCGACTGACCCGATAGAACGCGGTAATCAACTAGTTTTAAGCAAAGATGCGAGAAAGCATTGTTTCAAGGGTCCGGATCGCCGAAAGAATGTCCACCATCGTGAGAAGAAAGAAATGGTCAACAACTTGATTACCGATCTCCTCGAGCCAAGCGCAGCGAAACCCATGTCCATGGAAGAATGCCAGGTCATGCAGCTCGGAATTCCAGCGAGATTGCCCCCTGCAAATGGATTGACGCTGTCGGCAGAGGACGAAGTTCTCTTTCGATACTTTTGTGTTGGCAAGCCGGCAGTCTGGATTTCGACGAAACAGTTCAACAGAGACGTTCCTTGGTGTTTGGTATCGTCCCTGGACTGAATTGTCTAATTGCGCAGTACGGTGAAGCGCAATCGAATCAGGCGCTGCGACATGCAGTCCTCGCTAAGTCAGCAGTTCATATTTCGAGAATCCGGGGCGAACCAAGTGTCCAGGCATTCCAACACCTCGATCGAGCGCTACCGTTAATTCAGGAAGCATTATCCACAGCCGGTCCAGATGAAGCGTTGATATGCGCCGTGTTCTACGTCCTGTTGACGGAAGCGTCGTTCGGCGAATTCTCCAAGATGCACAATCACTTAAAAGGACTGGCAACCATGTATCTAAGGGCAACTAAATCACTGAAGGGAGAGCCGACAGAGCTATGGAGTTATATGGCGGAGAGTGCTGGATATCTCGACTCGATTTCTGGTCTTCTGGGATGGCCGCTCGTGTTCCCTGATGTCCTTCTTCCAAGGGATGGAAGGTGGCTCAAACATCTAATGGTGACGCCAGAGTCGGAGCGGTGGATACAGCTCGATTTCAAGCATGTCGATTTTCAGCGAGATTTGGCGCGGTACAAGAATTGGGCGGAATCGGCTCGAAAACGGGAGACTCACACGGAACAAGACGAAGCGAAGATTGTCGAAGAAGGAGAAAAATTGATTGAGAGACTACAGGCGTGGCAACAAGACAATATTCCACCGTATTATGACGAGCCTCTCACGCCTCAATCGCTGGACGATGGCCAAGTCACTCAATCTCGCCGTTTCCTCGGATACTCCCGATACCAGTTCGAATCTCCTCTTCATGCCGAGATCCATTTATTATTCTATACATTAATCCTCTTCACCACATTCGTTATCCATCCAGTGCCGGGTCCTGTATCTCAGATCAGAGTCGATACTGCAATCAAGCATTGCCAGTGTCTCGCTGCGATGGGCGTTCCTAGCTCCCTTTCCCCAGAAACAAGAACCTTTGGCCAATTTTTCGTTCGGCTCACTTTCGATGATACCTACCCCCAAGGTAAACCCGTCCCCTTAAATGAGCGGATCTAAGAATAGAACAAGCATGGGCAATAGAAAAATACTTTCAGGAGTTTCATTTCTCCATCATTCCGTTGTGGCCTGTGTTTTATGAGATGCGGTACGCCTTCGAGCGGAAGTGGAACGTGGAAGACTGGGGTGGAGGACGAAAATAGATTTCTATGCGGCGTCGGTGGTTTAGGGGGGATACAACGGCGTTAACAGCGGATAGCGGGGGCACATTCTTGGTCCGTACATACGTAAATTGAGTCAGGTAGCGAATATGTCATTTTCAAGTCTGAGCGGATATGACCTGCCGTCTTCATTAAAGTACTTATGTACTTCGAGTTTGACACCCTTTTGCTGGTCGAAAAGGACATGTGGTACGTGTGTTACTTTGACTCATCTGAGGATGTTGTGCCGCTATAAACAAAGGGACACCACGTTTTTGGGTGCGGAGCTCTGCGAACATGTTAATTCGGCGCCGGGACGGATCGCCTCGCGCACAGACCGCGATCCCCTTGGCCAATAACGTGGATTTCCGAATTGGTCGATCTATGGTTCACATCCGCGTGTATGTTTGCTCGGACTCGTTAGCCAAGAGTCTAATTACCGGTCGCCTGCTTCTAGCGATGAACAAAGAAACTATAACCCCCTTTCGGTTATCTATATTCTCCTCCCGGAGGGATATAAAGTATCCCCTGGGAACGAATTAGCTTTCTTTCATCGAGACGCCCATTCACTTCTTCTCTTGTCATTCCTTGAAAATCGTCTTTTTCCAACAGAATTATGAAGACTGTCGCAGCTATCGTCGTTGTCCTCGCTACCCTTAAGGGCTCCTTTGCACAGACTCTCACTCTCCCTACATGTGGGGTATATATACTCCTCTTGGGAATGTACTAATTCTCTAGGCAACATGTATGGTCAGCTCTGTGAGCGTGACATCTTGCTCCGCCTCGGACCTCAGTTGTCTCTGTACCAACGATGACTATATCCAGACTGTCATCCCTTGCATTTCTACCTCTTGCGACGCAACCGACGCATCAAACGCTTATGCTTATGCGGCGTATGCTTGCAGCACCGTCGGCGTCACCACCCCCAGCGTATGTTCCGTTCTCGGAGACTGCGATTCGGCCCCTGCACCAGCACCAGCACCCGCGCCAGCACCAGCACCAGCACCAGCTCCTGCTCCTGCTCCTGCCCCAGCTCCTGCTCCAGCACCCGCTGCGGATCCTGCCCCAGCACCAGCACCAGCGCCAGCACCTGCACCAGCTGATGATCCCCCCCCTGCGGATCCTCCTGCCTCGAGCGGATCATACGGTGCCTCTCCCACATCTTCACAGTCAGCTTACGCGTCAAAGGCTACTGTAACGCCAGCTAGTTCGAGTAAGCCAACTCCAACAACTTCCAGCGCTCTAGTGACATTTCAAGGCAGTGCGGCATCACGAAACGGTATCGGACGGACAGTGTTTGTTGGTGTCGTGTTCGCGGTTTTTGCGGTCATTGGTGCTGGAATGTTATAAAAATCTCTATTTATTTCATTTCTACTTTCTCGAAAAAGGCATGAAGAGAGTCCATCGTGGTTGGAGGATATTAATTCGTTTTGATTTCTTCTGCTCGATGTTTGTACTCTAGACATTTTATATATAGTTTAATTTCTCAACACTAATACAAGTTGAGTCTATTCTTAGCTCTCGCATTCAATTCACACACACTCTTGTAGAATTCTGAGGTTCTCTTGAGTCACCCCTTCCGATGTTAGAAATTAGAATAAGGTTCCCCCTCGCGAGCATTATGGCATGATTGGTCATCGGCGATTTTCCCGCATCTATATGCATGACATCTCATGTTCTCAAGTGGTCTTCACCTCGTGCTCAAGTTTTGTGCACAAATTCTTTTCAGCCCTACGCATTGCGATCGGAATAAATATTGAACATACCGTCGCGCTTTTTGGATACGTGTATCACGTTCAGCAGCCTGCAACTTTGTCCCGAACTCCCGAGCACGTGCGCTCAACGCCCCTTTCGCGTTCCAAGGATTTGAAATTCTTAAATTAAGTTCCTAGTCCAAAAAGCCGCGATCAGCGTGGGACCGTGAGGGGGAACACCAATCCAAATGATGGCAGGGCGAGAACAAAGGAAAGATTGAGCGCCACAAAGCGGGCCGATCGATGATATGGCCAGAGTAACCATCTTTATTTCCAGGATCGAGCCTCTCACTCTGCATGGATTTGTCGTCTCGGTGTCTATGATAGACTGAGCGGTGCGCCCACTCACGGAAGATCGACGCCATTATTGGATAAGTAGAACTGGACACAAATGAGACGGTTTTAAGCTTTAATTGCTGACCCCCTCACGGCCCACACGTCTTGTAAAGTTCAACCCCATCGGAAGACCGCTGGACGAT
>Ga0182015_10008050_pt1 | contig 10132 bp, 10 predicted proteins | sample 712P3MmetaG_FD_120478 | JGI IMG/M metagenome (GOLD analysis project Ga0182015, IMG submission 120478) | Permafrost microbial communities from Stordalen Mire, Sweden - 712P3M metaG | ecosystem: Environmental > Terrestrial > Soil > Wetlands > Permafrost | place: Sweden: Stordalen | collected... | reverse complement strand
CGTCGAACGAGGCCGCCGCCTCTTCGGGCGAGTTGAACGGCACGACAGCGATCGGAATCGCGTCGTCCTGCCCATGGGTGACCTCCACGACCAGTTCGGCCCACGTTCGCGGGCAGAACAAGACGAGCCCGACCAATGCCGCGAGGATTATTTGTCTATTCATTGGGCCTGAACCTTAGGACTAGATTTCTCTCGAAAAGCGCCGGATCCGGCGGATCCGGCAATGGCGATGCACGATACACCGCATTCTCGATGGACTGACGGACCGCCGCATCGCCGTTGCATTGGGTCACCCGGGCGCCGGTCACCTCGCCGCCGGGAACTTGGGTCACCTGCACCATGCAATCGACCCCCGGTGTGGCCGAAGGCGGCTTGATCCAGGCCCCCTGTATCCTATTGCGCAGTAAGGTGATGTAGCGATCGCGCAGCGGGCCCGATTCGACGGCGCTCACGTGCTCCTCATCGGCCATTTGGCGCCGCAGTTCCGCTTCGCGCTCCTGCTTGGCACGGTCGTCGGCGGCGCGCTTGGCATCCGCCGCCTGTTTCGCCTCGGCGGCTTGCTTTGCCTCGGCGGCTCGTTTCGCCTCGTCGGCCTGCCGGGCCTCCTCCGCCCGTTTGGCATCGGCGATGGCCTGCTTCGCTTCCATTATTCGCTGCGCCTCCGCCGCGCGCTGCGCATCGTCGGCGGCCTTGGCCATATTCGCCGCCTTCGATTGCGCGTCGGCCTGAGCTTGCGCTTCCACCAGCTTCTCGGCGGCAACCTTCGCATCTTCGGCAACGGCGGCCCCGGCCTGGGCGGCCGCTTGCGCTTCGGCCGCCGCACGTGCCCGCGCCTCTTCCTCGGCGCGCTCGGCCTGCGCGCGCTGCGCCGCATGCAGTACCTTCGAATCGACCACCACCGCATCGATGGGCAAGGGCTGCAGCGTGGGCAGGTGCTGCTGGTTGTGGGAAACATAGGCCATCAGCAGCAGGCCGGCCGCCAGCAATCCATGCAACGCCACCGACGCCGCCACCGGCCAGGTGTTTTCACGCACGGAGCCTGACATGCTAGGAGCCTGACATGCTAGGGCGCGCCGTTGACTGGCCTCGTGGGCGGGTCGGTCAGGAACCCCACCTTGGAGGCGCCGGCCTGTTGCAACAGCACCATCGCGCGCACCACGGTGCCATACGGCACCGTGGTGTCGGCCTTGACCAGGATTGGGGTCAGTGGATCCCTGCGCAGCAGAGCCGCGGTTCGCGAACTCACGGTTGCTTCGGTCGTGGGTTTGTCCTGATTTGGGCCGAAATTGATGTACAGCCGCCCGCGGCCGTCGATGGTCAGAACCAAGGGCTCGTGCTTCGCCAGGAACTCCGGGCCGATGGGCCGGGCGGCAGCCGTCGGCAAATCAACTTTCACGCCCTCCTTCAGCAGCGGCGCCGTAATCATGAAAATCACCAGCAGCACCAGCATGACGTCGATATACGGTACGACGTTGATCTCCCCCATGAGCTTGCGTCGACGTACTAGTGCCGGCATCGGAGTCTTAGGATTGCGGCGCCCGGATGGGCCCGTGGCGTTGAAGTATGGTCGAGAATTCCTCGACGAAGGTGTCGAACCTTAGTTCCAAACGGCTCACCTGGTCGGCAAACCGATTGTAGGCCACCACCGCGGGGATGGCCGCGAACAAGCCGATTGCCGTCGCGATCAGGGCCTCGGCGATGCCCGGAGCCACCGCGGCGAGGGTGGCCTGCTGCGCGTTGCCGAGGTTGTGGAAGGCGCTCATGATCCCCCAGACGGTGCCGAACAGCCCCACATAGGGGCTCGTGGAACCGACCGTCGCCAGCGTGGCGAGATTGCGTTCGAGCCGGTCGAGTTCGCGCATCTGGGCCACCCTCATTGCCCGGCGCGCTCCTTCCAGCAACTGGTCCGTGGGAGCGCCCTGTTGCCGCAAACGGCTGAACTCGCCGAATCCCGACTCGAATATGCTCTGCTCGCCGGTGCCCTCGCGGCCCTTCGTTTCGATGCTCCGGTAAAGCGTCGACAGATCGCCGCCCGACCAGAATGCCGTCTCGAATCGATCGGCCTGTCGGCGTGAGTGGGAAATCACCCTGCCCTTCTTCAAGATGATGGCCCACGATGCCACCGAGGCCACCATTAGCAATACCATGACCGCCTGCACGATGGGGCTCGCATCGAGCGCCAATGTCCAGATCGACAAGTCATTGCCCATTACGCCACTCCATGAATAAATCCTTGGGAATGGCACGCGGCTTGAGCGTGCCCGAATCGAGGCAGGCAACCCGCGCGCTGGCGTCGATCAACTGCGTGTCGCCGCACAAAATGGTCTGCTTGAACGAAATTGTCGCACCGCCCAAGCGCTGCAAACCGGCGGTGACGAGAATTTCATCATTGAGCACCGCCGGGCGAAGAAAATCGACCACGACGTTGACCACCGCGAATTGCAATTGCCGCTCCGACCGCAGCCGCTGCTGATCGATGCCGAGGGCGCGCAGCCAGTCCGTCCGGCAGCGCTCCATGAACTTCAGATAGTTCGCGTAGTAGACAACCCCGCCGGCATCGGTATCCTCCCAGTAGATCCTCATTTTGGAAACGTAAGTTCGCAACTGCAATCCTTCATTTGCATGGTGCTCGGGCGCCCGGCTTTTGCCTTGAAATCGGCCGCGGCGGCCCGCTCCCCGGGGAATCTCGGCATTTTACAGCATCGGCCGTCTCCCATTCGAACATTGCCCGGGAAACGGGTGCCTCGGAGCCTCAGCGATAGCGTTCCAGGAGCTTGTCGAGGGCGCCGCTTCCGGGCGAGAGTTTTTCGTAGGGAATGCGGTTCAGCGGCACGGCGCTGGTCTTGTTGAGCGTGTGAAACTCAGTGCTTCCGGTCTCGTCGATGTGTACCAGTCCGGTGACGTATTCATTCAGCTTCAGCTTCGATTCGATGAAACGATACGCCGCCGACGCGTCCGTGGGATCATAGCTCGACCCGAGCTTGCGCAGCATGACGCGGCTGCCGTCGTGCAGCTCCACCGACATCGCTTCGCCCGAAGGGTAGTCAACCGCGATTTCCTGCGCTGGCGCCACGAAATCCGCCTCCATCGCGGGATGATAGTGCTCGCGGGTGAACGTATAGCTCTTGGTGGAACCCTCGTGATCGTTGAATGTGACGCAGGGGGACAGCACGTCGATGAGTGCGAATCCCGTGTGACGCATTCCGGCCTGAATCAACGGCACGAGTTGGGCCTTGTCTCCGGAAAAACCGCGCGCGACGAACGTTGCGCCCAACGACAGGGCCAACAATACGGGATCGATGGGCGGCGTCTTGTTCACGTCGCCGCGCTTCGCCTTGGTGCCGATGTCGGCCGAGGCGGAGAACTGACCCTTGGTCAATCCATACACGCCATTGTTTTCGATCAGATACAGCATGTTCACGTTGCGACGGATGGCGTGCGCCAATTGGCCGAAGCCGATCGACAGCGAATCGCCGTCCCCGGAAATGCCGATATACGTCAGATCCCGGTTCGCGGCGTTTGCGCCGCTGGCGATCGAGGGCATCCGGCCATGGACCGAATTGAAACCGTGCGCGCCGCTGACGAAGTACGCGGTCGTCTTGGAGGAACACCCTATTCCGGAGAGTTTGACCAATTGTTCCGGCCGCATGGCGAGGCCCCAGCAGGCCTCCACGATCGCCGCCGTGATGGAATCGTGGCCGCAGCCCGCGCACAGCGTCGACATGACGCCTTCGTACTGGCGGCGCGTCATGCCCAACGCGTTCGTGGGCAGCGAGGGATGGGCGACTTTCGGCTTGTTGATGAACGACATATGATCCTCCCGGAGGCTCCTAACTCTTGACGGCCGACAGGCGCGGCGCGTCGTCGAGCACCGCACGAATGCCGTCGACGATGGGATCGCAGCACATCGGCAGGCCGTTGTAGCTCAAAATGGAATGCAGCTTGAATTTCGCAACCGGAGTTTCGAGAATCAACAGCGATCGCAGCTGCGCATCGCGGTTCTGCTCGATGACGAAAATCGTGGGATGCGAGCTCAGGAAACTCGTGACTTCGGTGCCGAATGGAAACGCCTTGAGGCGCATGTAGTCGACGTAAATCGCGTGCCGCGCGAGCACGTCCATGGCTTCGCGAACGGCGCCGTCGCAGCTGCCGATGCTGACGATCCCGATCTCATTGTTGCCATTGCCGATGACCTCCGGCTTGGGGACGTATTTGGCGGCTGTCGAGAATTTACGCTTCAATCGGTCGAGTACGGCCTGGTATTCGGCCGAATCCTCGGTATACGCGCCAAACTGGTTATGGCCCGATCCGCGGGTGAAATAAGCGCCCTTTGGATTGACGCCGGGCAGCGTGCGATACGTGATGGCGTCGTCGTCGCGATCCACGTAGCGGTAAAACTTGTCCAGTCCCGCCAGTTCCTCGGCGGACAGCATTTTCCCGCGGTCGGGCCGATAGGCGTCGTCCCACTTCAGATCGCGGCACATCCAGTCGTTCATGCCGATGTCCAGGTCGGACATGACGAATACCGGCGTCTGCAGGCGCTCCGCCAAATCGAACGCCTGCGCCGCCATGTAAAAGCATTCCTCCGGGTTCGCCGGAAAAAGCAGCACATGGCGCGTATCGCCATGCGAGGCATAAGCGCACAACATGATGTCCGATTGCTGCGTACGGGTCGGCATTCCGGTCGACGGTCCGACCCTTTGCACGTCGAATATCACGCACGGCACTTCAGCGTAATACGCCAGTCCCACGAATTCATTCATCAGTGAAACGCCCGGCCCACTGGTCGGCGTGAAGGCCCTTGCGCCGTTCCAGGAGGCGCCCAGCACGATGCCGATCGCCGCCAATTCGTCCTCGGCCTGAATCACGGCGAAGTTCCGTTCACCGGAAACGGGATCGATCCGATAGCGCTCGCAAAAACCCTTGAACGCGTCCATCAGGGACGTGGACGGCGTGATCGGATACCAGGCCCCGACCGTCGCGCCCGCATAAACGCAACCGAGCCCCGCCGCGGTGTTGCCGTCGATGACGATGTGGCCGCGCGTCTTGTCCATATGCCTCACACGCAGCGGCAACGGACAACCGAACTGCTTCTTGGCGTAGTCATAGCCCAGATGCAACGCCTTGCTGTTTGAATCCAGCAGCTTTGGCTTCTTGCCGTAACTCTCCCGCAAAAGGTCATTGACGATCTCGACATCGACGTCGATCAGTGCCGCGACCGCGCCCGCATAGGCAATGTTCTTGAGCAAGATGCGATTGCGGGCGCCGTCGAAGCTCTCGTTGACGAGTTGCGCCAGCGGCACGCCGATCACCGTGATGTCGCCGCGCTGCAATAGCGTGCTGCGCGGCCAGGTGGAGTCGTAGATCAGGAATCCGCCGGATGAAACCTCCCGCACGTCCCGCTGATAGGTCTCGGCGTTCATCGCCACCATGATGTCGACGCGCCCGGCGCGGGCGGCATAGGCCTCGCGGGTCACGCGGATCTCGTACCAGGTCGGCAGGCCCTGAATGTTGGACGGGAAATAGTTCTTGCCCGTCACCGGAACTCCCATGCGGAAAATGGCCTTCATGATGAGTGAATTGGCGCTGGCCGACCCCGTGCCGTTGACGTTCGCGAATTTGACGACGAAATCGTTGTCGCGATTGGCCGTGCTGGCTAGATTTGGCATGTTGCACCCTCGTCTATCGCAAGAGGAATCTTGATGGTGGACTTCTGCATGTCCCAGGCGGCGGTTGGGCAGCGCTCCGCGCACAGCCCGCAGTGCACGCACACGTCCTCGTCCTTCACCATGACCCGTCCGGTCTGCGGCAGGGCGTTCGAAACGTACAGCGGCTGCCGGACGTTCTTCGCCGGCGCCGTGAGCTTCGAACGCAATTCCTGCTCCGCGGCGTTCGGCGTTATCGTCAGACAGTCGACCGGACAGATGTCGATGCAGGCATCGCACTCGATGCACAGTTTTGCGGAAAACACCGTCTGCACGTCGCAATTCAGGCAGCGCTGCACTTCCAGTGCGGCCTGTTCGGCCGTGAATCCCAGCTCCACTTCGACATTTACGCGCTTGAATCGTTCGATCAATCCCACGTGCGGCACGAGACGGCGCTCGGCGCCATTGTATTCGTTCTTGTAGGACCACTCATGCATGCCCATTTTTCGGCTGCTCAACGTCACGCCGCGCGGCATCCGGGCCGTCAACGGCTCGCCCGAGCAAAGCTTGTGTATGGAGATGGCTGCCTGATGGCCGTGCTCGACGGACCAAATGATGTTCTTCGGGCCGAAAGCGGCGTCGCCGCCGAAGAATACGTTGGCGAGGGTGGACTGAAACGTGAGCTTGTCCACCACCGGCACGTTCCATTGGTCGAGCTCTATGCCGACATCGCGTTCTATCCATGGAAACGCGTTTTCCTGGCCGATCGCGAGAATCACATCGTCGCAGGGAAGAAACTCATCGCCGAGTACGCGAGTCGCCGTGATGTCCCCCTTCTCGATGTCGTACTCCAGCCGCTCGAACATCATCCCGGCGAGCCTGCCGTTCTCGATCACGAAGCACTTCGGCGCCCGGTTGACGACTATTTGAACGGTTTCATGTTCGGCGTCTTCCAGTTCCCATTCCGAGGCCTTGAAGAACTCCCGCGGCTTGCGCGCCATGACCTTCACATCCTTCGCGCCCAGGCGCAGCGACGTACGGCAGCAGTCCATGGCCGTGTTGCCCACTCCGATGATGAGCACCCGCTCGCCGATCTTCTCGGTGTGCCCGAAGGCCACCGATTCCAGCCACGCGATGCCGATGTGCACACGATCGGTGTCGTAGCGCCCCGGCAGATTCAGCTCCTTTCCCTGCGGCGCGCCGGAGCCGACGAATACGGCGTCGAATTCCCTCGAGTCGAGCAGCTGCTTCATGCTGGCGACGGGGGTGCCCAGTCGCAGGTCGGCGCCCATGTCGACGATGTAGCCGATTTCTTCATCCAGCACCTTCGCCGGCAGGCGGAATGCCGGAATGTTGGTGCGCATCAATCCGCCCGCGAGCGCATTCTGTTCGAATATCGTGACCTCATAGCCCATCGGCAACAGGTCATTGGCGACGGTGAGCGACGCGGGGCCAGCGCCGACGCACGCGACACGCTTGCCGATCTTCTTCTCAGGTGCGCGCGGCAGCAACCCCCGGATGTCGTCGCGATGATCGGCCGCAACGCGCTTAAGTCGGCAAATGGCGACGGGTTTGTTTTCAATCCGGCCGCGGCGACAGGCGGGCTCGCACGGCCGGTCGCAGACGCGGCCGAGGATGCCGGGGAAGACGTTCGATTCCCGATTCACCATGTAGGCCTGGGTGAATTCGCCCTGTGCGATCAGCCGGATGTATTCCGGCACGTCGGTGTGCGCCGGACACGCCCACTGACAGTCCACGACGCGGTGGAAATAGTCGGGATCCGCTGTATTGGTCGGTTCCATGGTTCCTCGTTGACTCAAGCGCTAAGCCGACCAAATTATAGGCCGAGGGCCCGGATTGTCACTGTGCGGCGTGCCGCAAATGGTCGTGCAGGCGGGGGGCACGCCGTGGCGGGCGGCAATCGGGCTGCGGCCTGCATTCAGGCCCCGTCCCTGAACAGCGGCAGGTTGAGGTCTCGCTCCACGGTGGGCGCGGTCAGGCCGAAATGCGCGTACGCAGTGCGTGTCGCAACCCGGCCCCGCGCCGTGCGCATCAGAAACCCCTGCTGGATGAGAAATGGTTCGATGACGTCTTCGATGGTGCCGCGCTCCTCGCTCATCGCCGCCGCCAGGCTGTCGACTCCCACGGGCCCGCCCTCGAATTTCTCAATCACGGTCAACAACAGCTTCCGGTCCAGCATGTCGAATCCCTGAGGATCGACCTCCAGCATGTCGAGCGCGGCCAGCGCCACCTCGCCGCTGATCAGGCCGTCCGCCTTGACCTCGGCAAAATCGCGCACCCGCCGCAGCAAACGATTGGCAATGCGCGGCGTGCCGCGCGACCGCTCCGCGATGCGGTCCGCACCATCGGGCTGCAACCGCAGCTTCATGATCGAGGCGCTGCGGATGACGATCTTGGTCAACTCGTCGGTGGAGTAGAATTCGAGCCGCTGCACGATGCCGAAGCGATCCCGCAACGGCGAGGTGAGCAGCCCCGCGCGAGTCGTGGCGCCCACCAGCGTGAACGGCGGCAGATCGAGCTTGATCGAACGCGCGCCGGGACCCTCGCCGATCATCAGATCGAGCTGCGAGTCCTCCATGGCCGGATACAGCACTTCCTCCACGACGGGACTCAACCGGTGGATCTCGTCCACGAACAACACGTCCCGCGGCTCGAGATTGGTGAGCAGGGCGGCCAGGTCGCCGGGCCGTTCGAGAACCGGTCCGGAGGTCTGCCGCAAGTTCACCTTGAGTTCGTTGGCAATGATGTTCGCCAGCGTGGTCTTTCCAAGACCGGGCGGCCCGAAAATCAACACATGGTCCAGGGCCTCGCCGCGCTGCCGCGCTGCCTGAATGAAGATTTCCATCTGTTTCTTGACGTTCGGCTGCCCCACATAGTCGGCGAGCGTCCTCGGCCGCACGGCGCGGTCAGCCACTTCGTCGTCGCGGCCGCTGGTGCCGGCAATGATTCGATCCTGTTCGATGCCCATGGGTTATTTTAAGGCTTGACGGCCGCTTTGAGTGCGCGTCGAATGATTTCCGTCGTCGAGAGGCCCGGCTCATCGGCAGATTTGAGCAGGCGCACCACTTCGGGCGGCTTGTATCCCAGTGCGATCAGCGCGCCGAAGGCCTCGCTCTGCGGTGTGTGCGCCGCCCCTACGGCCGCCGCGGTGTGCACGCCACCCGATGGCGGCCCGGCGAACTTCTGCACGCTGTCGCGCATTTCGATGATCACCCGCTCGGCCGTCTTGCGCCCGATGCCCGGAATTCGGGTCAGCATCGCGGCATCCTCGGCTTCGAGGATGCGCACGAAATCCTCGACGCTGACGCCGGATAGAATGCCCAGCGCGATCTTCGGCCCCACGCCGGACACCTTGAGCAGCGCCCGAAACACCCGGCGCTCCCCGTCCGTGCCGAATCCGTACAGAATGTGCGCGTCCTCGCGCACCACCAGGTGAGTGAACAGCGCGACCGGATCGCCCGTGGACGGCAGCCCATAGAATGTCGACATGGGCGCCTCCAGCTCGTACCCGACCCCGCCCACGTCCACCAACAGCATCGGCGGCTGCTTGACGGCCAGCCGGCCCTTGAGAAACCCGATCACCCGCGGCTGCCGGCAAGGAGCATCGAGGCGCGTACGCGGCCGCGCAGCGCGTGACAGACCGCCGTCGCCAGGGCGTCGGCCGCGTCCGCGGCCATGGCACCCTCGAGTTTCAGTATGCTCTTCATCATGAGCTGCACCTGGGCCTTCTCCGCGTTGCCCGAGCCCACCACCGCCTGCTTGATCTCCCGGGTGGCATACTCGAACACTTCGGCATCGGCATCGGCGGTACCGCAGATCGCCGCGCCGCGCGCCTGACCCAGCTTGAGGGCGCTGTCGGGATTTCGATTGACGAACACGCGCTCGATGGCGATTTCCTGCGGGCGGTATTGCGCAACGATGGTCTGAACACCGCGAAAAATCTCGCATAACCGCGCCGCGAATTCACCCTGACCCGTGCGAATCACCCCGCTCGCCACGTAGGCAAGGCGCGGTCCGGTGGCGTCCACGACGCCGAACCCGGTGCACTGCGAGCCCGGATCGATACCGAGCACCCGGATGGTCGCGCTCTTGGGGTCGGGAGTTGACATCGCCGCGTATGATACCGGCAATGGACCCTTAAACCCACCGGGACCGGTAAGCAAAAACGCGATCATGGAAACCACGGCGACCACCCGGACGGTCAGCACCAGGCTCAAAGAGGGCTACACCGCCCTGCGCGAGCTCGATCTGCCGCCCGACGCCGAACCCGCGCGCCACACGGCGCTCGCGGTGGCGGAAATCGTGCGGGTCCTGGACGCCGACGACGACGTGGTGATCGCGGCGATGCTGCAGCCGCTGCTCGACGCCGGGCTCTTAGACCCTAAGACCGCGGAAAAGCGCTTCGGCGCCGAAGCGGCTCGCCTGGCGCGAAACCTAGGCCAGCTGGGAGAGTTCGGCTTGGAGCT
>Ga0182015_10008047_pt1 | contig 10134 bp, 8 predicted proteins | sample 712P3MmetaG_FD_120478 | JGI IMG/M metagenome (GOLD analysis project Ga0182015, IMG submission 120478) | Permafrost microbial communities from Stordalen Mire, Sweden - 712P3M metaG | ecosystem: Environmental > Terrestrial > Soil > Wetlands > Permafrost | place: Sweden: Stordalen | collected... | reverse complement strand
TGGGTGGAGCCTGGTACAGAGTTTCAGATGGATTTCTGGTGCCTGCCACGGGTGCAGTTCTGGAGCTTTGACAATGCGGATCCTATCCGCCAAGTCTATGGGCTCGCCTTTTCGGTTCAGATCATCACCACGGGCCAGGATGAGAATACATATTCCCTACACAAAGGCAGCCTGCAGCAGACGACCGAGGGTGAGCGTGTCCGCTTGCAAGCTACGCAGCTCACCACGGCAGGGCAACAGGAACTGGTGGCGGGCAGCTGTGACGTGTGGCTGCAGCAACACGGCGACAGGGTCATGGTCGAGGTGAGCGCCGCAGTTCCCAAGAAGACAGTGCGCGCGGTCAAGCTGATTCTGCACTCGCTTCCTGCGGGCCGGGTGGGATTTACCAGCTGGGAATCCGTGCCGAACCTTGCGCCGGTGCCGGTCCAGTCACTCGCCCTGTCGTATCCCTCCTATCAGGGTGGAGCGCCGGTCTGGTTCCTAGCGACGGAAGGAGAGAGCGGATTCAGCTTCTCCTCGTCGGACCTAACTCCACGGCCTCGACGCTTTGTGGCATCGCGGGAAGCAAATGGCGGTACTCGTATCGAGCTGATCGCGGAGCAGGATGCGCAGCAATGGTCCGAAAGGTTCACTGCCCCCATGTGGGAGATTGCACGCGGCGCGACGCTGGACGCTGCGATTGCTGCGCGGGTGCGATTGCTGGAAGAACAAGGGGGAATGCGTTCCTGGGAGCGTCGAGCTGACGTGCCCCCATGGGTGCACGATATCGGGCTGGTCGTGTGTCTGCATGGAATGCACTGGAGCGGCTACATTCACAATGACTACGCGAAGATGCGGGACAGCATCGAGTGGGTCACCAGCCGCATTCCGGGCAAGAACGTTCTCTTCTTTATCGCTGGATGGGAAGGCCGCTACTACCGCAGCTATGGAAATAGTGTTCCCAATGCGCGCATGGGAGGCGATCGAGGCTTTGCCGCCTTAATAGAAACGGCCCACGCGAAGGGCGCGCACGTGATGGCGATGTACGCGGGGAACGCCGCCATGCCAGAAACGCCACACTTTGACGAGTATGCGCCCGACTCGCACTTTCACGCCGACGGCAATCTCAACTGGACCCCGATGCGCGGGTATGCCGTCGATTGGGCGACGGTGCGCGGCAGTGATACGGACGAGGCCGTATGGCTAAATCCCGGTGCGCCGGGATGGCGGCAGCACCTGACCGACCAGGTACGCGCCACGATGCGGGATTTCGCGATCGACGGCGCATTTTTCGATACGCAGCCGAACACGGAAAACGATCGCGTCCATGCTCCGATCGACGGTCTACGAAAAATCGTCAAGGACCTGCGAAGCGACCACCCGGAATTTATGATCGCCACCGAAAGCTGGCTTGATACGACGTTCTCTTTCCTGCACGCGGGACAGACACCGGCCGCCTACAAGAACTGGTCCAGCCACTTCGGCCGCCGCTTCGCCCATCTGGCTATGGGAGAGCCTAGCCGCGGCTCGACGGGCGTCCACGAGGCCGGTTACTGCGAATATAACTTCGAACAGGTGATGAACTGTTTTGACTGGCCCACACTCGCTCTGGTCGACACCACACTTCGCGACGCCCCGGAGAAGGCCGACCGGGTGGTTCAATACGCAAAAACCCGTTTGCGCCGCACTTGACTCAAGACATCGGCGCCAGATTTTCCAAAGGAGGCGGCCGGATCGCATGCGTCACTCCGCTGCTTCCACTCGCTTCGCGCGGAAACGCGGCTTCTTCATCAGGTACCCAATCGGAATCAGGCAGCCGATCAGGACCACCAGAACCTGAATGGTGTCCACATAGGCCAGCGTGCGCGCCTGTTGCAGCATCATGTTATAGATCTGTCCCGTGGCGGAGTTCGCCACATTGGCTGACGAAATGCCGCCGGCCTCCATCGCCCGCGAGATCGACTGTTGCAGATCGCGGTATTGGGGAGCTCCGCTATAGACGTGCGCCGACAAAAACTCCTGGTGGACCTGGGCCCGCCTCACCAGCATCGTGCTGATGAACGACACCCCAATGCTCCCCCCGACGTTGCGGGCCAGCGCTGTCAGTCCCGAGACTTCATTGTTTTTCTCCTGGGGAACGCCCACATAAGACATTACGCTGATGGGCACAAAGAGAAATGGCATTCCCAGCACCATCACCACTCGCCAGCTGGCCGCATTCCAGAAGCTGATCCCCAGGTTCAGATCGCCGATCCGCCAAATACCAAAGGTGAGCAGGGTGAATCCTATTGTGATCATCAGCCGCGGATCCATCTTTTGTCCCAGCCAGCCGACCATGGGCAACAGGAAGATCAGCACGACGCCGCCCGCCGAGAGCGCGAGGCCCGCCTCCGTCGCTGTGTAGCCCAGCATCTCCTGCAGGAACTGCGGAATCATCACCGTGGTCGAATACAGGGCTGCGCCGATCACCACCATCACGAACTGAGTTATCGCAAAATTGCGGCTCCGGTATAGCGAGAGATCGATAATGGGGTGCTTGGCGGTCGTTTCCCGGTAGAGAAACGCGATCAGGCCGACTGCGGCAAGAAATGCGCAGGTAACGATGATGTGCGAGCTGAACCAATCATCTTCCTGTCCTTTGTCCAGCATGATCTGCAGGGCGCCGATCGTCAGTGCCAGCAGGCCCAGGCCGATCCCGTCCACGCCGCCCACCCGGGTGCGCATTTTCTTCAGGTACGGCGGGTCCTCCACGATGTGGTTGGTCAGCAGCATGGACGCGATGCCCACCGGGATGTTGAGGAAGAAGATCCAGCGCCAGGTGTAGTTGTCGGTAATCCAGCCGCCGATCGTTGGTCCAACAGCTGGAGCCACCACTACGGCCATGCCGTACAGGGAGAACGCGAGACTGCGCTTCTCCGGGGCAAAGGTATCGGCCAGGATCGAGCGTTCACTGGGCTGCAGGCCGCCGCCCGCCGCTCCCTGGATCACGCGAAAAAAAATCAACATGGTCAGCGAGTTGGCCAGCCCGCAGAGAAACGAAAACACGGTGAATAGCGCCACGCAGCTCATGTAGAAGCGCTTGCGGCCGATGCGGTTCGCGATCCACCCGCTGGTCGGCAGCACGATCGCGTTTGAAACCAGATATGAGGTCAGCACCCACGTGGCTTCGTCGTAGCTGGCGCCGAGTGTGCCTGCGATATGGGGCAGCGCCACGTTGGCGATGCTCGAATCGAGCGCCTCCATAAACGTGGCCAGGGTCACCGTAAAGGCGATTACCCAGGGGTTGAACCGCGGTGTCCAGTGCTCGTAGTGAAACTCGGTATCGACGTCCTGCTGGTTGGCCGAATCACCCGAAGGCTGCGCCATGCCTGCTCCCCGGGTAGTTTAGATTCCGCCGCGCCATCGCATCCACGGGAAAGCGCTCAGGCGGCATGCTTGCATTATAAAGGCCGTGCCGTCACCCCGATCCGCAGGCGTGACCTCAACTTCCACCTGACGAGTCCCAGGCCGCCAGGCCAGTGGTAACCTGATCTAACCTATTGCACCGGAGCCCTGCAGCATGCCACGCCGCCACCGGGTTCCCGTCTGGCTCATGGGTCTCACCAACCTGTCGTACGGTCTCTACGGCGGAGTGGTCGCCTTCGCGGTCCCGCAGCTGCTGGGCAACCGCCACGTCCCCGAGGCAGCGATCGCCGGCCTGACCGCCGTCGCGTTTTCGCCCGGCTTCTGGGCGTTTCTCCTCAGCCCCATCCTCGATGTCCAATTCAGCCGCCGTTGGTACGCGGTGGCGCTGGCAGTCGTCGCCTCGCTTACACTGGTTGTGGCCTTTCTGAACCTCGATCACCTCGCGCTGCTGGAAACCGTACTGACCGTCGGATTCTTCGCCGCCTATCTCTATCAAAGCGCGATCGGCGGCTGGCTCTCGTCCATCACCTCCGGCGAGGAGGAGAAGTCCGTCAGCGTCTGGATGACGATCGGCAACGTCGGTGGCTTTGGCGTCATGGCCATCGGCTGCAACCAGCTCGTGCGCTACCTTTCGCCGATTGCTGTCGCGCTGCTGCTCGGGGCATTCATCCTACTGCCGATGATCGCTTTTCCCTTCATGCAGGCGCCTGGACCGGACCGCCGCCTCGCCAGCGAGTCCTTCCCGCAGTTCTTCGGCGACCTTGTCTCGCTGGTCAAGCGGCGCGAAGTGCTCGTCGCCATCATCCTTTTCGCCGCTCCCGCCGCCACGTTCTCGCTCACCAACTTTCTCGGCGGCCGAGGCGGCGACTTCCACGCTTCGCCCGGATTCGTTGGCCTGGTCGGAGGCGTAGGCCTGGCCGCCGGCGGGATCGTCGGCTGTCTGGTCTTTCCGGCGCTCAGCCGCCTCATGCCCCTGCGGCCCCTTTACCTTACCGTGGGGATTGTCGGCGCCTTGTGCACACTCGGACTCATCCTGCTGCCGCACACTCCGGCGTCTTACGCCATCATTTTGATCACCGAGAACCTCTTCCAATCCCTGGCCATTACCACCAGCATCGCGGTCACGTTCGAGACCATCGGCCGCGACAACCCGCTGGCCTCCACGACCTTCTGCTTCATCGCCTCGGCCTATGGCGTGCCCATCTCGTACATGCTCTACGTCGACGCTTTCGGCTTTGCCCACGGAGGAATCACCGGCAGCCTGGCCATCGATGCCATCACCGGTATCCTCGCCAGCGTCCTGCTCGGCGTCATGCTGCTGTGGCTGGCCCGCAGGTCCAAAGCGCTGACGGTGTGACGCCGAACGCTCCAGTCACACGCGCACTTTGCCTAGGAGTTCGGTGCAGACCGTTCCGGATGATGGGTGGCTTGTGCTAGGCTGGACGGCGAACGGGGCTAAATAGCTCCTAAAGACTCGACCTCATGCGCCGCAGGCACTTTCTCACCTTCTCCACGACGGCCCTCGGCGGACTCCTGATCTTCACTCTCGACCGCCGCCCGATGCGCGCACACGCTCAGAGCGAGCGAAGGATTCGCGTACAGCTGAAATTCTTCGACGAGCAAGAAGCGCTGAGGGTCTCGGCCGCTGCAGCGCGGATCTTTCCCAGCGACGCGACCGGCCCCGGCGCGCCGGAGGCCGGGGTAGTTATATATATCGACCGGCAGCTAGCCGGCCCTTACGGACGTGATCGCTACCGCTACACACAGCCACCCTTTGAAGAGGGAGTACCCGAGCAAGGCTATCAAGGCAAAGCCACGCCGCGAGAAGTCTATCGCCAGGGACTGGTGCTGTTGGGGCAGGACTTTGACCGGCTCGCACCAGCTGAGCAGGACGCCAGGTTGCGAGCAATCGAGACGACTTACTTCTTCAGACTCCTGCGCCAACATACGATTGAGGGTATGTTCTGCGACCCGATGCACGGCGGCAATGCCGGCATGATCGGATGGCAAGCGATCGGCTATCCGGGTCCGTACATGAGTTGGAGCGGCCACATCGATCAGCATTACGGGAAGCCCTACCGCCCCAAGCCGCGCAGCCTCAGCGAAGTCGTGGGATATCCGGTCAAACCGTGGGAGGAAGCAGAGTGAAGTCCCTGCCCCGCGTGGATGTGGCCATTGCCGGCGGGGGCTGGGCCGGGTTGCTGATGGCCAAGGAACTGGGCGCGCGCACTGGCCTGTCCGTCGTTGTGCTGGAACGCGGCGAGCCGCGCAAGGCCATCGATTATTTCAACGGCATGGATGAGCTGGACTATGCCATCCGCCTGCGCATGATGCAGGATGCGTCCAAGGAGACGGTGACGTTCCGAAACACATCCCAGGACCGGGCGCTTCCCGTGCGCCAGTTCGCATCCTTCCTGCCAGGGACCGGCGTCGGCGGCGCCGGGGAGCATTGGAACGGAGTCACGCCACGGTTTTTGCCCGACTGCTTCGAGCTCCACACCCGCACCGTAGAGCGCTATGGCGCCGGGCGGCTTCCAGCCAATCATTCGATTCAGGACTGGGGCATCACCTACGCGGAGCTGGAGCCTTTCTACACGCGCGCCGAGAAACTGCTGGGCATCTCAGGAAAAACGGGATTGGATCCCTTCGAAGGCCCGCATTCGGAGGAGTATCCGACTCCGCCACAAAAGATGGGGTACTTCCCCGCTCTCTTCAGCGAGGCAGCCCGCTCCCTGGGTTACCATCCGTCTCCGAGCCCTTCGGCCAATTTGAGTCAGGCTTATCGCAATCCGGACGGCATTATGCGGCCCGCCTGCCAGTACTGCGGTTTCTGCGAGCGTTTTGGATGCATGATAGGCGCGAAAGCGCAGCCGACGAACACGCTGCTGCCCGTGATCGCGCGGCAGAAAGGAGTGACCGTCCGCACCGGAGCGAATGTCCGGCGCGTGCTTTATCAAGGCGGCAAGGCGACCGGCGTCTCCTATGTGGATTCCAAGGGAGCAGAGGTGGTGCAGCCCGCCGGCCTGGTGGTGCTGGCCTCGTGGACGCTCAACAACACACGGCTTCTGCTGCTATCGAAGATCGGCGAAGCGTACAACGCCGGAAGCGGTAAAGGCCAGGTCGGGCGCAACTTCACGCACCAGGCGAGCGCCCACGGACTGGAGTTCTTTTTCGACCGTCCGCTGAATCGGTTTATGGGCTCGGGCGGCTGCGGCACGATTATCCGGGACCTGGACGGCGACTGCTTCGATCATGGACCGCTGAATTTTCTACGCGGCGCGTACATCAGCGCATACGCCATGGGCTCCCGTCCGATCAGCAACTTCGGAGTGGTGCCCCCTGCGGTGAAGGCGACCTGGGGGGTGGAGTGGAAGAAAGCTGCCATCGACGCGTTCGACTGCACGGCGACTGTGGGGATCTCCGGCGAGCATCTGGCCTATCGAACAAACTACCTGGACCTGGATCCCACCTATCGGGATTCGCTTGGCGATCCGCTCTTGCGCATGACAATGGACTGGAACGACAACGAGCGCAACATGATCGATTTCCTGTCTGCGAAGATGGCGCGGGTGGGCGGCGAGATGGGAGCACGCGAGGTGGTGGCTACCCCGATGGCGCGTCACTATGATGTCAATACCTACAAGACCACCCACTTGCAGGGTGGCACCATCATGGGCACGAACCCCGGGAACTCCGTCGTGAACCCGTGGCTACAGCACTGGCAGATGCCGAATCTGTTCGTGCTCGGGGCCTCCACGTTTCCACAGAATGCTTCGGGTAACCCGACTCTGACGATTCTGGCGCAGACGCTGCGCACGGCGGACGCAATCGTCGACCGCTATTTGAGAGATCCCGGACCTCTCGCCTGATGGCCCAAGCAGGAATTCGTTCGGGCTGGAACCTGCTGCGCAACGAAAAAGAAACAAACCCGTTTCATCTCCTGCAGTTCGCTCAACCAGCATAGGATTCGGATCGAAGCACCGCCCCCCTTTGTCATCCCGAGCGAAGTCGAGGGATCTGCAGTTCGCTCAACCAGCATCGGATTCGGATCGAAGCGCCGCCCTCCCCTTTGTCATCCCGCCTGTCCCAGCGTGCCGTAGGACCAAAGAAACCTGGCTGTTCTCATTCTTGCTTCCGAGCCACAATCTCGAAGGAAAACTTAAGCTCGTCCTTCAACTTGAGTGCGCCCCCAGCAACAGAAACCAGTTTGATATTGTAGTCAGTCTGGTTCAACGTGAAATCACTGGACGCCCGGAGCATACTCCCTAATAACGCGACCCTCACAGTGATTTGCTGACTGCACGTGACGCCATGCAGGGTCAGCTTTCCGTTGAGCGTGGCCGAATAAAGCATATCCGCCATTTTCGAAACCGATATGCTGGGAGCTTCATAGACAATTTCCGGAAACTTTGCCGTCTCCAGAACCTCCTCGTTCATAAGGCGTTCCATTTCGCGGAGATCTTTCGTGCTTATCTCATCCTGCACGTTCATGGAAGCCGACTTGATGACGAGGCGAAAAGAGCCGGCTTCGAGTTTGTCAGGATTGAACTTCACCTCGCCGCTCAGGTCACGAATGCCAATGGTTGGATTGTGCCCCATCTTGGCCAGCAGTCCAGTCGCAAAGGCGCGCACCGTGAACCGGCTTGACCGGCCGTCGATTACGTAGCGGTCCGTCGGAGTCTCCACCGCTTCCTCAGCTGCAATCGAAGTCTCGGCCATGCAGTTATCTCCGCTTCGGCTCCGACATCGCCCGCAGTTTGAAATATCGCTGGATATCGGGCATGGCAGCGCTGGCTAGATTGCCCACTCCCATTTGCGACATGTAGCGGCGGACAAAAGGATTGGAAAGAATCAATCCCGCCCCAAAGACGATCATGGCCACGCCTCCAAGCATGTAAAGAGTCTCCTTGTCACTAGCGTTTCCATTCGCGGTAGTTTCTAACAGTTCCAGAGCCACGGCACATCTCCTTTCGCTTGCGAACTTTTAGTTCGTTACTACATCCCTCTGGCGCTGCTCAGGCATTGGCTTCCCCATTGACGACGTCTGCCAGCGACCGCAACCCGGAGAAGAAAAGCCCGATCTCCGCCCAAACCTCAGAGCCTCCTGAGAGCCCTTTCCAGTTGGCTCGAATCAGGCCGACGAGCTTATAACACTCATCGATAGGGGCGATATAGTACTCGGCTCGCGACAATTCGTGTGCGTGACCCACCCGGTTGACGAGCAACGCCTCGATATCCGGTTGCAACTGGCTAAGGATTGCGTTCTCCTGCACGATCTCGTTCCAGGCATCCAGTGAAAGCAGGGATTCAACCGCTCCCGCGGGGCTGGGGTAGAGTGCGACAACTTTTCCTTCCACGCTCGATTGGAAGAAGAACGCCATATTGATGGGGATTAAGAGGTTTTCCCACTGCGCATCGGTCATCTGGAAATTAGCCAGAAGCTGTGCGCGGCGGGACACGCGCCGGTACTTGCCTGCCGCCATCCCATCGAATAGGGTTGCGCAGGCTTCGCAGGCACAAACAATCTGTCGCAATCGAATCTCAACCAGGTGCGGATGTTGATGCGCTAAGGCAGCGCTGCACAATTCGCAACGCTCGGCTGGCCGCGGCGCCCGGGCGAACTGGCGCAGCGTGGCGAACGCCTGATCGAACGAAGGAGGTGTTCCAGCAGCAGACATCTTCAGCCCCTCTCCGCCCAACAACAATGCGGTCTCAATCGGCGCCGTCCACTTGCGCGCCGTGCACCGCCAATGTATGCGCAGCCAATGGCTGCTTCAGCAAGCTCTCCAGGGAAACAAAACCGGAAGAAGACTCGTCTTCCGATCCGAGAATCGTCAGCGAAGTCAAATCCGGTGCCAGGTCATACACGCCGCCCTCTACCATGGACCGCAGATTCTGCGTGGTGGAACCGCAGGCATGACCGGAAGTATGAAGCCGCACTTGAACGGCTCCCTCATGAATGCTGACCAGCTTCACTTCGCTATCGAACTTGCGCAGACGCCTTCCTATGGCGTCGAGCGCCTTCAAAACGCGGGTTTCCAGGTCATCGGGATGCAGAGAATAGAGAAGCAGCAGGTTCCGGACGATGGGATCCTGGCCGAATCTGTTGATGATAGCCTTGCCCGGCGCTCCCGCTTCCCTTCCTGATTCAGAGACAAGCTCCATCATTCGTTCCAGCCCCGTGCCATGGACGTCCATAAGAAGCTGGACCAACTCCCGGGCTGCACCTTTTGAACCGCCGCCCGGCATCTGGTCGAGTTCGCCGACCATGGTGCCGAGCCGCCGCATCTTTTCCTGGAATTCTTTTTCGTCAGCCACGCCACTCCTTCTCTGAGCGCCACAGAACGAGAACGCGGCCCCAATGAGACAAACTCCATGATTTAGGCCCTACACGCCTCGCTCATCGCCCACCATTTCCTCGATGTGAGTCTTGCAGTCTCCTAATGCTGTTGCAGCCCGAACATCGGAGAATGATGCGTCTCCAGCACCTTGCCATTCCCCAGATACATGTGCACACCGCAGGGCAAGCATGGATCGAAGCTTCTGACGGCCCGCATAATATCAATACCCTTGAAGTTCTCCGGACCGTTTTCCTCGAAGATCGGAGTGTTCTGCACTGCGTCTTCGTACGGGCCGGGCGTGCCGAAGCTGTCGCGCGGATTTGCGTTCCAGGGGGTTGGAGGATACGGGTGATAGTTGGCGATCTTGTGATTGCGAATCACCACGTGATGCGACAACACTCCGCGAACG
>Ga0182015_10008046_pt1 | contig 10134 bp, 5 predicted proteins | sample 712P3MmetaG_FD_120478 | JGI IMG/M metagenome (GOLD analysis project Ga0182015, IMG submission 120478) | Permafrost microbial communities from Stordalen Mire, Sweden - 712P3M metaG | ecosystem: Environmental > Terrestrial > Soil > Wetlands > Permafrost | place: Sweden: Stordalen | collected... | reverse complement strand
GAGCGCGCGATTGCTCTTCTCGGGGAGGCGGTCGAGCGTGCGCCGGACCACTCGCCATCGTTGGGCATGTGGCTCGGGAACCTAGGGGCGGCGCTCAACGCCCGCTACGACGCCACCGGCGAGCTGGGAGATCTGGAGCGCGCCGTAGCCGTCTGCGAGGCAGCGCTCGATGCGACGCCCTCTGGTTCACCGGATCGCGCCAGCCACCTGTCGAACCTCGGCAACGGGCTCGCAGCCCTGTTCGAGCGGACCGGCGCGCTCTCGCAGCTCGACCGCGCCGTCGGCTGCTATCGCGAGGCTGTCCGCATGGCTAGCGCGGCCCGCGAGCGCTGGATAGCGCTCAGCAATCTCGGTTACGCACTGCAGGTCCGCTATCGGCATGCTGGCAGGGAGCACGATCTCGGCGAGGCGGTCATGGCTTACGAGCAGGCTCTTGCAGCTGTCCCTGAACCAAGCCCGCTGCATTGGCGGCTGCTCGGAAACCTTAGCGGCGCCCTTCACCTCCGTAGCGAGCTGACGGGCGACCGCGAGGATCTGGCACGAGCGATCGCCGGCTACGAGGCGACGGTCGAGAACACCGATTCGGCGTCTCCTGATGCGCCGGTCGCGTTGAGCAACCTTGCGCTCGGAATGCATTCCCGGTACGACGCCGTGCAGCAGCCGGTGGACCTCGAGCGGGCCGTCTCGCTCTATCGCCGCAGCTGCGCCGAGGGTGCGCGTGCGCGTCCCGGGCTCTTCGTTGGCATCGCGCGGGATTGGGGAGCGTGGGCTGTCACGCGAGAGGCGTGGGAGGAGGCGAGCGAGGCGTTCAATAATGCGCTCGACTGCCTGGACGGGGTCGTCCGCACCCAGTTGCTGCGAGAGTACAAGGAGAGCTGGCTGCGCGACGCTGTCGGCGTCGCTGGCGACGCAGCGTTGGCGGCCGTCCGCGTCGGCGAGCCGGAGCGCGCGGTTGTAGCACTTGAGCGCGGACGAGCGGTGCTTTTGGCTGACGTGTTGGCGCGTGATCGGGCAGATCTCGAGCGTCTCGCCGGCGATGGTCGCGTAGCACTCGTCAATCGCTATCGGAATACCGCCACCCGGCTTAGAGCTGTCGAGCAGCGCTCCGATAGCCAGCTGCTCGCGAGCGTGCGAGGTCGCGAACCATAGGACGCAATGACTCCCGCGGCGGTGAGTCATCCGACTGGCCATAAGATTCACACGACCTGGCGGAACTCGTTCGTCTGGAGAGCTCCCACGCCTCGACGGCCGGGCCGTGAGATGAAACTGACCCGACGATCTCAGCTTACGCGGCCCGCCGGCCCCAGCTCAATCCGCTGCCGGAGGACGAGTTGCCACGTACGAGATGCGCGAGTCGCTCTCGCCACGCCAGAAGATGCGAGTGAGCTGCGCGCCGGACGCCCGCTCGTCTGCGGGCGAGGTCGGGCGCGGCATCTGCATCGCGTCATAGAGCCTCATGCGGTGCAGGTCGAAGGCGGACTCGGTCAGGTCTCCGAATAGGGCAGCTGCGTTTAGCATGCCTACGTTGTAGGCGACCAGCGGGACGAGCAGGCCGACGGGCACGGCGATCCACCACAGCCACGGCGTCCAGACCAGGAACAGCGCCCCCCAAAGCCACGCTCGCGCGGCCCGGTCAAGCTCTAGCCGAGCCTGGGAGATCTCGGTCTTGACGCTGTCGGGCAGCAGCATCCACAGCCGGTACCAGCAGATGACCGCGTCAAGCCCGTACTTGTCGAAAGGGCGCCGCTCGGCGGCGCGCAGCACGTCTCCCAGCCGGGTTGGCATCCCTAGTGCGTCCTCGGGCGGTGAGTTCCTGAGGAAGCCGGAGCCCCGCGCTAGCTCGGCAAACTGGCTCGCCGTGAAGCGCTGGCGCCGTTCGGCGAGCTGGTGCTGCAGATCAGTTTCGGCGGGCGTTAGTGTGTCTTTCGCTGTAAGTGTCTCGAGCTGTTTCAACTCGGCAAGGCTCAGATCGCCGCGTGCCTCTCGCTTACGAAGTTCCTCGACCGTGGTGGCCCAGCGCCGCCGCCGCCATCGCCGGTAGCGAACGAGCTGGGTGTGCAGCGAGGCCGGGTGTGACCAATAGCCCTCGAGCAGCTTGATAGCCGGCAGCGTTAGACGCTCGACGATGAGCGCGGAGGCGGCGATCAGCATCAGCGCCCCGAGGATTAGCACGATTTGGGCGGCAGTCGGCAGATGCTCCAGCGGGGTCACGGTGGCGCTCAGCTCGCCCGACCACCCGTGCCGCTGGACGCGGCCGCCGTGCACGTTCCACCACACCAATGCGAGCCCTCCTGCCCAGAATGCGAGCGCCGGCGAGAGGATCCTCGTTGCCCACTGCTTGGCGAACTCACCCCCCAGTCCCGACCAGAACGCGCTCAGCACGGGCGGTACTCAGTCGTCGGCGCGCACAAGTTTGGCGCCATCGTTGGGGCAGCGTCCCGGATCTTGATTGGAGCTCTCAAGATAGCGGTCATAGTCCCCATGCGGGCAGACTACGTGCACGCCGAGCGGTGCGGTCAGCGTCCCCAACGGTCCGGCGAGCGCACGCACCACGTCAGCCGTGCCGATGCCCGTCCTGATCGCGATCCACTCGCGCGTCTCGCGCCGGGCGCGGAGTGTCGCCACCAGCGTTGGCTTGGCCTGACCGGCTGGGAGCTCGAGTGCCTCATCGAGCTCTGAGGCGAGCAGGCGCCGTCCCTCCGCATCATCGATGACACCGGCAAGCTCCACCCGCAGTGCCCGTGCCAGTTCTCGCAGCTGCTCCTCTGTCATCTTGTCGTCCTCGTTCTCGTTCTCAGGCTCCCACATGGGCAAACGCCGCCCACGTGCGCGGCTCGGCGTGATCGCGGGCGGCGGGATCGGCGAACGCCAGCTGGTCGATCAGCATCTCGCCCACTTCAGGGGACAGCCACGGCGATGGATCGGCGAGCGCCCGCTGCCACTCCGCGACCTTTTCGTCGTTGGTCGTGTCTCGTACCCATTGCTGGGCCGCCGTCAGCGCTGCGGCAGGTGCCGCCCAGTCCCACCGGCGGTAGAACTCGCTCATCAGGATCGCCGTGCCTAGATCGGGGACTGCCCACTGTGAGGCGATCACTCCCGCCACCCCCGCCTGGAGCAGCCCCGTCGGTAGCGCTACGACCTCGTCGGGCAGCTCGGTGCCCGGCAGCGAGGTTTCGCACGCTGACAGGATTGCGAGCCGGGCTTGAAGTTGCATGTCAAGCAATTCGCGCAGTGTGATCCAGCGGTTGCCAGCCATCAAGAGGCCGCTATCCAGAGGTGAGTCGAGGTCGGCCACCCCATGGCAGGCGAGGTGCAGCACGCTGGCACTTCCAGCCTCGCGTCCGAACGCGCCTGCCGTTGCCTCCGGTCCGACCAGCACCTTTGTCGGTAGCCCATACGCGGTGACCGCTGCCCCCTCGACCGCCGCCCATCGGAGCGGGTTCGCCGACACCGGCTGTGGATCGACGACCACGAGTGCGTGCCCCGATGCGCTGTCGAGGGCTACCTTGCGTGCGGCTGACAGCGCGCGGGCGTTGGGCGTGTAGCTGAAGACGGCGCGGTCAAGCGCGTAAAGCCGACCCGTCGGTGCTGTCGCGTCCGGCATCCATGCTGCGTGCAGCGGAAGCATGCCGAGCAGGCCGCCGGCTACCACCGCAGGCCGGCTGCCCTCAGCGAGCTCATCAAGAATCGGGGACAGCGCCGCGTCCCATAGCCACCGCAGCACATCGTCGAGGGCCACAGCCCAACCGGCCAGCCCAGCTGGGGGATCTTGCCGATAGTTTGAATATGCCTCAAGGTAAGGCGAAACACGTTCGCCCAGTGCGTTTTTGCTGAGGTCGTCCAGCGCGATGTGCCGCACCTCGCGTCCGTGAACGATTAGTGCCAGCCCTCCGGGCTCAGCGGCGCTCATGTAAACGATCGGCTGATCGTCGGCCGCCGCGGTGATGTCGTCAAACGTTGGCGCCGACAGGAAGGTCTCCAGTCCAGGGACCGTCCGGATCTCTTCGATGACCTCGTCTAGCTCACGCCGTGCCTCGCGGAGCGCGTCTAGGCGATCCTCGGCGCCCGCCCGTCCTTCCGACGCCCCTATGACCTCTTCACCGGCTAGGGGGCCTTCGTCACCGACACTCACGATGCGATCCTACCGCTGCCGGCGTCCCGGTTGTGAACACTTTTCTGTTCTCTGGGCACAAGCTGCTTGGTTGACGCTAGCGACGGCTAGGGATCGGCAGCGGGTCCCAGGCACCGTCGCGGTTCGTCGGCCCTGCCAGTGCTGAGCAGCGGCCGGCAGCGGCACGGTAGCGCTGCTCAAGATCTTCTCGGCCGATCCCGACGAGAGCATTGAGGTCGGCGCGGTCGCGCTCAAGAACCTCTCGCAGCAGCAAGCCGCGACCTGCCTCCAGCGCGGTCGCGGCGTCCTCGAAGCGGCGCTCGCGGCAATAGGCATATGCGGCGAGTGAGGCCAGCCCGATCCCCTGGCTAAGTCGTCTCTCTTTGTGGCGGCGAATCAGTTGCGTGCGAAACAGTGCCCGCATCGCGCGCAGCCCGACGTCGGCACTCTCCGCGGTGTCGCTCCAAGCACTGTTGGCAGCTGCGCTCGTCGACCACCTCCGTGCGGCTTCGAGAGCGTGATCAGGCGCTATGTGCAGACCTTCGGTGCTGGCTTCCCGCAATGCGGTCATGGCGCGCTCGAGGTCTTCTGGTCTTCGCTCGCGGGCATGCCGAGATGCGTAGGCGTCACCGAGGCTAATCAGTCGACGGATGCGCTCCGGGGTTCCGGGCGCACTTACCTTGAGGACCGGTTCAAGCAGCGCGATCGCGCGGTCAAGGTCGCTGCGTTCGGCGCGGGTGACCAGTGCTCCCACCAGGTTTGCTGTTTCGGAGAGCTCTTCATCGGAGCCGTTCGGCGCTTTCTCAACTGCGCGCTCGAGAACATCGATAGCGGTGTTCAGATCACGCAGGTTACTGCGCTCATGCCAACGGTGTATCAGCGCTATGCCGAGGTTCCCTAGGTGCCCTGGGGCTCGGGGGCTATTAGGTGCGTCCTCGTTGACGACCTGCTGGCTGAGTTCAACGATTCGGTCGAGCTCCTCGCGACGGCGCGTTAGTGGGTAGCGGAGGAGTAGGGCCGATACGAGGTTGGTCTTTGCTCCGTGACGCGCTAGAGACTGCGGGGGCGAGTCTTGTAGAGCGCGCTCGAGGTAGTTGATAGAGCGGTCGAGTTCGTGTATGTCTCCGGTTCGGCGGTAGAGGAATCTCAGCGTGTTGCCGAGATTGACCAGCGTCGCGTGTCGATCAGGATCGTCTGCTTCGTCAGCGGGTGGGTTCTCACAGATTTCGACAGCGCGCTCGAGATCTCGATGATCGCCGGCTAGGTCGTAGCGGAGCAGGAGCGAATTAGCTAGATTCGCGGCGGGGAATGGGCGGGTGAACAGGGGGTCGGAAATGTCTGCAACGGCCTTCTCGCCGAGGGCGACGGCATGGTCGATATCGGCGCGCGACCCGGAGCGCCGGTATTGCTCTCGCATCGCACAGCCGAGATGGTCGAGTGCGACCGAGCGCAGCACCGATCGTGGCTCGACCGCGTCGACAGCCTTTCCAAGTGTTTCGCACGCCCGGTCAAGGTCACGGGGCTCTCCACGAGTCATGAAACGCTGCAGCAGTATGAAGCCGAGTTGCTGCAGCACAGCCGGCTGGTTGGCGACCTCGCCGATCCTGTCGACCTCGTCGTCGAGAGCAGCGATTGCCGCGTCCAGTGACGAGCCGTCCGTGGTCCGTAGATAACGGCTGAAAAGCGCCAACGCGAGCTGAACCACGCACTCAGCCCTCACGGAAGGGAAGGGGCCCGCCATCTGGAGATCCTCGGCTCGAAGCGCGACACGTCGATTCAGCGGCTCCACCTCGCCCGTCAGGTCGGCCAGCCGTGTGAGCGCCGCGCTCGCGGCGGCGACGATCTCTTCGCGGCGCGGCGAGAAGCAGGTCGCAATCTCCGCCGCGGCACAGAACGCCTCAGCCGCCGCTCGCTGGTCGGTAATGTCACTAGATATCTCGCAGCGACGTTGGAGCGCCTGTCCGAGGTTGAATAGGCACGGCTCGCGATCCACCGCTGGCATCGGCAGACACTCGAGCGCAGCGTGAAGCTGATCGATTGCGTGGGCCTGCCTTTCCGGGCTTGGTTCGTGGCGTTCAAGCGCAAGCGTCGTAACCGAAGCCGCCATCAGCGCGCCCGCATAGAACCCGGCGGGCGTATCGTCGATGCCGGGGTGGCGTAGGAGTCGGCCGCACATCTCGCGCGCCTCTCTCAGCTCTGCCGTATCTCCTGATTCGATTGCCCGCGAGGCGTAATCCCTAGCGCAACTCAACGAGACGATCAGCTTGTCGGGGACGGAACCGACCCAATTGCTCCACTGTGCCAGCGCGAGCTCCACCCCAAACGCTCGGGCATTCAAAAGGAACCGCCGCTGTTCGAAATAGCTACCGACGGCGTTGCGATCACCGTTATCGCGCGCGTAAACGAGCAGCAGCAGCCATAGCGAGTCGGACTCTTCGCCAAGTAGCGACGGGTATCTCTCGATCACTTCACGTGCCTGCTGCCAGCTCGTGGCTCCCAGCATCGCGTCGACGCCGTCGAGGATCGCATCTGGCACCTCCCTGCCGATGACCTCACCGAGCATCAGCGATGCGATCGCCACGCGATAGAGGTCGATCGTTCGCAAGTAATGTTCGATCGCTTCAGCAGTCTCGGTGTCTCCGATGAGCATCGCCTCCTTGTTGATGCTCCTAAGGAGTTCGCCGAACTGCTCGCCGAGAAGCTCCGGATGCTCGTCAAACGCGACCATAGGATTGGACTTGCTAAGTATCTGGAGTGCGTTGGCGAACTCGGGGGGCATCGCGGCGACCACCTTCCCCTCCGGGAACGTCGAGCTCGGATTCGACCGACGCCACGCCAGAAACCCGCGGGAGCGGTCGATAAGGGCGGCCCAAGCGGGATCGCGCTCGCGCGCTCGCGCGGCGAGCGTCGCAAGGGCTCCCTGGTAAACCTCATCGAGCAACTCAGGGTGCTCGCGCAGAACCCGCTCCTTCCCTGATCCTGCCGGAGCATCGAGGAGCTTTCTGACCACGTCTGGGTCGGGTGTCCTGCTGATAGTCGGGTCTCGCATCTCCAGGGCGAACGCGCATGCGGTCTTGGCTTATCGCGTCTCGGGCAGACGCTACGCTATTTCAGTGCTTGGTCGGATCAACAGAACGGTCGCTCGTGAGTTGACCCACTATCCGCGGGGCGAGCGTAAGTCAGCGCAGAACGTTTTCCGCGCGGTCTACCAGATGCTGCGTGCATCGAGCCTTGGCCAAAAGGAGCCATGGTCGGGTTCTGCTAAGGACTGTGCGATGCAGGCCATCGCCATCGCGCGTGAGACCCACCCAGAGTTCGTCCCGATCGTCCGGGTCTAGGGTCTAGGGTCTAGGCACGCCTGCAGCCTGTCCCCGGCCACCTAGCGTGACCAGCTCAGCGTGGGGCGGGCGGCCCTCCGCGCGCTACTACGACGTCGCGTGCCGCGACGGATCTCGATGACCCCGACCTTCACCGCTGTGGCGATGGATATCCGCGACGCTCTCAGCGGCGAGACGCGCGTGCGCACGACGCCCGAGCCCTCCTGGCGAGATGGCGCTGGCTTGGGGAGATCCCTGCGCGGCTGGTTATACCGAGGCGGTGGCCCTGCCGGTGATCTGGTTCTTGGAGTTCTGGCTAGATCCAATCGATGTGCGCTTGCTCACCGATTCTTTTGGCGGGAGACGAGGGTCAGGGCGCGTCGTGGCCTCAGAGCGCAACGTCGTGGAACGTCACCGTGCCACCTGTATCGCCGATGACCAACCAAAGTTGGTCGCAATAGCCAGAGGTCAGTCCGACGAGCTCGACACGTCGTGGCATTTGTACTCTTGCAAGTGGGCATCCGGTGTCGACATTCCAGAGACTCAACGTATTGTCAACGCCGATCCCCGCGGCGACTCGCCTCTCCGCGTCATGTGCCCAAGACAGCACGATGGAATGATGACAGTCGAATGTGATACGCGAGCGACCGCTCGACAGGTTGACGGCGTGTACGGGGCCACTACCAATCTGGCCGACAACCTCAAGGCGATCAGCATCTATCGAGAGCACACGGAACCCCTTACCGAGATCGCGCTGGCTTGCGATTTGGTCGCGGGCAAGATCCCAGATTTGTACAGAGCCGTACCAGTCGGCAGTTATCAGCGTTCTCTCGTCCGCACTTAGCACAGCGAAGCGCGTGCTGGTTCCATTTCCTTCCACTCGTCTCCCAGCGCTACCCCTGTCTAGATCCCAAAGCGAGTAACCGCCGGTCGAACCGGATGTCACTATTACTGTCGCATCCTTGTTTGTTGCCAACGCGTGGTAGTCGGATCCGACATGGAAGGTCTGGACAAGCGCGAGTGACGGAAGATCCCAAACTCGCATCGAGCAATCACGGGAGAGACTGACGGCCCGACTGCCGTCGTCGGTCATCGCTAGGCCCGTAACACCGTCGGTGTGACCTTCGAGCGGCCCGACGAGCGCGCCATCGCTAGCACGCCATACCAAGAGAGTGCCAGATGAGTTGACAACCTCACCCCAACCACCGTCGTCGCTCTCCGCACTACTAGCGGTTACGACCAAAGGGCTCTTCGCATGGAGCGCACTGCCGGTTACGTAGTTGGGATGCGCCAGAGCCGAGGCGGCGCCGCGTCCGGTCAAATGTCGCCAAACCCGCAATGTGTGATCCTGCGCTACGCTGACAACACGGCCTCCCGCAAGAGTGACCGCCAACGCTCGGATGTCCGCTGTGTGCCCGCGCCACGCTTGCCACCCAGCTTTATCGCCGACGTTCCAGATCAGTACACCGCCTCGCTGGGCAGCCGCGACGACGCGCCCGTCGCCGCTGATGGCGATCTCCGACACGAAGTCACTAACTGGAAGCGAGGCTATTTGAGAGGACGCAGAAGTGTCCCATACGTGTACGGCATCATCCACGAGCGTGACGCCGCGGGTTCCATCACCACTGAGTGCCAAGCGATACACCGGCTGGGTACCGAGTGGCTCTAGGCGATCGTTCTCGAGATCCCACAAGGTGGCCGGACCTCCGCCGGAGACAAGTGCGCGAGAGCCGTCCCCACTCATCGATCCAGCGAGGCCGTGTAGGAGCTCTTGGGCCTCAACGTCAGTGCCCAGGATGTCGGACGCGGTCAGCACCGCAACTTCGGTGCCCTCCTCGGTGTCCCAGACGCGAATGGCGTCATTGGGCGCCACACTCATGGCTCTGCTGCCGTCCTGGCTCATTTGCACGACTTCCACGTAGCTCGTGTGGCCGTGGAGGACGTAACGAATATCACCCGTGACCAAGTCCCATACGCGTAGCGAGTTGTCCGCTCGACTGGCGCTTACCGCTCGCTTGGCGCGGGAGCACGTGGACACTGTCCAGCAGAGCGCTGCAGTATCAAAAACCTCCTGAACGATGTCGCCGGTCTCCAAATCCCACGCCCGGACCGTCCGATCCTCATTCGCGGTAACGGCGAGTGTGCCGTCGGGCGTAACTGCCACGGCGTGGCTGTCGCTGCTGAACGTCCGCACGAGGGCGGGGTGTGCCCCTCCGCAAGTCCATCTCGGGATAACGCGAGGGGTCGGCAGTGCCGTCAGTCGACTGCGAGCTTTTCGTGCAACTGTGTGTGCATCGCGCACCAATGCCTCCGCCAAGAGTTGACGTGCCAAGTACCCGATGTCGAAAAGCTCGCCTGAAGCCGAAAGATACTCCGCCTGACAATCGATCACCTGTGTCAGTTCCGTCAAATAGGGGTCTGGGTTAGTTTCAGACACGGCTTTGAGCTCCGCAGTCACTCGCCGAGCGCCAAGAACCTGAAGCGCCCGCTCGACATAGGCGAGTTCCCGATAGTGTGCAACTAGGCGCGCCGGAGAGTAGTGACGCGCAAGCGTCGGGAAGCTGTCAAAGAGATAGGCAGGAGCCGTCGTGTCCCAACCGAGTGCGGCGTGCTGTGCTGCCCAATTGTAGATACGCGAACGGTATATGGCGAGGTCTGAGTCGAACGCGGAGGCGACGGCCGCGCGAAGCGTCTCGTGCGCGAAGG
>Ga0182015_10008044_pt1 | contig 10135 bp, 5 predicted proteins | sample 712P3MmetaG_FD_120478 | JGI IMG/M metagenome (GOLD analysis project Ga0182015, IMG submission 120478) | Permafrost microbial communities from Stordalen Mire, Sweden - 712P3M metaG | ecosystem: Environmental > Terrestrial > Soil > Wetlands > Permafrost | place: Sweden: Stordalen | collected... | reverse complement strand
GCTGCTCACGGGTTTGATGATCCTGCTGTTTCTGGGAAGCTGGCGCAGCACGGTGATCGTTTGTATTTCGATTCCGCTGTCTATTTTGACTTCGCTGATCATCTTGAACCTGATGGGCCACACCATCAACGTGATGACGCTGGGCGGGCTGGCGCTGGCGGTCGGCATTTTGGTGGATGACGCCACCGTGGAGATTGAGAATACGCACCGCAATCTGGCGATGAAAAAGCCATTGGTGCGCGCGGTGCTGGATGGCGCGCAACAGATCGCGATCCCGGCGTTTGTTTCCACTCTTTCCATCTGCATTGTGTTCGCACCGGTTCTGCTTTTGACGGGCGCCGCCAAGTTTCTGTTTACGCCGCTCGCGCTGGCCGTGGTTTTCGCGATGCTCGCATCCTATATGTTGTCGCGCACGCTGATTCCCACCATGGTGCACTACATGCTGAAGCCGGAAGTGGATATGTATCGCAGCGGCGAGCACGGAGAAGGCGGAACCGCCGAAGGCCATCCCCTGATCTGGCGCATCCATTTCGCTTTCAATCGCCGGTTTGAGCGTTTTCGCGCGGCCTACACGGGATTGCTCGACTGGGCGCTGGATCATCGTCCCGCCGTTCTCTCCGTGTTCCTGATTTTTTCGTTGGGCTCCCTGGGTTTGGTCTACCTGGTGGGCAGGGATTTCTTCCCCACCGTGGATTCCGGGCAGATTCGTTTGCACGCACAAGCGCCGGCTGGGACGCGCATCGAGAAAACGGAGCTGATCTTCGCTGAGATTGAAAAAGAAATCCGCAACGTGATCCCGGCGGGCGAGTTGGACACAATTCTCGACAACATCGGCGTGCCCCCAGGCGGGTTCAATCTGGCTTTTGGAGACAGCGCGGCCATCGGCAACAACGACGGCGACATCCTCATTTCGATGACCAAGGACCATCCCCCCACCGACCTCACCACCCAACGCCTGCGCAAGCGGCTGCGCGAGAAGTTTCCCGACATCATCTTCTTCTTCGAAGCGGCCAATATTACCAACCAGATTCTCAACTCCGGGCTGCCGGCTCCCATCGACGTGCAAGTCACCGGCCGCGACGCCGGACCAAATTACGCGATCGCCCAGCATTTCTCCGAGCGCATCGCACGGATTCCCGGCGCTGTTGACGTTCACGTGCATCAAGTAGTGGACGCACCCGAACTGCGCATCAACGTGGATCGCGTCAAGGCGGGGCAGCTCGGCCTCACACAGAAAGACGTCGCCAGCAGCTTGCTGATTTCCCTCAGCGGCACCAGTCAGGTTGCTCCGAGCTTCTGGCTCAACTGGAAGAACGGCGTAAGCTACAACGTACTGATCCAGACCCCGCAATACAAGCTGGATTCGCTCGACAAGCTGATGCGAACGCCGATCTCCATCGCGGGCGCGGCCGAGGCTTTCAACACTCCCGGCTCCACGGCCGGCGCGGCCAATCAGGGCGACGCCTCCACCGGAGCGGCGCCGAATCAAAGCTCGGCGGCGTACGCCAATCCCGGCACGCTGCCTTATCAAACGCAATTGCTGTCAAACATGGCCACCATCGAACACAGCAGCGGCCCCGAGATCGCGAATCATTACAACGTGCAGCCGGTCTTTGACGTGTACGCCAATATCGACCGCAGGGACTTGGGCGGAGTGGCCTCGCAAGTGGAGAAGATCATTCGCGAGACCAAACTTCCCAATACCACGGAAGTCTTTCTGCGCGGGCAGGCCGCCACCATGCAAAGTTCCTTCTATCGGCTGGGCCTGGGTCTCCTCGCGGCCATCGTTCTGGTATATCTGTTAATGGCAGTCAATTTTCAGTCCTGGGTGGATCCGTTCATCATTCTGAGTGCCCTGCCCGGCGCCCTGGCCGGCATTCTATGGATGCTGTACGTGACGCAAACGACCCTGAATGTACCGTCGTTGATGGGCGCCATCATGTGCATTGGAGTGGCCACCGCCAACAGTATTCTAATGGTCGTCTTCGCAAATGACGAAAGAATGGAAGGCAAAGGCGCGCGAGCGGCGGCGCTTTCCGCCGGATACACGCGGCTGCGTCCGGTGCTGATGACCGCGTCCGCCATGATTCTCGGAATGCTTCCGATGGCGCTCGGAATCGGCGAGGGCGCCGAGCAGAACTCGCCGCTGGGCCGGGCCGTTATAGGCGGGTTGCTGCTGGCCACCGTGACGACATTGCTGATTGTGCCGATCGTCTATAGCTACTTGCGCACCGAGGCGCCTATCGACCACGACCGGCAGATCCAGGAAGAAGAGCGCGAAGGGCTGCTCGAATCCGAATTTCAAATTTTTTAAATTGCCCTTTAAAATCGAGATGACATCATCGACCATTGACGAACCCGACAACCCGCCCGAGCGGTCCACGACGGCCACCGAAGAAGAGCTGCGCGCCGAAATCGAGCGGCTGAAGCGGCAGCTGGAGCAAAACAAACCCACTGGTGCGCACTCCGCGCTGGAGCATCCCAAACGGCCTTCCGGCGGCAGGATTGCGTTATTGCTGCTGCTGGCGGCAGCCATCTTTCTGGCGGCATTCTTTGGCGGCTATATTCCCCATCATCGCCGGGACATGCAGATCACGGCCGAAGCCAGCGCGGCCAGCGAGTCGCTGCCCGAGGTGACCGTGGTTGCGGCGAAGAACGCATCCACGATTGGCGACCTGGTGCTGCCGGGCAATATTCAGGCCGTCACGGAAGCGCCGATTCTCGCGCGCGCATCAGGTTATGTGAAGAGCCGTTACGTGGACATCGGCGATCACGTCACCGCCGGCCAGCTCCTGGCCGATGTTGAAGCGCCGGAGCTGGATCAACAAGTGCGCCAGGCGCAGGCCGCCTTGGAACAATCGCAGTCCGATCTGGAGCGCTCCAATGCCGCGCTGGACCAGGGGAAAGCCAACGAGTCGATCGCCAAGGTAACCGCTACGCGCTGGGATAATCTGGTGAAGCGCGGCGCGGTTTCCAAGCAGGAGAACGATCAGTATCAGGCGCAATTCCAGGCCCAATCCGCCAACGTCAAGGCGCTCGAGCGGGCCGTGGACGCCGCCACAGGAAATATCGCCGCCATGCAGGCGAATCTTGCGCGGTTAACCGACATGCAGGGCTATCTCAAGGTGAAAGCGCCTTTCGCGGGCGTGGTGACCTTGCGCAACGTGGATGTCGGAACGCTGGTTAATACCGGCAGTACGATGCTGTTTCGCATTGCACAAACCAATCTTCTTCGCACTTTCTTGAACGTCCCGCAAGCCAGCGCTTCGGACGTGCGCGTCGGACAAATGGCGTCGCTTGCCACGCCCGAGCTTCCGGAGCGCAAGTTCTCCGGCGCCGTCACGCGCACGGCGAACGCTTTGGATCCGGCCAGCCGAACCCTGCTGGTGGAGGTTCAGGTGCCGAATCCGGAAGGCAAGCTGCTGCCTGGCATGTACGTTGAGGTGGACCTGCATCTTCCGCGGAAAGATCCGCCGCTGCTGCTTCCCAGCGACACCCTCTCGGTGCGCCCGGAGGGAACCATGGTGGCCGCGCTCGACTCCAACAACGCCGTTCATTTCCAGCGCGTCACCGTCGGCCGGGATTATGGCAGCCAAATCGAGATCCTTTCGGGACTGAGCGCCGGGCAACGGGTGATCGCGAATCCAAACGATTCAGTCCAGGAAGGCGTGAAAGTTCATCCGGTCTTCGTGGCAACGGGCGATGCAGGCGGACCCAAACGCTCGCGCTAGCTCGTGCCTTGCTCTCCTCTGCCGTACTCTGAAAGAACACGTATCGCCGCGCGTATCGTAGGCGGCGTGCTTGGAAGCAACTCCACCATGAATAAGATCAGCATGAATAAGATCAGCATGAATAAGATCAGTATGAATAAGATCAGCATGAAAAAGCTCAGCGCCGTATTTCTCTGTTTGCTCCTGCTCGCCCCGGACGGCGTCCCGGCGGAGGTCCCCGCCTGGTTGAAGAACCCTTATGTGGAACATCCCATCGCGCCCTTGGATCTGTCCAATTCGCCGCGGATTCGCCAGGTTCTGCGATCGGGCAATATTTATCTTTCGCTTTCGGACGCCATCGCGCTGGCCATCGAAAACAATCTCGATATCGAACTCGAGCGTTATTCCTTGCCGGCCGCCGATACGGAGCTGCTGCGCACCAAAGGCGGCGGAGTGCCGCGAGGACTGACCTACAATGTGTTTGAAGCGCCAGTGGGTGTGGGCGGACCGGACAGCCCTCTGGTAACAGCGGCGGCGACGCCTACCATCACCGCGGGATCGGTTCCTACCAATCCGTCCGAGCTTGGAGCGCTAGCCGAGCAGCAAGACAATCTCGCGCTGCTCCAGACCGTTCCGCTCTCCACGGGTCCGGCGATTCCGCACTTTGACCCCGCGCTGACCGGCCAAGTTAATTGGACCCATACGAGCACTCCTGACACCGATCCGCTGGCGTACGGGACCAACGCGCTCACCGGAAACACCACCAACGCCAACGCAGGCTACACGCAAGGCTTTGGGCCGGGCACGGAACTCAACGTGGGGTTCGACAACGCCCGCTACACAACCAACTCTCTTCAAAGCGCCTTTAGCCCCTACACGACCTCCAGCCTCGGATTCACGGTGACCCAGCCGTTGCTGCGCGGATTCGGCCTGGCCGTGAATCGCCGCTTCATACGGATCTCGAAAAACGAGCAAAAGATCGCCAGTCTTCTGGTGCAGCAGCAGCTCATCGCCACGATCTACGGCGTGGTGCGCCTGTATACGGATCTGGTGGCCCTGTATGAAGACGTGAAGGTGAAGGAAGAGACTCTGGCTTCGGCCGAGAAACTCTTCAGCGATACCAAGGCTGAGGTGGAGGAAGGCACCCAGGCGCCCATTGAACAGACGCGCGCCAATGCGCAGGTGTATTCCATCCGCCAGGATCTGATCGACTCGCGCGGGCTGCTCGAAGAGCAGGAAGCGATCGTAAAGAACATAATCACGCGCCGCACTGACAACGATCCCGAGGTGCTGAACGCGCGCATTATCCCCACCGATTCAATCGACGTTCCTGGAACGGAGGACACTCGCCCCCTGCAAGACTTGCTCTCGTTGGCGTTCGCCAATCGGCCCGATTTGGCTCAGGCCGGCGTCCAGGTGGAGAACACGCAAATCAGTTTGCAGGGCTCGCGCAACGGACTGCGGCCGGAAATCGATCTGGTGGGCACCGCTCAAAACAGCGCGCTGGCCGCTCAACTGAATCCCTTAGTGCCACCCATCGACTCGCCTCTGCTGGGCGGCTACGGCGGCGCGCTGGAACAGCTTGCCACGCGCAAATATCCCACCTACGGAGTGGGCCTCAATATTACTTTGCCGCTGCGCAACCGCATCGCGCAGGCCGACGTCACGCGCGACGAGATCCTGCTGCGGCAGAGCCAGGTCCTGCAACAGCAGCTACGCAAGCAGGCGCAGCTCGAAGTGGAGGACGCGGTGATCGCCATGCGGCGCGCCCGTGCATCCTACCAAGCGGCCGTGCAAACGCAGGCCCTGCAGCAAGAGTCGCTCGAGGCCGAGCAGGCCAAGTTTGAAGTCGGCGCATCCACCAGCTTTTTCATCATTCAATATGAGAGCTATCTGGCGCAGGCCAGATCCACGGTGGTGGTCGCGAAAAGCGCGTATTTGAAAGCGCGGGCGGCTCTGGAGCGGGCGACGGGCACGATTCTCGAAGACAACCATGTGTCGCTCCCAGACGCGGTGCGCGGGCGTTAGTGAAAGTTGCTTCTTGCCGCCGGAGGCAAAGGCCGCGCGGTTAGCGTCGCGCGATTAGTTCGAAGTTGCTGCTGAGTTCGCGCAGCAACGGCACGCGCGTGAGTGCTTCGTCCAACGCGCGCGCCAGCCGATACCCGGCGGCCCAGGACGGGAACAATCCGGCCAGTGGCGTGGACGCGAAATCGAACCAGCGTGTCGCGGTGCGAAAGCCCGCGGCTCTGAACGGCGCGGCTGTCGAGTGCGGCAACAGCTGGCGCTCGTCTTCAGTCTGATACTTCTCCATCAGCTTGGGAACCAGTAGCTGGCCAAGGAAACCCGACAGGCGCCGGGCGCTCGGGTCCAGCGCGTAGAAGACGCCGCCAGGGCGCAACAGTCGCATGAGTTGGATGGGAAACGCCGCCAGGTCTTTATCCGGCAAGTGATGCAGGAAGAAGATCGCCACCACCGCATCGAACGGCTCTTCTCCGAGAGCCGCGGTTTGCCAGGTCCCGGCCACAAATTGAACGTTAGTTACCCTTCGAGCGGACGCCGCCCGCCGCGCTTCCGCAATCGCCGCGGGTGAAAGATCGATGCCCGTGACGTGCGCGACATGGGGCGCCAGCAGCAACTCCGTGTCACCGATGCCGCAGCCAATGCTCAACACTCGCGATTCAGCGCCGGCGCCGGTAGCGCGCAGTATTCTACGCGCGAGATACTCGCGAAATAAAACCACACCGGGCTGGGCGAAAAGGCCCGGGCCATAAGTGCTGTAAAGGTTTTCGTAATAGGCCAGTTCGCGCTGCAGCACCGCGTCCGAACCAGCCGGCGCTCCAGTTGCAGGCCGCGCGGTTTTCATCGCGCCTTGCGCCACGCCAGCCACAACATCACGGCTCCAAAAATCAGCATCGAGACGCCGCAATAGAGATCGACGTTGGCAAAATCGAGTGGGGCGCGATAATCCGCGATCAGACCCGTAGCGCTCACGATCGCGCCCACCAGCACGAAAAACCCGCCAATCGAAACGCGCAGATCGCTCATCACCAGAACACCACATTCAACACTGCCAGCGCCGCCACTACGATCAGGGCCACCGGCGCTGGCCGCTTATACCAGGGCACATCTTCATGCGGGATATCAGTGAGCCCATAGACGAGATTGTGAAGCGCCGATTCCGCTTTCGGCGCCGACATCAGGCTCACCACCACGGTCACCAGGAAACACGTCGACCACGCGAAGATGGCGATCCAGAAGTTCTGCGCCATGCTGGAGGGAAACGTGTGCAGCGTCGCTCCCAGCCATCCACCCTTGTTTTCGGCGAGCGTTAAGCCGTGCGTCGCGGCAGCCGCGGCCGTCCCCGCCAGCAAGCCCGCGAAAGCGCCGTGGCCAGTGGCGCGCTTCCAAAACATTCCCAGTAAAAATGTCGCAAACAACGGCGCGTTGACGAAGCCGAACACCAGTTGCAGAAAATCCATGATGTTGTTGAAGTGGCTCGCCATATACGCCGTGGCCACCGACAGTGCGACGCCCACGATGGTAGTCACTCGCCCAACCCACAAGTAATGCGAATCGGGCGCGTGCTTTCGGATGTGCCCTTGATACAGGTCGTAGGTCCACACGGTGTTAAACGCGGTGACGTTACCGGCCATACCGGACATGAAGGAAGCCATCAGCGCCGTGAGGCCCAGGCCCAGCATGCCGGAAGGATAAAATTGCGCCATCAGTGTCGTGAGCGTCTGGTCGTAATCCGGGCCGCCGTCCGCCTTGAGTGGAATCGAGTAGCCCAGCGCCATGTGCGACAGCGCCAGAGCGGCGACGCCAGGCACAATCACGATAAACGGCATCAGCATTTTCGGAAAAGCAGCGATCAGGGGCGTGCGCCGGGCCGCCGACATCGATTCCGCCGCCATGGCTCGCTGCACCACCAGAAAATCCGTGCACCAGTAGCCAAACGACAGCACAAAACCCAGCCCCGCCACCAAACCAAACACTTCCACGCCCATCGGATTCTCGGATGCCTTCGCTGTGTACGCCCAGGTGTGCGTCATCACCGCGGGCAATCGCGACGCCATGCCGCTCCAGCCTCCCGTCTTCATCACCACGAAAATCGCGAGAGGCGCAAAGCCCAGGACGATCAGAAAGAATTGTAGGACTTCGTTGTAGATCGCGCTGGTGAGCCCTCCCAGGAACGTGTAGACCAAAACGATCGCGGCCGACAGCAGCACCGAAGCCGTGAAACTCCAGTGCAGAACCAACTGGAACAGCAGCCCTAGCGCGTACATGGAAATGCCGGACGAGAACACGGTCATCACCGCGAACGTGACGGCGTTCAGCACGCGCGTCTTCTCATCGAAGCGCAGCTTGAGATACTCGGGGACGCTGCGAGCGCGGCTGCCGTAGTAGAACGGCATCATGAAAACGCCCACGAACAGCATCGCCGGCACCGCGCCGATCCAATAAAAATGCGCGGTCATGATTCCGTATTTCGCCCCGGACGCGCACATGCCGATCACTTCCTGCGCGCCGAGATTGGCGGCGATGAAGGCCAGGCTGGTGATCCACACCGGCACCGAGCGGCCGGAGGTCAGAAAATCGCTGCTGGTTGTCACCTTGCGTTTGACGATCCAGCCGATACAAAGGACAAAAGCGAAATACAGCGACAGGATCAGGTAGTCGACAGGGGCGAGCCTCAAACCGCCTAAAGTCTAGCATATGGATGGGAGGGGAATCGCGTGGAATCGCGGCTTGCGCGCCCTCGCGCGGCCTGTGCGATCATGCTGATTACGTCGCCATGCTGGTTTACGCTTGCACCATTTTCCTGAGCGCGTTTCTGCTGTTCGCCGTGCAGCCCATGATCGGAAAGATCATCCTGCCGTGGTTCGGCGGATCGGCCGCGGTCTGGAGCACGTGCCTGCTGTTCTTCCAGGCGGCGCTCTTAGCGGGCTACTTGTACGCGCACTGGTCCACGCGCTCGCTCAAGCCCAAGCGGCAAGCGATGCTGCACATCGCACTGATGGCCGTGAGCCTGGCGCTGCTTCCGATCCTGCCTTCGCCACGTTGGAAACCGTCCGAAGCCGGCGACCCGTCGCTGCGCATTCTCATGCTCCTGGCGGTCACCATCGGCCTGCCCTACATCTTGCTTTCCACCACCAGCCCCTTGCTGCAAGCCTGGTACGTGGCGGCCAAACCCGGCGCGATCCCCTACCGCCTGTTCGCTCTTTCGAACTTCGGATCGCTGCTCGCGCTGTTGAGCTATCCAGTGCTGGTGGAGCCGGTGTTCACAACGCACACACAAGCCTACGGATGGTCGGGCATCTATGTAGTGTTCCTGGCGATCTGCGCCATGGTCGCATGGAACGCTCTCCGGGCGGCCAACAACCAACAACCAACAACTGCTGCGGCAATGCCAATCCAGTCTCAAGCGTCGTCGCCCACCTGGGTCACGCGCGTTCTCTGGACCGCGCTCTCCGCGTGCGCCTCCACCCTGCTGCTTGCCATCACGAATCACTTGAGCCAGAACGTCGCGCCCATTCCGTTTCTCTGGGTGCTGCCGCTCAGCGTCTATCTGCTCAGTTTCATTCTGTGCTTCGAACGCGAGAACGTCTATCATCGCGGCATCTTTCTTCCGCTGTTGGTCATCGCACTCGACGGCGCGGCGTACGCGATTTACGCTAACGAAGGCAATCCCAACATCACGTGGGCCATCCCTACCTTCGTGGCGGCGTTGTTCATCGGCTGCATGGTCTGTAACGGAGAACTGGCGCGGCTGAAGCCCGATCCGCGGTACCTCACCAGTTTCTACCTGATGATTGCGCTGGGGGGCGCGCTGGGAGGCGTGTTTGTCGCCATCGTCGCGCCGCGCGTTTTTCACACCTATCTGGAACTTCCGCTCTCCATGGTGGCCTGTAGCGCGCTCGCCGCCATCGTTCTTTGGATTTCGCCTCAACAATGGTCGGGGAGGATTCCGGTCTCCGCCGTTCGGATCGCGATGCTCGCGTTCACTGTGGGTCTCGCGATCCATCTCGGTTATGAAAAGCATCTCACCGACCAGCTTTTCCGGCTCTCGGTGCGCAACTTCTACGGCGTTCTGCGCGTGCGCGACATCCCGGAGAACGAATCGACCACCGCGCTGCGCCGCCTGATCCACGGCACCATCAATCATGGCGAACAGCTTATGGATGCCAAGCGCCGCGACGAACCCACCAGCTATTACGGTCCCTACTCCGGGCTGGGCAGGACCTTGGGCTATCTGCAAAAACGAGGGCCGGTGCGCGTGGCTGTCGTCGGCCTTGGCGCGGGCGTCACGGCCAGCTATAGCCGCGCCGGCGATTTCTTTCGCTTCTACGAAATCAATCCGCTCGCGCTCTCCATCGCCAGCACCTGGTTTACGTTTCTCGGCGATTGCAAGGCCGATCACCAGG
>Ga0182015_10008043_pt1 | contig 10135 bp, 15 predicted proteins | sample 712P3MmetaG_FD_120478 | JGI IMG/M metagenome (GOLD analysis project Ga0182015, IMG submission 120478) | Permafrost microbial communities from Stordalen Mire, Sweden - 712P3M metaG | ecosystem: Environmental > Terrestrial > Soil > Wetlands > Permafrost | place: Sweden: Stordalen | collected... | reverse complement strand
GTCGCCGTAGACCAGGCTGATCGCTTCCCTCGTGTCGCTGATGATTTTTGCTCGTGAAGGCCGCTCCGGCTCGCGCGGTTTTGAGCGCGGGCCCGTCGGGAGACCAGCCGCTAGGCCATCTTTAATGTTCGTAGACATTGTTCTGTTAGACGTACCAGATGGTGGTACGTCGGTAACCGGTACGTTGGTGCGACCTGCGGCGATGGATAGATCCGCAGGTGGGACCGGCATACCAGATGGTGGTACCTCGGTGGCTTCCGGGCAGCGGGCCCGGTCGTAGAGATGCAGCACGGTGATGACCCGGCCTCCGTCGCCGCGAGCCCTCACCCGGACGAGGTACCCGGCCGCTGTCAGTTCCGCGAACACGGCTCTCATCGCGCGCCGTCCCTCACCCGCCCGGGCGCGGGTCGCCTGTGCTTTCGCGGCGATGCCGTCGGCGGTCGCGTCCCAGTCATCCGGGCGGCTCAGCAATTCACACAGGACTCCGCGGGCCACGTAGCTCAGCCGCTCGTCCCGCAGGGTCTCGTTGGGGATCTGCGTGAAGTGGCTGTCAGGCCGCGAACGGTGAATCTGCACGGCGCTCCGATCTCTTGAGTACGGAGAGACCGGAACCGCGCCACGCCGTTGGTCGCGACTACAGCAGAACGTGCGTCGCTCGCGTTAGCATGGCCCGTGGAGATGGTTCGGGCCTCTGTGCTCTGACTTCCGACAGCCCGGCGTTCACGCGCCGGGTTTGTCGTTTTTGACGGTAGTGGGTGCTACGGGAGAGACCCCAGAAGACTCGCCGGCGTGACGAACGCCCCGCCGTAGTTGCCTGGCGGGGCGTTCGCTTGGCCGTCAGTCCAGCGCACTCACTCGCTTCTCTGCATCTCGTCCAGGTACTGGCGTACTGGCCCGTAAATGTCCGGCATAAGCGTCCGCGTCTCGTCGATGCTGACCCACCGGACCTCCGCAAGGTCGTCCGGGTCGCCCATCTGCGGTTCCCCGTCAGCGACTTCGACGTGCCCGTAGACCATGACGCGCGAGGTTTTCGGGTGGATGCGTCGACCAATGAAGCGGACTGAGGTGACCTCCAGCCCGGCCTCGTGCTGGACCTTGCGGCGCAGCGCATCCCCGGAAGTCTCCCCCGGCAAAATCTCGCCGCCCAAGAAGGTCCACGGCGGGATGCCGTCCTTCCGCTTGGCGACCAGCACGCCCTGGGATGACGTGATGATCGCCAGCACCACATGGGGCTGCTCTGGCAAGGTCAGGGGCTCGGTCACGGGATTCCCTCTCTCTCGTGCTGCGGAGATGATCTGTGATGCGCGGGGCCGGGAAACGCCGAGGAACGCGGCCAGCTCGGTGACCGTCATCCCGTGCGCGTCCATCAGGTAGGCCGCCAGGAAGCTGCGGAACTCTGACGCTTCCCGCTGCAAGTCCCTGACCAGCGTCTGAAGGTCGTCGGCGTAGTCCCGCGCCTCCTGGGCGTCCGGCCATGCGTGGATGGCTGCCGTCGATTTGGCGAACGCCTCCCGGACGTGCTCCATCTCGCCCGCAGGCGTTGTGCCCTTCTCGTAGCCCACCACGGATATCAGTGTAGGGCCGATGGCGCTTTCAGGGTTAAGACCGGGCCGGCCTTGACCGTAACCCCGGTCTTACGTTACCGTGACGGAGTGACTTCAGCGGATCTGGCGGACATGGCGAAAGCAGGCGAGATCGTCACCCCTGCCGATAACCCATGGATCCTGCCGGTCAGCTACGTGGCCACGGTTCTCCGCAGGTCCCCCGCCACGGTGCGCTGCTGGTGTGCCGCTGGCTGGTATGAGGGCGGCCTGCCACTGGCCAAGAGAGTCGGCGGCGAGTGGATGATCCACAGCCCCCGGCTCGCGGCCTACCTGTCTGAGGCGACGTCATGACAATCGCCTCCGCACATGAAAGCGCGCCCGGTGGCTGCTCGAACAGCCACGCAGGCGCTCAGGACCCGCACCTGCCGTGGAAGGCCGGACCCGTGAAGATCATCGCACACCTCCCCGCATGCCTCCGCGGCCGCCGCGCCGCCCTCCTCGCCGAACTCTCCGCAGTGCAGGACGACCTCACCGCTCAGCGCGCTGAACTAGCCGAAGCCATCGCAGGACTGGACGCGCTCGACCGCGGCCTCATCGACGCGGATCTCAACGGCACACGGGCCAACGCCCGCGTTGACGAGGTGTTCGAGTGGATGCGGCGACAGGCCGCAGAGGCTGGCTTCGGTGACGAACTACCCCCGGGCGTCATCTCTGCTGCGGCCCTCATGTCCGGCGAGGAATACCGCAAGATCGACGCCGAACTGTGGGGCTCCCAGGAGCGCACCGACGGCCTGCCAGCAGAGCACCCGGAATCGATGGTTATCGAACTCGCCGACGCCGACGAGGGTGAGCTGGGGCTCTACGCCTTCGAGATGTGGCCGAAAGACGAGTACGCGGAGATCACCGCCGAGGACTGGCAAGAACGCGGCGGTGCGGGATGACTGTGCTCCTGGCTGCCGCCATCGCAGCGACGGCGATCCTGGCCTTGAGTTCACCGCGAGCCAGCGGTGCTCGGGCGGCGGGCGCGCTCATCGTCGCCGTAGCGGCGGCTGCGCACGGCTACGGTACCGATCTCCTTCTCGGCGCAGTAGCGGCAGCCACCGTCACGGCAGGCACTGTTGCGTTCCTGTACTGCCAGGTGGTCGTCATTCTCCCGGCCGACTCCTGGGCTGCGCACGCTGTAGGTGCCTCGTGACCGCCCGGCCCCTCCTGGAATGGAGCGACGGCGCCGCGGGCCCGGTCCTGCGGCTGACGCCCGTCGCGGATCCCCGCAAGGTCACCTGGCGCGACTTCGCTCTCTGCGCGGAAGCAGACCCGGAGGCGTGGTTCCCCGACATCGGCGAGCCCAGCGCGCCAGCCAAGGCCATCTGCGCAGCGTGTTTCGTCCGTAGCCAGTGCCTCGACTACGCACTCGCCACAGACCAGGCGTGGGGTGTCTGGGGTGGCCTGTCCGAGCGCCAGCGGCGGAAGCTCAAGAAGGAGACGGCAGCGGCATGATCATCGCCTCAGCGCTCAGCACCACCGGGCTCGTGTCCTACCTCCAGGGCCTGTTCGGTCCCCTGTTCCTCGGGATCATCTCGCTCTTCGCGATCTTCTTCCTGTTCACCAAGGAGATCCTCAAGTTCGTCGAGTTCATCCTCCTGGCCGTCGGTGTCGCCGTCGTGTTCTACACCCCCGGCATCGTCCAGGTCCTGGCCACCGCTCTCACTACTGCACTCGGAGTCCACTGATGTCCGTATTCCTGGCTGCCCTGATCATCGCCGCCCCGTTCGCCGCGTTCTGGCTTGCCGGGGTGGCCGCGAGGCGTGTGGCCCGGCGGTCCGCGTCATGATCACCGTTCTGCTGGCCGTGGCCACGTGGGCCGTCATCCTCGGCGTGGTGTTCGCGTGCCGCCGCTGGATAGGCCCAACCCGGCCGCCCGCAGTGGCACCTGACGCCGGGGTGGTCAGCGGCACCGTGGTCCCAGCGCCGCCCCCCGGCCTGCCCGAGCACGGCACGGAGATCCCGCCGTTCGGCCGCGCGGTCACGCTCGGCCCGGGCGGCACCCACTTCAGCACCAGGGAGGAAGCCCAGTGAGCCCGGCAGCAGCAGAGGCGCGCGTTCCCGGGTGGCGGCAGTTCGCTGCCTGCCGGACGACTCCGGACCTGTTCTTCGGCCCGGACGGCGAGAAGCCTGCCGCGCGGGAGATGCGCGAGCGGCAGGCCAAGGCCATCTGCGCCGGATGCCCCGTGTGGTTCCCGTGCCAGGAGTTCGCGGTCAGTCACGGCGAGCAGCACGGCGTCTGGTCAGGCCACAACGAGCACGAGCTGGACCGCGTGCGGCGCAACCGCAGGCGTAACGCCCGCCGGGCCCGGTACGGCCGCCCGAGCCGGGCCGGGCAGCGGAGGGCCGCAGCGTGAGCGGCATCGGTGGCTGGCTCGGTGGCGGCGCGGCGATCATCGTCGCCGGCTTGTGCTTCCTCCTCATGAGGTACACCCATCACCTGCCCGGCATGACGCATCCGTGGCTGCACCGGCTGGCCATCGTCGGCATGTACTGCGCTGGTGTGGTCCTGGCCGTGACCACCGCGGGTGCGTGGCTGATCCGGCTCGGCCGCACAGCCGGCGGCCTCGTTGGCGGCACGGCGCCGGGCAGCGGCATCGGCTGGGCCCTGGTGACCCTCGGCGCGCTGTTCCTCGCCGCAGCCCTGGTCGTGGCGCTGATCTGGATGCCGAACCCACTGTTCGCCTACGTCGCCGTCATCACTCCCCTGGTGCTGGCGCTCTCGCCAGGCGGATTCGCGCACCACGTCTACGACGTGACCGCGAATCCCGCGCAATCGATCGTGTCCCAGGTCGCGACCTGGGCGGGAGGCTGACATGAGCGTGATATTCGGCCTGGCTGTCGTCCTGTTCGGCGGCGGTTTCCTCGCGCGTGGTGTCGCGCAGGCCCGAAGCGGCGGTGCGTGGGCCGGCCCGCGATCCGCCAGGATGCGGCAGCGCGGCGCAGGCACCATGTCTGGCCAGGCTGCCCAGCGGCCCATCCGCCACGAGGTCAAGAGGATCTGGGCTGAGACTCACGCGGCCGACTGGCTGAAGCAGCGCGACCACGAACGCCAGCTCGCCACCAAAGGGGGCAGCCCCGGCGCCGCCCCGGCCGCCAGCGCTCCGCCGCAGAGCCCGCGCACCCTGGCCACCACGCTGCGCCGGCTCGCGCCTTCGCGGCCCGGTACTGCGAGCCCGGCCACGAACGGCAACGGCAAGCACCCCACCCCGCCGCCCCCGCAGACCGCACCAACACCCGCACCACCCAGGACATCGCCAGCATCCGCGAATGGATCATCCGGAGGGAATGGAACCGTGGCATCAAGCACCGGCAGTGCCGAAAAGCTCATCGAGGGCGTCAACGAGGTCCACGCAGCGGCCGGGGCCGGTGGCGTCCACGCCAAGCACGGGGCCATCAAGGCCTGCACCGAGGGGTCGCTGCGGTTCTCCGCGATGGCCGGCATGATGTCGCGGGCCATGTCGGAGCCCGGCGCAAACTATGGCCCGGAAATCACCGAGCCGCTGGCCAAGGCAGGCGTCCACCTCCAGGCCGCCGCCATGGCGTTCAGCGAGTCCGACGCCGCGCTGTCGACGTTGCTCTCGATGAGCGTTGGCGATCTCGCGAACTCCAGCCGCCAGGCTCCGCACCACACGGAACTGTCGGAGAACGGGAGCCACTGATGGCTCCCCGGTCGATCGCGGACGTACTGGCCTCCCGGAACGATCCCTACTCGGGAGCTGACCTGGTTGCCGCCGTCCACCGGCTCAACTCTGTGAGCGCCCATGGCGGGCTTCTCGTCAAGCAGGAGGCGATCCACGTGCTCCGCGGCGTCGCGGAAGGAATCGCCAACGCGGTGATGGTGCTCGCGTTTGACCACCGCCACGCGGGCTACGGTCCAGAGATCTGGGAGCCGCTGTATCAGGCCGGACACTCCTTCCACGCCGCGGCCGAACTGTGCGAGCAGGCCCACTCGTCGATAGCGAGCCTGGTCAGCATGAGCGTCAGCGACCTCGCGACCTCGCAGCGCCAGACGCCGCACAACACCGAGCTAAACGGAGGCTCCTGATGCCAGGCAAGGAACTCGTCCCCCGGCCCGCAGTGCCGCCGCCAGTCGTCACCACGCCACCGTGGCAGCCGCAGGACAAGGATCTGGTGCCCGCCTACCGGTGGCTCTGGCAGCGGCGCCACTGGACGGTCCCGGTGTTTCTCCTGCCGGGCCTGTGGCTGGCCGCGCTCACCCTGCACCTGCTCCACTATGCGACCTACACGCTGCTCGCGGGCGGCATCGTCGCAGTCATCACCGTGCTCGGCGCGCACCTGAAATGGGACCGCGTCAGCGAGCAGTGGTACGCCCGCCTCACTGTCGTCGCCGCATGGCTGTGGCTGTGGATCGGGGCATGGCTCGGCCCGGCGCACCTGTGGCCGTTCGTCGCCCTGGCCAGCGCGGTGGCCGTGTGGGGCTACTTCTGGTGGCGGCACAAGCGCCCCCGCGGCCACCGCAGGCGCCAGAAGCTGCTCGGCAAATGGGACGCCTGGTGGCAGTCCCACTGCTGGAACTGGAACCTCGGCGGCTCGAAAGTCATCGCGGTCTGGCCGATGGGCGTCACCACGAAGGTCCGCATCCAGGGCATCGCCGGCCGTCACTCCATCCAGCACGTCAAGCAGGTCATGCACCTCATCGAGTCCGGCGCCGACGGGCACGCCGACACCGGGATGATCCGCGCCGAGGTGGTCAAGGGCAAGCCTTCCCAGTTCGACCTGTTCTTCAAGAAAGAAAACCCGCTGCGGGGCATCGTCGAGTACGACATGTCCCTCGCACCCAGGTCGGTGCACGAGCAGATGGTCGCCGGCATGTCGGAAACCGGGGTGTGGAAGACCATCACCCCCCGCCGCAACCGGTTCGTCATCGGCGAAACACGGTCGGGCAAGAGCAACGACCTGCTTGTCGGCCTCGCCGCCCTGACCGGCTGCCCGGACAGCAGGCAGATCCTCATCGACCTGAAGGCCGGCCGGTCAGCCCGCCCCGTGCTGGCCGCCGCGGCGGTGGAGTACGTGGTCACCGAAGTCGATGAAGCACGGATGCTTCTGCGGATGCTCACCGCGGAGACCGCCGCCAGGTCGAAGTACGCCTACACAGGAGAGGAACAGCTTCTCGCCACTGACGAGGTCCCAGCCCTCCACCTGATGATTGACGAGACCAACGGCCTGACGTCGGTGGCCAACGGGGACACCGAGTGCGTGCGGCTGCTGGGTACCGTCACCAGCCAGGGCAACGGCCTGGAGATCTACACCTGGGTCTACACGCAGCACGGCTCCCTGGAGGAGTCCGTCCGCACCGAGCAGATCCGGGGGAACCTGCACGTCCGCTCGGTGTACCGGGTCGCCGAGGCCCGGCACGGTGCCTATGTCATCCCCGAGTACAACAAGCTCGACGCGAGCAAGCTGGAAGAGAAGGGCACCTGCTACATCAAGGACGGCAAGGACGCCACGCCGGAGCAGGTCCGCGCTCCCCACATGCCGCACCCGCTGCTGAAGAAGATCGCGGCGCAGAACGCCCGGCTCCTCGACGGCCGTCCTCCGCTGACCCTGTACTGCGGCAGCCAGATCGCCGCCGGGGACATGACGTGGCAGCAGTGGTGGGATTCCCGGTGGGGCCGGCTGGATGAAGCGTTCCACGCCCTCAGCCCGCAGTACCAGGAATGGGCCGCGCTCCAGTCGGCCCGCTCCCCCGCCGAAGCGTTCGCGGCGACCGAAGCGGCCCGCGCCGCAGCCGCCCCGGCCGGCCCGCTTCCGGCGAACCCCGGCGAAGGTGACGCCGCCTCGGCGGCCGAGCGGATCCGGCGCGAGCTCGCCGACGCCCACCGCGGCGTCCCCGGCAACTTCGTGCCCCCCAAGGTGAATCTGAGGCCTGTAATCACACGGCAGAAAGGCACCTTCGCCACTGCCCTCGAATCCGCTCCCCCGGAAGGCATCTCCCCCACACAGCTCATGGACGAGTCCGGCATGAGTTCGGCCTGGGTGTACCAGAAGCTCAGCGGCCTCGTCGAGGCGGGCGTGGCAACGAAACTTGGGCGCGGCCGGTACGCCCCAGTGGCAGGGGGGGACATCCGTGAGGCGATGTCCGTGCTCGATGCGGGCAATGAGCAGCTCTACCGTGAAGCCCGGGAAACTGTTGACGCAGGGTGACGGAACCTCCAGCGACCTCCACGGACTCTCCTGCGCCCCCCCGAACGCGCGTAGGCGTGCGCGCGGGCACGCGAGATGGAGGTCCGTGGAGGTTCCCGATGGAGGTCCGTGGAGGTCGCTGGAGGTCCGTGGAAGTAACACGGAGTGACCAAAATGGATTGGTATGGCTCACACGAGCCACACCAGACTCGTCCCGTCACGTCATAGTCAGATGAACCGGCCCGGAAACGAGGACAGGCGAATGATGCTGCGCATGAGACACGCCCGCGAGCCACGCCCGCGCCGCGAAAAGCGCGACCACACCTGGATCAAGCCGGCGCTGGTCGCCGTGACCGTCCTGACCGTCGCCCTCGGCCTTGCCATCTACGCTGCGGCAGCGTCCTACGAATCAGTGTCTGGCCTAGCCGGCCACCATCACGTCCCGCTGCACCGCTGGTACCCCATCAGCCTGGACGGCGGCCTGATCGGCGTCACCCTCATCGACCTCGCGCTGACCTGGATGCGCCAGCCCCTGTGGTGGCTGCGGTGGATCGCCCGCCTGTTCGCCCTCGGCACCATCGCCGCCAACGGCGCCGCCGGCTGGCCCGACCCGGTCGGCGTCTTCCTCCGGGCGTGGTCCTCGGTGCTGTTCGTCGTGGTCGTGGAAGCCGGCCGGGCTGTCCTGCTGCGGCGCATCAAGAAGGAACGGCAGGCCGCGGAACCAAAGCGGAAAGAGCGGGACCGGATCCCGCTCGCCCGCTGGTTCCTCGCATTCCGGCCCACGTTCGACCTGTGGAAGCGGATGAAGCTGTGGCGGATCCGCAGCTACAGTGTCGCCATCCGGACCGAGCTGGGCCGCCAGCAGGCGGTAGTGAAGCTGGCCGAGCACTACGCCCCGTACGACTGGCGCCGCGACGCCCCTCAAGACCTCGTGTGGATGCTCAGCACAGGTGTCCGCATCGATGAGGCACTGGCCCGGGTCACCGCGCTGATCGGCGACGCCCACGCGGTCGAAACGGCCGAGGCGGCAACTCGTGAAGCGACCGCCCGGGCGCTCAGCGCCGAGGAGGAAGCCGACCGGATCCGCGATGAACTCGCGGCCGTGCGAGCGGATCTGGAAGCGGCCCGGCTGGCCGCTTCGGAGCGCACCAGGAAGCGCTCCACGCCTTCCGCTCCCAAGGGGCGCAGAACCGCGGCAGCCGGCGACACCGAGGACTGGACGATCGAGCTGCGTGCGATCCAGATGATGGACGCTCACCCCGAACTCCGCCAGCCACGCATGGGTTCCGAACTGGGCCGCAGACTCGGCGTGCACCCCAGTTACGGCCGGAAGCTGCACAGCCAGCTGACAGCCGAGGAGCGGCCCGACAGCGCGACCCAGGAGCGCTCTGGGGAGCGGGGCCAAGGGCAGACGGAGGAGCGGTCCTCATGACCGCCCCGGAGCGCGGCAACCGTGCCGCCAAAGAACGGTGGGTGACGTGAGATGTGCCTCGGCTACACCCACGCAGTTTCCGGTCTCGTCACCGGCACTGCCGCAGGCGAGTTCATCCTTCACCTGCCACCGTCCGGGACCGCAACCCTCGCCGCTCTCTGCGGCGGCTTTGCCTGCCTCCCAGATCTGGACACCCGGCACTCGTGCGCGGCCCGCTCCCTCGGCTTCATGTCGGAGGCCTTCGCGTGGTCGGTAGCGAAGATCTCCGGCGGTCACCGTCACGGGACGCACTCAGCGCTCGGCGTGGCCGTCTTCACTGCCCTCGCATGGACCGCCTGCCACTACCGCGCGGACACCGCAGGCCGTATCGTCCTCGGCGCGTTCCTTGCTCTTGCCATCGCCGCGGGCCTGCGGGCCCTGCGCCTCGGCGGCCACGGAGCCGACCTGGCCGCCATCGGTGCCGCCGCGGGCATTGCCTGGTACGGGTGGGGACTGGCGCTGATCCCTCTCGCCTGCGGGCTGGGATGCCTGACGCACCTCGCTGGCGATGCACTCACGACGGAGGGCATTCCCGTCTGCTGGCCGCTGTCGCTGCGGCACTTCGGCCTGCCCCGCCCGCTCTCATTCACTACCGGGACATGGCGGGAACACTGGGTGGTCGCTCCCGCCCTCCTGCTGGCGCTAGGGCTGCTGGCATGGCATGCGGTGACCCTGCCGGGATACCTGACCGCCCTGTCCCGCTGATCTCTCCCGTTAGTGCAAACTAGTCCCGTCCCCCTGTCTCCGCAGTAAGGGTGAGGTGGCCTGTTGGCACGACGCGAGAACTACTGGCCACACTCCAACCCGAACCCCGCGGACAGCGAGAGCGGCCAGCGCACCTGCAGTAGAGGGGAATGGTGCTACGGCCGCCGTATCACCACCGAAGACGGCAAGGTCACCATCACCCCCGCCTTCACCCCCCGCGCCTACT
>Ga0182015_10008038_pt1 | contig 10141 bp, 7 predicted proteins | sample 712P3MmetaG_FD_120478 | JGI IMG/M metagenome (GOLD analysis project Ga0182015, IMG submission 120478) | Permafrost microbial communities from Stordalen Mire, Sweden - 712P3M metaG | ecosystem: Environmental > Terrestrial > Soil > Wetlands > Permafrost | place: Sweden: Stordalen | collected... | reverse complement strand
GCGCGGAACGAACTTGTCGATTTCAATGGTGTGATTGCTCTCGACGGCAATCGCGTCCAGCTCCTCGTCCTCAACCGGGATGTAGGCGCCCTTGGAATACTCGTACCCGCGTCCTTTATCGACGCTCTCGACCGGTTCCCTCGTAACCTCGTCTACCAACTGCTGCCGCAGCCGGTTTCCCGTCTTCTTATTGATTTGCCGGAATGCAACGCGCTCGCTCGACGAGGCGGCCGTGTAAAGGGCAATCGGGCAGGAAACAAGGGCGAGCTTGAGATAGCCCTTCCAATATGGGCGAGCGGGCGGCACGCGATACTCCTACACAAGGGACCCGTCCAATCTGAGCGCTAACGCGAAGGAGTCAAGGAGAACAAACCGCTTTCTAACCAATCGGCGCGGAGGGAACGTTCCAGTGGCTGTTCGGGAACCGTATCCAGATCGTTAAATCGGGGTTACCTATATAAATCTGAAGGTTAATCGGCGGCCTTTTCATCATTATTCCTAAAGCTTTGCGCTCTAGCAACGTGCAGTAGGCCGCGGTTCACCGCGGTCGACCGTGACACGGAGTCCGCTATGCTCCGACCCGCTGTGGGTTGCATGTTCGCCGTGGCTTTGCTGCTGCCTACGGCGACTATCGCAGATCCGATCGCGCTGAAACTTTCGTTCTTCACGTCAGACCAGTCGGTTGCTTACCAAGCCGCGGTGAAGCCCTTCGTCGACGCGGTCAACCACGACGGCAATAATCTTCTTCACATCGACGTTTATCTCAGCGGCTCACTGGACAGGGTGCAAAATGAACTGCCCCAGCTTGTCCTCGATGGTAAGGCCGATATTGCGTTCATTGTCCCCGGACAGAACCCCGAACGCTTTCGCGACATGGCGGCGATCGAAATGCCGGGACTCTTCCGTGACGCGCGTGAGGCAAGCCTTGTCTACACACGCCTTATCGCCGGCCATGCTTTGCCCGGATACAACGATTTCTTTGTCGTCGGCGCGTATGGAACCGCTCCTGAAATAATCAACAGCCGCAAGAATCTCACGACGCTTGTCGACCTAAAAGGGCAGAAAATTCGCGTCAACAATGTTACGGAGGCGGCCGCCCTGGCGAAATTGGGTGCGTTGCCGGTGGTGCTTGCATTCAACGCAACGTCACCGGCGATTAGCGGCGGACTGATCGATGGTGCCACCGCGCCCCCCGCTCAACTGTTCGATGTTGGCATCGGGCGGCTTACGACTTTCCATTATCTTCTCCCCACCAGCACGGCGCCGCTGGCCCTCGTGATGAACCGAAAGGTGTTCGACGGGCTTCCGGAGAACGGCAAGGCATTGATACGCAAATATAGCGGGGAGTGGACTGCCAACCAGTTCAGCGAGGTTTACGCCAAATTCAACGAACAAGGGCTTGAGCAGCTGAAGACGGATTCGCGAAGAAGCGTCGTTGTTCCATCCGCCGTGGACCTCAAGACAGCCAACGACGCTTTCAAGTCGGTTAACGATGGCTGGGCTGCCGAAGATCAGCAAAACCTGGTACTCGCGTCGCTGGTGCAAGCAGAACTCGGACGCCTCCGTGACCGCGAGAAGGCAGCGCGCACCGAAACGAAACGCGATGACGAGAATTGAAGTCCAAATATCGAGCAGCAGCCGTGGCCTATCTTTCTAACATTTCGCTGCGTTGGGCCATCAGCCTCGTCGTTCCGGTACTCGGCGTTCTTTTGGCAGGTACTTGGCTAACCGCTAAGATACTCACCGACGACCTGTTGAACAAAGACGCGACTGAAGCCGCGCGTACCTGGGCCGAATTTCTCGCGGTTAACGTCCCAGATCTAGAGCAGATCGCCGCAGGCGAGCTGCCCTCGACTACGAGCCTTTCCTTTTTCGAGGCGACACGCAAAGCCGGCAAGGTCTTTCGCTTTGTGATTTTCAATAGGGATGGCTATTCGCAGCTGGTGTCCGATCGCTCGCGCATCGCGGCGGTTGATCTTTCGGAGTTCAGCTCGCAAGCCGCCTATGCCGCGAAGACCGGCCAGCCGGTGGTCTACATCAGAAGCGGCAGCTTTGAGAACCGGTCTAATTATGTTGCTGAGGCATTCGTGCCCGTCGTCATTAACGGTCAAACCGTCGCCACCGTGGGCGACTTTGTCGATGAGACGGCAAATCGTGATTACTTCTACTATGATGCTTTGTTAGCATCGGTCGCGCTTTGCGGCTTGACGGGACTCGCTTTCGGCGTCCCGGCCATCGCCTGGTACCGGCGCACCCGCGAGAAGCAACAGGCCGACCGCCGTATTCGGTTCCTCGCCCACCACGACGTTTTGACCGGGCTTCCCAACCGTGCGCGACTGATTGAAAGACTCCAAGGCGCGTTGGCGGTGCTGCCATCGACGGGAGGGAGTATTGCAGTCCATTTCATCGACATCGACTACTTCAAGCAGGTAAACGATACGTTCGGCCATGATGGCGGTGACTTCCTGCTCGGCAGCATTGGGCGGCGTCTAAATGCCATGACGCGGATCGAAGACATGGTGGCCCGGTTTGGCGGAGATGAATTCGTCATCGTGCAGACTGGGCTTGTCGACAAGGCGCAAGCCGAGGCCTTTGCGAAGCGCATCGTGTCGAACGTTAGCGCGCCGATGTATTTCAAGGGGTTGGAGATCTGCGCAACCTCCACGATTGGCGTCGCACTCGCTCCCACCGACGGTGTCACGCCCGAGCGCCTGCTGACGAGCGCGGACCTTGCGCTTTATGCCGGCAAGACAGCCGGCCGCAACTGTATCCGCTTTTTCGCGCCAGAGATGGACGAAGCCATGCAAAAGCGGGGCGCGCTCGAAAAGATCCTCCGCGACGCGGTCGCGCACGAAGGATTGTTGCTGCAGTACCAGCCAGTAATCGAAATGAGCGACAGACACCTGCTCGGCTTTGAGGCGCTGGTGCGGCTGCCGGCGCCGGATGGCACGTTGATCGCGCCGGCGACGTTCATTCCGCTCGCTGAGGAATTGCGACTCATCGACAAGATCGGCGCATGGGTGCTCCGCGAGGCGTGCAGTACGGCGATGTCGTGGCCGGAGCGGTTAACCGTGGCGGTGAACCTGTCGCCGGCGCAATTTGCGTCCGGCAGTATCGAGGACACCGTAGCCAAAGCTCTGAAGGACTCCGGCCTCGAACCGCATCGGTTGGAACTGGAAATCACCGAGACGCTGCTTCTGGCCAATACTGAGGCGACCATGGCCACACTCAGGAAGCTAAAGGCCATGGGCGTGTCGATTGTCATGGACGACTTCGGTACTGGCTATTCAAGCCTCAGCTATCTTTGGAAGTTCCCCTTCGACAAAATCAAGATCGATCGAAGCTTCATGGCGGCCTTCGAACAATCGGATGACGGCGTGGAGACGGTGGTCAAGAGCATCATTGCTCTCGGACGCGAGATGAAGATGCGGGTGACGGTGGAAGGCGTCGAGACTGCGCAGCAGGTCGATTTTCTCTACGACGCACACGCCGACCAAGTGCAAGGCTTTTATTTTGGTAAGCCAGTTCCGGCCTCCGAGATCGGCGCGGATGTTCTCAAAGATTTCCGCAAATCGCTTGTTGCAGGCAAGCCAATCGACGCTAAAGTCCACTTGGTCAAGTCGCTGAAAGCCTGAGCGGGCGTAAGATCGCTACGGAACATGCGATCCGTAATCAGTGTCCGCATAACGAGTCCAGGCCGACGACTATTCTCTAGCGCAATGTTGAGCGAAGTGGCGCTGTCATTTTTTGGGTCAAAGGGTAAGCATGTGCTCGTGGTCAATGCGTCCCGCCCAAGTTGCAGTGTCCTAGAGTCGGGATCAGCTCGGTAGGCACGAAGGCGCAGGGCTGGTAAATGATTGGTGACTAGCTCACTGAACGCCGGACGCGGCGGGAAACGGCGGGGCGTCACAGCGGCCGGCAAGTGACACTTTCCGTTGTCATCGCGCGTTGACCATCTTTGTGCGCTATACGCGCGCGCGAGGCGGAGCCGAGCGGCGGGGCGGATCCGGCCCGAGCTTTGGACCGCGGCGCCGGCCGATTCCCTGTGAGGTAGGGGGTCGAGGTCGCAATCGCGGGCAATTTGGAAACAGCGTTCCGCAGTCAGCGTTCACCATGCTCTCCGCCCTCTCGCGCGCGCGCGAGGCTGGGCGGCGCGATGCAATCCGATCTGCTCGATCGGCCTGGTCGGTGCAGCGGCAGCTGGCCGCACGATTCGATGGTGAGGTCGCCGGCGGCGCCGTCGCCGATTCCATTTTAGTGATTTCCGGTTTCGGAGCGACGATGGAGCTCGGGCGGTCGGGGCGACCGATGATGATGCCACGACCCGATGGCAACTGGCTGAGGGGCTCGCCTAGGAGATCCTTCGATGGCGCTCGCTGTAGATCCACCCCATGATCGCCACTAAAGCGGCCGCGAGCAACATGGGTATCGCCGCGGCAAAAAAGATGATCTTGGGAGCGAAGTTCCGCGCAAGCAGGACGCCCATTAGCATCGGTCCGACAATACCGCCGATGCGACCAATGCCAAGCGCCCAGCCGACTCCAGTTGAGCGGACCGGGCCCGAATAGAACACCGCCGCGAGCGCTATTGCGCTCTTCTGGCCGCCACTGACACAAAAGCCGGACAAGAAAGTAGCGATCAGCAAAACCCATTCGGGACGCTCGAGCGCAACGCCTGTCAGCGCCACGAACAAGACACCCACGAGATAAAGGCACGTCAGGGATCCGTAAGGTCCGATCCGATCCATTGAAGGGCCGACCACGAAGGCAGCAAAGATGCCGCCAGCAGTCGTCAAGCTTGTGGCGGTGGCGACTGTCGCCAGCGTGTAATTCTGGTTGGTCAAAATACTTGGAAGCCAACTCTGCAATGCATAAAACTCACCGAGATTGAGCGCGAAGACGAACCAAAGCAGCAATGTGCCGGCGCTGCGGCCTTTCTGAAATATACTGCCAAGTGCGCTAGATTTCTCTTCGCGATCCGTCGTGAACCCGTCCGGCATCGCCGTGGCGCCGAGTCCACGATCGATTCGACGTAGGATAGTCCAGATTTTTTGAACGTCGCTGGTGCGAACCAAGCGGTCGAGGGATTCAGGCAGGAGGAGAAAGAGCACGCCTCCGAGGACGAGGGGTACCGCAGCGCCGACCAAGAGCAGGGAGCGCCAGCCGAAAGCTGGCAGGAGCGAGGCGGCGGCGATTCCGGCCGCGACGAAGCCGAGCGAGAACCCGCAATAGATTGTCAATACAAAGGTGGCGCGAAGGCGCGTCGGGCTATATTCGCTCGTCAGCGCGACCGCGCTGGGTATCGCCGCCCCGAGTCCCATGCCTGTAAGCAGCCGCAACACGATGAGTTCGGTGACATTGGTTGCGAAAACGGTTACGCCCGTGAACAGCGCAAAGACAAGCGTGCTGATGATCAAGATACGCCGATGACCGAAGCGGTCTGACAAAGGCGACAGTGCTAGATAGCCGATCATCAGGCCGACGAGCGCCGACGAGAAAATTGGTCCTAGCATCTCGCGAGAGAGAGCCCATTCGTTTGCAATAAGCGGTGCCATATAGCTGATGGCCTGGGTATCAAATCCGTCGATGAACATGACAAGGCCACAGAGAAGCACAACGAGGTATTGGAACCCGCTGATCCGCCGTTCGTTGATAACGTTCGGTATGTGTATTGTTCGAGCGGCCACACTTTTCCTCCCTGAACGTATACTTCCTGGAGTTTGGTGCGTTCAGATGCCTGATGCCTGGTCGCCGGAGGCGACAAAGGGATCGGCATAGAACTCGTTGTCCGGAAGCTTGCCGGCTCGGCGGAAGTCTCGCCGTGCCGCGTCAATCATAAACGGATTGCCGCAAGCATAAACTTGATGTCGGGCCAGGTCGGGCGTGTCATCGAGGACCGCGCGATGGACTAGCCCCGTGCGACGCTGCCACCCAGCGGCGCCATCGGATAGCACGAGTGTAATCTCAAGCCAGCCCGCCTGCGCGCTCCACTTTGTTATGAGTTGAGGCATGTAAAGATCGCGCTCGGCGCGCGCTCCCCAATAAAGCCGCGTCGGCCACCGGACGTCGCGCCGAATCATGTCCTCCACGATCGATTTTATCGGTGCAAAGCCGGTGCCCGTCGCGATCAACACGATCGGTTTGGCCGCGCTCTCGCGCAGGAAAAACTCGCCAAACGGCAGCTCGACCTCGAGCTTGTTGCCAAAGCTAAGAGACGCGAGGACATCCTCGGAGAAGCGGCCGCCGGGCACGTGGCGAATGTGCAGCGTAACGCCGTCGTTTTCGTGCGGCGGATTAGCCATTGAGAAGTTCCGACTGTCGCCGTCTGGCATCATCACGCGCAGATATTGACCGGCGCGGAATTTGCCGCGCGTGCCGGCCGGAAAACGCAATTGTAGAATTACAACGTCCGGCGCCGGACGCCGGATGCGATACACAGTGGCGGTGATGCGCTTTCGCGCGAGTGGATTGCGCTTTTCAATACGCTTCGGAGCGATGGCGACATCGCTGGCGGGCTTGGCGCGGCACAACAGAACTCCATCCCGAGGCCCCCGCATGCGCTGCTGCCCGACGTCGGCACAGCCGTCCGCAAGAAGACCTTCGCAGGTCGAACACACTCCCTTGCGGCATGAATAGGGTATCGAATAGCCCGCGCGCTCGGCGGCATCGAGCACCGTCTCGCCCACCCCGCAGGGCAAGACAATATCAGAGCCGACGATGCGAATGTCGAACGTCATCGGCTCATCCGGTTATCCGCCGCGAGCGCCGACGAGATCGATCGCCCGCAGCACCGCCGCAGGGTCAGCAATGCCGCGCCCGGCTATATCGAAAGCGCTGCCGTGTCCCACCGAGCAGAACACGACGCCGGCGCCGATCGAGAGGGCGGACGCCGTGCGGCCAGCGAGAAGCTTGACCGGAATGTGCCCCTGATCGTGATACATCGCCAAAAAACCATGCAGATCGGTGCGTCCCAGCATCAGGTCCGCGCCGATTGGCCCTTCGACGGCTATGCCGGCGCGGCGCAGCCGTTCGGCTGCCGGCGCGGTGACACGCGCGTCGTCGTCGCCGAATAGCCCGTTTTCGCCGGCATGCGGATTGATGCCGAACATGCCGATGCGCGGCTGTTCGATACCGAGCGCGATCAAGGCTTCGTTGCAAGCTCGTCCGGCCGCTTCGACGAGAGCGGGCGTGAGGCGCGCGAGCGCGTTTTGTAGCCGTTCATGAAGCGTGACGTGTGCGATCCGCAGCCGGTCGCCAATCAGCATGAGAAATACCCGCTCTTCCGCCAGACCAGAAAGGCGCGCGACGAGCCCGGGATATCCCGTGAATGCAATCCCCGCAGCGTTGACCGCCATCTCGTTGTGCGGACAGCCTACAATCGCACAGGCTTGGCCGGCACGAACGGACGTGAGCGCCGCCTCGACATAGGCAACGGTTGCGCGCCCGGCGGCGCCATCGACATGACCGGGCGCAAACGCCTCGCGCGGGAGCGACTCCACGGGCACAACATCGATCGTCTGCGGTTGCGGCGAATCCTCGGCCGTGATTGCGACCTCGCGAACCGCGAAACCCTTGGCTTCCCGCTCGGCATAGTGCCTGATGACAAAAGCATCACCGACCAGGACCACGCGCGGAGTGTTGCCGGCAAGCGCAACAGCGGCCTTCACGGCTATTTCCGGCCCGATCCCGTTGGGGTCGCCGATAGTAAGTGCGACCGAGCGCCCGGACGCAGTCAAAGGGGTAAGGCCAGCAAGGTGTCGATGCGCGAGCTGTCGCAGACGACAACGCGCTCGGCGAGTTTCGCACTCTCGCCGCACAACCTGTAAACGTCGAGATATCGCCCGGTGGCAAAGATGTCCGTCTCACCCTCGTGCATGATACGCGCCACCAGAAAAGGCGTCTCGCTGCGAACGATACCGTCGCTCTGTGAAAGGATCGACGGTGCGCCCAGAATATGCCGGTAGGTGTGTCGCTCGTAGATATTCGCCTCGCGGAGCGCAGAAACCCGATCGGTCAACATGCCCCGCGAATTGGCGAAGACGATTCCGGCTTCGAGGCCTTCACGGTGATTGGCCGCGGTGGTGATTTTGTAGATGCACGGATCGTCGAAAAACTCCGGCCAGCTCTCGAGGCGGTCGTCGTCGATGCAGCGGGCATATTCGGCCTGCTGATGCATAATGACGTGAAAAGAATCCTGCGGCATGATGGATTGGCCTTCCGTTCACAGACCCATTTGGTCGCGGTAGGCTTTCCAGAACCCGCGGACCGAGGCCTCGGTAACGCGACTCTCGCTGCTCTCGGCTGTGACGCCGCCCATCTCGAGGACGGCCTGCTCGTTCGGCGAGCCGGCGATGCCACGCTGGACAAACCCGCCGACGCAGCCGTCCTCCATCGAAATGTAACCCGCCGGCCCCACTAGGTTCGCCTGCTTGAGACGTACCAGACGCTGCTCGGGCGTGTCGTCCGAGAATCCCAGGATGGTCCACTTCAGATCGGTCCGCGCGACCCCGCGCGGTACGATCTGCCGTACCGCCAGTGCATTTTGAATCTGTTGCAATATGAATGTCGGGAACACCGAAAGAATCTGAAGGGTGATGCCGTCAGGAAACTCCTCGAAGCCCTGCAGCAGCGAAGGATCCGCGAGCCGGTATTGACTGTCCGACCGCAATTGCTGGTTCGCGTATTCGGTATCCAGTCCGGCGGCGCGGTCGATTTGCGAATAGCTCACGTGATGACCGCCGCTCTCGTCGACAATGATAGCGCCCTTTTGCGAGAGCCGGTTGATTTCGAATGTCGTGAAAAAGAGATGTAGGATGCTCGCATGGTAAGAGTCTTTCACATTCTCCATGTAGAGCTTCCAATTGTTCGGCAGCACTTGCGTATAACGACCGAGCACCACCGGCAGCCGGCCGCCGAGCACGCGCTCGATGCGGTCCATGATCACTTCGCCGAGATACTCGTCGATCGGCGGGATATCGTCCGAGAAGCTACCGAAAATGAGGCCATGCACGGAAGCGATGCGAAGCTTTCGCGGCGAATGGTCCTCCATGCGAAACGTTGGCGGCATGCCTCCCTTGCCCTTTATGCCGTCCTTGAACGCGACCCCTATGAGATTGCCCTGCAAGTCATAGGTCCACGCGTGATAGACGCAGCTGAAATCTTTTTTGTTTGAGCCGTGATCGTCGAGGCAGATGAGCGCACCCCGATGAGCGCATCGATTCTCGAAGGCGTAGATGTCGCCGTCGCCGTCGCGCGCAACAATGATCGGGGTATCGCCAATGAACGACGTTCGGAAGTCACCCGGTTTGGCGACTTCGGCTTCGAGACAGAGATAGTTCCAGGAATTTCCCCGAAAGATCCGATGCTGTTCGTCGCGATAGACATCCTCGCTCTGAAAGATCCAGTAGGGAACGCGACTCAAACCATCCGGCCAGGGACGAACTTCTCTTGCAGCCGCGATCACGCTCAAGGGCACCTCCACCGATCTCGAACAATCCGATTGACTTATCAATGATAATACGTTCGAATATCGAACAATGATGACGAATTCGAACAATACCATGAGCGACGCTTTCCCTGTCAAGCCGCGCAGAGTCGCGTCGGGCGATCACGAACGAACAGAACGGATGTCGGGACTTGCAAAGGGCCTGGCGATTATTGAAGCTTTCGAGGGGCAGCGAGCATTGACGGTCGCGGGTGCGGCCAAGGTTTCCGGCACCAGCCGCGCCGCGGCGCGCCGCTGTCTCCTGACGCTGACCGAGCTTGGCTATGTGACATTCGACGGCAAGTGGTTTCTCCCGATGCCCAGGATGTTGCGACTTGGTAACGGCGTGCAGTTGCCGCTGCCGCAGGTCGCGCAGCCAATCATCGACAAGGCAAGAGTTGAGTTCAACGAGTCGGTATCAATTGCCGTGCTCGACGGAACGGATGTACTGTTTGTAGCCCGCGCCGAGGCCGAGCGGATTGTTCTAACGGGCGTCAAAGTAGGCGCGCGGTTGCCCGCCTATTGCTCCGCGAGTGGGCGCGTATTGCTGAGCGGACTTCCAGACAGTCGCGCGGCGGAAATCATCAAGCGCAACCACCGAGTTCGCCGAACGCCGAAAACGCTGATCGATCCTCAGTCCATCCAGGACCAGATTCGC
>Ga0182015_10008037_pt1 | contig 10142 bp, 7 predicted proteins | sample 712P3MmetaG_FD_120478 | JGI IMG/M metagenome (GOLD analysis project Ga0182015, IMG submission 120478) | Permafrost microbial communities from Stordalen Mire, Sweden - 712P3M metaG | ecosystem: Environmental > Terrestrial > Soil > Wetlands > Permafrost | place: Sweden: Stordalen | collected... | reverse complement strand
TAGTAAAGCACTTACAGTCGGGCCCAAGACCTCCAAGTCGGGGCCAGAGGCTCTCATTCGGGATTTATTGTGCTCCACTTTGTGCTCCAGAATTCTTGGACTTCATTTTTCGAGTGGTAGCGGTTTTGAGCCAGCGCTGGAGTAATTGTGCCAGCCACCAGCCCGCCAAGTAGTGTCAACACCAGCGCAAGCTACTGAAGAACTGTCAGAGCCGGCAGTTTTGTCTTTCGCACGATCCTTCCGGCTGGTACGGCCTACCATTCGGCCAGTTCGCGGGCCCACGCGCCCACTCCAGCGGCAACCTTCCAGAGGCCTCCACCATCGAAAACTCGCTGCCGAGTCCCCGCCCCCCAGGAGCGTTGCAGCGGTCCGCAGGAGTGTTCAAAGTGAAACGTGCTATCGCCAAGCGGTTCTGGGCTTCGTCGCCAAGTGAGCCAATCGAGCCGGAGGGAATTCCAGCGAAAGAAAAATTCCAAACGAGCTTATGGTTTCAGGTCACGCGGATTGTCTTCGTAGGGGTGGCTTTTGCGATCCTCACTTCCTGCAGCAGCGTTACCTCGTCGAGCCCTCCGCCGCCTTCACAAACGCTTCCCACGGTGGCAATCGCGGCGAACGCCGGCACAATTATGGCGGGCGCAGCGGCCACGTTGACGGTGAGTGCTACCAACGCGACCTCAGTAGTAATTTCGGACAATATCGACAGCACTACCTATACCCTGGCTGCGACGGGCGGAACGCAAAATGTAACGCCAACCGCCACAACTATCTACACGGCGACCGCCTCAGGTGCAGGAGGTACTGTCACCGCCAAGACCACGATCACCGTAACCGCAAGCACGGCTGCGCTCCCGGTCGTCACGATGACGGCAAATCGGGCTTCTATTGTTCAAGGATCCACCTCCACGCTTACTGTTACTGCGACTAATGCGACGCAAGTAGTGATCTCCGACCCTATACTCGGCAACATCGCCACTTTGGGTGCGGCAGGCGGGACGCAGCCAGTATCCCCGGCAGCGACCACGACCTACACCGCCACGGCCACCGGGGTGGGAGGTACGGCGACGGCTCAAGCCATCGTCACTGTGATTCCCAACACAACCGTCCTCAGTGTAACGATCGTGGCTACTCCAACGACGATCCCGCAGGGAAGTTCCTCCACCCTCACTGTTACGGCGACCAATGCCACGTCGGTTGTGATCTCCGACAATGTGGACACCAACACCTACACTCTGAGTCCAACAGGTGGAACGCAGGCGGTGACTCCGTCGACTACGACGACATACACGGCGACTGCCACAGGAACGAGCGGCACCGCGACGGCGGAGGCGACCATAGCCGTCTCTACAGGTTCGGCGACTTCAGTGAACCATGTCATCTTCATGATGCAGGAGAACCGCACCTTCGATACCTATTTCGGCATGTTGAACCCGTATCGCGTGGCCAATAGCTGGAACGTGGGTGATGACGGCAATACCTATAACGTGGATGGCATCGACGACAAGCTCGCGACCATATCGAATGAGGACGACGAGGGTCAGTCCTTCTCGCTGTTCCATACCATCAGCAGCTGTCTGGACGACATGAGTTCCGACTGGATCGCTAGTTATGGCGACGTCAGCCGGTACAACTTCAGTCTGAGCCGGACGATGGCAATGGATGGCTTCGTCCATACCGCGGAGGACTATGCCAAAGGCGGCTTTGGGGATGGGCAGTTCACCGATCTTACCGGTCAGCGCGCCATGGCGTACTACCGCGATACGGCTGGTTCCGGATCACCAGAATTGAACTACTACTACTTCATGGCATCGCAGTTTGCGCTGTCAGACCGCTGGTTTTCTCCAGTTGCCAGCAAGAGCACGCCGAACCGCATCGCCACCCTGACCGGGGGGACGACCCAGGGATTAGTTCATGACCCGTTCGTTAATGACGAACTGCCCCAGCTCAAAATCAATACCATTTTCCAGGAACTCGACTCTTCCACTCCGGCTGTTTCGTGGAGGATCTATTACTCGATCACGGAGGGAGGCTGCGACGAGTCGGACGGAGACTGCGGCAACAAGACGAATCCGAGCCTGTATCCGACCACCAATTTTTCGGATTTCAGCTACTCACAGAAGTATCTCTATGACAATCCCACACAGGCTGCCTGCACTCCTCCGACGGTAGGTTCGGCGGCCGTGGGGGATGCCTCAAATTCATTCTGCATCGACCCCACCCACATTGCGCCGGTGAGCCAGTTTTTCACCGATGCGGCCGCCGGAACGCTGGCCAGTTTCTCTTACATCGAACCGGCGTATGGGCTCAGCGATGAGCATCCGGGCTCCGGTCAGTCGATATTCACCGGCCAGGCGAAGATGGCAAGCATTCTCAACAGTTTCATGACGAGCGCCTCGTGGGCCGATTCCGTATTCTTCCTGAGTTACGACGAAGGCGGCGACCCCTACGATCACGTGCCTGCAGTTCAGGGGCGATCGAACGTCAATACCATTGTTGCCAATATGGGCTACTTGCCTCTGGGCAGTATTCCTGACATTGCCAGCATATCGGTCAACGCCGATTCATACGAGCCATGCCTGGCTAATGGTCCGCCGGTAAATAGGGTTCCGACGCCGACTACACATTGCGACCTTAAGACTACCGATCCAGGAGCAGTGTCGACCGATGCGCCCGCCATACAGGGATTCGCCGCGCAGCTGGGTTTCCGCCTGCCCAACATGGTGATTTCGCCGTTCACGCGCAGGCACTATGTTTCGCATGTTCCTATGGACCACACCGCGGTCATCAAGTTTGTCGAGAGCCGCTTTATCGGACCCGCGGCGCACCTCACGAATCGGGATGCCGCGCAACCTGACTTGCTGGATTTCTTCGACTTTGTAAACGTGCCGTGGGCGGTTCCGCCGCCGGCGGCCAGCATTCCCGTACCTCCGGCAGTGGGGTCGACATGCACGCCGACCACGATGTAGGGCGCGAGTGAGAACTGGCTTGGCCTGCTACACTCAGCAGGAAATGAACTTTCTTGCACGGCAGAAAAAGTTACGCGAAGTTCTCGGAGTATCTAGTTCCGGGTGTAGCTAGGGGTGGCTACCCCCCTACCTAGGTAGGGTGCGCAAGAACAGGCCGGCATGGAAATATTAGTTATCGACAGAGCAGGAAGGAGTTCGAAAAAAGAGGGAGCCTCAGCCCCCTGCAATCAAGAAGGGGCAGACCGTGAAAAGGCCTCCGGACTGCGGGAAATGGGCATTGTCCGGTGTGATGGCTTGCGCGAGCAGTTTACGACTCGCACATCGGCTGCGCTTGCTGACAATGAGAAAGCCGACAGACAGCAAAACTGGCTCGAAGAATTCCGGACCCTACCTAGGTAGGGGGGATAGCCACACTCCCATCCCCCTGTAGCTACCTGAAGAGATAGTAGAGTAGGAGCCTTCCGGCCAATAGATAGCGGAGATAACCGATCAGCATTGCTATCAGTTACAAGCAAAATAGGGTGCCAACGGTGGAGGAATTCTAGACTTCAATGAGCGACTTTGCAGATCTCAATGTCGTATTCAATGCCCTGTGCAAACGTTGCAGGCAACGCAGTCGGACGCGGAGGCATTCCCAGTTAACCTGCTAAGAGTGCCAGTCGCGCATCAACCTGCTTAGGCCCACATCTCGTTGCTGCTCGATGCAAGTGTGAGTAATAGATCTCAGGACTGTCCGAATTGAATGGTGAGCAAGAACTAATGACCTGAGTAGTTGGGAGAGGCATTGACGCATTTCCCAGTTGCGGTTTGTCTATTGGAATAAAAAGCCGGGCTTTTTCTCTCTCGCAGTTCATCGTCGCAGAATCATATGCTGCATGCGATCCGCCGAATGAAAATAGGGGCAAACTAAACCGCAGTTTCGCGGGATAGCCTGCCCCCGATCTTCGGCGAACTGAAGCGATTTACTCGTAAGTGATGCTTAGGTCGTCCACATAAACAGAATACGATTGCTGCTTATAGTTTCCGTCGAGCTGGAAGTTCACGACGAGGCCATACCACCCGGGCGTGTAATACCGGGGATAAGTGATGTTAATGTTGCTGGTGGCCTCGTTCAGTGTGACGGTTTGGTACAGCAGCTCATTGGATGAAGTCCGCTCAAACTTAACGGTGAGGTGGTTCCACGTATTGCTCACCGGTTTGCAGGGAATATTGGTCGGCTCCCAATGATTCTTGCTGGGATTCCAAAGACCCCAAACCTGGCCGTTTACGATCTGGCACTGGACTCCAAACAAGTAGCCGTAGTTGTCGAAGAACTGGCCGAGGTCGAACTCCAGATTTTCGGAGAGCGACAGGTTGTCCCCGTAGAAGTATATTTCGTACGTAAAGTCGTGCAGTGGGGGAACGATGGTTTGTTGGGGATCCGGCATCCCCTGAGAAGAGTCAGGACCGATCAGGTGATTGTTCCACAGCACATCGGAATATGCGGTTTTTCCGCCAATGGTATATTCTGCTGAGTTGCCGCTCATGGACGGGGATTTAATCCCCCGTTTCATTGACCAGGTGACGCCGGATCCGCAGCTAGTGCAGATGGAATAGTTGGGAGGCAATTCGCCCCACCCTGCCCATCCACCGCTAGCCTGAAGGCTGGATAGCGTCTTCCCACCGCCGCCTCCACTTCCACTCACCGTATAGCTGACGTGGGTCGTGCTAGCTCCCCCGCAATTATCCCATTGCTCGATGGTTGAGGTATACGTTCCATCGGCGACGTCCAGGTCGGTATCAAGGGAACTGCCGTTTTCAACGAAGGTTTTGTTACCAACAGTGAGATAGATCCCCATTGATGCGATACCTTGTGGGCACGATGTCGAACCGGCTGTAGCAGAGAAGTGCACGGGCGATTGCACGGTCGTACCGTTACTCGGAGCGGAAACGTTTGGGTTCTGGTCGGCGAAGGCGAACGGTCCCAATAAACACACTACCAGCAGGATGTATTTATGCATGCTACACAACTCCCAATTAGGTTTATTTTCTTGCCGGTACAGCAAACGAATGCGGCAGACGGTTCCTTCGCGCGTACGAGCGGGACGCGCAAGGGAACTAGAAGAAGTGGCTCGACAGCGGCGCTTATTTCCAGAACTATGTCAACCCATGCCAGCCAAATGCCGGAACTGGGTCTTGGACCAATTGATCAGTAATGATTTAAGGGAGACTACCAGAAACCCCGTATCCGACCAAGCGAAGAATGGGCTTTACGATACTCAAAGGTTGTAGCACTGGGTCCGAACCTTGCTCGGTGGGACGTTTGTGACAGGTCGAGCGAGACCCCAAGAGCGACAACCTTTTCGGGGTTGCCCCACATCGAAGAACCGCGCCAATTTTGGCGGCCTGTTTCTTAAAAGGATGGTCCGCGTGACGATCCGCTCTTCGTCTTCTGGCTTATGCACGTCTAAAGGCTCCGCCGCAATTCTTCTTCTTTCGCTTGCCTTCCTTGTTGGCTGCAGAGGGATTGGCACGGGCGATTCCGAGGCCGATTTATTCAACCCCCCTCCTCCCGCCACCAACTCGGCGGGCGTCTTCATGTGGAAAGGGGACAACACTGCAAAAGGTCTTTACTCCAACGAGATTATGCTGACCCCGACTAACGTTAATCCCGCTCAATTCGGCATGCTGGGAAGCTTCATGGCAGATGGCATATTGATGGCGCAGCCGCTCTACGTGAGTAGTCTTAACATGGAATCGGGCGGCACTCACGACGTAATCATTATCGTGACCGAAAATGACAGCGTTTATGCTCTGGATGCCGATTATCTCGGTAGTGCTCCCCTATGGCAGCGTTCCTTCATCAATCCCGATCAAGGCATTACGCCCTTGCCGGATAATTTCGGAGGACGAACTACTCTTGGCCCGAATGCCGGGATCACCGGTACCCCTATCATAGACCAAACGACCAACGCAATGTATTTCGTTACTGCCGACTCCAACAATGGAGCCGCTGAGCAGTGGTTCCGCGCAATTGATATACGAACTGGCAACGATTTTGGGCCAGGAAGCAGGAAGGTCGACGTTAGCGTGCCGGGCGACGGGAGCGCCAGCACAAACGGGCGGATTGCCTTTGACGCGTCGATACAAAATCAGCGCATGGGCTTGGTCGAGGTCAACGGGAAAATCATCGTTGCGTGGGGATCGTTCTCGGATCGTGGCCTCTATCACGGATGGGTTATGGCATTCGATGCCGCGACGCTGGCTCTTCAGGCCGTATTTAACTCTGCAACCGAATATCAAGACGATCCGGATAAAGGGGGTGGAGTTGGATTCTGGGCGGGCGGCGCGGCGCCTGCAGTCGATTCCGGCGGCAATATCTACTTTGAGGGCGCGAACGGCAGTTTCGATGCCGATCAAGGGGGTAACAACTACGGCGACACTTTGTTGAAGCTGCAATTGACCGGCAGCACCTTTCAGGTCATGGATACGTTTACTCCCTCGGACGCGAATTGCATTGACCATGACGATCTGGAACTCGGTTCCGGCGGCATTGCACTTCTTCCCACGGACTTCACGAACGGCAACCAGTTCGCGGCTACAACCAGCAAAGAAGGTAGATTGTATTTGATCGATATCAATAATTTGGGCGGATACAATGTTGCAGGCGATACTCAAATTCCGCAGGAATTTATGGTAGGTGAACTGAGTTGCTCAACCAGCACAACGCCCGTAGCGGCGGATGGGCCTACCTGGGATCGCCTCTACGGCAATCCATCCTATTGGAACGGAAATCTATACGCGGCAGCCTCTAATATCCCGCTTAAGCAGTATCAGTTCAAGGGTGGATTGCTCAGTCCGACGCCAGTTGCCGAATCACCTAGCTCATACGGGTACCGAGGCGGTAACACCGTGGTTTCGTCGAACGGAATCCACAATGCCATTGTTTGGGCTTACGAGAAGCAGGTTAGTGGCATAGGCCTGCTCCATGCCTACGACGCAAATTCGGTCTCCAATGAAATATGGAACACACAGATGAATCCTACCCGCGACGGTCTTGGAGAGGGGATTAACTTCTCCACGCCGGTGGTTGTTGACGGTCGGGTAATTACGACCTACGACAGTACTGTTGAGATCTTTGGCCTGCTGAACTGACGTGCTGAACGTAAGAACGGAGATCGTAATCAATGTTCTGCCGGGGGAGCGCTAAGCCTCGCTTCGTCCTCGCCTGCTTCTGGCTCTACCTTGGGTCGTGTTGTGCGCAGAGTGCTGGCCACGGCAACGTGTCCTGCGAGAACGTGAACAATACCAGCGCCAGCGGGCGCTACCGCGGAGGCGGCAGCGGCAACGCGCTGACCGGCAACGTCAGCAAGGTACCCATTCGCTCACTACTCTATTCCGGCTCGCAGACTCGCATCTACACCCGTTACATGCCCTGGTTTGGCGACGAGCACCATCGCGACGTGGGATATCGCTCCGATGATCGTCAGCAAGTGAGCCGGCAAGTTGCAGATATGATCAGCCGGGGGATTCAAGGCGCGATTGTTGACTGGTACGGCCCCAACGCTGCTCTCAAGAACCAGAGCGTGATGCTGCTGATGAAGGAAGCCGAGCTTCAAGGTAGCTTTGAGTTCGCGGTTTCCGAGGACGCAGGCTCGATCAGAGAGTGTGAAAAGCGCGGTTGCAACCCGACCGAACAACTTATCTCCGACTTGACTTATGCAGCGCAGCGTTTCGAAGGTTCTCCCGCCTACCTTCGGTTCGGAGGGAGGCCAGCGGTTTTCTTCTTTGGACTGGAAAAATTTTCTATTGACTGGCGCCACGTGCACCAGGCCGTGCCGCTGAATCCCTTGTTTTTCTTTCGCAACTCCGGCACATTCGCCAATCCTGACGCCGACGGAGCCTACGCCTGGATCGCCCCCGAGACTGCAGCGCCCAGCGATCCTGTGGCCATGCAGTATCTCGATCGTTTCTATTCGAAGGCGCAGCACTCAGACAAAATCGCAATGGGTTCGGCTTATAAAGGGTTCAACGACGCCGATGCCGGTTGGGGTAAAGGCCGAATCATTGATCAGCAATGCGGCGAGACTTGGCTGGCGACGTTCGCTGAGGCTGGCCGCTTTTACTCCGATCATCGACAGTTGCCTGCCTTGATTATTCCCACCTGGAACGATTACGAGGAAGGAACCGAGATCGAAACAGGAATCGACAACTGTGTCACGGTGAACGCTACGATAACCGCCTCCGAACTTTCGTGGAGGATCCGCGGGAACGAGAACACCATTGACCACTATGCAATTCTGGTCGAAAAGCAATCCCGGTGGGAGGATGTGAGAGACTTGCCTCCGGGATCACATTCAGTCGAGTTGCGAGATCTGTCACTGCAGAGCGAGTCCAGTGAATTGTGCGTCGAGGCCATAGGGAAGGCTTCACTGTCGAATCATTTTTCTGAGCCGCTCAAATATTCCCCCGCAGTGGCGGCGCCGTGATGTCGTGATGTCAACTCTAAAGCATTCCGCCATTTTTTGGGCGACACCTTCAAGAGCAAGCCTTGCGTGCGCGTTTAAGCACGACCTTCCATGACTGTTCATGACGAACTGAGCCCCATTCGTGGATTGATTGACTCTTGCGGACAGCTTCACTAAGATGCGTCCACAATTCGATCTTCGATTCCACGTTCCCAGGCAATCACATCAGAGGGAGTTCGGGATGGCAGCAAGAAGTCACGAAAACATTACGGTAGGCGGCGGAATTGCCGCGTCCTCATTGGCGATGGCGATGGCCGGGCGAGGCGCCAAGGTGCTGGTGTTGGAGCGGGAAACGCAATTCAAGGACCGTGTACGCGGAGAGGCTGTTGTGTCGTGGGGTGTGGCCGAAGCAAATGAACTCGGAATTTGCCGCCTGCTCAAGGAAAAGTGTGCCCATGAAGTGCCTCACGTCGAGGCTGGTTCGGGCTTACGAGACCTCAGAGCGACGACGTTGCAGCAGTTACCCCTACTTTCCTTCCCGCACCAGGGTATGCAAGAAACACTGCTTGCGGCTGCGGAAAACGCCGGCGCGGAAGTGCGCCGCGGAGTTAGCGTTCAGCACGTTGAGAGCGGGGTCAACCCTGCCGTAGTTGTTGGTGGGGGCAGCCTTGAGCGGATCTCAGCCCGTCTGGTAGTTGCCGCCGATGGCCGCGGCTCTGCGGTACGAAAACAGACTGGTTTTTCGGTTAGTGAGCAAAGCAATGACTACTACATGGCCGGTGTGTTGCTGACAGACGTACACGCATCCGCGGAGATCATGCACGCTGTGTTCAACCCTGCGCTTGGCACATGGACCGGTCTGATTCCCCAGGCGGGTGGCCAATTCCGGGCCTACCTAACTTATCCGAAAACGATGGGCTACCGTCTACAGGGTGAATCCATGCTCGATCTATTCATTCGAGAGTCCGCGAAAGCCTATCCTCCGGTGGCGGATTTTTGCGCCGACGCGAAACGTGTCGGGCCGTTGGCAAGTTTTGATGCGAGCGATGCATGGGTGGAAGAGCCTTATCACGATGGCGTGGTGCTGGTCGGCGATGCTGCGGCCACCACCGATCCCACCTATGGCCAGGGCCTTTCGTTCGCTCTGCGTGCTGCGCGAGTGCTTCGCGACGAACTTACGAACAACTCCGACTGGGAAGCTGCGGGACGCCATTACGCCCAACAGCATCGGCGGAGTTTTCATGCATGCCACGTGGTGGAGGGATGGGTACGCACCCTGTTTCAAGATCCTTCACCGGAAGCAGCGGGATTGCGAACGAGAACTATGCCGCTGATTGCCGAGGACCCCACGCGCGTTCCTGATCACATTCTCAGCGGTCCCGACTTGCCTTTGAACGATCAAGTGCGTGCTCGGTTCTTTGGCGAATGCTGATTCCATTTCCCCGAAGCTTCGCCCAGGCGTGACGAAGCCAATAATCGCTGCCTTCAGCGGTGAGTTCAATGTCCATGCCTTCCGGGTCCTCGCTGGTTGCAAGTATTTCCTTACTGAGGCGGATGCGAGGCCGCGTCAGGTGTTCAAATAGCAACAATATAGATGGCTCGTCCTGCGAGGAGTCCACCCGGAACCGGCATTAAGCTCCAATGGGCAATCCCCATTCTTCGGAGAAACTATTCATACTTCCAAAGGAGACAGGACATATGAGCGACGACGCTAAGAAGGACGCTGTTTCGC
>Ga0182015_10008035_pt1 | contig 10143 bp, 9 predicted proteins | sample 712P3MmetaG_FD_120478 | JGI IMG/M metagenome (GOLD analysis project Ga0182015, IMG submission 120478) | Permafrost microbial communities from Stordalen Mire, Sweden - 712P3M metaG | ecosystem: Environmental > Terrestrial > Soil > Wetlands > Permafrost | place: Sweden: Stordalen | collected... | reverse complement strand
GACGCCGCCCGGCGTTGATTGCGCGCGACAGGTTGCCGCGTTAGCGCCGAGAGTGTCGTGCGAGGATTGGAGTCCAATGTTTGTGGATCGAGTGATGGGCTTTGTACGGAAGCCTTGGACGCAGAAGCGGGTGACGATCCGCTTTTTCGCGCGAAACGCGTTATCGAAACTGCCCTACCTGCCAATTCACGTGAGGCTCGCGGTGGCGCCGGGTGAGAACATTCACTTTTGGTGGTCCAGCGTCCCGAGTGAGGAGCACCCTGACCGGCCGTTTTTCGACTATTGGAGCGAGGACCGCGGCGAATTGCGGTTTGCTTGGCAATATCTCAGCTCAGGGATGGTTTTTTTCGATGTCGGCGCGTACCGTGGGCTTTATTCCCTTCTCGCCGCGAAGAAGCTCTCGTCGCAGGGACGCGTTGTCGCGTTCGAGCCGTCACGGCGCGAACGCCGCTACTTTGGAATCCACTTTTGGTTGAATGGGCTGAAGAAAATTCGATTGGAACCCTACGCCGTAAGTAGCACGAGCGGCACATTGAAATTCTTCAGTGTGGTTTCCGGATACACCACCATGAACAGTTTGAAGCGACCCTCGACCGAGCACCCGATCCGCGAAATCATCGTGGCGGCGATATCGCTGGATCAATACTTAGCGGAACATAAGATCACGCAGATTGACTTGATGAAAATCGATGTTGAGGGCGGCGAGCTCGATGCCTTCCGCGGAGCTAGCGGTTTGCTGAGCACGATTCGACCGATCCTGATTTGTGAAGTCCTGGATTGGGTAACCCGGCCGTGGGGATATCCAGCTCGCGATATTGTTACATTCCTCCAGCAGCATGGCTATGAGTGGTTCGACTTCACGGATGAAGGAACGATTTCCCCGCATACTTTACGAGATGAGTATCCAGAGATTCGAAACTATTTGGCTGTTCCGCGAGAAAAATTGGCGCTTGTCGAGCGATGGCAACGCGCGTGAATGAATCCGTCACAATCGTCATCCCAACGCGCAACCGCTCGGCTACGCTCGCGCGGTGTTTGGCGGCGCTGCCGGCGGGCGCGCGTGGACTGAACCGGCCCGAAGTGATCGTGGTGGACGATTGCTCCAACGATCCAACCGCGAGGATCGTGGAAGAATTCGCGCGCGCCAGCGGTTGGCAGGCTCAGTGCTTGCGGCAAGAGCGGCCCCTAGGCGCGAACGCAGCGAGAAACAGAGGAATGAGAATTGCGCGCGGCGAGATCATCGTGATGATCGATGACGACGCGATTGCGACGGAGGACTGGTTGGCAAAGCTGGTGAACGGGCTGTCGCGGGAGTCGCCGGTGGTTACGGGCGCGATCCGCCTCACGATCGAAGGTCCGATTCTGGGGAAGCACCGGGAAGAAGTGAGCACGTTTCTCTCGGAGGTGCTGAGCGCTCCTGTCGGGATGGACGGCGTAACGGTTCCCGTGGCCTGCAACATGGCCGCGTACCGAAGGGTCTTTGACTTGGCGAGTTTTGACGAAACTGTGCGGCCTCCCGTGGAAGAAGGCGATTGGCTCCGGCGCACAGGTGTTACGGCACGGTTCGTTCCCGAGGCGTGCGTGTGGCATTACAAGACTCCGGAGGAAATCCGGTTGCGGCGAATCCTGCGGCTGGCGTGGTTCCGCGGGAGCGAAGGAGGCTGGTGGATCAGGGTGTGCGTGCAGGCGCCGATTCGCGAGCGGCTTTCGATGGCCATGAGCTCGCTGGTTACCTCCGCGCGCGCGTTTGGCCACGCGATTTTCCGGACGTGCTGGGGCGGCGTGGCTGTGGGCGTGAGCGAACTATCCAGGGCGCTTGCTCTTGTGGGCCTGATCAATCGCGGTGCGCGCGTGCCGACGAACTGGGGATGACGTCACGGGCAAAGCTCAAACGGTAGGAAATAAATAGTACGGATTGCAGGGAGATCGCAGCTTGGCGAGTCGCGTTCCAAACGTCTTTCATTTCGTCTTTGGCTTGAGGCCGCAGACGGAGCCATTTCACCTGATGCACTATCTGTGCCTCGCCTCGTGCATCGGCGTGAACAAGCCGGACAAGGTGATGTTTCACTGCCAACACGAGCCGTGGGGCGAATACTGGGAGCGCATTCGGCCCCAGTTGACGATCATGCCGATCGAGCCTGATCCGTTCATCTCGTCGTTTCATTACCGTGATCCCGACCTCGACCACTTACGCTACGCCCACCTCGCGGACGTGGCGCGCCTCGAAATCATCGCCGAGCATGGCGGTGTCTATGCCGACATGGACACCCTGTTTGTCTCCCCGTTGCCGGCGTCGTTTTTTGAACGCCCGTTTGTCATGGGCCGGGAGCCCGCGGAGTGGAGCGCTGCGGCGACGGAGGCAGGAGGAGCCCTGTGCAACGCATGGATGATGGGAGAGCCCGGTGCGCCCTTCGCGCGTGAGTGGCTGTCGCAAACGTATCAGAGTTTTGACGGAAGCTGGAGCGCCCACTCCACACTCCTGCCGTTCCGCATGAGCCGCGAGCACCCGGAGTGGATCCACGTCGAACCATCAAGATCTTTCTTTGCTTTCGGATTTGACCAGTTCGGAATTCGCGACATCTTCAAGCGCCGAGTGCGGGACCTCGACGGCATCTATAGCATTCACCTGTGGGGCCACTGCTGGTGGGACGCCGGAATCAGGCATGCCGGCTTTTTTCACGCCAAGCGTTTGACGCCGGCGTATGTCCGCCACGCCGGTACAACGTATGCGACAGTCGCCCGGCAATTCTTGCCGGCGGATTTCGGCAGACAGGACACTGCGGCCTGGGCCGGTGAGCGGTTCCGTGCGGCGGCGGAGAATGGAGCGTGGCTGGCCGCGAGGGCAAAGCGCAAGCTGACAAAAACCGTCCCGCGACGCGACGGATCGGCGCGGAGGCACAAATGGTTCGGGGCTATCGTGTTGCGCGCGCCCGTGCCAATTCGCTCCCTGCGAAATGTCCCGGTTCTGGGTGGCTTGATCCACTATCTGAGTCACCTGATTCTGCCGGCAGATGAAAGGCTTCGTGTGCAGGTCCAAAATGGGCCGGGGACGGGGATTCTCCTCGAACTCAATCCGCGGACTGGGGGGCCGTATCGTCTCGGTGAACTTGAAATTGCGATACAGAGGGCATTGGTGGAACAGCTTCAGCCTGGAATGGTTTTCTATGATCTTGGTGCGAATGTTGGATTTTTCTCGCTTTTGGCAGCGCGCTTGGTTGGTCCGACCGGTCAGGTATTCAGTTTTGAGCCCGACCCCGAAGTTGCGGCGCGCTTACGTCGCAACATTGAGCTGAACAAATTTCCCAACGTCACGGTCATCGAAGCGGGGGCCTGGTCGGTAAGCGCAAGCGTCCGTTTTGTCCCCTCCGACGGTTCGTCCCCCGAGCGCGGAACCGGCAGATTCCTTGCGGACGAAAACCAGGCGGTCGGCACACCCACCCGCTGCATAGCCCTTGACGATTTCGTTCAGTCTGCTCGTCGCCCCGATGCGATCAAATGCGACGTCGAGGGCGCCGAACTTGAGGTATTACGGGGGGCGGAAGGACTCTTCCAAACTCAGCGCCCATGGATCATCTGTGAAGTGCATTCAGAGGCCAATGATCGGATGACCCGCGAATTTCTCGGTGGCCGGGGCTACGACACACGATCGCTGGATGCCCGGCATATTTTAGCGGAGCCTAAAACGGCGCGTTGAAGGTTGCAGTAAGCTCTTGAATGAAGGTGGCGGCCTGTGAGTTCGGGATCAATCGGGGAGCGCGCTGTAACAAACCCGACCTCGCGATCCATTCCGTCGCTGGACGGGTTGAGGACCCTTTCGGTCGCACTGGTCATACTCAGCCATTCACTCGCCTATATTCACGGGGAGCCGAAGAGCTTTCCGTTACTCCAAATTACCGCGCTCGGCAAGTCAGGAGTGGACGTATTTTTTGTGATCAGCGGATTCCTGATTACGGGCCTACTGCTCAAAGAATCCGACGAGAAGAAGAGTTTCCGCTTAAAAAGATTCTATCTCCGGCGATTTTTCCGAATTTTCCCGCCGTTTTATTTGTTTCTCGGCGTCGTGTGGATTCTGTGGAAGGCTGGAGTGCAGCCGCTCGATTTTCGCAGCTTCGTTACCGCCGCTACGTACACGTACAACTATCTGCCTCACGGGACAGGCTGGGTGCTGGCTCACACATGGTCGCTCTGTATTGAGGAGCAGTTTTATATCGTTTGGGCGCCGTGCCTGGTTTTTCTCGGCAGGAAGAATGGCATCGCGGCGGCGATCGGCGTCATTCTGCTGTCGCCCGCTTCGCGGTTCCTGAGTTACGTGCTTGCGCCGTCGCTGCGCGGAAACGAAGGCATGATGCTGCACACGCGTTTGGACACCATCATGTTCGGCTGCGCGATGGCGCTACTTTGGAAGGACGAGCGATTCAATGTTTGGGTGGAGAAAATCGCGCTTCCGTATATAGTGACACTTGCGATTCTGTACATTACAATCGCAGCTCCGTGTCTCTCCATTCGCTTCGCCGCCCGTTACGATTGGTCCATCGGCTATAGTGTCGAGGGCTTGTTGATTTCCATCGTGATTATCTACGCGGTCAGAACGCCGTTTTCGGGATTTGGGAAGTTTCTGAATTGGGGGCCGGTGCGGCACATCGGTGTGATTTCATACGGGATCTATTTGTGGCAGCAGATGTTCACGGGACCGAACGCCTTCTGGACGCCGTTGAACCTGGTGGCTGTTCTGGCATGTGCGGAGTTGTCGTATTGGCTGGTTGAGCGCCCGTCGTTCCGGCTGCGGGATTGGTGCGAAAAGCGTTTTCTGCCGCGCCCGGCCGCTACCTTCCCGAGCCAAGGAAATTCTGCAACCGGGGAACCCGGGGGCCCGGTATGAGCGCGAAGGATAGAATTTTACATTCGATGATGCGCTCGAAGTTTGTCCACGGTGCGTACGCCGTCCTTCGCGACACGCCGATCTTGGGCGCGGGGATTCAGAGGCTTGTCCAGGAGGCTATTCCATCGGGAGCGAGAATGTGGATTCGCATCCCTGAGGGACTTGGCAAAGGCTCTTGGATGTTTGCCGATCCGAGAGCCGAGTTAGGCTACACGAACGGCGATCACGAGCCTTGGATTCAGGAGCTCCTGAAATCCGAACTTCGAGAGGGCGACTGCTATTACGATGTCGGAGCGCACACCGGATTCTTTTGCCTGATCGCATCTCGTTTCGTCGGGCAATCGGGGAGGGTTGTCGCGTTCGAACCGGACCCTGACAACGCCGCAATCCTTAGGGCCAACGTGACGAAGAACGACATCACCCAGGTTGACGTCATGGAGATGGCGGTTTGGTCTTCTACCGGTAACGTGACATTTGATCGAGCGCCGGAAGTTTCTAACAGAACGGCAGGGCACATCGCGTTGTTGGGGGGCCCAGGGCTTACTCACGTTTTGGTGCCGGCGGTTCGGCTGGATGAAGTCGTTTTCAAAGAAGGGCGGCTCGCGCCGCAGCTTATCAAAATGGACGTCGAGGGCGCGGAGTGGGACGCACTTCAGGGGGCACATCGGCTCCTCGATGAGGCCAAACCAAAGTTGCTCTGCGAGGTTCACGATCCGAACGAGATGGGCCGGATTTGCGATTATCTCAAACAGTTCGGTTATGTAGTAGAGGAATGGAAACCCGTGCATCCGCACTATGAAGACTATCGCCAACTCTATCTCTGGGCTGTGCCGTCACACGAAACGGCTGCGGCCCGCAAACGAGACGGCGCCTGAAGACTCATGGCGCGTCTCCATCTTCAAGCGGACGATTATCGCTAATTGCCCGAACTGTTCTCCGGTGTTCCGTCGCGGCAGCCCGCTATCCTCGCCTACCCAGGCAAGATGCGTATTTCGCTGGGGATATTCAGCACTCCCGCCCAGAGGTCCTGGGGGTGAGACACGGGCTTGGTATCGATAACCAACCCCGGCAACGCGTACCATTTCTCGACTAGATGCCCGCCGGTGAGGTTATTGCCATTGTTGAACAGTGAGCACGCCAGCGCGTACGAGCCGGGGCGAAGCGGAAGAGACGGCAGGCAGACAATGATTTCCTGATCGCCCGCCGGAACCTCAATGCCGTCAAAGCCCCATCCAGTTAGTACCGCGTTGGATTCCGTCATCACGCATACACCGAAGTGGCCGTTGGTCACGGGCTCGCGGAGATGCAACCGAAAATGAAAACGCACTTCGTCCACACCATCCTCAAGCACGTTGCCGTTGCCGTTGAGCGACCAGCTCGCAAAGCAATGCGCGCCGTTTCCGGACGCCGCGCTCGCCGCCATCGTGGCGGATTCGTACGCGGCCACGATTCTCCCCGTGGGTCCTTGCTCGCGAATCTGGCCGCCGTCGATCCACAGCACACGCTCGCAAAGCCGGCGAATCTGGTTCATCTGGTGACTGACAAAAATAATGGTGCGCCCGGTTTTCGATACTTCTTCCATCTTGCCGAGGCATTTTTTTTGAAATTCCAGGTCGCCTACGGCCAGGACTTCGTCCACAAATAAAATCTCGGGTTCCAAATGCGCCGCGACCGCGAAGGCCAAACGCATCTGCATCCCCGAACTGTAAAATTTCAGCGGCGTATAGAGGAAGCGCTCGACGTCTGCGAACGCCACGATGGCGTCCATTTTTCGCTCGATTTCGGGCTTTCTCATTCCCAAAATTGCGCCGCTCAAAAATACGTTTTCGCGCCCCGTGAGTTCGGGATGGAATCCGGTTCCGACCTCGAGCAGCGTGCCGATCCGGCCGTGAATTTCGGCGAAGCCCGCCGTCGGCCGCGTGATGCGCGAGAGCAATTTGAGCAGCGTGGTTTTGCCCGCGCCGTTGCGCCCGACCAGGCCAATGACTTCGCCTTGCGCCACGTCAAAACTGACGTCGCGCAGCGCCCAAAGGTAATCCTTCGCTCGGCGCGCGCGCCCTTTGAACGGCGCGGCAAGCGCGCGCGTGATGACGTCGCGCAGCGCGAGATACCGCTCGCGTTCGCCTACGCTATAGCGCTTCCCGAGACCCTCGACGCGGATGACTGTGTCGGTCATGACCGGCGCACATGCATCGAACAAGACTAGGACAATCCCGCCGCAAGTCAAGCGCGCAAGTCCCGCACGCCGGAAGTTTGTGAAAATCGCGATCGCATCTTCGTTACCCGCCTACGCGCCGGACACTGGTTGGCCTCGTGCCACCCTGCTAGACTCGCTGCCGAGTCACGATCATGTCCGCGCACACGCGCACGCTCATCGAGAAAATCTGGAATGCGCAGGCGATACGCCACGCCGCCGGCGAACCCGCGCTCGTGTCCGGGCCGCCGCAGGTAGCCGGTTAAATGCGGCGAGAGACACTCGATCTTCTGGTCTGCCCGTCCTGCCAAGGCACTCTACGTGTCCGGGAAGTCGTTAAGGAAGATGTTTCGGCGGGCGAAATTCTGGAGGGGCAACTCGAGTGCGCGGGGTGCGGCAAGCGCGTTCCCATTCTTCGCAGCCTGCCGCGATTTGTGCCGCCCGAGAATTACGCAGCTTCTTTCGGTTTCCAATGGCAGCGCTTTGACCGAATCCAAATCGACAAAGCGATGGGAAACAATTTCAGCCGCGACCGCTTCGTTGCCGGAACGAAATGGCCGGCGCGCCTGGAGGGTGAAAGAATTCTGGAGGCCGGCAGCGGGGCGGGCCGCTTCACGCAAATCGTCCTCGAGACCGGAGCCGCCGTTTATTCGTTCGACTTGAGCAACGCCGTGGACGCGAACTACCGGAATAACGGCGGTGAGGCGAATCTTCATCTATTTCAAGCGAGCATTTATGAAATCCCGTTGCGCCGGGAAAGCTTTGACAAGATGTTCTGTTACGGTGTGTTGCAGCACTGTCCCGATGTGAAGCGGGCCTTTCTGGGTTTGGTCCCGTACTTGCGGCCGGGCGGCGAAATTGTCATCGATGTCTACCAGATGCATCGCGGCATCCCGCCGCTCAAGTATTGGGCGAGGCCGTTTGTCCGGCGCATGAAGACGGAGACCATTTATAAATTGCTGAGCTGGACGATTCCTCCGGCGTTTGAAGTTAAGAAAGCGCTGCACGGTATTCCGAAGATCGGACCGCTCGTGGCCAAGGTCATCCCGATCGGGCCGATTTCCCATGCACCGAGATTGAATTACACCGACGAAGAGTTGAAGCAGGTGAAGATCCTGAGCGCTTTGGACATGCTTTCGCCGAAATACGATCAGCCGCAGCGCATCGAAACCGTGCGCCAGTGGTTTGAGGAAGCCGGCCTCGTGGAGATCGAGACCTGGATCGGTTACAACGGAATCAACGCGAGAGGCCGTCGCCCTGCGTGAGAATCGGACGGTGCAAGGTTTCGGAGCTGAACAGCCCATGATTGCGCTTCTGGGAAGGCTCGATACACCAACCGACGGCGTTGATGACTATTGTAGATTCCTGAGCCAGGCCCTCGCACGCCGTGACCTCACGCTCACTCCAGTGCGCGTCGCGTGGCATAACGACGGATGGATCCGCGCCCTGCGGCGCCTTTGGCGAGATAGCGCCCACTGGCAGGGACGGTGGGTCTTGCTGCAATACACCGCCCTTAGTTGGTCGCGCCGCGGCTTCACTTGGGGCGCGCTCGCTGCCGCCGCTATCGTACGCCGGCGCGGTGCTCGTTGTGCCATCGTGTTCCACGAAGTCACCGGTTTCGGGGGCGCGACCTGGCGCGAGCGTGTCCGCCACCGCTGTCAGATGTGGGTTTTGCGGGCGCTCTATCGCAGATCCGCCAAAAGCATTTTCACAATCCCGCTCGACACCGTCGACTGGTTGTCGCCGGTCCGCGCGGATCGCGCTGCTTTGGAGCATCAGAATCGGCCGGTATTTATTCCGATCGGAGCAAATATTCCCGAATGTCTGGATGGTAAGTCCCAGCCAAGCTCGTTGGAGGAAGAAAAAAGAGTCATCGTATTTAGCTTTAGTGGCCCTCGTGGTGACGCCTCCGTAATCGCGGACATCGCAAGCGTCGCACGCGATGCAAGCCAGGTGATTCCGAAGTTGCGCTTAGTTGCGCTAGGCCGCGAGTCGAGGGAAATGCGAGAGGACCTCGCGACCGCGCTCGAGGGATGTTCGGTCGGCCTGGACGTGTTGGGTGTATTACCCGCGGAGGAAATCACCCGCGAATTCCGGCGTGCCGATGCTCTCCTTTTTGTTCGCGGCCCCGTCGTGCTGCAGCGTGGCACTGCAATCGCCGGCATTGCCTGCGGGCTTCCGATTGTCGGGTACGGAACTGGGGTTCCGAGAGGTCCGCTGGCCGAGGCGGGCGTTGAATGGTCCCCTTGGCGCGACCAGAAGGCGTTGGCCCGGGCCCTCGTCCGAGTCCTCACCGATTCCCAACGGTGGATTGAGCTGCACGAGCGAAACGTGTCGGTCCACCAGAAATATTTCTCTTGGAACCGGATTGCGGAACTTTACGTGGAAGCTTTGGCGGACCCGCCGGTCGTCTCTCCGTCTACGAAATAGAGCGTTGGCCGCGGCAGCTCGCGTGGATTCGCGACGGCGCGAAACTTTGCATCGCATCGCTTGAGCGTTTATCATTCGACTGGTGCGACCTACGTCTCCAGCGCCAGCCGAAAAGCATCGAGACAACTCCCTCAGTGTAGCCGCTTTTTTTACAATCGTTTCGGCGTTGGCCTTCACGAATCGCTGGTTCACAGAGGTCGACGATGAATGCCGAATCGTGGATCTCGCCGCTCGGCCGCTCCTTAACACCATAAGACTCTTTCTTTACGGCGCCGGCGAGCACGAACATCCCCCTCTTTACGACTTGATTCTTCACCTCTGGCTGCGGCTCACGGGTGGCGAGGAGTATCTCCTGCGGCTTCCGTCCATCGTCTTCTATGCACTGGGAGTGTGCGTTCTTGCGAACGCCGCTGCGCGCCTGGGCGGAGCGAGAAGCCAGCGTTGGGTGCTACTCCTGGGAATTCTGTGGCCCTACGGATTTCACTTTGGCCGCCTCGCGTGTTGGTATTCGTTCTGCTTTCTGTTGGTGGCCATCCTGACGCTGAGCTATTTGCGATTTGTCGAGTCACCCTCGTGGAGTACGTGGGCAATCGTCGTTGTGTCGGCGCTAGCACTCATCTATGCGAACTATTTCGGATGG
>Ga0182015_10008034_pt1 | contig 10144 bp, 5 predicted proteins | sample 712P3MmetaG_FD_120478 | JGI IMG/M metagenome (GOLD analysis project Ga0182015, IMG submission 120478) | Permafrost microbial communities from Stordalen Mire, Sweden - 712P3M metaG | ecosystem: Environmental > Terrestrial > Soil > Wetlands > Permafrost | place: Sweden: Stordalen | collected... | reverse complement strand
GGGCGTCGCGGAAGGGCTGGGAGTGGAATAGCACCGAGTTGATCACGCTGAACATTGCCGTGTTCGCGCCAATGCCCAAGGCCAGGGTGATGACCGCAACCGCGGTAAAGCCGGGCGATTTCCGCAACATGTGCAAGCCATAGCGGATATCCTGGAAGACGGTTTCCATATTCCTCACTCCGACGAACCAGCCTGGTATCGATTACAGCATCTGACGAAGAGCGTAGCAAGGCGGTCTTCTTGCCTTCTTCCCCTTCAACGGCCCATCACCTGGGAGCCATGATGTCCTCACACTGACGATCATATCTTGACAATCAAGATGTAGATGCGTACGACCGAAACCGCGCCGCCCGCTCGGGTCCGGATGGGAGTGCGAGCGCTATGTCGACTTAACACCAACTACTCCGAGTTTTGTGATTGCGTCATCAAAGTATTCCCGTTTGACCGATAGGGTCTGGCCAGTAAAGAATGGTGGCCGCGAGTGGAATCAATGCTTAACCGACTTTCTGGTGACGCTGATTTCGTCGGGGGGGCGTATGAAAGCTATCGGGCAGAGCGCCTTTGTCCGGGCTCAGCCGCTAATCGCTGTGCGGAATGTTCGCGCGAGCAGCAGTTGGTATCGGCAGCTGCTCGGGCTTGATACACTTCCGGAACATCCCCATCGCGAGGTGTACGATCGAATGCAGTGCGGTGATGGACTCATTCTTCAACTCCATGCCTGGGACAAGGAAGATCATCCCAACCTCATCAACGCCGATGCCGCACCGCCTGGCCATGGCGTTTTGCTTTGGTTTGAGGTTGGCGACTTTGATGAGGTTGTCGAGCGGGCCCGTGCATTGCGCGCTCAGGTCATCCTGGAACCGCACATCAACCCGAATCCCAAGCATAGAGAAATGTGGCTACGTGACCCGGACGGTTACGTGATTGTCATTGCAAGTCGGGACGGCGAGGTGGGTTCGTGACTCGCTTTCTCTCGCACTAAGCCCTTTCCCGCGCAAGCGCGGGTCAATTTCAACAGTCCAGTGAGCGGAATTCGTAAAATTATCCGAACCATGAAATTGACCCAAGTGATGAACCTGACCGGAGCGATGAGATTGAAGATTGCGCTGCTTCTTTGTCTTGGCTGTTCGGTCTACGCCGAACAGTCGTTCGGTCAGGAGGGTCTCAGCGATTTTCAGTTGGATTCCTCCGATCATGCGATCGTTTCCACGACCAATGGAGTCGTCTTCGAAGCGATGATCAATGGGAAGGGTCCATTCCAACTGATCTTTGACACGGGCGCAGGCGTGAGTATCCTCAACCCCGCTGTCATCGCCCAGCTAGGATTGCCTGCCGAGAACGGGCCGGTAGCCGTCCCCGCAATGGGCGGCCCCGTGGATTCAAAGGCCTATCGCGCCGGCGAGGTGCGCATTGGCGATCTTGCGCTGCATCATCAGACATTTTATTCGGTTCAGCTGCCCTGGCCGGACGGGACCGGACCCGTTGGCGCGGTGGGCTATGAGGTGATGCGCCAACTTGTGGTGACGGTTAACTACGCACGGCAGCGTCTGACATTTTTCGATCCCGTCTCATTTGTCTATCGCGGACGCGGCATCAAGATTTCGCTGGAATCAGATCCGACACAGGTTGTCGTCAAAGGCAGCATTGGTGGCTGGGCTCAGGGCGATTTTGTAATCGACACAGGGGATTTCGGAAGTTTCGATATCAACCAATGGTTCGTGAAGAAGTTTGCGGTTCTGGACCATGTCCCTCACCGCTATCACGGAGTCTTTGGACGGGGGGCGGGAGGAGACTCACCGCCGGGGTGGATTGCACGGATCAAGACCGTATGCATTGAGAAAAGTTGCGTGCATCACGTCATTACGTATCTGAGCGATGGCCAAGCATCGTGGGACCAGCACTCGGGAACGATCGGCGAAGACATTCTCAAGAGGTTTACCGTCACCGTCGACTGGCCGCACCACGCGCTCTACCTCGAAAGGAGTGCGGGACGGGCAAGACCGGAGGTATTTAACCGAAGTGGAATCATCAATGACTTCGACGACAGCGGAAAGGACCTAAAGGTGGTGGCCGTTCTCCCAGGCAGCCCGGGCGACAAGGCCGGGGTAAAAGTCGGGGACCGCATCGAGCTGATCGACAATCGGCCGCCCGTCGCTCCCTGGGGTCGCGAGGAACCCGCATTTCTCATGCCGAGCGGCACTGCTGTTTTGCTCACCATCGAGCGCGGTCACCTGGTCCAGCAACTCAAAATCCGCTTGAAGAATTTGCTCTAGTCTGGGAAACAGGAGACGCGCTTGCGGTTGGAACTCGAGCGCGCATCCCAGGCACCAGTTTGCACCGGTCCCTCGGCCCGCAGGAGTGCGAGCTGAAGGATGACAAGGCTGATCGGCTGCAAGGAATTCGAGCTGTCGCTCGACGGACAGCCGAGGGCGGCTGCCCCCACTCATTTATGGGAGTTTCTTCTTGGGTGCGGATGTCTCCTGCGGTAAATCTGGTTTTGTAAACTGTCAGTAAACAGTAAGCGACGCGGAAGAACTTTTTCCCATATACTCCAGCTTCGCATACTCCGCCTTGGCTTGCTTCAGGATGGGGATATCCGGGTCGGCGTCCTTCCAAAGCGTAAGGAAATCCTGATATGCCGCTTTGGCCTTGGCGGTGTCGCCCTGCATGACGGAGGCGCGCGCCCGTCCGAGCCGGGCTAGCACACCCCAGCAAGAATTCCCCACCACTCCCCGGTGGTCGAAGAACTTCTGAAATTCCGCTGCCGCTCGGTTACCGTCGTGGAGCATGAGATAGGCTTCTCCACGCAAATAGGCTGGAAGTAGCGGGCCTCCATTCCCTAGTTCTATCGGGATCGCCACCTCCAGTAGTTCGATCGCACGGTTCGGGTCTTTGCGCTGCAAAGCGACAGCCGCCTGGATTGTAGGCAGGTAATACCTCTGGGCCAGCGTGTCCACTGGGAATGTCCGGTCGAGTTCGGCCGCCAGCTTCTCCGCCGCTGGCGTATCGCCGGCGCGAGCCAGGGCCAGGGCCGCCACCGCCCGCACGGTGCGGTTCGGGGCCAGCCTCGTTGCCGCTTCGGCATCCGCACGTGCCTGCTCCCGGTTGCCCGCTTCCGCTTCGCGCAGCGCCGCCCATGCCTGATAGCCTGCGGCCGTCTCTTTGGCGTCGTTTTGCTCGGCTGAGGCCATCGCCCGTCGCGTCAGTTCGCGCGAATCCTTCAGTCGCCCGTACCAGGCAACCGTGTCCGCCTGCGCGGCCAGCAGCAAGTCTTCCGTGCCTGGCTTTCCCGTGGCGGCTGAGGCCAGCTGAGCCATCTGCGCCGCGTTACCCTTCAGGAAGGCCAACCGGTAGCGGAGTGCAAGCAGACCCTCGCTCTCCAGTTTGCGTTCTTCAGCTTGCTTGAACGCCGCGTCCGCTTCATCCAGCCGGTTAAGGTTCAGGTAGTCGATGCAGAGGAGCTCGTAGTTGTCCGCTGCGTTTGGCTCCAGGAGCACCGCCTCGCGGGCCTCCTCCAACGCCTTTTCCAGGTTTCCAAGGTTTCCGTAAATAGCTCCCAGATGCACGTAAAGCGCATAGTCCCTCGGGTAGGTCTGCTGCCATAGCTCGTATGCCGGTACCGCTTTCTCCAGCTCTCCCGTTCCCTCCCAGAAATAGTTTGCTTCGATGTAGAACCGCTCCCGCTCGCTGACCTTCCCCCGCAGTTCGTAAGCTTTGCGGATATTCTCGGTATCCCGCTCCTCCTCGTTCAGGTTGCCGTACACGGCCGAAAGAGCCCGGTAGGCTAGGGCGAAATTCGGGTCGAGTTCGACCGCCCGCTTGAGGAAAGGCAGGGCGGCGGTGTTGCCTTCCGCGAAAAACATCTTCCGCCCTTGGCTGTACGCTTTGAGCGCCTCCAGGGACGGCGTGGTCGCCGCTTCCACCGGCGTGGCGTATTTCTGCACTGAGCTGAGCGACTCCCCCAGTTTGCTGCGCAAATTGATCGCCGCGCTGCCCAAGGCCTTGAGCACCGCTTCCTTGCCCGCCGCCTGCTCCTGCGCTTCCGCCAGGACGTCTCCCGTGTTGCAGTTCACTGCCTTCAGGCCAATCACGTACTGGCTGCCCAATCCCGCAATCGATCCCGTCAGCATGGCCTTGCTGCTGGTGCGCTGGCAGATCTCGGTTGTGACCTCCGGCGTCAAGTGATCGCCAGCGGGACGTCCCATCAGCCTTAGTGTCTCGTTCACCCTACGGTCGGAAAGCAGGTCGAGAAAAGGTGATTGCTCCAGTTGCACGGAGAGTCCCTGCTTCAGCGCGCCGTCGAAAACCGCGTCCCCCGTTGTGTTGGTGAAATCCCCCAGGACAATGGTGTCCTTGTCGGTGAGTTTGGGCGTGCGGTGGAAATAGAAGAAACCGCCGACCGACAACGCCAGTGCGGCCACGGCGGCAGCAACCATGGACTTCCAGCTCTTCCCGATGCCAGTTGCGGCTCTTGCCTGCGTACTGATTGTCAGTCCCGCCGACGCTCGGTCCCGCTTCAGCCGTTCGAGGTCCGTGCGCAGTTCCGATGCGTGCTGGTAGCGCAGGTTGCGATCCTTTTCCAAACATTTGGCGATGATCGGTTCTAACTCCGGGACCACGTCTGGATTCAGCCGAACGGGAGGAACGGGTGCCCGGTTCAGGATGAAGCCAAAGATCACGCCCGTGCTTTCGCCCCGGAAAGGCAACGCCCCGGTCGCCATCTCGTAGAGCACCGCCCCGAAGGAGAACAGATCGGTGCGGGCATCCAGTTCCTTTCCGCGCACTTGTTCCGGCGACATGTACACCACCGTGCCCAGGGTTGTGCCCGCGCTGGTAAGCGAAGAATCGATGGTCGTGTTATTGGTGTCCGCATCGGCTCCGGGGCTCACGGAAACTTTGGCCAAACCAAAGTCCAAAATCTTGGCGTGTCCACGCTTGGTCACAAAAATGTTTGCGGGTTTGATGTCGCGGTGGACGATGCCTTCTGCGTGGGCTGCGTCAAGAGCGTCGGCGATCTCGATGCCCAGCGAAAGCAGAGTTTCAATCTCCAGCGGTCGCCCCGCAATACGATGCTTCAGCGTCACGCCGTCGAGAAACTCCATGGCAATAAAGGTCTGTCCGTGCTGGTCATCAATCTCGTGGATGGTGCAGATGTCCGGATGATTCAGTGCAGAGGCAGCCTTAGCTTCGCGGCGGAAGCGGGCCAATGCTTGCGCGTCCTTGGCTACTTCATCTGGCAGGAACTTAAGGGCAACAAAGCGTCCGAGTCGGGTGTCCTCGGCCTTATAGACCACGCCCATACCACCGCCGCCCAACTTCTCGACGATGCGGTAGTGCGAGATGGTTTGGTCGATCATGGAATTGCACAATGGTAGGCATGATGCGAGGGCAAGTCAATGAAAGCCATGGAGTTGGCGATGGCGCAAGAGAATGGTTGGGGTTAAATCTCGATGACCTTCAACGGCACTCCGGTATCAAGCACGTACGGGGATGCGGATACTCTCGAACTTTCCGTTCCTTCAATTGCCCCGGGTTCCGTGCAGGTTTGTTGTGCCTCCGTTAATGTCGTCTGCTAGGCTGCGTCCGGATACTGGGCGGAGGCAGCGCACCCTCGCATCGTAAAGCAGAGCGAGTGGAGGTCGATGTGGTCCGCCCCCGCCGCGCGACTGCGAACAGGCATCGCCCGGTGTCAACAGCGGTACAAGAGGGACGCCTACAGATATCGAGTCCTGGACGCGCAATCGGCGCCCCGCGCCTCCGCTGACAGCCGGTTTCGGGACTATGCCGCCTGAGACTGATGCACGGGCGGAGGGCTCTTGCAATAGGGATAGTTTGGGCACACCAGATAGATCGTAGGGAGCGACGTTCTTGCAACGAGCGGTGCACCGCATCGGAGGCAACACCGAGTCGATTTCATGGTTTCGATGGCCATAGAACCCCTCTTCTCTCTTCGACTCTTATCATCCCGGGCGAGGAATGCGCCGTTCTTGGTGCTCGCGCGGGATTTCGGGCCGCTTTTCCACACCCGCCAGCCTCGCCGGCCCGCAACGGGGGAAAAGGAGGCAGCTGGCGACGGGTCTGGCCAACTTAACAAGTGTCCAAAAGAGGAGTCTGGTCAGAATTGACCACATCACAGTCTTTTTTCGGCAAAATCTGGACGCCACCGGGGGGCTCAGTTCTGGCTCCGCTCCGACTACAATAGTCGCGTTCGTCCGCTGCCGGGGCGCAGGGTCAACTGCGTTTTCTTTGTTAGAGAGGGGCGTCGAATGTCTTTTCGATCCGTTTTCCAGGCCGTGGTGATTGCATTCGCCCTCATCCTGGCGGCGTTTTTGATCAATCGGGCGAGGCCGAAGGTTGAGACCGAACAACGCAGCGCAGACTTTGTGCGGGCCACCGGAAAATGTGCGGAATGCCATGCACGGACTCAGTATTCGGTGGTCCACGAATACGAGATGAGCCTACACGCCAAGAAGGGCGTGAACTGTCTCGATTGCCACCAGCCCGCGACCGGCCAGGAAAAGAAGGATCATCAAGGCTTCGTGATCTCGTCCCAACTGACGGCCGGGAATTGCCGAAGCTGTCACGAGACCATCTATCAGCAATTCCTGCACAGTCGGCATGCCGCGCCGGCCTGGGCCGCCATCCATGGCGAGAAGGGCCTCACTCCCGAACAAGTAAATTTTTCGGAAACCTACCAACCCGGAGGAAGCCGCAGGCCACCCCATCCATTTGTGCAAGCCGAAGGAACCTCGGCCGTGAGCAGCGGGTGCGAGCAGTGCCACAACGTCGGCAAACCGAATAGTGACGGCACGATCGGCAACTGTACCGCCTGCCACACTCGCCACACCAGCTCGGTCCGGATCGCCCGCTTGCCCAGTACCTGCGGCCAGTGTCATATGGGCCCTGACCATTCGCAGATCGAAATTTACGAAGAATCCAAGCACGGGATCATGTTTCAGGCGCAAGAGCCACTGCTGAATCTGGACGCCCCACCTGACACGCTTACGACTCGCGACATGTTCGTGCCCACCTGCGCCACCTGTCACATGAGCGGCCTCAACGGGGTGGGGATCACCCACGATCCCTCCGAGCGGTTGTCCTACTACCTGGCCGATGCCATTAGCCAGAAGCGGCCAAACTATGTCGCTGCCCAAGCCAAGATGAAGCAAGTGTGCTCGCAGTGCCACACCTCCACCCTGGTTGACCGGGTCTACAGCCAGGCCGAACAGGTGGTAGAGGTCACCAATGGCCGCGTCCACGCAGCCCAGGACCTGGTGGATGGATTGCGCAAGCAAGGCGTGCTCACCGGGCCGCCGTTTTCGCAGCCCATCGATTTCGTGTATTTCGACCTGTGGCACTACGACGGGCGAACCAGCAAGCACGGCGCATTCATGGGAGGAGCCGATTTTGTGCAGTGGCACGGCAACTACCCCATGATGCAGAAGGCCGTGCAGCTTCAGTCGATGGCCGCCGAGCTCAGGAGGGAACATGGCAAGTGAACGCCGTTGGGTTGGTCCGCAGATTTGGGTAGAAGCATTCGTCATCCTGAATGTCGGCTTTCTCACCTTCGATATCTACCTGGCGCACTCGGTGAATCAGTTTCGCAACCCCGGGGAGTACATACCCCTGATTTTCTCCGCCACCGCGCCGCTCGGGTTGCTTCTGGCCCTGGCAGTGCGGCGTCGCTGGCCTGCAGTTTGGAGGGATCTGGGTTTCCTGGTCGGCTGGGGGGCCGTGCTGGTCGGGCTCACCGGGGTGATTCTCCATCTGGAAAGCCGTTTCTTCTATGAACGCACCCTGCGCAGCCTGACCTATTCCGCGCCGTTTGCCGCGCCTCTGGCCTACACCGGCCTAGGATTTCTGCTGATCATGAACCGCATGGTGAACCCGGAATCGCTCGAATGGGCGCAATGGGTGCTCCTGCTGGCGCTCGGCGGGTTCATTGGAAATTTCGTTTTTAGCCTGACCGATCACGCCGGCAACGGCTTCTTCAATCCTCTGGAGTGGGTGCCGGTGGTGGCGAGCGCAATCGCAGTCGGTTTCCTTACGGTGCCGCTGACGATGCGGGTCTCCCGCCGCTATATCGACCTGTGTGCGATCCTCCTACTGCTCGAAGCGGGCGTAGGCCTGTGGGGTTTTCTATTGCACGCCGAGGGTAACCTCCGCGGCCCGTCCGTTCACGTCTTCGATAACTTCATCTACGGTGCTCCGCCCCTGGCTCCGTTGCTGTTCCCCAATCTGATGGTGCTTGGCATCATTGCACTCTGGCAGCTTCGAATGCGATTGCGACCAGCATGACGTCAGTCAAGGGGCCGCACCTCGATCCTCACCGGCTGCTGGCCATTTGCCGAGTCTGTTCTCCGATCTTCGACGAGTACAGGATGTACTTGAACGGATCTGTGCTTTGGTACTTCTCCATGAGCTTGAGGTAGATGAGGCGCTTGAGGCCGGCCACTGACTGACTATGGTCGAACCGGGTTTCCGATGATTCCAGCAGCGAAGCCGCGAGTTCGTATTTGCCGTCGGCGGCTAAGCGTGCCAGCGCGTGGGTAAGCTGTCTTTCCGACAAACCTAAGTAGTCGACCAAGAGTTCAGCGCGATCAGCACGGCTGAGATGGTCGAGGCCCTGGAGGTCGGTTTGCCAGTAGCCGACGTTCTGGTCATAAAGACGATCGATGACATGTTCGCGCATAATAAAGTACGGAAGATGCACCTCAGGATTCCCGCTCAGCAGATCCGGCGGAATCAAGTTGGCCTGTTGAATGACGGCTCGTTCATCCCCGCGGCGGATCGCAGTCAGTACTTGCTCGCGCAGCCAGCCGAGATCCGATTTGAGTTGCGCCAGCATGGCCGGGGACGCGAAATTCCGGGTGAGCGGTTCGTGGCCGTGCAGCAGGTGCTGCGGGTTCTTCTGGACCACGATGTCGATCGCATCCAGCAGTCCTTGCAGGTCGCCTTCCTCGACAAACGGTGCTCCGAGATACGGCATGATGAAATCGCCCACGAACATAACCCCCTGATCCGGCAGATGAATGAACATGGCATCGTGAGTTTCACCGCCCTGGACAGGGATCAACTCGATCCGTGTTCCTCCGATCCTCAACTCGGTCCGACGGTCGATCGTGACCTCCGGCTTGAAGCTGCGTACATCGTCTAGGCGGAAGCGCTCGCCGAAGAAAGGTTTGGTGACAATCTCAGGCGCTTCGAGGTCGCGGGCAATCTCCTCGTGATAGCTGCTACGGGCATAGAAACGCAGACGAGGATTGAGGGCTCGGAAATAGGTGTGGCCGCCAACGTGATCCCAGTGGGAGTGGGTTATGAAGATGGTCGTCAGTTCGGGAAGAGCGGGCGCATACGCCCGCAGCGCTTCGTAGGCTGCCCTGGCGGAGTCCGGCCGAGTCCCGGCGTCAATGCCAATCAGCTGCCGCCGATCGTCGGAAACCACGAAGTAGTATTCCGTGAACTCGAACCCGGTGAGCGCGTACACGCGCCCGGGTACAATCTCGGTGATGCGCCGCGGCGCGAAAGCATGCCCGGACATAACATCCTCCGAAAAAGGAGTGATCAGGGTAATCGGGCTACCAAACTCCTTATAACCGCTTCGCCTCAAGTAGTCTTCCGCCGTGGCCCGTGCTCCCCGAGCGAGCGCGAGCTTTCCAAGGTGGTAGTAAACTTCCCGCAACCAGCCCGCGTGCGGTGCCTTGTCGACGTTCTCCAGGCACCAGACGAGCTCATCTTGCGCGGCCTTCCCCTGATGGAAGAAACCGGGCAGCTCCGCGTAGACGATGCCGGCAATCCAGTTCACGACGAAGATCTGCCCTCCGGAAAGCTGCTTGGCTTGTTCGAGTATGGCAATGGTTTCTTTCACGTAACCCACTCGATGGAGCAGGGCGACCGAAGACGCATGCTGCGCTCGCAACAAACCGATGGCGCTCAGATACAGGGCCTGTTGCGGGCTGCTAAGACGGGGGCCGAATTCCTTCAGCCGCGCCGCAAAAAACTCCACCCCCTCATTTTGCAGGTTGGCGTTCGAATACTCGGCCATCAGGAGAAACAGCAACTGCGGATCTTGCGGGGGAGCCACCCGGTTGATAGCTTTGAAATACTCGAGTTCCGGACGGCGGGAGCCGGACGGGGAGGACTT
>Ga0182015_10008032_pt1 | contig 10148 bp, 11 predicted proteins | sample 712P3MmetaG_FD_120478 | JGI IMG/M metagenome (GOLD analysis project Ga0182015, IMG submission 120478) | Permafrost microbial communities from Stordalen Mire, Sweden - 712P3M metaG | ecosystem: Environmental > Terrestrial > Soil > Wetlands > Permafrost | place: Sweden: Stordalen | collected... | reverse complement strand
TCTCGTAGTCGATGTTCACGGCATCGAGGACCAAAATGACTTCCACGCGAGCGTCGCTACCGCCGATTGCCTGAAACGACGTAATGGCCTGCGGGAGCTTGTTGTCAACGAGAGTGAAATCCTGCTGCTGAAGCCCGGTAATTGGAGGCCCCGATTTCGGAGTGACCACGACGTCAAGGTAGATCGTACCGCTTGCAATTTGAGATTGCGGACTGTGCTGCTGGGCAGAAAGTGAGCCGGTGAATAGGAGAAGAAACATGCCAACACGTACGTTCATGAACATAAGTTCCTCTCGTCTGAGTAAAGCCGGCGGGGTCCCGGAATCAGTCCGTCGTTTTTGGTGAGCACGTGAAAAAAACTAGTAGGCCCGTTCGAATCTGGCCACATGGAATGAAGCTTGACGCGCCGAGCGACCTCGGGCAGCGACACTGATTCCGCGATCGCATTAACTAGTCCCACTATCCCCGCGAAACCATGTCCACGGACCCGAACAGTGGCGTTTAGCGCGTGGTCGTCTCTGCCGATAGGATGCATGCACGGCTGCAAAGGGCGGCGAACCGCAAAACAAATGGCCGCCTATTGATGCCTCCGTGATCGGGTCTACAGCGACTTCGAGTCGTGGTCAGGCCCTTGATTCTGGAGGGATTGGTCAGGATTTAAAACTCCCACCGGAGATTCCGCGCCTGGCGGATAAGAGCCGATGTTCGACCGGGACGGAGTTAGCCCGCTCCGCCACGTAATCGTCGTTCCTGCGCCGGTGTCGTCACGCGACACCGCAATATGCCAACGTCCCCCATCGCCTGACCTTGTACCTTCGTGCTTGATGGGCATCTAACCGACAGAAAAGCGGGTACATGCTCGGCGAACCCAGGAGCAACCGGTGCCTAAGTCCGTGCTGATCGTGGACGATCATGAGGCAATACGCAGGGAGCTTCGACGCCTCTTTCAATCTCAGACCGGATTCACTGTGTGCGGAGAAGCCGATGACGGCGTGGATGCCGTCTCTAAGGCGGAGCAGCTATCCCCCGACCTAATCATCCTTGATCTGTCGATGCCGGTGATGAACGGCCTGGAAGCGGGCGCTGCGATTCGGTTCATGCTACCGAACACCGTCTTGATTCTGCTGACGGCGTACAAGAACCGAGAGCTCGAACTGGCCGCGATTCAGTCTGGCTTCAGGGCAGTGTTGTCGAAATACGATGACGTCAACGGCCTCCTTATCCGAGCTCGTGCGGAGCTTAAACTCACGCCGGAAACCGCGGATCGGTCTGAAGGAAAGCTCCAAAAGCCTGCCAATCCATCTGAAGGTTAAATTGACCGGTGAATCTGAGCTTATGGGCGCTTGCTCGTCCAGTGCTCCTGCCCCGCGGCGTCCGGCCATGCCGAGCCCTATCCTCAGCAGCGGACAGTCTCAGCCAGTTTGCCTGCCTCAATTCGGTAGAGCTGCCTGCCCGCCCGAGTGCGAGTCTCGCCGTTGCTCGCGTCAGCCCACATCAGCGTAAAGCGGAACCATGCGCGGTTTATGAACGGCCATTTGGACGTCAATGAGACACGAACATTCGATTCGCGTGCGCGATTTGGCAGCCGGCTTCGAATCGAGCGAGGGTCGTATGTTAAGATTTCGCTCTTTGGAAAAGTCAGGGAGGTATGATGCTGCGCTTCCTCAGGACGTCGCTAATCGTCCTGTTGCTTCTGCCAGTCGAATTTTCGTCCGCACAAAATGACGCGATTGTTCAGCGCTATCTCCCGCAAGCGCAGGCAGGCGATGCGAAAGCGCAATACATGCTCGGTGCGCACTACTACCAAATCCACGATAACGAGAACGCGCGATTATGGCTCAAGAAATCCGCCGACCAAGGCAACCAGCAGGCCGCCGGTATGCTGAACTATTTCGCGAATGGACCGGGTGGGATGCAGATGCTCGCCACAGCGGGAGTGTGTCAGTACACATTTCTGCTGGCTTCGGGAGAGCAAATGACATTTGCGGACGTTCCGGGAGGACTGAAGGCCACCACGACGAGACCAGGGAAGCTCGCGTTTCCAGCGTTGCCGGACGGCTTGATGGATCTACCTGCCGCAATCGCTGCCGCGGAAAAACAGGGAATGCGGTTGCCGTTGAAGAAAGCAATGCTCGAGATGGCGCAGCCTCGAGGCAAGGCGTCCGTCGCGGTGTGGACATTGACTCCAGAAAGTGATCCTGGCGGAAGAGTTGTCGGCTACTTCGTGGCGGCAGCGGACGCCGGGCGGCCACTCGCGCTCGCCGATGTATCCGATTTTACCCAAGACTATAATGTTCGATGGCAGCGAATCGTGGATGAATTTCATGCCGCGAACGCGGCCAAGGACCAAGCTGGGCAGGGACCCGGTGGCGCTTGCCGCCCACCGGGACGTCGGGAGGGTGGTGGTCGACCCCCGGCCACTGGGTAAAAATCACGAATAGTTGGTCGGTCGGAGTGCAAACCATAATGGAAGAGTCAGCCGCAGTTTGACATAAGATCGCCTGACGTCGGTTGCGGTGGCGATAGGGAGCCCAAATGGCCGCAGTCCTTCACGTCAGTTCCGCGCCAGATTCACACGGCTAGAGTCTTAGCTAACGGCGTCCGTACTCGCAGTTCTAGGTCGGAAATCGTGCGGATGCGCTTTGTGATTTTGCTTACCACTATACAATCCCTCGTTATTTATGAAGTTTGAGACCGCGTAGGGGGCAAATGAACGAAGAACTAAACGAGGATGCGAGCAACTCCGAACGACCCACGGAGGAATGGACGAGGTAGTAGGGGCGCGGCTATCGCCGGAAGCAAATTGGGAGGAACAACTCCGCAGTAAACACCTAAGACGCGTCGATCCACCTCCGCGCATTGCTCACCGATCTGTTTCTCGTAAGTGAGATCGTAGAAACATGAAGAGTACGGGGAGCCATGCATCCAAGTCAGCGGGGGTTTGAGCCAAAGAAATATACGACGCTGGTGACGGCCCGGAAGTTATTTAGTCCGTGGAACGCTGTTGGCGAGGTTAAGTAAGAAGCGCGCAGGTAGTCCGCGCCCACCCTGACCCCTAGGAATCGGGAAATCTGGAACTCGGCCCCTCCGCCCACCGCGAGAGCTGGCTGGTTTATGTAGCCTCGACTGATCCCGTGGGGACCTGGAACTGCCCCTGTAACCCGCGCGCCGCCCCCAAGAACATGGACATACGTGGATAGGCCCCTATTGCGGCTGACGTAGAGACTGGGTCCAGCGAGGTAACTTAAAACGTCCGCGTGACGGGTGCTACCGTTTACGTCGGAACCCCTGACATACCCGAGATCGAGGGTAACTCCAAATCGGGGATGGAAATCAGCGGTGATGGTTGCATCCAACCCATTGAGATTCTCACGGGAAGGTTGCAACCCAAGGTTGACGTAGGAATAACCCAAGCTGGCATCTATCGTTGGGCCCGAACCCGCAATCTTCGGGGCCTGTCCGAAAACGGGAATCGCGGCGAGCAGCGAGCAAATGAATAGCTTAATTGGTTTCATTTCCGGAATTTGGTACGCGAATTCAATCCTGAAGGCGCCAGCGGAATCCAACGATTTCCTTCAGCTCTTGTCGTGCCGGTATGCTTCTCCAGAAGGATACCATTGTGCGTTATTTATTGGAAAGTACTTCACCATTTTGCATTATTAAGTGGGAGGTATTTCGCCCGTCGACCTAGAGCGACGTTGTTGGCGCATCGAGACCCGGTCATGCGATCGGCCACATCGTGCGCATGGCTGCTGGGCACGATCAATCACGTGCCGCAGCTCGAGCCGATCTTGCCGGCGAAATCCTTGCGGTAAATGGAATGCACGCGGTTCAAGCGGCGCTAAGATTTCATATTTGTTGCGAGTTGCCGCAGTCATTCAGAATTGCAAGAGAGGAAGGCAACGTATGGCTTGTAGTTCGGCGGTGTCCTCAACGGCTACTCGTAGCGCAGAGCGCCTATAGGATCGATGCGCATTGAGCGTCGAGCCGGAATCCAGCAAGCCAGCAGCGCTACGGTGGCTAGCAACCCAGAAACTCCCACGAACGCCAGCCCATCGAGCGGGCTCAGCCCATAGAGGAATCTCGACAGCAGATGTGCGCAGCCGATCGATGCCAGTAGACCGATGGCAATGCCGGTTCCCGCCAAGCGCATACCCTCGCGCAGCAAGAGTCCCAGCACATCCGTGCGTCGCGCGCCCAAAGCTACGCGGATTCCGATCTCGCGAATTCTCTGAGTCACGGCGTAGGCCATAACGGCGTAAATTCCCGCGGAAGCCAGCAACAGCGCAAAAATACCGAGCGCGCCGGATAGCAGTGCGCCCATCTGTGCTGGCCAGATCCAAAGAGCAAGATTTTCATCCAATCCGTGGACGGAAACCGAGACACTCTTATCAATCGCTCGCACGGCTTCAGCAATAACGCCAGTGAGCGGAGTCGCGCCGCCTTCTGTGCGCACAAAAAACTGCACGTCCGCCGAATCCGCTGGCGACAGCGGAAGATAAAGGTAGGGCTCATCGCTGCTCCAGAGATAGACACTCCGCACATCTTTGGCGACCCCAATGACTTCACGGTACGCCGACACTCCTCCGCTGTTGAACCTCCTACCGATGGGATTTTCCCCTGGCCAGTATCGTCGCGCCAGCGATTCGCTGATCACGGCAACCCTTGCTTGCCCTACAACGTCCTGGGGGCTGAAATTCCGACCTCGTACAATGGGAATCCCTAGGGCCGCAAAGTACTCGGACGAAACCGAGTTGAAGTTGGCGGTCTGCGCTTCGGATACTGACCACGGCTCCTGGTCTTGAATCGCGAATCGTGTGATCGCGAAATTCGGGCCCAAAGGCGCGGTGCGCGCCAAGGCCACGGTTTTTTGTCGCAGGGAGAGCTTGCGGACAGCGCGATGTATATCCGTACCTTCGCGACGGTTGCTAAAACAGAGCTTGTTTTGGCCGGAACTCCACAATCCTTCTCGAAATCCCAGCGGATTCGAGATAAGCCTGCGCGTCGAAAGTGTTCTTAGGCTTAGATTTCATGGCCGGTTATCGGAAGCGATCAGCGTGTCGGCCACGTCCGAACTGGCGAGTGTTGGTACACATTCCAGAATCCACTGGGGCATGGTCACCTCGAAGGGGCCACGAGGCCGGAAGCACCATTTCCTGTACGCTACCGTACCAACTAATCGGTTGGAAAGCAATCGAGTTTCTGAGGGAAACACAGAGATTACGCCCCGGTGGTCCACGGCCCAAAACTGTGTCTTTCGGCACAGTCTTCTCCGGGACGCCTGTCGTACAGTGCCGCCGTCCCTCCGAAAAGAGGTCCCGTGAACAATCCGACGACTTATGCTTGGGAAGCGGCTTACGTAATCGCGATTCTAGAAACCGATGAAGCCAAAATGCACTGCCGACTCTACGACGCAATTGCTGCCCTTGAACAAAGACGCCTAAGTCCCGTGAGCGACGAGGAGGAAGTTGTACTGTCAGGCGCTGAAGCCGGACTTCAACTGCTTATATCAGAAGCCACGGAGAAGTACGCTTGATGGATTTTCGAATCGATAAGCCGGGCGATGAGCGAATGGGTAGCCGAGCCAGGGCCAAGGAAACGGCGCTCGCGTTGATGGAATCCTGCGCCGAATTGGTCTTCTACGCCGGAGGCTGGTGTGTAGCGCGGCCGCTGGCCGCGTGTTTTTGGGCGCCTAACCGTTCTGAACGAAGGTCCAATGAGGGAAATTGAAAGGGCGACTACGGACCCGTCGGAGTTTTATCGTCGGAAAGAAACACAATGTAAGCGAATGCTCCTGCCGCGCCGATAATGACGGCTGCGAATGCCCCTACAATGATTGTCGCCACGCTGGGGACCTCCGAAAGACCTGTCGGAAGGTTGCCATAAAGCGTGGCCCTTAATCTGTCCGCTTTGGCACACTTTCTCGGATCTACGCCTCGTCCAATTTTCACGACCTGCTTATGCCTTCCTTGTCCGACCAGACACAAGGTATTCGACGGGTTCCTTCGCGGCATCGGGGCAACACATCAGGACCTTAAACGCTGCCGTCTAGTCAGGATCGCTCACTTGAGAACACGGACTTCGTGCATTACTTCACCCGACTCAAACTGCCCCGGAATACTCCAAACTGGATTTATAATGCAATTCCGATACGCAGTGGGCTCAAGCTTTCGGAAATGGTCTAGACACCCAAACCTGAACCAGGGGCGAGCGCATGTTCAAGTCGCACTTGAAATCTTCTGTCAGGGTCGGAGCGAGACGGCGGAAAGCTATTACGCCAATAATCGGCACGCGTGGCTGGCCAGCACATCCAGGCTGTCCGTCTTCGACATCACCGGTGGCCCGCGAACCAAAAGCACCGCATTGATCTCACTTCGCCATCACTAGCAACGCGCGTAACAGTCAGGTCCAGACCGCAAGACTTGAACTGAACAGGCATCCTCCGGGTTCATTTCATCGCGATCGTCAAGAGATTCCGTCTGCGTAACTCCCAGCACATTTAGCATGCGGCAAGAATTCCAGATAGAATGTCCCAAAAGAGACACTGTTGAAGGAGATTTACCGGAGAGGGTAGTACGCGGCGTGGTACCTCTTGCATGTCACGATGCCGTCCGCCTAAACTCCGTCAAAGTCGTTCGAACGCGGTTTTTCTCTAGAAGACCAATCAAAGACAAATACCCGTGCCTGCTCGAGGAATATCGCTTCGGGCGTGATGTCTTTTCCCGGAAAGCCTTCGCCTGGTAGTCCCGTCTCTCGGTTTATCACAATGACGTTTAATGAAGGAAAGTGCAGGCGTTGACAGAGGTGGTGTATCAAACAGAGTGGTTTGCCAAGCCCGCGTTGGTCGATACCAGTGAGACCTTGAATGTCCGAGTAGCTCAGAATCTGCTGGTTACGCCGCCAGCGCTAGGACCGGCCACAGCAACAGCGCCTGTTCGGATTGTGTCATCGCTCCGGCCTTGAAACCGAACGGATAGCCCGATCCGGACCAACCAAGACCTGCGCTGGTACTTCGATCCAGCCCAGTCGCTTGACAGCTGCGAAGCGCCGGTCGCTATGGAGCACGCGATAATCGGAACCGTCCTCCACAACACCGATCGGCTCGCCCAGATCGTGCTGGGTTATGTCTGCCGCTAGGTCAGTCATCTGGCGCTCTCCGAACTGGTGTCACCCGGCCTTGATCATCGCGACGGGCAGGATGGCTGTCACGTGTCGCAAGGGATTGAACGGAGTAAGCCCGGTCGGTTTGCGTGCCGTTGAGGGCTCATGGTCGGTCTCCAGAGGTCCCAAGAACTTCCCAGACCTGTTGCGACGCCATTCTATGAGGGTATCAGCGGCAAGATATATCACTTATGAGACACTATTGCCTCCCGGAAGCATCAGCGCTACACCTAAAAGGGTTGGACGATAGAAAGGGTTGGCACCCTGTTGCAGTACCTGTCGGCGATCGCAGCGCGTTCTCTAGGTCAAAAGTCGCCGTCTCTGTTGGCAGAGATAGCTCCGGGTCGAACGCACTCTAGCACCACTCCAGTCGACCAGAGGGGAATCGCACCGAAACGCCATTTTCCGATTTGGCTCACGCAGTTCCAATTTGGACTTCAACAACATTCTTGGCTCGGTCCCGACTTTCTTCTGTGGCTTCACAAATACTTATGAATGCGCGACTTAACTGAGGCTTGCCGTCCGCCGGACATTGGCAACCTTCCTGCTCCACTCAACGCGGGGGCGCGTTTCGAATGGATGAATTGGCGAGGGTGACGAGACGAGAGGGGAAGGGTCTTGCTCGTCGCTTTTAAGAATTCATTTCCTATTTGCCTCGCAGAGGTAACCTAGGACGAATCACTTTACGCGCCGGTGTGAAAACGACACCGACAACGAAACGCGCCTTTCGGGACTCCTGATCCCAAGCGGGGGTCCCACCTCTGATCTCTCGGGTCTACAGCAGCTCAGAGCGGGCTCCTTGAATCAGTGTGGGTTCTGCCCCTGGTGCTGGAGGCGATGCTACGAATAACCGTTTTGCGAAGGTTGAGGTATGTACGAACTGCATAGGGCGATTGGCCACGTACTGCGGTCCATCGAATATTCCGATACCGAGGTGTTGCTCGATTCTGCCTGCGGCGGAGAGGGTAAGCTCATTCGTCTTTATGGCGGCGGGCTGGCAGGAGGCGATTCGGCTCTCGCTTCTGTCGATGCCGCGCTAGTCGTCAATGGCGAAATCAGAGTGGTCATCGAGATCGAGTTCTCAGATGTTCCGCCCCTTTATTTGTGTGGCAAAGCGTTTGCCGCGGCTCTTAGCAACCATCATGTTCGGGAAAAGACCAGAATCCCTCTAGGTGACAGAATGATGTTCATTCAAGTCATCCAATATCTCAACGAACAACCGCTAAGCTGGCCAGGTGACAAGGTGAGAAGGAAAGGCAAAAAGACATCCAAGCTCCCGCAATACGTGTACCTCGAACGAGAGATCAATAAGCTATTGCAGGACACGAGAAGCCGAGTCCGGCGTTACGTATTCCACTACGGCTTTTCTGAGTCCTTTGCTCTGGGAGGAAGCGACGCTAGGGCATTGAAAAAGGACATCCTCGATTTTCTTCCGCTCGTGCGACATTTTTCCACGCAAGACGCAAAGCCAACCTGCGAGCTTTGAGCTAAATGATAAGACTGTCCAAAAAGGGACAGCAATTCGAGGAAAGAGCAGCGTAAAGTACCGGGAATTAGGTCAACCATACCCATTCCTCAATACGCAGCCCTACCGCCGGTCGAGAGAAACGGCCCTCAACAGGGCCGGGTCTGCCTTGCCGACTTGTTCTTGAAACCGTATGTGGTCGCGACTGTAGTGGGACTCTCGTTCATAGCCGCGAACGCTTTGCGGCTCCCCGAGACGTGGCTGGACCTTCGTACACAAGAGTTGGATTCAGAGAAAGCCTTCCCTCAGATCCGATAGCTCAAAACTGAACCTCAATTAGTGGAGACCGTTAATTTGGACATTGGGAAGTACAACCGCCAAACAAACATGTCATGCCAACCGATCTGCAACAAGAGGGAGATGAACGACGGCGGCGGCAGTTGGTCCACGTTCATTGGCGCACCCTTGGCGTTCATTGATTTTATTGTTTTGGTTGTTTACCTCTTCAATTAATCGCAATTGGGAGCGCTTGTATCGCATGAAGCCCCTGAATCGCTCTGATTATTTGATTCACGGTCACGCCACGTCTTAGCGTCCGGGAGACAGCCGCGAGAATGTTAGTTATTGCTTTGTTTTGATCGCCGGTCATTGTGCCCTCTTCTGTAACGTACTCCCGGAGAAGGAAGTACGCAGCATGTATCTCCGAGTGAGCGACGTATGTGGCACCAAAGCGACAGAATGGTTAGCCATCTGCAAGCCGGCTATCCCAGAGTGGCACTTTTCATTTCAACTCGGAACTTGCGATGACCATAATAGGTCCGACCGGTTGGCCCGGAATCGGGCTTCGAGGGGGAAATTGCGTGGGAGGCGGATTTGTCGGAACACAAGTAAAGGTGTCCAGAAGCGGAACCGGACGGAGATTTGGTCCGACACTGTTGCAAGACGTGTTGATAAAAGGGAGCAGTCTCTTTCCTTCAAAAACGTGTATCGCCGTTAGAGTGAGGGGGGCGGCGGGCGACAGCCAGCGCAGCGCTTTGTGCGACGACCGCCGCATGTATTGATGGAGATATGCAGCCGCTACGTCTTCCGCCGTGCCATAGGTGAGCATGCGGGGCCAAGTAGGGCGAGGACCTAGAAAAAATCTCGAGACTGGATCGCTCTCGGTGCATACCTTACATAGTGGGTTCGTGACATACCTTCTGGTGTTTATGCCATCGAACAGCTCAGCGCCAGCCTGTACCAATCCCAACGCAATGGCGGGGCGATCTAAGGCAAAGGGGGAATGGTGGACCTTTTCCAACACGTCTGATTTAGGTGCGGGCAACTCGATTAGCTCTGTTCGTTGACGGCACGCTGAGTGGCCGGCAAGAAGCATGGCAAAGAAGGCGATTGCATAACCATAAAAATGCCGCCGTGTTTTGAAGCCTGCGAGAAGCACGACGAACAAGTTGCAAGTATGGTTCCATCCCGCTGGCTAAGAGATCTCTAATGTCGCGTTGGCCGGTCTTTCAGCGAGAAAGATA